>Ga0272445_1001127_pt1 | contig 21924 bp, 20 predicted proteins | sample YNPCB0031_FD_194404 | JGI IMG/M metagenome (GOLD analysis project Ga0272445, IMG submission 194404) | Hot spring sediment microbial communities from Yellowstone National Park, WY, United States - YNP-CB-003-1 | ecosystem: Environmental > Aquatic > Thermal springs > Hot (42-90C) > Sediment... | reverse complement strand
AGGTTTTATTATGAGGAAGGTTTTTCATCTCAATTATTTATTGCTTATATATTCCACATTGAGAGAACTTCAGATATCTTGAGCTTTTGATTGGACGTGGCGTCTTGTAAACTTAAGCTTTACCTAGAAGTTAATCAGCAAGCTTAAGTTTACAAAGCCGGACGTGGCAACTTAAGGTTTATATATTCTTGTTAGTTATTTCATGTTGAGTATTAGGTTTCTGGTTGAGAGTTTAGGTGTTTTGAGAGGAATAAGTTTCGTTGGAGCTTAAGACTCTTTAGCATTTTACATTCAGCTTTCAAGTCTTAGGAGGGCTTCTAAGCATTATTGAGGTTATAGGGTCTCTAAGATAGCTTTGGAGGTGGGTTAGAAGTTTAGTGGGAGGATTAGTGTTAAATCTAGGATTGTTAGGAGGCTTATAGCATTGGATGAGGCATGCGTTAATGTTAATGGATTGGAGTATTGGGTTTATGCAGCATTGGATGTTGATAGGAATGAGGTCTATGAGGGTTTATCATCAAAATATTCTTACCACAAACAATTCATAGATGTTTAAACTACTGTATTGGAGACCAGCATTCATCATTGATAATGTTTATGGCTTAACATGCATTGGAGGAGTTAGAATTAACATATAATACAAAGCCCTTTCGGTGATAGAAGCCTAATAGAATCAGTATACTCATCATTCAAGAGAACAAAGCATTCTTCAACAACACAGCATCAAACCCACTAAACAAAAGCGAGAGGTTTAGGAGGTCAACACTATGCTGGAACCTACTAATAAACTATTCATACTATATTACAACCACCTAAGGAGGTGGGCTTAAGTTGCCACGTCCTTTTGATTTGTAGAAACCTTTATTATGGTTTAGTATTAAGCTTCTATTGCTAGGAAGGGTACTTATAGGAATGCTTGGACTTTGCTAATTGATGAAGTACTAATTAAGGTAAGCTCTGGAGAAGGTTTTGTATATTGTCTTCAAGCCCTATCTAAGAAAAATTGCTTCATGACGACTTTAATGTAGCTAATACATTAACATCCTAATTTATTAAAAGGATTAAAACTATTTGCTTAAATATAACATACTTACTGATGATCCTACCATAGGTTTTCATATAAAATCCTAACCTAAACATGGGGGTATACGGCTTAGAAATTAGAGACCTAACTGGGAGACAGTACAGTAGGTTAAGATAGTAAGCTGTTCAATAGCAATATACCATACATCAAGATGTATGATGACGAGCATGCAAATTCTTCTAAATTAGTAATGATAATGCTAAATGAACCATAGATAGCGGAGAAGTTAAAGTAGAAGAATCATAGAAAACACGATATCCGTAATAGAAGTAATCAATATGCTTGAGTTTGCAAAATGTATAGCCTTCTAAACTTTATCGTTTCCAGTAATTCAATTAAAATTTACTAATGTCTGTATTAACATACTCTCCGTGTTGGTTATTTAGACTATATTTTGATTTGTTATGAAGAATTAAACAGTACCTTTAACACTTTTACAGCCTTTACTAAAGCGGGTAGCATTCCTAAACGCTAATCCAAGAGCTTTAAATACAGCTTCAATTTTATGATGATCATCCTCACCATAGAGAACATTTACATGTAGTGTTATATTAGCAGAATGAGCGAGACTTACTAGGAAGTGCTCTATTTCCTGTACTAATACATCATCCACCTTCTCATTAGTGCAGTTTAACTTTATTACAGTATAGGGTCTTCTAGCAAGATCTAATGATACTAATACAAGAGAACCGTTCATTGGAATAATTGAGGTGCCATATCTTTCAATATTATCCCTATTGCCTAAAGCACTATCTATAGCTTTACCGAGGCATATAGCTATATCCTCAATTATATGATGTCTTAAATCGCCTTTAGCCTTAATTATTAGATCAAAAGAGCTAAATAATGAAAATGTTTTTAACATATGGTTTAAGAAGACAATACTGGAGTCGATTAAAGATTCACCAGAGCCATCAATATTAACCTTAACATATACCTCAGTTTCAAGTGTTTTACGTGAAAGCTCGTATACTCTCATAACGATACAGCCTTCCTTAAAACATTAATAAAAGCATCATTCATATTAGGAGTCCCAACAGTAACTCTTAAGTAGTGGTTATTAATTGGGGGGTTATCAAATTTCCTTACAAATACGTTATTCCTACATAGATAGTTATAGATGGAGTTTGCATTTATTCTTGTTTTAAAGAATATGAAGTTAGCTTTTGAATTAAACGGTTCAACACCATCAATTGTACTTAAAGCATTGATTAGCCTTTCCCTCTCGATTTTTAATTTTTTAATAGCCTCCTCAATAATTCCTCTATTTTTAATTACCTTAACCCCCATAAGTACCGATATAGTATTAACATTAAATGGGGGGAGGGAGGATCTTAGTTTATCTGCTAGCTTACATGATGTTGCTAGAAAACCTAGCCTAAATGAGGCTAGTCCGAAGCCCTTTGAGAATGTTCGAATAATAATGAGATTATCATATTCGCTCAATAGATTTATAGCGGAGTAATCAGCAAAGTCCACGTAAGCCTCATCAATTACAACAATACCTCTAAACTCATTTATTAACTTCTCCAAGTCATCAATTCTAAACTGATTACCTGTAGGATTGTTTGGCGAACATATAAAGCAGAGGTCCGCAGCATCATTAAACTTCAAAATACCATCAACATCTATATCAAAGTTTACAGTCAACATACTTTCATAGACTTTAACATTAAATACTTCAGCAGCCCATCTGTAAATTCTAAATGTTGGATTAGTAGTTATAATACCCCTCTTAGCTAAAATCTTAACAAGTAAAGCTATCAAATCATCACTACCATTTCCTATAACTATTGATTCTACAGGTACATTTAGGAGGGAGCTTATCTCACGCATTAAAAGCATATATACTTCATTACTTGGATAAAGTCTCAGATCTACTTCGTCAGCTACCTCCTTAACAAGGTTGGAGAGAAATTTTCTTGGTATAAAGAAGTTTTCATTAGCATCAAGCTTTATAACTTCCTGAATCATATTGGCAACATCTCATTAAGTCTATATTTAACAGATAGGAAGTGATTAGGTAGATTCTCATTAGTTGCAAACACCTTAACAGTATTTAGAGAGAGCCTTAACCCATCAGCACTTCCAGAAACAATACATACTCTCTTAACGAAGTCTAGTGAAGATAAACCTGAATATAATCTAGCATATCCACCTGTAGGTAAAACATGATTAACACCAATATAATAATCTGAAGCTGCAGCAGGAGTGTAGTTGCCGATTAGTATTAATCCAGCATTCAATATTCTTTCAACAACATACTCCCACTCATTAACCATTATTTCAAGATGTTCAGGAGCAAAATCATTAATGAATTCTATAGCCTCATCCAAACTAGCGCATAATGCTATGAAGCCGTGATTTGATAGTGACTTCTCAATAATATCACGCCGGGGCAAGCTATTTATTAGATTAAGCATATTTGAGTATACATTTAGTGCCAGCTGTTTTGATGTAGTTACTAATCCGACAATAGAGTCTAGACTATGCTCAGCTTGTGAAATAAGATCTAAAGCCACAGATTTAGGATTAGCGGAGTCGTCAGCTAAAACTAGTAGCTCGGAGGGGCCTGCAAACATATCTATTAGTACATCTCTAGATACTAGTAGCTTAGCAATATTCACATATTTTCCTCCAGGACCTACAATCTTATTTACAGGCTTTATTGTTTCAGTACCGTACGCTAATGCTGCTATAGCCTGAGCACCACCAACACGATAGATTTCCTTAACACCACAGATATCAGCAGCGACAAGAATCATTGGATTAATTTTAATGCCTAACTTAGGAGGAGTACAGATACATATTCTTGAAACACCTGCAACAAGCGCTGGTATAGTGGACATGATTAATGAACTCGGATAGTATGCTAAACCACCAGGGACGTATACACCTACATTACTGAAGGGCTTAGTAGTATATTTTACTGTGAAACCATTGATAGATAATGATAAGTTCAGACTCTTAATTAGGAGTTCTTCAATCCTCATCACATTATCTTTTAGAGTTTTAATAGCATTGATATCGTCCTCACATACAATACTATATGCTTCCCTTACTTCATTCTCTGAAACAGCGATATCTTTCTTCGATATTTTAACACCATCAAATTTATTAGTTAAATCAACTAATGCTTCATCGCCCTTTTCTTTAACGTATCTTATTATATTCTCAACATATTCTAAGTCGTTTTTAGATATATAGCTTCCACAACGTTTACTCAGTAAGCTAACGTACATATCTTTAAGCTGCCCGATCTTAATTAAATCCATTTACAACACCTCATCGAGAGATAGAACTTGCCTAGGTTCATGCACAACAATTCCCTGCGCAAATTTTCTAATTAACGGTAAGATTTTTAGAAACTCATCTTTATCGATAACAGTATTAACAGCATACCAGCCTTTAAGTGATAGAGGGGAAATGGTAGGACTTTTAAGGGCGGGAACTACTGAGAGTATATTGTTTAAATTCTCTTCCTTCACATTCATGAATACATGAATTCTCCTCCTACCATCGATAACACCTTTAATAAGCGCAAGTATGTCATATATCTTTTCACGTTTGTTACCGTCCTTTAATGATTCATTATTTGATATTAGTACTGCGCATGACTCCATTAAAACTTCTATTGGCTTAAGATTGTTTTGGGTAAGTGTAATTCCAGTTTCAACAACATCAACGATAGCATCCGCATCTTCAGGAGGCTTAGCTTCAGTAGCGCCAAATGAAAGTATTACGTTAACCATTGAATTAGAGCCTTTTCTCCACCATGGAGTTATAGTAGTAGGCTCCTGCGAACCGTAAAGCTTTAAGTATTCATCATTACTCATTAGATATCTACATGTTAGGTTCAAGTACTCTGTAGATATTTTTAATCTTCTACCCAGTCTATTAAACTCTCTAATCAGCTCAGATAATGTTTTTACATGTTCATATTCCTTAGGAATAGCTAACACTAATCTTACAAAACCATAATCAAGTCTTAGCAATATCTTAACGTCAGCATTAACTTCAGCGATCCAGTCAATACCAGTTATACCAATGTCAATAAGGCCTTCAGAAACATATATTGGAATCTCTTGAGGACGAAGAATTTTAAGGCTAATATCTGGATCGTTAATTAATGGACGATAAGATCTCTCAAGACCGGAAATCCTATAGCCAGACTGTTCAAGAAGAAGATAAGTATTACGCTCTAACGAGCCTTTAGGAATCGCAAATCTAATCTTACTCATCGTAAGACACCTCTGAGGGGAATTTTAATAAATAGGTAGTTTCAAAGTCGAATATAAAACCATTTGTACACATTGACTTAAATATGAAGACTACCACCTAAAATGAATCAAGTCACCCATGTATTCACCTCTAGTATCGAGGAGGTTAGCAATATATAAAGTTTTTCTAGAAAATATCATATTTTATTAAGCATTACTACTGGTTTAAAACATTTACGTGAACAACCACATTCTTCGGAAAACACATTAACGTCTTTTTAAATGATAACTTGGCATATTTACCATACATGCACGAGCGTAGGCTTTTAAATTCATACTAATACATTTATGATCTGCATTTTTGATGGTAGAAACACTTCATAAATCTCCTGATTGACTAAATAGCACGTGAGGTTTAGAAATGATCTTAAAGCTAAAGTTACAGAGCTCCAATACCCAACATAAGATCATTCACCAACTCGATAATATAAAATAGTAATGACATTCTTTAGTTAAGTATCATATTCCTATTTAATTTCATGCATTTTTAATTCACATAATTGGTTGTATTCGCACATATTACATTCCCATTGGGGCCATTTTGGAGCTGATGGATTCTTAATTATTTCCTGAATTTCGCTATCAGTGCATGGATTATTTATATAATAGAACCTTACTCCATCATTTGCAAAATACCATAACTCAGCATCCTTTACATTTAAAAGCCATAAGTATATACGTGTCTGTAATACATGATGTTCAAACGGCGTGCTGGCAATGCTTTTAACAGTTTTTATTTCTATAATTCTTTTACGGTTTTCATCATACAGATCTACAGAGCCAGCGATTAAAAAATCTCTATTATTAATCTTAACATTCTTTTCATTTTTTACATTGACCTTCATATTTGAAATACCTTCAAGAGCTATGTGGATCAATTCACCTCTAATTACATGTGGTTTAAATAACTTTGATATACTAATTTCCGGGAAAAGTTTTGAATATCGCATTTTACGTGAACATTCGCATAGCTCATGTACAAATATAACTTCATAGCCTTTACTTTCGTAACACTTCCTATAACTATTCCTCTCATCAATGTATTTTTTCCTCATAGCATCAATAAGTTTTCTAAGTACTAATTCACCTTGCAGAGGCGAATCGTTCATGTTAAAGTTTTACTCCATGCAGAATATATATTTTGCTTAGACTACAGCATTTCATATGACTTTTCTATTGTTTCCTTAGTATATGTTATGGTTGATTTATTTGAGACTTTGAAATGAGGAGGATGCTTATGTTAGGAAAGGATTTTGGCTGTTAAGATGATCCCATAGTATGATGGCTAAAATGGTAGTAAGACGGGAAGAGTTATGTTCAATTAGTTAAGAGGTTTAGGGAGATATAAGGAAAGAGGCGGGCTAGAAGTGGTGAGTTAGAAAGACACCGAGGAGTTTATAGCTGAAAGCTTAGGCTAAGTATGGAATCCTAGGATATGAGGTTAACTACTGGACGTTAAATTGCTGAGGACCACTAAGGAATAGACTACAGCCTTAAGGCTTTACAGTTAATGAGCTTAGGTATAGGCTGATAAAGTCTAGGCATTATAGAGTTGAGAGAGCATAGATGGGTTAATTTTGAAAGAAGTTGGAAGTTAATGGGCGACTTAAACATAGGGAATTCAAAATATTTAATTATTCTGTTGCTTGTTTTGTATGGGATTTTGTGAGTTAAGGTCAGCCATAGAGAGGTTCAACTCATGGCTTAACATTCAGAAGAGCAACAATAGGATATGAGAGACTAGCCATAATGCTCCAGCAATCACAACGTTCAAGCATAATATAAGGTATAGACTATGATAAGCTTAATATTTTGAAAAACACCTCTAAGTTTAACATTCTTTTACTATTTGATGAGCGAGTTTATTGATGCTGTTTAAGCTTATATTTAGACCTAATAATAAATACATCCTCTCCTACAAGTTTGTTAGCTTTATCTCTATATCTATCATTTAGCTTTATAGCTAGAAATGGAGCTTTAACATTTCCAAGAATATCAATAACCATACCTATTTCCTCTCCATTACTGCTATATACTGGTTCATATATTCTTGGAATTTCACAGGCTTCAGCGATAAGATGATTTGTTAAGGTTTTAAAAACTACTTTACCGATTCTCACAACACCTTTAGCCTTCACTATTTACCCCTATACTTAACCTTAACAAGTATTATTTATTTCTTTGTTAAGGAATAATTTTGAATCCCCCATCTCTATTATATGGTGAATTTACGAGATTCAAAATTAAGCCGTAAAGCTTTGTTCATGTATTTATTATGTATTTAATGTATTTATTTATTATTATTCATTATTTATTATGTATTTCATGTATTTAACAAAGCTTTTTATCTCATTAAATAATGTAAATCCTTAAGAGTATCTATACTTAAACATCATTGTTGTAGATTTCAGATGCTAATATTTTTATTTTAGGCTTAAAAATTACTTTTGATGTTGCATACCTTCAAGAAAGGAATCAGAGCTCTTGGTATTGCTGAAAGCTTTACACGAAATATTAGTAGTAAGTCAGTTTTAGCTGGAGTCGTTATGAGAGGAGATCTTCTAATAGATGGTTTTTCATTTTCATATGTAACTATAGGTGGATTAGATGCTACGGATGCTGTACTAAATCTGTATAAAAAACTTAAAAGGAGAGATATTAGTGTACTATTTATTAATGGATGTATAATTAGCTGGTATAATGTCATAGACTTAAATAGAATATACAGCGAAATAAAGATACCATTAGTATCGTTAACATATAAGGAGTCGCTGGGCTTAGATGAACATTTTAAAACCATCTTTCCACAGGACTACGATAAACGTATTGAAATATATAGGAGAAATGGAGAGAGGGAAAGAATTAGGTTGAATACAGGTTATGATGTATTTGTAAGATATCTCGGTATGGGAAGACTTACCTGTAGGCAAATATTGAACAGGTTTACTGTAAGTGGGAAAATACCGGAGCCCATAAAGGTTGCAAGAATACTTGCTAAATCCATCAATATATTCTTAACCAATAGAGTTTACTGCAAAAATCTTCAGGATTGATTAGCTGTTAACTATTTAGCGTCTAAAATTATAGTTGGAAAAAGCTTTACGACTTAATTCAAATTTGTAAATTCATCCATATAGTAAAGTGAGAGAACTTTAGCGTTGATTCTTAATTCATATCGATTTAATATGGAAATATGAGTATCAAGAATTAAGCTACAAAACATAAAGACACTATTTCTTTTTAATATTTGATATAACAATGTTTAGAATATCTTCTGGTTTAAAGTTTTTTCTACCGCCATGTATTTCTACTAAGAATACTTTTTGATCACTTAGTCTTTTAACTCTAATAACGTCTTTATTTGGATATGTGTAGACGTCTAGCTGTTCTAATCCCTTTTCCTTTAAAAGTTTTTTTAGAATAATATTCATGTTTTTAGGCATATGATTACTTAGCAGTGGTTATTTAAATACATTATGTCTTGCTAGTAGTATTATTAACTTATGTAGAATAAACTGGAAACATTCTATAGATAATTACATGCCTTAAGAGTTTCAGCTATAAGAACAGCTGTTCCAGCAGCTCCTCTAATCATGTTATTTCCAAGCACGGTATATTTTAAATACTGTTTACCAATATTATCATTCCTTACTCTCCCAACAACAATTGCCATACCGTTTAGGGCTCCTTTATCAAGTATTGGCTGCGGTCTATCAGGCTCTTTCTTCACAATTATTGGTTTTTTGGGGGCTGTTGGAAGACTTAATTTCTGAGGTAATCCCGTAAATGTCTCCATAGCCTTAACCACATCAGCAGCATCTACTTCACTCTTTGCTTCAAGAAAAACATTTATCATATGTCCCTCATATACTGGAACTCTATTACAGCTTGCGGAGATTCTAAATTGAGCAGGAATTACTCTACCGTTGTGAAGTACCCCTAGAATTTTTAATGTTTCACGTTCAATTTTTTCCTCTTCATTTTCTATGTATGGTATAATGTTTCCTAAAATAGCCATTGACGGTAAACCTAAATACCCCGCTCCCGATATAGACTGCATTGTTGAAACTATGATTTTTTCTATATTTGTTAAGTTAAGTATTGGTTTAATAGATAATGATAAAATTGAGGCTGTGCAGTTTGATGTCTTAATTATAAATCCACTCCAATTTTTATTCTTTCTCTGATTGTTAATAAGTCTTAAATGATCAGGGTTTATTTCAGGAATTACTATAGGAATGTCGTTATCCATCCGATAGATGCTAGAGTCGCTTATTACAATATAGCCTTTTCTTGCAAGTTTAGGCTCAATATGTGCTGCTATATCTGATGGTATAGCTGAAAAAAAGATGTCCACATCATAGTGGTCTTCAACATTCTCCATATATTCCACCTTGATTTCACCTATATCGTCAGGTAGTGGATTCTCCATACACCATTTAACAGCTTCACAATATTTTTTACCTGCAGATTTTTTAGATGCAAACAGTGACACTACATCAAACCATGGATGTCTACTCAATATTCTAACTAGGTTCTGACCTACAAGTCCTGTTGCCCCCATGATTGCAGTTTTAAGTTTTGACACTTAATCACCACCAATAACTATATCATGAACTAAGTTGGCAGCTTTCTCTTCAAACTTACTACTAACCACCAATATTGTGCTGTTACCTAGCGGAAATAGGGCTTGAATATCTACTTCTCGGTTACTTAGCAATTTAACTACCTCCTGCACCACCTCTATATGTGAGGGAAAATTAATACCGACTATAGCTATCATACTAATATCATCATATTTAATACTTCTTCCATTCGATGCTAGTACTGTATTACTTGAGGATTTATGATGAGCGTGAATACTTCCAATTGTAATCATAATCGAGCCCTTTAAAACACATATAGCTCTAGCTGATGGAGATGGCCTACTCTTAACTATAAGTGTACCTTCAGAATCCGGATTCATAATGTTTTTAATTCTTATGGGGATTCCTAAATCCATTATTGGCTCAAATGTTTTAGGATGGAATTTTTTAGCCCCAAATAAACATAGCTCAATAGCCTCATTGTAAGATAAAAGCCTAATTGGTTTTGCTTTTGAAACTATTTTAGGGTCGGCTGTCATTAAGCCATCAACATCCGTCCATAACCATAATTCATCGGCCATCAGGGCTGAGGCTACTAATGATGCTGTATAGTCCGACCCTCCTCTTCCAAGAGTTGTTATTTTACCGCTTACACTTAACCCTATAAAACCAGTAATTACAGGAACTATACCTGAATTTACTACTGGTTCTACTCTTTCCCTTATTAATTTATTAACGGAGGGGATAGGACTAGCACTACCATAGTTTTCATCAGTTATTATTCCAGCCTCCCATCCATTAAGTGGTTTAGAGTTAATGCCAAGCTCTAATAGGTAGCTTGAGAATATTGGAGCTGAAAGCCTTTCCCCAAGGGATACAATACTGTCGAGAACATCCATAGGTACATTTATCATGCCCGCTAACTTAGTTAACGTACTATTTAGCTCACATATACTTAATCTTATGCTATCCTCCAGAAAACTCCTTAAATTTCTATTTGAAATCCCATCTAAAATGTTTAAATGCTTTAGCAAAATATTATCTACAATCCTCCTAGCACTATTTATATCCTTATATGATAATTTAACTGCAGAGATTAAATCATCCGTTACTCCTGCAAGAGCTGATACAATTACTATAACACTATCATTAGACTTAACTCTCTCAGCAACTATCTTAGCAGCTCTAAGCATTTTTTGAGAATTATCGATAGAGGATCCTCCAAACTTCATCACGATCTTCAAAATAAACACCTACAGCTAATTGATGATTTTACATCCATTCGTAGGCTTTGCTACATAGACGTCAGCATCTAAACTTAAAGATCTAAATTCAGACTTTATAGCTTCTACAACATCACCAATATCCATGTTTTTAGGAGGTATTACAGCTATACTTGGGCCAGCTCCACAAATCATAACTCCTTTAATACCGAGTTTATTAAGAGTTGATTTTATGTGTGGATAGTATGTATATATTCTTGATCTTGCAGGCTCAATAACCTCATCACATATAAAGCTACTTAGAAGATCAGAATCTCCCCTGAAAATTCCAATCATAATGCCTGCAATCCTACTGGTATTTAGTATTAGCTTACTTAATTCAACATGTCTTGGAATAACATTTCTAGCATATGATGTTTTCATCGGCCTCACATCTACGTGAGGTATAGCTATAACAACTCTTAAATCACTTGGAGGAGCTATATGAAAAACTCTAACATCACCATTACTATCAAAACACGTAATAGTAAACCCGCCAAGTAAAGCTGCAGATACATTATCAAGATGGGCTGTACCTGCTGAGACTATTTCACCCTTCGAAGCCAGTAATACCATTTCCTCTACCGATAAATCTATGTTAAATAGCTTACTTAATGCAAGTGTTGTCGCAGCTGCTGTTGCTGCACTACTTCCAAGACCTAGACCCGGCTTAATACCCTTTAAAATATCTATATCTAAACCGGACTTAATATTAAATTTCTTAAGAAACTCCTTTGCAACCACTCCAGCAGTATTTTCATTAGGGTTCTCTGGAACTTTATAGCCAAAAACTCTTAGCTTAATATTGTTTGAATGCTTATTTATGGAGACTTTAACCTCATCATAATATAGATCAACAGCAAGCGCAAGTATATCAAACCCTGGACCTATATTAGCTATGCTTGATGGTGCTCTAACCTTAACAGATAATGTATCTAGATGCTCACACTCTACAATATCGTTTGGCTCATATAGACACCTTGCAAGGCTATAGTTTTAGCAATATTTAAGCATTTCTGAGAGTTTTATTCCATATGGAATCTAATTTTAAGTGATCATAAATATGCTACGGATATGGAAATACTGAAAGCTATATTTAAGGCATAACTAAGCTATAAATCAGTAATTTACACAGATTCCTATAGGAATTTTACTTTCATAAAAATATTTATTAATAATTCTGAAAGATTAGATGTTGATGAATATGTTTATTGATCCATGTAGAATAGGGGAGATAAGAAGAAAACTTGGAATAACTCAAAGAGAATTAGCAAAACTTGCAGGTGTAAGTCAATCATTTATCGCTAAACTCGAATCTGGAAAAATAGATCCCACATATTCAAAGTATAAGCAGGTTGTAGATGCTTTAACCAAGCTTAGCTTTAAAAAAGATGTAAAAATCGGAGACATAATGGTTAAAAACATTATTCACGCCAATGTAAATGAAACTATTAAGGAAGTTGCTGAGAAAATGTTAAAATATGCAATATCACAGGTTCCGATATTTGATGGGAATAAGCTAGTTGGCATGGTAACAGAATCAACAATTTTGAATGGAGTAGCTGGAGGAATGAAAATGTCTGAAGTTAAAGTTTCAAAAATCATGGATGCCCCACCACCAATATTACCGGAAGATACCCCACTAACAGTTGCTGTTCAATTACTTAAATTCTATCCCATAATACTTGTTTCAGAAAAAGGAGAAATAGTTGGCTTAGTTTCTAAGGCTGATGTTATTGGCTTTATGAGAGAAACACTCTGATGGTTAAGCAGGCTTAATTACTACTATAATTTAGATGTGTAGCTAAAGTTATAGATTAGAGTAGACTAATGTGATATTAAATTAAATTGAAAAATAGACAAACTTATCAAGATATTATGCGAATAATTATTTAATATGTATGGGAAATTATACTGAGGCGTTTTAAGTGAATATTAGGGTTAAAAAAATCATTAAAAGAGATGGAAGAATCGTAGATTTTGATTCTCAGAGAATTGAGGTAGCTATTAGGAAGGCAATGCTAGCAACAGGTAAATATGATGAAAAACTTTTAAAAAAGGTTGTTCAAACTGTTCTTAAAATAGTTGATGAGAAGTTTGGTGAGATAGAGAAGGCCCCGCACGTGGAGGATATTCAAGATATTGTTGAGCTTGTTCTTGTTAAATACGATTTATATGAAGTAGCAAAAGCATACATCCTATACAGAAAGGAGAGAGAAAAAATAAGAAAGGAGAAAATGGCAATACTCAATAAGAACTATGTTGATGAGGTTGATAAAAGCTTTTCAATCAATGCTATAAGGCTAATGGCCTCCAGATACCTACTAAGAGATGAAGATGGGAAAATTATAGAGGGGCCCAAACAGTTATTTGAGAGGGTGGCTGCGCTAGTTGTTATACCAGATATAATTTATGATGAGAGAATATTTAGTAAATATGGAGGACAAATAATACATCCATATGAGGAATTTAACCCAACTGAATGGCTAGGAAAACTTGGTTTAGGTAAATGTGAGAGAGGTTTTAAAATATATTGGAATGAATGGCACTTAGAATGTATGAAAAAACTTTATGATGAATTGAATAATCAAGGTAAAATGAAGATTCCCTGGAGTTTACTCTTAAACAAAATCGCTCAGGGAGAGTTTGACGATCATTATGAAAACTTCATTAAGTACTATAGGCTAATGACTGAGAAAAAGTTCTTACCAAATTCACCAACACTATTTAATGCTGGAACAAGACTTGGACAGCTTTCAGCATGTTTTGTACTTAATATTGATGATGATATGGAATCGATCATGAAAGCCGCAACTGACGCAGCAATAATATTTAAGAGTGGAGGAGGGGTAGGCATTAACTACTCAAAGCTTAGAGCTGAAGGAGACATTGTCTCCTCAACAAAGGGGGTAGCAAGCGGACCAGTATCATTTATGAAAATAATAGATACAGTAACAGAAGTAGTGAAACAGGGAGGAAAAAGGAGGGGGGCAAATATGGGAATACTTGAAATATGGCATCCAGACATAGAGAAATTTATTCTTGCAAAATCTAAAGAGGGAAATTTAGAGAATTTCAACTTATCCGTAATGATAACGCCAGACTTCTGGGACTACTATAATAATGATAAACCATATCCGTTAAGAAATCCAAGAGACGGTAAAGTGTGGAGGGAAGTAAATCCGAAAACACTATTCCACATGATTGCTGAAATGGCTTGGAGAACAGGAGATCCTGGAGTGCTTTTCATGGATAATATTAATAAAAGAAACATTATGGTAAGTTTTCTGGGAGATATTAAATCGACAAATCCATGTGGCGAGGAACCTTTATATCCATATGAATCATGTAACTTAGGCTCAATAAATCTTTACGCATTTATAAAGGTTAGTGATTCAGGTACAATTTTTGATTGGAACGATTATAATGAAACAATAATGATTGCTCAAAGATTTCTAGACAACATCATCGATGTTAACAAGTTTCCAATAAAAGAAATAGAGGAAAATACTAAGAAAACTAGGAAAATAGGTCTTGGATTAATGGGGCTTGCAGATACTTTATTTGCTCTAGGAATACCATATAATAGTGAGGAAGGATTTGCTTTAATGAGAAAATTTGCTGAACACTTGACATATTATGCGATGAAGGCATCTATTGAAATGTCTAAGAAAAGAGGAGCGTTCCCACTATTTAGCGTTTCAAACTATGTTAAGGGAGATATGCCCATTGAAGGCTATTATCATAAAGAGCTTTGGACGCTTAACTGGGATGAAATTCAAAAAGAAATAATGGCTAATGGTATTAGGAATGCTGAGCTAACAACTATAGCTCCAACCGGATCAATATCGATGCTTGTGGATACATCTTCAGGGATTGAGCCTCAATACGCATTAGTATATGAAAAGAGAGTAACGGCAGGTCAATTCTTCTATGTAGATGTAGAATTTGAGAGACAGCTTAGAGAAAGAGGGCTATATGATGAATCACTACTTAAAAAGATAGCAGATAATGGTGGGTCATTGCAAGAAATAGCAGATATACCTGAGGATATGAAGAATGTTTTTCTTGTAGCCTACGATATTCCATGGTGGGATCACATTAGAGCACAAGCTGAGATCAGTAAATGGATATGCGCAGCCGTTAGTAAAACAATTAATATGCCGAGCTGGGTTTCAATAGAAGATGTTGAAAAAGCGTTTTATCTAGCTTACAAATTAAACTTAAAGGGCTTAACGATATATAGAGATGGGTCGAAAGGTGCACAAGTTCTTGTAACACCATCACAGAGGAAGGGGGGATATGTTAAACATATTAAAAACGAAACTTTAAACATAATGTATAAGCTGGGAATAGTACCGAAACTTAACGCACCAATCTTCATACAAACAGTAAAGTCGGAGGATTTTGAGGACCGACATAACACCAAAAAAGGGATAAAGGTATGTCCAGAATGTAGCTCAAGAAGATTCGTATATGAGGAAAAATGTATTAAATGTCTAGATTGTGGATGGATTGCGTGTGTTGTATCATAGTATAGGTAAAGTTAAATTTATATTACAATAAATTATATAACGTTAGGGTTGGTGATGGGGCTAGATAACATTATTAGTAAGTTTATAGTTAATGCATTAGCTAGAGTACTCATACTTCAGGTATTAGATTCCGGGGAACTACTAGGAGGGTACCATATATTGAAGAAAATAACTAAAACATTAAATATGAAGGTAAAGCTCAGTACCTTCTATACAATACTTAGAGATATGGAGATGAAAGGATATATAAACTCCATAAGTATTGATGGTAAAAATAAAGTTTATAATATAACTCAAAAAGGTAAAGATACCTTAAATTTAAGTAGAGCATATTTAAAAGCAAGAATAAATAATATTCTTTCAAAAATTGAATGATTACATATCACATATACTTAAATTTAAATCAGTTTCTCTATGAGTTCTTCCGCTTCGATTCTCTTAATGAGTATTAAGTGTTAAATACAATAAGCTTACCGTAAAATCCTCATAAAATGTATTGGTTACTAATTAGCTCTACTAGTAAATTCTAATTATGTTTATTATTGGTCTAAATACTATACTCCTCAGTAATTTTAAGAAGATTCTCTTTAATGTTAACTAGTATGGTATTAAGATCTTCTTTACGAGGTGCTTTTAAGTTTTCGATAATTTTAAGTATTTCATCATCGATTTTAAGTATTCCAATTTCATGAATAATAGGGTTTAAATCTGCAATTTTATGTAGAATCTTGAATCTATCATGTATGTAGTTTAGCTTTGTGATAAATTCATTAATATTTTTATCATTTAATACCTCAATAGTGTTCCTAAACATAGCACCTAGCATTTGTTGACATAAAGCTTTTACCTCATTATGCTTTAAATGTCCGTATGAAAGTAGCGTTATTGAAGCCCCAAATCTATATGCTTCTCCTCTACTTAGAAAGTAGCCTTTATTTATAAGTCCATCTAGTATTTCTACTTTCCATTTAGTGTCTCGTAATATTAGTGTTTGAGAAGTTTTCCTAGTCATTTTTATAACCATTATAGTCTACAGCTGCTATTGAACTCTTCAATTATATAAGTGTTTTCATTTTAGTATGTTTAGATTTAAAACTTTGTGATTAGTTCTTCTGGTTTAGGTTTTACTTCTATTTTTAGCTTTTGCTTCACTTTAATCTTGTATATTATTAGCATGTTGCAAATGTATGTTTACTTATAATTTCCTTAGCTACGCTTCTAGCAATGGAATATTATCCATACAGGCCATTAAACGTTGAAAATGCTGCTCAGTAACGGCTTCCTTACCGTAACCCGTTACTCCACCCTTCCTCAAAGGTTTAAAGAATCATTACTGAATTACATTTCTTAGAAGAATCCCAGTCTACTCTAGCGTTTCTTTTAGGTTTAATAATTGGCTTTATAGCCAATTATTAAAGTTTGAGCATAGCATATGGTGCGGAATACAAACTATGAAAATAGTTATTGATCTGGGTATAGGATTTCCATCATCACTACAGGTTTTTATAAAAATAGGAGTTAAAAGACGTTGATGTGAGTAAAATAAGCAAGTATTATTGAGGATAATATTCCTCTATGATATATAGGAGATATAGCTTTAATATCTAGACTTTTATAGACTTAAAACATCTAACAATCCAATTCTTATTAGCCTATACTAAAATTGTTTTTATAGCCGGTAACAAGTTGAGAGATAGTAGAAGATAGACTTTACGGATCGAGTAGCAGCTATAGTCATCATGAATAGGGTAGATATAGTTAGAGCCACATGATGTTTCAGAAACAAGAAATGCAGTTAAAGTAGCGGAATGGCGTGAAATTACAGTAAAAAGCTTAAGCTAAATGAGACGTTTTGGTTACCATAATAAATCCAACAGTAATAGTATATCAATAAGGTATAAATACCTGTATACATAGTACACTGTAATGGAAGAATTTATTAAAAAAGCAATTGAGGCTGTAAAGCTCATCAATTCTATTGAGGCGGAAAAAGCTTTAGTAATATATCACGATGATGCTGATGGAATATCGGCGGGAGCTATAATTTCTACGGCTTTAAATCGAATAGGATTAAGTGTGAAGAGGATCTGTCTTGAAAAGCTTTTTCCGGAGGTAGTTAGGGAAATACATAGCAATAGAAAAAGAACACATATATTTTATTGTGATATAGGATCACCGCACTGCGATATGATTTCGCAGTATAACAATGGAAGAAACTTAACCATTATCTTAGACCACCATGATCCTAAACCATCTAATGATCCTATGGTCCTAGACTTAAATCTTGAAAACTTCGGTTTTAAAGGTGAAAGTGATTTTTCAGGTTCTACATGCAGCTTTTTATTTGCTAAAGTAATAAGTAATGAAAATATCGATCTCTCATATCTTGCAATAACTGGAAGTTTAGAAATACCTGAAGGAATTAAGGGATTAAATAATGAAATTCTTATTGAAGCATTAAGAAACAAAACAGTATTGCAGAAAAATGAAAAGCTATATGCCCCCAAGATAAATATGTTTATTAATGATCTTTTCTCAAAGCTACAAGTACTTGGTTCAGCTGGCTATTATAAAGGCGGACCTGAGCTTGGAATCAAACTATGTCTTAATGGCGAGGATGAAGAAATAAGTAGAGTAATTAAGGATCTAGAAAATAAAAGAAGAAACGCTAATAGAAAAATGCTTTCTAAGCTTTATAGCGAAGGTATTAAGCAAAGTAAATATACGCAATGGTTTGATGCAGAAAACATATTTAGTGGTATGGGAACAAAAACTATTGGAACTTTCTGCTCATATCTATCATATCAGAAGAGGATTATAGACCCCAATAAATTCATTGTAGGTTTCATTGATATGCCTTCAGAGATACCAGAATTTGGGAAAATAAAGGAAAAATACGTTAAAATATCAATTAGAGCACCAGAGCCATTAAGGAAGGAGATTGATAATGGGGTATTACCATCAGCTATAAGTATTCTAAGTGCGGCTGTTAACAAATATGGTGTTGCAGATGGGCATGCCTATGCTGCAAGTGCTATAGTAACTAGGGAATATAAAAGTGAAATTATTAAGAAAATTGACAGCTATATTGATGAATATAAAAGCAGAGTGGGAAAAAGATAGCTCCTAACTTTTCTAAACATTTCATAGAGTTAAACTAATGCTATCTAATATGGAATTACCATTTATTATTTATAATCTTAATTAGAGTATATATGCAGGGTAATCCAAATAGTAGTAAACATGCTGCTGATAGAATATATCCCTTAAGAATCATTACTACTGAAGCCAGATAACATATAGTACCTAATGTAGCTTCTGATTTTCCAGTGTCTCTAAACTTATCTGAGAATTTACCCTTAGGTGTAACATGCCATGGTTCCTTTAGCTTTAAAAAAGCTTTCAATGATGATATAAATACTACCAGTGCAAGAGCTCCACTAACTGCTGCATTTCTACCTAGATCTACCATTCTTTTTACTCTCGAATGAGTTACTATATCCCGTGTTGAGTGATAATAAACTAGGACATATACAGAAATAAAAGGAAATAAGAATATTAAGTAGTACAGGTTCATAAGTAATACATCAAAGCCCAATACTAGAGAGGATAATGAAAGAACAATTAAAACAATATTAAACAAGAGAGTATGATATTGAATTACATGAAAAATAATCTCAAATTTCCATCTTAGCGGAATATTTGATCTAATTATGTTCCAGAAATTATTTATAAAAACCTGGGCTGCGCCATAAGCCCATCGTTTCTGCTGTTTCTTAAGAGCATAATATGTCTCAGGAACCTCAATAGGTAATTCAACGTCATGCAGATACTTTATCCTATTACCATTAATCAGTAATTTAATAGATAAATCAACATCTTCAATAAGTGTATCCTCCGGCCAGCCACCAACATCCCTTAATACCTTTTTCCGAATAACACATCCATTACCTGTTAGAAAAATAGGGCCACCCGCAGCCTCCCTACCATCAAACAGTATTCTACTTAGGAAGTTTAATGATACTGCTTGAGCTTCCGAAATTGGTGTACTTAGAGCATTATATGGTTTCCACCTTACTGTTAATGCAGCAAACTTCTTATTAGACTCTAGATAATTAATTGTTCTAGTCAAGAAGTCGGATGATGGTTTTGAATCAACGTCAAATACAACTATGTACTCGCCTTTACTCTCACATAGAAGATGGTTTAAGGCTCCTGCTTTAAATCCGCTACGTGAGCCTCTAGATAGAACCTTAATATTCAATCCATTTTCTACATAATCCTTTACTAATCTTCTAATATTTTCTATATAGTTTTCATCATCATCGCTAAGTATTAATAATTCAAAGGCTGAAGCTGGATAGTTCATCTTTCTAATACTTTCTATAAATTGTTTAACTAAATCAATAGGTTCAGATCTTATTGGTAAATGTATAGAGACAAAGGGATGTTTTTCTTGGATAAATGTTGAATTACTTTTTAAATCATGCCTTAATTTAAAACTATATAGATAATAAGCTATATGATATAAAACTACCATTACTATCAGAGAAGAAATGGTGATTGCTATAACTTTTATGATAAAGACTGTAAAATAAAGCGGGAATATATGTCCAATAATGTCGAGGGTTAACATGATGTTATGATGTTACCAGTATTTAAATTCTTAACTATGAGGTGATTTCACTGTACTTCTTTAAGTGTTATAGTATAGTGAGGAGGAGGCCCATTATTGAAGGGCATCAGCTGAAATTAGAGCATCAATTAACATAGACTCAATAATTTAAGCCATCAACTTTAACACATGTCTTCATTAGATTTTTAACTTTTCAAATATTTTGGATGGATTAGTACTAATCTATCTTTATATCATAAGCTTTATATTTTTTAGGAAGCCTTACTTCAAGTATTCCGTATTTAAATCTTGCTTTTGCATTTTCAGGATCAACTAATGAAGGAAGTCTAACTGTCTTATGATATGATTGAAACTCAGTTTTATGATATATGGCTTTTAGCTTATCAAATCTAATTTTTCTATACATTGATGCTTCAATAGTTAACGTGTTTTCTGTAGCGTGTAGTTTTACATCCTCTTTCCTAACACATGGGAGATCAACTGTAACTATAATTTCGCTAGGAGTTTCCCTAACTTCTGCTAATGGTTCCAAACATCTTTTTTCAAAATCAGACATCGGCTTTTCAAACCTTTCTTCAAATTCATTAAACAATTCTTCAAATCTTGAACGTAACTCATCAATATATTCAAATATCGATCTTCGATGTCGTTCCATTTAAATCACCTATCTATACATTAATGGTATTTCATATTCAGTGGCTTTCTGCATTTGCCTCATTACATTCTGCGTTCTTCTCATAAGCTCCCTAGTTTTGATTCTAATTTCTTCAGCTTCTTGAATTAATTGATCAACATTAATTTGTAAACCTATAGCTTTACTGAATATCTTAAGTACAGCTGCAGCTGCACCAGGATCTGGATACTGTTGAAAACATTGCGCTAACAATACTAGGTTAGAAAGAGAATTTAGTAAACCCTCTTTAAGTATTAGAGCATATGGTCCTACTATAAATCCCTCCTCTAAAGTCTCAAGATTTAGTTTAGCAGCTATATCCTTTGCTGTATTACTGGATGATACCACAAATACCTTTGGTTCATCAATTTCAAGTCTATTAGGTGTAGCTATTCCTGCAAGAGAAACTATAAGACTTGCATTTTTCTTTTTTGCCCATTCAATAATGGATCTTGCTATAGGTCTAATAAGTTCAGGAGGTATTGGAATTTCAGATAATATAGCTACTAATTTGTCCTTAGCATATAGTCTCAGAGGGTTCTTTACCTCACCTTTATGTAAAACTACGACCGGAGGGAGGACGTCTGAATCAATATAACCTATTTCATCCATATCTAAGTACTGAATAATGTGAGCCGTTGATAAAGCACCGACAAGACCAACATCCGGGAATCCGCATACAATAATAGGATTATCTATATCAACTTTTTTTAACTCAACAATCTGGACGTCAACCATAATAGTCCTAGTAAAAATGTATAGCAGGTATAAATACGTTACCACAGATTTTAACGTCTTGAAAACTTAAGCTTTACCTAGAAGTTAATCAGCAAGCTTAAGTTTACAAAGCCGATTTTAAGGACGTGGC
>Ga0272445_1001122_pt1 | contig 21943 bp, 16 predicted proteins | sample YNPCB0031_FD_194404 | JGI IMG/M metagenome (GOLD analysis project Ga0272445, IMG submission 194404) | Hot spring sediment microbial communities from Yellowstone National Park, WY, United States - YNP-CB-003-1 | ecosystem: Environmental > Aquatic > Thermal springs > Hot (42-90C) > Sediment... | reverse complement strand
ATGATTTAAACACAAAGAATCCTTCAAATTTTTACATTTACAATATTCTTGGTGAAAAAGTTTATTTCAAAAAATTATCCTCAAAAGGTGAACTAAATTTAAATTTCAAAAAACTAAAACTTTCACCAGGAATTTACTTTTTAAGAATAGATTCAGAAAAAATTAAAAAAATTGAAAAAATTATTTATTTGAGAAAAGATTAAAATTTATTAGGAATCTCTTTTATCTTTGTTACTTTTCCTTGTTTAAATTCTATTATTTTGTCTTCGTATTCCCATTCCTTTTTATTTTTTTCTTTATAAAAAGCAACTCTTTTTGGTTCTCCTTTTGATAAAAATACTTCATCTTCACTCATTCCCTCTTTTACTTCTCCTTTTAAAATTAATTCATATATTTCATTTTTTCTATCAGGGAAAATTTTTTTAATTACATAAATTAATTCCTCTTTTTTGTAAATTTCTTTTAATATTTCAAATGCCCCTTTTTTTGTTTTTAAATCCTTTTCCTTATAAATTATATTTTCAAGTTTTTCTCCAATTTTTTCCCTATTTTTTATAATTTCCTTCACAAAATCTCTTATTTCTTTATCCGGGTCAAATATTTCATTTATCAAGAAAATTAAAGATGAATCACTTTCAATATTTGATAATGATTTTATTGCTTCAAATTTTAATGTTCTATTTGGTGAATTCAAAAATTTTGCAATTTTTTGAACCGCTTCCTTACACTTTATTTTCCCCAAACTTATTATAACTTCCCTTTTTATATAATCTGTTCCATTTTCAAGAAGGTTTAAAAATGTATCAACTATTTCCTTGTTTATTTCACCTATTTCACCAATTGCATAAATTGAAGAAATTTTTATATTTTCCTCTTTAAACTTCAAAAAATTGAAAATTTCCTTTAATGCCTCTTTTGCCTTTAAATCACCAAGTGCCCTTAAAATTTCAGAAATGTTTGAATAATCCCTTTCTTTTAAAAGCATTCTTCTTAAAAAATTTATAGCCCTTTTATCTTCTGTTTTTTTAATTGCAATTATTGCTTCCCTTCTTACAATATCATGAGGGTCATCAAGCATTTTTACAATATATTTCAAACAGGATGTATCCTTTAATTCACCAATTGCTTTAACAGCTTCTTTTCTTAATCCAGGATGACTTTCTTTTAAAAGTTCAACAAGAACTGGAATTGAATTTTTGTTTTTAATTTTTCCAATTAAATTGCATATTTCAATTCTATATTCAACATCTTCTTTTTTATTTTTAACAATTTTAAAAAGATCAGGAAGGACTTTTTCACCCATTTTAATTATGCTATCTTTTGCGTATTCACTTGCAGGTGTTTTGAATTTTATTGCGTTTAAATAATCCTCCAATTCAAAATTTAAAATTAAAAATATTAAAAATTTCATTATTCTATTATTTTAAATTCAACTCTTCTATTTTTAGCCCTTCCTTCTTCTGTTTTATTTGAAGCAACAGGATATTTATCACCGTATCCTTTTGCTATTAGTCTTTCAGGTTCTATCTTAAATTTATTTATAAGATATTTTTTGCAGGATTCAGCCCTTGCCCGTGATAATTCAAGATTTGATGGAAATTCTCTTGTTCTTATAGGTCTTGAATCAGTATGTCCTGCTATTTCTATCTTTATTGATGGATTTTGTTCCAAAATTCTTCCTATGTAATCAAGTATAGAATATGATTCTGGTAAAAGTTCAGCACTTGCAGTTGCAAATTTTATTTCAGTGAATACAAATACTTCTTTCTTTTTCACAAATAGAAATTCCCTTTCAACTTTTTCTGCTTCCTTTACATCAATTATATGTTCCTGCTTATAATATTCAGGATTTTCTGGCTCTATTATTAATTTATATTTTCCTGGTTCAAGATTTGGTATTATAATTTCTCCTTTCCCAGTTACATATCCTTCAACAGGTCCTTCATATTTTATCTTTGCATTTATTTCCTCATTTGTCTTTGCATCAATTATTTTTGCATAAATTTGAGAAGGTGGAATTTTTGAAAGTTCTACTATTTCTTTATTTTTTGTTCCTCTTTTAATTCCTATTCTTTTTTCCTCAGGATAATAACCTTCACTTTTTACTAAAATTTTAACTTCACCTTCTTCAAGATTTTTCTTTTTAAATTTCCCTTCTTTTAAATGGTATTTCCCTTTTATTATTCCTTCAAATTCAATATCTGCTTCAACTTTTTCCTTTGTTTCTTTATCTATTACATCTATTGAAAGTTCTGATTTTGGAATGTAAAGAGTATGATCAAAATTTAAAAACCATCTATGTGTTGTCCCAAGAAAACTATAAGGAACAAATGCATATTCAACCCTTATTCTTTCCCATTTTATTCCAGCTCCAAATGTAAAACCTCCGAGCTCTTCTTCCTGTGGACCACTTCTATATCCAATCCTTATTGCACCAGGTCCTTTATAAAATTCAATTCCAAAATGGTATTCTATTTCTTTATTTAATTCATAAACAATATCTGAAAAGATATTTAAATAATCTGGAAATGGATAAAAAATTCCAAATTTTGCTAAAACTGGCATTTTGTATGTTTTATTTTTATATTTAATTCCATATCCAATATTTTGTAAACAAGCACCAATTCCAATTTTTTCTTTTATCAAATAATGGATTCCCGCATCAATTCCAACTCCATTTCCTACATCATCTATAACTTTATCATAAATATATTTTAAGGATATTCCTTGTGAAAGATTTTGATTCAAATTTTTTGAATATGCAAGATTTATAAGCCATGTATTCTGACTTCCTTCACCTTTTAAATAATTGTCCTCTGACCATATTTCAATTCCTTTAACTCCACTGTATATTAAAGAAAAACCAAATGCTCCAAGTTCATTTATATAAGAACCAAGTAGATATTGATGACTTATATCAAGTAGCCATAAGTCATAACCAAATGCAACTGAAGAAAAATTGTTTTTTGAAAGTGCTCCAGGATTCCATAAAATTGATAAAATATCATTATATCCACCCGTATATGCTTCACCAAGTCCAGCAGGTCTTGCCCCATAATTCATTCTTAAAAGTAAGTAGGAAAATAAAATCAAATCAAAAATTTTCATTTTTACCTCCCTGAAACTTTTGCCATTTTCTTTTTAATTGTTTTACTTATTTTTTCTCCTTCAAAGTTGAAATAATAAATATAAACATCTGGTGGAATTTCTTCTCCCCTTGAATCTCTTCCATCCCAATTTATAAAATATATTCCTTCGTTTTTATATTCGTCTTTGAGAATTGTCTTTATTTTCCTTCCAAGTCGGTCATAAATTGAGAGATTAACCTTACCCTTTTCAGGAATTGAAAATATAAATGTTGTTGATTTTTTGAAAGGATTTGCAAAATTATGTATATCGCATGGTGGAATTGCTTTTGTTTTCAATTCTGCACTATCCTTTTTCTCTGGAGATGTGGTTGATATTGCTTCTATTTTTGTAATATCCATTAATTTTTGAGGAAATTCTTCACCAGGTAAAATTCCTTCAAGTGAAAAATATGGAGCAGTTACCCTTACATAGAATATTGTGCTATCATTTGCATTAACTTCAAGATTTGGGAAAGTGAGAGGATTTTTATCCTTATCAAGAAATTCAATTTTCCAGTTTGGTGAAGTTCCTTTTGCATTTAAATTTACAATGTCATTTGTATTTGAATAAAGAATTATTTTCATTGGATAATCATAAAATTCACCACATGGTATCATTTTTTCCTGGTCCTTTTTAAGATCAATTGAGAATATTGCAGATTTTACTTTTATTGTAATAAAAGATGAATCACTTCCTTTATAAGGTGAAATATTTTTTAAGAAGGCATATGTTGCTCTTATTTTTATTTCATCAGTTTCATCTTTATTTGCATTTTGCGGAATCAAAACTTTTAAAAGGAAAAACTTTGTTTCATTTTGAGAAAGTGAATCAACATCAGGCAATCCATCACCATTTGTATCAATGAGTGGTGCTCCAACCGGGTCATAAAATCCAGTAGTCCATGGTTTTGTTGAAAAATATTCAAGATTTATCACATCTTTTATTTCACCAAGATTTGTAATTTGAAATTGAAGAACAACTTCTTTACCTGGATTTTCTAAAACATTTAAATTTTTTGGGAAAAGGCTTAAATCAACATTTGCTCCAAGCTTTGTTATTATTCTTGCTGAATCCTTTACATTTGGATATTTCAACAGGTATCCCTTTAAGAAAATTGTATCAGATGATATTATTACGGTATCCTTTGAAGATGGAGGGGTTACCTTTAAAATAATTTTTTTCTCTTCATAAGCAGAAAGATAAAAAGGTCCTGTTATAGGTGTTGTGCTGTCTTGTTCAAAAATTTGTGCTTCCCATCCTTGTCCAATTCCCTTTATGTTTAAATTTATGCTATCACCAAAATTGCTCTCATTTTTAACATTTAAATCATAAAATATATTTTTATTTAAAAATACAATTCCTTCTCTATCAGGATAAACTAAAATTCCTGGTTTTTCAAGAACATTTATTTCTATTTTTGCAGAATCCCTTGATAAAGGATAAGAGGCATACATTCCCTTCACAAATATTTCGCCTTTTGTTCCTGCAATTATGCTATCAGGTAAAAATACTTTTAATTTTATGTTTGCAATTCCTCCAGAAGATAAGGAATCTATATCAGGAATTCCGTCATTATTATGGTCAGAAATTGGAAGTCCATTTTGGTCAACTATTTCTATATTCCATGGAACATTTTTTGATGTATCTATGTTTATTACATCTTTAAAATTCCCTAAATTTTTAATTCTTAAATTAAAACTTAAACTATCTTTTGGATATGCATTTCCAATTGTATCAGGTTCTACAATTAAATTGAAATATAACCCGCATACTGTTATTAAAAATGCAGAATCCCTTCCTATTGGGTCAACTCCATTCCTCGCATACATTGCCCTTATTATTGCTGTATCAGATATACCTGCTGGTGTGCCACTTGGTGGGCTAACCTTTACAACTATTCTTGTTGAATCAAAAGAGGAAAGTGTATCAATATCTATATATCCATCACCGTTTGTATCTGTTAAAGGTGTTATTCCATCACTTTTATAATATCCATACCACCAAAGAGTTTGTGTATGTGTAGGTAATATATTAACCACATCTTTAAGATAAGCATTCTTTATCCATAAATTATATGAAATTGTATCCCCTGGTGAAACTCCTTGTGCCTGATCAGGATAAATTTGAAGTTTTGCAACTGCTGAATATGGTAAAGTATAGTAAATGTTTTTATTACCATCCCTTGTATCTGTCCATGAGATAAGAGGGGCCCATCCTTTACATCCTTTAATTGTTGATATTGCTATTTGTGCCCAGTTTGATTCCTCTACATAAGGACCATCACTTGCCTCCTTTGATAATTCCCATATAGGAGTATACCAGAAACCTATTCCAAGACTATCCTGATGTATTCTTTTATATGCAACCCATGCATCCTTATAATACGCACAATGGAAATAACCTATAACGGTATCACTCGTTGCATTCATTCCATCACTGATTACTGTTGGTGTTTTTGTGTTTGCTATTGATTGGTCAACAACATCATTCCCCCAGCTTTCACCACCATTTGTAGTATAAACATAAATTATATTTATGTCACCAGGAGTAAATTCTGATTGTGAGACTATAACAGCATTCCATCCGCTTCTTGATGCTGCAATCTCATTTGAATAAATTGGATATGGATTATGATAAACCTGTTTTTCAACCCATGTTCCCCCTCTATCACCTGAAATTGCTACATATATATCATTTTCTCCATAAAGATATGAAAAATATATTCTATCTTTTCCTGTTGCTGCCCATAAAAATTGACGATAGCTTCCCAACCATGAAGAATAATCTGCTTTCATTTCCCATGTTGCACCTCTATCAGTTGACCTGTATATTTTTACTCCCCTCCATCCTGTCCATCTTGAATAACTGTATGCAATAAAAATATAATTGTTTGGATATTTATATTCTATTGTAATTGCAGGTGTCCATGTATCATCTCCACTTATATCAATTGGAACACCATGAACCCTTGAAAGATTTGGGTCAAGAATCAAACAATAAATGTCAAGGTCTCCAACATCTACATGACATGCAATATAAACGCTGTCTGTTGAAAGGTCAACTACTACGACAGGGTCCTTTGCATCATAATAGGTATTTGGATTGCTTGGGTCATAAAAATATATATATCCAACATATTCCCATTCAATTCCAAGATTGTTTGAACGATAAAGCCCTATTACCCATTTTTGTTTTTCAGATGAGAAAAAGTTATCAACAAGTATAAGATTCCCATTTTTCTGGGATGCAATTGTTGAAGTTCTGTTATCAGTATTTTGAGGAGTTACCCTTATATCAGGTGCAAACCATCCATATTTTACCCTGTTTAATTCATTTTTATTTTTAAAAAACTTGTTAACTTTTAAAAAAGAAACCCCAACAACAATTTCCCTTTTTTCCTTTTTTGGATTTGGAATAAACTCTTCACCTGAGCGCATTTTTGCGGGAAAAATTTGGGTTATAAGAATTAAAACACTTAAAAGATTCATGATTGAACCTCCTTTTTAGGGTAAAATCAAAATTTTTCTAAATTTATTTTTATAATTTAAAAAATAAATTCCCTTTTTTAAACTTTTAACTCTTTGTCCTGCTACATTTATTATTTCTTTCTGTTTTAAAATTTTTATATCAGATTCCCTTAAAAAATTCTTGAAATTACCTTTTTCAAATGAAATCTTTTCTTGAACCCCATAACCAGGTATAACTACTTTCAAATAATAAATTTTTATTTTAACTTCATTCCCTTCTTCTGATTCATAAACTAAATCCTTTACTCCATCATAACTTGTTCCATAAACAATATGAAGGTGATTTCCTTGTATGTTTCTTGCAACATGAGGTAGATTATCATTGTATTGAGGTGTATTTGTTATTTGAATTTTTTCTGTCCATGTATTTCCACCATCAAAAGAGCTCATTCCAAATAGATCCCAATATCCATATCCAACATTATAATCTATTTGTGTTAGCTCTTGCCATATTATGCTTATTATATTTGAAGAACGATTTATTGCGACCCCAACATGGCATCTTAAAATAGGGTTATTTAAATCACTATCATTTGTAAGATTTATACATGTTCCACCTTTTAATAAATAAATATTTCCTCCTCCATAAATAGGTAAAGTTATTCCTGTTGATGTATCTGTCATTGTTCCCCACATTTCTCCAACACCTATGAATGCAGGCATTCCATCAGGTAAAAATATTCCTTCACCACCTACCCAAAACCTATACCAGCAATAATATAACCAGTTTCCCTCCATCCAGAAAGTATCAGGAGGTAATTTACCAACTAAAATTGGTCCTTCCCATGTATTTCCTCCATCAAGTGATTTTGCCATTATTACTTTTTCACCTTCAAATAAACCAGGTGGTGCCTTATAAAAAACTCCAATTTTATTTCCATCAATATCGCTTCCTGAATAGATTGCTCCTCCTGCGCTTAAAACAGGTTTTATACTATCTAAGGGAGTTAAATTTGATGGATTAAATTTTTGAGCATAAGAAAATCCAATATCATTCTGCTCATCATAACCACTTCCAATAACAATTATGTTTCCATCCTGTAAGCATAAAGGTGTTGCATAACTTATTCCGAGATTTATTGTAAGAAGTTTATCAATTCCCCAATTTCCAGTAGCCCTTGACATACTATTTCCTCCTTCTCTTCCCCAAACACCTGAAATTGGAACTGACCATGTAGAAACACAATATGAAGGTGTTATACACGAATGTGGGTATCTACCAGGATAATCTTCGCCTGTTAATTGATTTATTATTGGGCTTTTAATCCAGCTAACTCCATCAAGAGAACGAGCATAACCAATCCATCCTGTCCCTGGAATTGAAGGATCCCTTCTTCTATAAGCAATCCCTATTAAGTTGTAATTAAAACATATAGGGTCATGTGCAGTTTCCCATAATGTATATTGATTTGGGGCAGAATCTATGAGGAGAACCTGTGGTTCAAGAACATATTTTGCATAAGAAGCAACAAAATTTTTCCTTTCCTCATTTCCGAACTTTATCTTTTTAAAATTTGGAACTATTCCAATGAATAAAATTAAAAAAATTTTCATTTTTCCCCCTATTTTTATTTTTTATTATAACTTATTTAAGATAAAATTTTCAACAAGAAATTTCTTTTATCATTTTCATATTCCTTTAAATTTTCCTTAAATTCAAATTTTATTTTCCCTTCAATTATTTCTTTAATTAATTTTATCAAATCTTCATCTTTTTTAATTTCAATACCACCATTTATTTCTTTTAAAAATTTCAAATTTCCAACTTCCTGCCCTGGACATGCCTTTATTCCTATAAAAGGAGTTTTTGTATAAACTGCTTCTGCAACTGTTGAACCACCTGGCTTTGATATTATTAAAATTGATTTTTTTAAAAATTCTGAAACTTTCTCAGTATATCCTATAACTTCAACATTTTCCAAGTTATTTTTTAATTTAAAATTTAAAATCTTTTTATAAATTTTTTTATTTCTTCCACAAATTATTCTTATTTTTAAATCTTTAAAATCATAAATCAAATTCCTTAAAATTTTTAAACTTATTCCCCTTCCTTTCCCTCCTCCCATTATTAAAATTCCTTCCCTTTCAAATTCCCTTTCCTCTAAAAATTCTTTTCTTACAGGATATCCAAAAATTCCATAATTTAAATTTTTAATATTATTTTTTATTTCATTAAATGTAAATTTTGAAGGTATCCATAAAAAATCTGTTCCTTGTGTGAGCCAGCTTTTATGAATTTCACCAAAATCAGTTATTATTGTAACAATATAAAAATTCTTTTTAAGCTTGTTTTTTATTTTGAATAAAGGTGGAATAAAAAATGGATGTGTTAAAAAAATTATATCTGGTTCAAAATAATTTACTAATTTTTTTAAATTTTTATAAAGTAAAATTTTTTGTATAAAAATTGTCAAATCATAAGTTTTTTTATTAAAGGAATAAAATATGTATTTCCACAAAAATGGAATTTCTGATAATATATCCCATAAAAATGGCATTAAAGGATATGGAAATGGTGCATTTTTTAAACCATCAACATTTAATAAAATAACATTTTTAAAATTTTCCTTTAAATAATTTTCAAGTGATTTTGAAGCAATAAAATGTCCACCACCTGTTTTTGAATGTAATATTAGGACCTTTTTAAAATTTCCCTTCCTGTTTTTATATCTATCCATTTTTTAATCCCTATTGTTGGAATTACAAAAAGGGAAAATAAAAACGAAGATAAAGGTAAATGGAATAAGAGTATTGATAAAAGAAGTAAAATCATACCAATTCCCATTCCCAATTCCCAATTTTTTAAAATATATGCTAAAAAAAATCCTGAAACAATCCCAATTATACATGGAATAGGAGCAATTGCAAATATTATTCCAAAAATTGAAGCCATACCTTTACCACCATAAAATTTTGTCCATAAAGGAAAATCATGTCCTATTATTGCAAATATTGAAGATATATAAGAAAAATTATAATTATTAAACAGAAGATAGGGGATTAAAAAAGAGAGAAAACCCTTTAAAAAATCTATTGATGCAACAAATGTGCCTGCAACTTTACTTATATTTCTCCATACATTCTGGGCACCAGGATTCCCATCCCCTATTTTTCTTATGTCTTTTTTATAAAATATTTTTGAAATTAAAAAAGCAGTTGGAAAAGAACCTAATAGATAACCAATGATTATAGAAAATAAAAAATTCATTTTTTTATTTTAAAGGAAAAAATTTTTTATTTCAAATTAGAGAAATTAATCTTCTTTCCTTTATAATTTTTTTATGATTAAATTGCCAGAACCAAAATTTAAGGGTGAATTTACACTTGAAGAAATTTTAAAGAAAAGAAGAACTTGCAGGGAATTTTTAAAGGATAAAAAACTCACGCTTGAACAAATTTCTCAGCTTTTATGGGCAACTTATGGGATAACTGAAAAAAGATATTCTTTAAAAACTGCACCATCAGCAGGAGCAAGATATCCTCTTGATATATATGTTGCAAAAGAGGATGGTGTTTTTAAATATGTTCCAGAAGAGCATGCCCTTATAGAGATTTTAAAAGAAGATATAAGAGAAAAAATTGCGATTGCTTGTTATGACCAGGATTTTATTGCTGATGCTCCATGTGTATTTATATTTTATGCAATTTATGAGAGAACAACTTCAAGGTATGGAGAAAGAGGGATAAGATATGTTCATTTTGATTTAGGACATGCTGCCCAGAATCTTTTATTACAGGCAGAAGCCCTTTCACTCGGTGCCTGTCCTGTTGGTGCCTTTAACGATTCTGAAATTAAAAAAATATTAAAAGTTAAAGGAGAGCCCCTTTATATTGTTCCAGTAGGATATAAAATTTGAACGAGCTATTTATAATAGTTGATGGAACCTCTCTTGCTTATAGGGCATTTTTTGCATTTGTAAAAAACCCTTTAAGGAATTCAAAAGGTGAAAATACTTCAGCGCCTTTTGCTTTTACAAATTCAATTTTAAGAATAAAAAGGGAATATAAACCCTCTTATATGGCGATTGTTTTTGATGCAAAGGGAAAAACAAAAAGGCATATTATTTTTGAGAAATATAAGGCAACAAGACCAGCAATGCCAAATGAACTTGTTATTGGTATTCAAAGAATTAAAGAAATAACAGATGCCTTAAATTTAAAAATTTATGAAGTTCCTGGATATGAAGCAGATGATGTAATAGCAACACTTGTAAAAAAAGGAAGGGAAAAGGGATGGAAAATTCTTATTCTTTCTTCTGATAAGGATTTACTTCAACTCGTTGATGATAATGTTTTTGTCCTTGATACTCGTCCAAAGGAAGAAGTTTTGTATACAAGGGAAAAAGTTATTGAAAAATTTCTTGTTCCACCTGAAAAAATTTTAGATTATCTTTCACTAATAGGTGATAATATTGATAATATTCCAGGAGTTTGCGGAATTGGGGAAAAAACTGCAGTTTCCCTTATTAATGAATTTAAGGATATTGATGATTTGATTGAAAATTATAATAAAATTAAAAATTTGAGGATTAAGGAAATTATTGAGAAAAATATTGAAAATATAAAAATGGCAAAAGAACTTTTAAAACTTGATTATGTTGATGTTCCATTTTTTGAAGAAGATTTAAAAATAAAAGAACCCAATTATGAGAAACTTTTTAAAATATTAAAGGAACTTGAATTCTATTCAATTATGGAGAATTTTTCAAGGAAATTCCCTGATTTTGAAATAAAAGAAAATCCTCCTTTAAGTATTTTAAAGGATGGTTTTACTTTTTCAATTTATAAGGATGAGGTATTTATAAAAAAAGGGGAAAATTTTTATAGATTAAAAATTGATGAAGCAAAACAAATTTTTGAATATGAATGTGAAAAAAACACTTGCGATTTAAAGGAAATATATAGAGAATTTATAAAAAGGAATTTAAATCTAAAAGGGAAAATAAATGACCCATTAATTGCCGAATATCTTTTATATCCTGAAAAGGAAAATTTAACGATTGAAAAGATTGCTCTTGAAAGACTTGGCTTTAAATTTTCACATGATTCAAGGAAAAGGAAAATTGAAGAAATATATTTTGTAGATTGTGTTTTACCTTCTTTAATGGAAGAGATTAATCTTAAAGGTCTTTACAAATTATATTCTGAAATAGAGATTAAACTTTCAAAAATTTTAGCAGAGATGGAAGAAAGGGGAGTATATATATGTGAAGATGTTTTAAGAGAAATTGATAAGGAAATAAATTTTAATCTTTCAGAATTTACAAAAAAAATTTATGAAATTGCAGGAACTCCTTTTAACATAAATTCTCCAAAACAACTTCAAGAAATCCTTTTTAAAAGACTTAAATTGCCTTGTAAGAAAAAAACAAAAACAGGTTATTCAACAGATTATGAAGTGTTGAAGGAGCTTTCAGAAAAATATGAGATTGCAAAATTAATTCTTGATTATAGAGAACTTTTCAAAATAAAAACAACTTATATAGATACTCTTTTATCTTTAAGAAATCCATTTACAGGAAGAATAAATGCAACCTTTAATCAGATAAAGGCTTCAACAGGAAGAATTATATGTTCTAATCCAAATCTCCAAACAATTCCAATTAAATCAGAAATAGGGAAAAAAATAAGGAAGGCAATTTGTGCTCCTCCTTCTTATTATATAATATGTGCTGATTATTCACAAATAGAATTGAGAATACTTGCTCATTTTTCAGAGGATGAAAATTTAATAAAGGCATTTGAAAGGGGAGAAGACATTCATTTATATACTGCTTCTTTAATAACAGGTAAAGATATTAAGGATATAAGTCCTGAGGAAAGAAGAAAGGCAAAAACAGTTAATTTCGGAATATGTTATGGGATTAGTCCTTTTGGTCTTTCAAAGGAACTTGGTATAACTCCAGAAGAAGCATCAAGTTTGATTGCACTTTTCTTTGCAAATTTTCCAAAAGTTAAAAAATGGATTGATGAAACTTTAAATTTTGCAAGGAAAAATTATTATGTAAAAACACTTTTTGGAAGAATTAGAAATATACCTGATATAAATCATCATATAAAAGAAGTAAGACATCAAGCAGAAAGGATTGCAATAAATACACCAATTCAGGGAACTGCTTCTGATATAATTAAAAAAGCAATGATAGACATTTATGAGGAATTTAAAAGTAGAAATCTTGATGCTCACATAATCCTTCAAATTCATGATGAACTCCTTTTTGAAGTTAATGAAAAGGATGTTCCTATTGCAAAGGAAATCATAAAATATAAAATGGAAAATGTTTTTCCCTTAAAAGTTCCATTAAAAATTGATATAAATTTTGGTAAAAGCTGGCTTGAAGCAAAAGATTAATCTTTAATTATTTTTGTCCCCCCTTTACCTTCAATTGCTTCTTTTGCTTTATCTAAACTTGTTATTATAACTTCTTTCCCTCCATTCCTTAAAAATTCTATTGCTGCTTCTATTTTTGGTCCCATACTTCCTTTTGGAAAATGACCTTCCTTTAAATAATTTATTGCTTCATCAATTTTTAAAACATCAATCGGCTTTTGATTTTCTGTTCCATAATTTAAATATACCTTATCAACATCTGTTAGGATTAAAAAGTAATCTGCATTTATTAAAGATGCGATTTTTGCTGAACACAAATCCTTATCTATTATTCCATAAACTGCTTTAAGTTTATTACCTTTTTTAACAAGCGGAATTCCACCACCTCCTCCTGCAATTATCACATTCCCTTCTTCAACAAGTTTTTTTATAATATCCTTTTCAATTATATCAATTGGTTTTGGCGAAGGAACAGTTATTCTATAACCCCTATTTACATCCTTTTTTATTGGATAAGGAAATAGACCTTTCATTTCTTCTGCTTCTTTATATGTAAAAAATGGACCTATTGGTTTTGTTGGTTCCTTAAATTCAGGATCTTTTTCATCAACTAAAACCTGTGTTATTATTACACTTACCTTTCTATCAATTTTTTTCTCATAAAATATTTCGTTTAAAAGATGTGAGATCATGTATCCCATCCATCCTTGTGTTTCAGCATCAAGAACATCAAGAGGATACATAGGTATTTCTTTTCTTGCATAATAATTTCTTAAAAATGCAACACCAACCTGTGGACCATTTCCATGTGTTATAACACATCCCTTTGATTTTTCTATTATTGGTAAAACCTTATATAGTGATTCTTTTGTTGTCTTAAATTGTGTTACAACATGAAAAGAAGCACCTTTTGGTAAAATTGCATTTCCTCCAAGTGCTATCACAATTTTCATTTCCCTATTCCCCTTTTAGAATTTTTTATAAATTCAATTAAATATTTAATATCATCATATTGGGAATAATCTCTTTCTAAAATTTCTAATGCCTGTGAAGTATTTAAATTTTGTCTAAAAAGAATTTTATAAGCATCTTTTAAAATTTTTATTCTTTCTTCATTAAATCCAGCCCTTTTTAACCCAACTATATTTAAACCCTTAACTTCTGTATTTTCAACACCATCTGCTATTACATAGGGAACAACATCAAGTCCAAGTCTTGCTCTTCCCCTTATCATTGCATATTTTCCAATTCTACAAAATTGATGTATTAAAACTCCCCCTGATAAAAAGGCATTATCATGTATTTCCACATGTCCTGCAATTTGTGTTCCATTTGCAATTACAACATTGTTTCCTATTTTTACATTATGGGCAAGATGAACATAAGCCATCAAAAAACAATTATCGCCCACAATTGTTTTTTCTCCTTCTCCACTTGCCCTATGAATTGTCACAAATTCTCTTATAATGTTGTTATTTCCAATTATAACTTCTGTTTCTTCACCTTTATATTTTACATCCTGAGGAGGAAATCCTATACACGCAAAATGATAAATTATATTGTTTTCTCCAATTGTAACCTTCCCTTCAATTATAACATTACTTCCTATCCTTGTTCCTTTTCCTATTTTAACTTTCCCTAATATTTGTGAAAATGGACCTATCTCAACATCTTCTTCAATTATTGCATTTTTATCAATTATTGCACTTTCATGTATCTTCATTTATCCCTCACTTATTGCAACAAGCTCTCCTTCAGCAACAATTTCATCATTTACATAAGCCCTTCCATACATCTTACAAACCCTTCCTCCCCATCTTTTTATCTCCACCTCCATTAAAAGTGTGTCCCCCGGTAAAACTTGCTTTCTAAATTTAAAATCATTTATGCCTGCAAAATAAAATAATTTTTTTTCCTTTAACTTTTTCCCTATTAAAATTCCTCCTGTTTGTGCAAGTGCTTCAACAATTAGAACTCCTGGCATAATTGGATTTTCTGGAAAATGTCCTTGAAAGAAATTCTCGTTAAAGGTTACATTTTTTATTCCAACAATTCTATTTTCTTCAACATTTAATATTTTATCAACAAGCAAAAATGGATATCTATGGGGTAAAATTTTAATTATTTCTTTAATATCAATTTCTTCCTTTATCAAATATTTTTTTAATTTTTTTATTGCCTCAACATGATGCCTATGTCCTGTTCCAATTGCAATTATATGAAAATTAAAGGGATAATTTAGAAGAGAGAAGTCACCGATTAAATCAAGTATTTTATGTCTTAAAAATTCATCTTGATAATAAAGTATTTCTTTATTTATAATTTCTCCATCCTTAAAAACAATAACATTTTTCTCATTTCCCCCTTTACCAAGCCCCATTTCCTTAACCTTTTCAATTTCTTCATAAAATATAAAGGTTTTTGCCCTTGATATTTCCTTTTCATAATTATAGGGATTTATAAGAATACTTAAAAATCCCTCAATCCCCTTTTCCCTTTTAAAAATATAAGTAACTTTAAAATCAGAAGATGGTAAAAATATTATTTCCTTATCATTTTCAAAAGAAAAACTTATCGGATTTTTAATTTTTAAAGGATTAACATCAAAAATTTCTTCTAAACCAACTCTTTTAATTTCTGAAACAAAATAATAAGAAGATGTGTCAAAACATGGTATTTCATTTCCTTCCACTATTATATCACATTGAATATTTCCCATCCCTAAAATCGCCGATAAAAGATGTTCAAATGTAAAAACTATTTTATCATCTTTTTTAAAGGCGATACATCTATATTTTGTTTCCACATTATTTAAATCAAATGGAATTTCTATTTCCTTTCCATTTTCCCTTAAAAATATTCTTATTCCAATTTCTTTTTTTGGCCTTAAAAAGACTTTATTTTTTTGTCCTTTATGAAGCCCTATTCCTTCAAATAAAATTTCTTCTTTTAATGTATATATTTTCATTTTTCCCCCTCATAAACCTGTATAAAAGTTTTTAAAGTATTAAAATGAATGTCAATCAAATTTTCTAAATTTCTTGAATAACCACCACCAAGTGTTATTGCAACAGGAATTTTATTCTTTTTACAAAATTCCGCAACCTTTTTATCCCTTTTAATAAGTCCTTCTTTTGTAATCATCAAACTCCCGAGCTTATCTTCCTTATAAGGGTCAGCACCTGCTTGATAAATGCATAAATCAAATGGTAAATTTTTCTCAATTATAGAAAGGGCATAATCCATTTTTTCAAGATAATAATCGTCTTCTATAAAATCAGGTAAACCTATATCAAGGTCACTTTTTTCTTTAATTGGATATAAATTTTGTTGATGGATTGAAAAAGTAAACACATCTTTATCATTTTCAAATATTTTTGCTGTTCCATTTCCTTGATGTAAATCACAATCAATAACAACTGCTCTTTTTATCTTATTTTCTTTTTTTAATTTTAAAATTGCATAAGCAATATCATTTATATAACAAAATCCTTCTGCTCTATTTCTAAAAGCATGATGAAATCCGCCACCTATATGATAACAAAATTTTTGTTCAAATGCAATTTGTGATGCAATATATGTTCCTTGTGATGCAAGCATGAACATATTGATTATTTCTTTTGTTAATGGTAATTCAGAATAAATTGTTCTTTCCGTCCATCTCAAATTTTTTAAATCATTAAGATATTCTTTATCAAGCAAAATTAAAAGTTCTTCCTCCTTTGGCAATTTTGGTTCTACAAAATCTTTTTCCTCTGCGATTTTTTCCTTTAAAATTCTTTCCTTAATCAATTTGTATTTTATAGTTGGAAAAACATGTATCCCAAAATCAACAACATATTTTTCAGAATAAACAATCTTCATTTATAAAGTTCCTTTTCCTTAATATATCTTTCAACTTCATCCCTTACAAAAAATTTTATCTCTTTTCCCTCTTTAATCCTTTTCCTTATTTCACTTGAAGATATTTCAATACATCTATTATTTAAAAATATCACATCTTTTGAAAAGGGAAAATTGCTGAAATCCTCATTTTTTCTTTTTAAAACAGCAACTTTAATTTCCTTTAAAATTTCTTCAGGATTTTTCCATGTAGAAAATTTTTCAAACTGGTCAGAGCCAATTAAAAACCAAAAATCTTTCCCTTTTTCCCTTTTTTTAATTTCCCTTATAATATAAATTGAATAACTTTTAGGAAAATTCAATTCCTTTTCAATATCACATGTTTTAAATTTATCAAAATTCTTTATTGATAGTTTAACCATTTCAAATCTTTCATAAAAATTGGCATTTTCGCTTCTATGAGGAGGATTATAACTCACTAAAAACCATATTTCATCAAGAGAAAGTTCTGTAAGTGCATCAAGGCATGTTATCAAATGACCTATATGTGGTGGGTCAAAAAGACCTCCAAAAATACCTATTTTTTTCATTTTTTATTTTCTATAATCTTTTTTGCTCTTTCATATATTTTTAAATCAGGATATTCTTTTTCCAATATGTTAAAATAAATTTTTGCAGAATTCACTTTTCCCATTTTTAAATAAAGTTCCATTGTTCCAAAAATCTTTTTTGCAATCTTTTCTCTGCATTTTTTAATGATTTCCTCAACTTCATTTTTAAAATTTGATTCAGGATATTTTTGAAGAAAATTTTTTGAATTTTTAATGACTTCATAGGTTTTTTCCTGATCAAGTTCTTCTCTTGGAAGATTTAAAAAATCTATTTTTATCATCATAAATTCACTCTCTTCCTTATATTCACTATTCGGGAAATGATCACTTAAAAATTTAAATTCCATAAAGCTTTGCTCATAATCCTTTATCTTATAATAACACATTGCAAGATAGAATTGAGCATCATCGGTAAAATCAAGAACTTCATTATAATATATAATCTTTTTAAATCCTTCAATCGCATTTTTATATTTCTTTTTTTCATAAAGTTCCAAACTTTTTTTGAAAATATCTTCTGGATTTTCCATTCCTTTAAAAAGATTTTTTTTAAAACAAAAAATAAAAATGAAGGCAAAAAATAAAATCAATATTTTTTTCATTACAATTTATAAATTTTGTCCTTTATTTTATAAATAAGTGCTTCAATCTTTTGAAGCCCCTCCCTTATTTTTCCTGTTAATTCCCTTACTTTTTCAGGAAATTTTTCCTCTTCTGGTTTCAAATTATAAAATTTTTCCCTTATTTCACTTAGTGTTTCTTCAAAGTTTTTTATCAGTAAATCCATATCATTTTTTATTAAAACAATATTTTCTTTCAAATTAAAATACTTTTCATTTATTTCTTCTATTTTTTTCAAAAATTTCTTTTCAACTTCTTTTTCTATTGATGATAATTTTTTTTCAATTTCTTCTTTTTTAAAATATAAATCAATTAAAAAATGGTTCATTTCAGTCATTTTTAAAATCAAAAGATTTTCGTTTCTTATTTCTTTTTCTTCTTTTTTCTCTCCCAAAATTTCCTTTATTTTATTTAAAATAATTTCAGGTTGTGTTGGTTTTTGAAAATAAGCATCCACATTAAAAGAATAAAAATTTCCTTTTAAAAAAATTCCCCTTTTAATTTCTTCTTCTTTTAAATAAAGAATTGTATAAAATATAAAGGCAATTTTTTGGAGTTTTGGATTTATTTTACATTCTCTTACAATTTCAACTCCAATTTTTTTAGGAAGTAAAATTTCAAGTATAACACAATCAGGAACAATTTTGAATATGTTATTTATACCATCTTCTCCATCAAAAGAATGATAAACTTCGTATCCCTTTTCTTCAAAAAATTTACCCAATTTTTCATGAATTTCTTCTGATTCATCAATTATTAAAATTTTTCTCCCCATAAACTTTTAAAACTGGGGCGCGAGGATTCGAACCTCGACTGTGGGATCCAAAATCCCATGTCCTGCCAGTTAGACGACGCCCCAGTTTTCTAAAGTTTTTGCCCAAAAGTTTTTTCCAAATCCAAAATTGAATTCCTCATAAATCTTATTTTCAAAATATGCCCAAATACCTGAGCCACTTCCTGCAAGCATAACTTTCTTTGCCCCTTTTGAAATTAAAAATTCCTTTATTTTATAGAAAAATGGGTAATAATTAAAAATAACCTTTTCAAAATCATTTTCTATTTCATTAAGAAATTTATCATGCTCTCTTTCCTCTAATGCTTTTAAAGAATTTTCATATTTTTTTATTTTTTCCTTAATTTTATCCTTATCTTCAAAAATTTTATCAATTTCCGAATATGCCCATGAAGTAGAAATCTCAAATCCTGGATAAAATATAAAAAAGTTTCCTTTAAAATCAGTATTTATTTCTTCTAAAATTTCCCCCCTTCCTTCGCCTTTCATTGTTTTACAATATAAAAAATATGGAACATCACTACCTATACTTTTTGCAATCTCATAAAGTTCTTTTTCTTTTAAATTTATAGAATAAATTTCATTTAAACCTTTTAAAATAGATGCAGCATCTGAAGAACCACCACCAAATCCTCCACCAACAGGAATATTTTTCTTTATATATATTTCTGCTCCATAAAATTTATTTTTATATTTTGAAAGATTTTCAAGAACTTTAATTGCTATATTTTTATCACCTTCAGGTCCACCTTCACATTTTATTTTAACAAGTTCAGATTCCTTTATTTCTATTTCATCAAAAATATCTATTGGATGGAAAATTGTTTTAATTTCATGGTATCCATCCTCTCTTTTTCCGAACGTCCATATCCCGAGATTTATTTTTGCAAACGCCTTTATTTTCATTTTAAGTTTATAATATTAAGCTATTTTTTAAAAAAAATCAAACAAATTTGACTTTTTAAATCATTTTTTTTATAATTATAAATTTAAAAAAGGAGGTGAAATATGTGGCAGATTTTAATTATAATCTCTCTCCTAAATCAAGGGTCTACAAAAATAGAGTATAAGGTTTCTGAAAAATCTCCCTCTTTTCTTTCCCTTTTCTTTTCAACCTCTTCTCTTGGATATAAAATAAAGAATTATGAGAATGAAAATTTCCTTGAATTTGATTTGAAGGATATAGGTGTTACAGAAGAAATAGGTTATCCTGAATTGCCTGTTTTAAGAAAAATTTTTGAAATTCCCATCAAGTCAGATATTGATTTTGAAATAATTGATATAAAAGAAGAAAGAATATCCTTGAAAAAGATGAATTTACCAAGAATAAAACCAAGACTCCCACCTTTACCAAAGATAAAAGGAGCAAAACAGGAATTTGTAATAAATGAAGAATTTTATTCAAAGGATGAATTTTATCCTAAGGAAAAATTTGAAATTAAAAAAGTTGGTTTTTTAAGAGAGCATGAAATTGCTCAATTTTCCTTTTATCCTGTGAGATATAATCCTTTAAGAAATGAAATAATAGTTATAAAGGAATTGAAAATTAAAATAAATTTTAAAAATGGAGATTTGGAAAAAACGATAAGGGCGTATAAAAAAGACAATCTTGTTTTCAAAGAAATTTTTGAAAAAAATGTAATAAATTATGGAATTTTTTATCCACAAACTCCACCCTTACCAATAGGTCTTTTAATAATAGTTCCTGATGAATGGGAAAGTTATGTTACTCCTTTAAAAAATTGGAAAAAAGAGAAAGGATATTATGTGAAAATTGCGAAACTTTCTCAAACAGGTTATGATACAACCTCTATAAGAAATTATATAATAAACCTCTACAATACATGGGATAAAAATTTAACATTTGTCATCCTTGTTGGAGATGTTGATAAAATTCCATATTTTAGGTCTTCTGAAGCAAATAATCCTATAAATGATTTAAAATACGGGCTTATTGTTGGAAACGATTATTTCCCTGACATATATGTTGGAAGAATAAGTATTGCAGATGTTTCACAATTGCAAAATGTTATAAACAAAATTTTAAATTATGAAAAAGTTATATGGTCAAGTGGATATGAATGGGCAAAAAAGGCATTTTTCATAGCATCAGCAGATCCATCTTATCATGGAATTGCAGAAGCAACACATATTTATTGTATGCAAATTGTAAGGAAAAATCCCCACAATATGATAGCAGATTCTGTATTTGCATATTATCAATCAGGTTCACCGGGAATTATTACAAATGCGTTAAATAATGGAAGATCATTATGCACATATTCAGGACATGGAATGGAAACAGGTTGGAGTGATTACAATGGTCTTAATTATTACAATTCTGATGTTTATAATTTAACAAATACTGATAAGTATCCACTTGTTCAATCCTATGCATGTTTAACAGGTAAATATGATGTTTCTGAATGTTTTATGGAAGCATGGATAAGGGCACCTAATAAAGGAGGAATATGTTCATTTGGCTCATCAGTTTATTCCTACTGGGATGAGGATGACATACTTCAAAGAAGGATTTTTGATGAACTTTTTGATACAGGATATGTATGGGTTATGGGTGCAATAAATGCAGGGAAAATAGAACTTTACAACCATTATGGTAATACACCAATGGTTCACAGGTATTTTCAAATGTATAATTTATTTGGTGATCCCTCGTTAGTTCTTTTTACAAAAATTCCAATTCAATTGATTGTTAATCACCCATATGCAATTGGAATGGGAAATATACAAGTTGAGGTAAATGTGAGTGACCAGAATGGATTTGTAGAAAATGCACTTGTATGTGCAATGCAAAATGATTCAATTCTTGATACAAAATATACTGATTCACAAGGTAAAGCAATTTTGAATTTAAACATAGTTTTTCCTGATACAGTATATTTAACAGTAACTGCTTATAATCATATACCTTATAAAGGATTTATGATTCCTGCTTCTGGTATGCCAAATTTACCAACAATCGTTTCGCCACTTGATTTTGCAAGGTTACCTGGATTAAATCCAACTTTAAAGTTTTATTCAACTGATCCGCAGAATGAAGGGATAGAATACAGGGTAAAATGGAGTT
>Ga0272445_1001120_pt1 | contig 21953 bp, 19 predicted proteins | sample YNPCB0031_FD_194404 | JGI IMG/M metagenome (GOLD analysis project Ga0272445, IMG submission 194404) | Hot spring sediment microbial communities from Yellowstone National Park, WY, United States - YNP-CB-003-1 | ecosystem: Environmental > Aquatic > Thermal springs > Hot (42-90C) > Sediment... | reverse complement strand
CACCTACTGTTAATCTTGAGGGTATCTTGTTCAGTCCTGTAAGCCTCCTTAATCCATGGTCATCGATTATCTCCCTTAAGTCCTCTATATGACTTCCACCACCCACAAGCATTAATAAAATTGGATGAATATATTGCCATGCACTATAACCCCTGTTTGAACCAGGTCTGGGCATGCGAGTCTCTATCAAGTCCTTTAAGCCAATCCTTTTTATAAACTCGCTGTAAAAGGCAAGACCTGAATGGGGCGTTACCTCCTCAGAGGTCAGGCAGAGTTTAAATCTTAACTGCTTTTGTGGTATCATTTCTTAAACCTCCTTCTGTTTTTTTCACCTGATGGGTGATATTTTATATCACCTTTTAAATCTTTTACCAGAAGGAGGTTTTTCATTTTTAAGGTTCTCTAATGGCAAGTTGAGGAAGAGGCGCTCAATTGACAATTTTTTAAAAATTGTTATAAAATTTTTTTATCTTTTAAGGGAGGGCATTCAAAATGAAAATTGATGATCTAAATGGGAGTTTAAAAAAAATATTTATTAGTTTTTTGAAAAAAAATATTTATTTCTTCATTCTTGTAATTTTACCTTTTTTTCTTTCACTTATTTATTTTACGTTAATTTCAACTCGCGTATATGTTTGTGAATCAAAAATTGTTGTTAAAACCTTTGGGGATTCAGGGAGTCTTTCTGGAATTAGTGCTTTTTTAAAGAATTTAGGTCTTGCTGAGGGGACAAGCTCTTACGGAAATGTCTTAGTAAACTATATTCAGTCAAGAGATGTAATGTTAGCTTTAGACAAAGGTTTTAAAATCAAAGACTATTACTCTTCTAAAGAATGGGACCTTTTAAAAAGGTTTGACCTTCTTCACCTTGACCCAAGCTATGAAAACTTTCTAGAATTTTATAGAAAATTTGTAGTTAATACTTATATAGAACCCAAATACAATATTGTCATTCTTCAAACAAGAGCTAAAGATCCTGATTTTGCTTACGCACTAAATCAACAAATTCTCAATCTAAGTGAAAATTTTATTAACGAAATGAATAAAAAAGTTTACAGTTCAGCCTTAAGTTATTTTGAGAACCGTCTAGAAGAAAGTAGAACCAAAGTAAAATCTCTTTCAGAAAAAATTGCAAAATTTTTAATCAAAACAGCTGTGGTAGCGCCTGAGCAACAAATAGGAGTTTTGCTTCAGAGCACTGCAAGACTTAAAGAACAATTGATAGCTAAGGAACTTGAGTTATCAAGACTTATAAGTTTGGCGCCCAAAAATCCTAAGATTAACGATTTAGAACGTGAAATATCTGAATTAAAAGCTGAGATAAATAAAAACTTAGAAAAAATAGCCGGATCATCTACATCTATAGGACCCCAAGCTGTTGAATTAGAAATGCTTAAGGCTGAGTTGAATTTGTTGATGAAAGAGTTAGAGGCTAACTTAAGTGCCTACCTGCAGGCTAAAAATCAAGCCATGATGCAACTTTTATTTGTAGAAACGGTTGAAGCACCTATTAAACCTGATGCTCCAGTTGAACCTCGAATCCTAAAAAGTTTATTCACCATTTTTATTTTGTGCTTTATCATCTGGGCTCTCTATTGGTTCATAACTTCAGCTGCAAGAGAACACGCTGAATAAAGACGCGAGAATGTTTGAAAATTTTAAGGGACTAAAAGTAATGGTTAGAGTGATACAAGCTTTAGTTATGAGAGAACTGATTACAAGATATGGTAGGAAAAATATAGGTTTTCTCTGGGCTTTCTTTGAACCAGCTTTTTTTGCTTTCCTTGTAACCATTGTTTGGACTTTTGTAAGAATGCATGAAAGATCAACTTTTCCTATTACTGCGTTTATTTACATAGGATATTCTAACGGATTACTCTGGAGATATACAATTACTCAATGTTTTCATGCTATAAGTGCAAACCAAGGTTTATTATACCATTCAATTGTAAAACCGGTCGATTTAGTTATTAGTAGATGGCTTTTAGAATTTTTATCTGTAACAGGTGGTGCCATAGCCTTAGGTCTTTTATTTGGTGGTTTTGGATATGTTCCTATACCTTATGATTTTTCCTATTTGCTTTTGGGTTGGATTTTAATGGCTTGGTTTGGTTTAGCTATGGGATTAATTTTTGCAGCTCTTTCTATTCTTTCTGAAGTTGTAGAGCATTTTATCCAGGCATTTTTATATATTTTTTGGATTCTATCGGGTTCTCTTTTTGCAGCAGAATTTCTTCCTCCTAATGTAAGAGAATATTTTCTTTATCTTCCCACACTTCATATTGCAGAAATAGTAAGGTATGGTCTTCTTGGACCGATTATGAATTATTATTATGATATTAGCTATCCTGTCTTTTTTAATCTTATTGCTTTGTCTGTAGGATTTTTCTTGTTAAGAATTGCTGAAAGAAAAATTGAAGTAGAATAGATAATGGAAAAATTCGTAAGACTTGAAAATGTGAATAAGATTTTTCCTATTAAGAAAGGAGTAAATTATGCGCTAAGAAATATAAATCTTACCATAAATTATGGGGATAGAATTGGCATTTTGGGACTAAATGGATCTGGCAAAAGTACACTTATAAGAATAATCAGTGGGGCAACCAAACCCACAACGGGAAAAGTAATAAAAAGGATGAAAGTTAGCTGGCCTTTAGCTTTTCAAGGAGGTTTCCAAGGGAGTTTAACAGGGCTTGATAATCTTAAGTTCATATGTAGGATCTATGGGGTAGATTGGAAAGAAAAAGTTAGTTTTGTCCAGGATTTTGCCGAATTGGGAAAGTATTTTTACGAACCAGTGAAAACATACTCTTCAGGAATGAGAGCAAGATTAGCTTTTGCCTTGTCTATAGCCATTGATTTTGATTGTTACCTGATTGATGAAATAGTTGCAGTAGGTGACCAAAGATTTCAGCATAGATGTAAGGTTGAGCTCTTTGAAAAAAAGAAGGATAGAACCTTTGTAATAGTTTCTCATAGTCCACATCATATTAAAGATTTTTGTAATAGGTTCTTCGTTTTATTAGAAGGACATCTTCTCGAGTTTGAAAACTTTGATCAGGCTTGGGATTTTTATTCAAAACTATAACAATGCTGATTTATGGTCAAACATCATCTTTTTATTGTGGAAAGAGTTCCTAAGAAGGAATATGGTAGTACCGAGGCTACAAGATTTAAAAATTCATCTGATTTGAAATGAAATCTTTGTCCTGCGATTTAAAGAGTTAGAATTAGGAACATATCATGTTTCTACTCAAAAAGTTTTTATAAAATGAAAGGAAGAGTATAGAAAGTGTTATTGGATCACAAAGCGAGGTATAGGGTAAAGTTCAAAATTTGTGTCATAAATTGTAAGATTAGGATTGTAGTAGGGGTCTCTTTGGATGTATTTTCTCCATTTTTCTCTTAAAAGGAAAATTTCTTTTCTTGCTATTTCTTCGTCCTTTACCTCAAGTTTGCTTTTCGACTCTAAATGAATAAGCACAGCATAAGGGGTCAAAAGGATTCTATAGCCATTTTCAAAAACTTTTAAACAAAAATCAACATCATTAAAATCTATGCTAAATTCTTCGTCGAAACCTCCTACTTCATCAAATATCTCTTTTCGAAACATCATACAAGCACCGGTCACAGCAAGATAATTTTGTGTTGTTGATAATCGATACATATATCCATCTTCCTCTTTTTCCCCTTTAAAGGCATGGTCAGCACCATTCCAAATCCCCATGATAACTCCAGCATGCTGGATCGTTCCATCAGGATATAAAAGTTTTGTCCCAACTACTCCAACTTCTTTTCTTAAAGCATGGCGTACCATTTCTGCTAACCAATTCTCTTCTATTATTTCCATATCATTATTTAAAAGGCATATCAAACTTCCTTCTGCCTTTGATACTCCAAAGTTTACCAACTTGGAAAAATTAAAGGGAATATTATAGGGAAAAATCTTAATTCTTTTGTCAAGCTCTAACTCTTTATAAAAGTCTAACACTTCTTTTTCCTTTGAGCCATTATCTACGATTACAATTTCATAATTTGGATAATTTGTCTTATCAAGTAGAGTTCTGATACAATTTTTTATAAGCTTTGGTTTATCTTTCGTTGGAATAATGATTGATACTTTTGGTAAAGTATCTACTTTATAAACAACTTTAAAGGTATACGGTTCTTTTGCGGAAAAAACCTCAGCCCTCTCTTTTAAAAACTCTTTTAACTTTTCAAGTTTATTCAAATACCTATTATTTAATCCTTCTTGGGTTAAAAGCAAAGCTGGAATATGGTCTATTCTAATATCTTCTTTTTCTTTAAGTAGTTGAAGAATTATTTCATAGTTTGACCCAAATTCTTCTAGTTCTAAACTCGTTAAAATACCCATTTTAAAAATAACTGGCGAATGAATATAATCATGCTCAAAGAAATAATCTAAGCTCCAATCAGGTTTAAATTGTGGGTCTTTGGGGATACCTCTTTCTCCCAAATAATCGTTATCTGCATAAATAATCTCAGGATAGCCTTGGTTATAAGCAAAGTATTTGAAACAACATATAGCTGAGGGACTTAAGGCGTCCCCTTCTTCCAGGAAAAGCACATAATCTTCAGATGCATCTTTTAAAATTCTTTCTATTCCCTTGGATGAACAAACATAAACTCTTTCTGGAGCGCATATTTGATTTTTAATAGATTCCATACTCCTTTTAAGATTGTCTCCATTACCTTTGCTAACAACTACCACCAAAATTTTAGGACCCTTTGATAAGATTTTTATTTTTTCCTTATTTTGCCAAAAAAACAGCTCATCTTTTCTATACTCTTCTAACCATTCTTCATAGGACTTTGCTTCGCACAATCTTTTATATCTCAGTTCGCTAATTTTGTAGTAAGCCATTTCGGGTCTTAAAATGGTTTCAAATAAACACATTTTTAGGCTATTACGCAATTCCACTGTAATCGGATTTTTTGAAAAGTAAACACCCAAAATTCTTCTATAAAAATGGCCAAGTCTTTCTAATGAATTTAATTTTTTTAGAGAAATTTCCTTGTGTATAACAGTGTTTAGGGTAATCAAAATTTGTAGTATCAATAGGTCTACCCCTGGTGGACTTATTTTAATTATATGATTTATCCTCCCGCTTCTTGGGATGGGTAGTGTTGAGCTAACCTCCTGCTCAGAAGACTTCAAAGTTATCCTACCTTTACAAAGGGCCCTATCTGATTTAAAAATACCTCTTATAAGGTAGTAGCCAGGCATTAGGTTTTGCCAGACTGCTTCAAAAATGAGATTTTTATCGTCTATATTAACTTTTGAAGGTTTAAGCATCGGATTTTTATTATATCAAATTTAAGCTAAAGTAAAAAAGGCGAGGATGGAAATTTCCGAATTGCATTTTAACATTTATATGGCATTCTATAACCATGTCAAAAACTCAATTCAACAAACATGTTGTCTGAAATCCTGTTTCAGTTACCAGAAAAATGAGAGAAGCCTCGAATGGACACAGGAGCTTTGTCATCTGGTTTACTGAGTTTCCAAGCTCTGGCAAATCTACTATACCCCATTACCTTAGAGAAAAAGTTCCATAACTTAGGGATAAGAACCTATACTCTTAATGGAGATAACATCCCTCATGGGCTCTATAGTGATTTAGGGTTCAGTCCTGAAGATAGATTCTGAAAACCTTCGATACCATATCCTTAGCCTTGAAAAATCTGTTGAGAGGGTTTTTATTTTTGTAATCGATAAGATTTTACTCAAAGGGGAACTTACCCCAAAAGCTTCCGTTTAGTTGAGTAGTTTTTATAACATATCCATAAAATTTTCTAAAAAGAGTTCTGTCTATTTTCCCTGGGTTTTTCCAAAAATCATCTAAGCTTCCTTGGAAGGTCAACCCTGGAATGTTGTAAATTGCTTCACCCATTACTTTAACGGGAATATTGTGGTATAAAGACTGTAAGCCAACTGTGCTATTTATAACCACCACGCCCAAACTGCTTTTAATCAAAGTTGGTAAATGTAAATCATGAACATAAAATACCCGGTCTTTTACTTCAAGCTTTTCTGACAAATTTTTTATAAAATTTTTATAACAAACAAAACCTCTATCAATCGGATGGTGTTTAAAAACAATAGAATGTTCTTTTAAAGCATTTTTAGCAAAGGAAGTTAAGACTTCTTCAATAAATTCTTTAACAGAATTGTATTTACTATGTAAAACAATCTGTGAATCATTGTACACCTGTAAAGGTACTAAAAAGTATTTTTTTTGCAGATCATTAGTCAATAAAGAAAAAATAGATCTTTCAGTTATTTTATAAACCTGTTTCCTTACTACTCCTTTTAGAACACTAAAAACATAAGGAACATAGGGACGATAATTTTTGTAAAACCTGTAGTGAGGAAATTTCCAACTTAAAAGCTCTAAAAAAAAATAGTGTAAAAAACTACTTAAAGCCCTTTTGTAAAACCTAAATTCATTTGGCTTAGGCTCTGGAATGTTAAAATCGGGTAGGTTTAAATAAAATAAGATGTCCTTTGGTAAGTTTGAAAATCCGTTTACTCCATACTTTTCCATAGTTATATAATGTGGCCGGACATATCCTTCCTCAAATACATACCAATCCATTCGGTAACCCTGGCAAACTTCTATGGCAATCTTATGATAAGGTTTATAATCTCCGAACATTAAAATTAGATCTATTCTCTTTTTTTTGATAAAATTTTCTAAAAATTCCCTAAAATTTTCTATTTTATCAGTAAAGTTGTAGGAATTTTTAAAATCAAGATATGTTATTAAGTCTCCGCCGTTAAAATTAATCTTATACACATTTTTACCAAGTTTTTTTATATACTTTCCGACTTTATAAAAGAAAAACCCTTTTGGTCCTTGAAGAAGTAAAATATTTTTATAAGGTGAGAGCTCTCTTGTAATATCCCTTGCCATAAAAAATTATCCCTTTAACCACCATTTTAGTGCTATAATCCAGTTTTTAAGTTTTTTAAAAGGATAAGGCAGTTTAGTTTGGGAAAATTTAGCATTTTTTTCCCTTTCTTCAATAATTCTTTGTATTATAGTTTCGCAGTCAACAAAACCTTTTAGTCTCCAGTCGTAATAAACAGGATAAAGAAGCAACACCCCAGCTATAAGCTCCGTAAGAGAAAGCAACCTTTTCCTTCTCGGGAAAGTAAGCTCATCTACCGTTAATCCCCACCCGGCATAAAAGGCCCCTCCATAGGTATAAACAACCTTTTCCCTTATCAGGGCTTCAAAACCTGAAAGAGAGCTTATGGTATGCACTTCATCCGCTATTTCAATAAGGCTTAGAATGCCCGCCGAGGTTTCAATCGTATCGCACATTTTAGCGATTTCATTAAAATGTTTTTCTTTCTGCTTATTTTTAGAAATAACATCAGGATGAGGCTTATAGATTATGTGGGCATCAGGATTTTTTTCTCTAACCCTTTTTACAAGCTCGTAGTTTGTCTTTATCCCCTCTCCTAAAATCACCGCATAGTCTGTTTCAACCTGTCCGGGGATAAGGATAATTTTCTTTTCATAACAAGGTTTTTTAATTGGCTTAAAAACTTCAACGTTGTATTTAGTAATTCGATTGGTTACGATTAAATCTTTGATCCTTTCTGCAATCTCAAGTTCTTCCTGACTGAATTGATAGGTGTTTAAAATTCTTTCTAAATCGCTTTCTTGCGTCGGGTCATAATATATTCCAGTTTTATCCATAATAATGCTCATCGGTGGGACAAACTCAGCCCCTAAGCCAATAGACCTTATAAAACCATCTTCTACTGTGATAGCCTCTACATCCTTGACCTTAGAAACAATATCTTTTCTTTGCTTTGCTCCCCAAACTACGATAGCTATATTGTTTTTTTCTTCAGACAATTCATCAATGATTTTAATGTGCTTTATCTCATTAAAAGGAGTTTTAAAATAAGGCAAAAGCTGTTTTCGTTTAATTGGATGCATGCCAAAAAAATAATAGGTTTTAATCCCTAAAGTTTTAGCCATTTTCCTTTGCTTTAAAATAAATCCAATCACATCAAATATCGTCCCCTTTTTTCCTGTTTTAGGATTGATATACCGGGGATATTTTAAATAAGAAGCGGTAAACAATTCAAGCAAGGTTCTTCGTCTTTTACGTCTTGGATGACTTAGTAGGTCTTTTGTTAATCCCCATCCTGCGTAAAAAGGCATCCCAAAACAATGTACCTCCTTTCCCAATAGTAAGGCTTCAAAACCCATCTGTGAGCTAACTGTATAAACCTTATCAAAGAACTCAAGGAGAGATAGCGAATTAACATCTTCCATTATGAGATAAACTTCTTTATCTTTGACTGCTAAATCCAAAAGATAGCCCTTTTTCTTTCCCAATATAACATCAGGATGTATTTTTACATAGATATCTGCATCTCTGTTTTCTTCTTTAGCTTTAAAAAACATTTTTCTAAAGGTTTTTTCATCAGCACATCCATAGACAACCGAGGCATCATTTTTTGTTTGATCAATAACTAAAATCCTCTTTTCTTTCTTTCCATTTAGGATTTCTTTTGAGGCGGGGGGGGCATAATTATACTTACTTATCTTTTTCTCTAAAATCAACTCTAAAGCCTTTTCCCCATCCTTAAGTTCATCTTCTGCAAAGTCATAATTGTTTAAAATATCTTCAAGCAAAGACGGTGCATAAGCATTGTAGTAGATGCCAACAGGGTCAACGAATAGGGAAAGAGGGGGATAGCCATTAACTCTTAATCCATAGGAGCAAACAAACCCGTCTTCTAAGGCAAAATAGTGAAGTTCATGCTTTTTGGCAAATTCTCTTGCCTTTTTTGCTGTTTCCTTTAATCCCCAGCCTATTATTCCTTTTATTTGAGAAATATCTAAACTTTTTGAATAAAGAACAACATTATCCTCAAGATAGGACCCTAAAAACGGTATGCTATAAATTTCTTTAGAAAAGGTAACAAGCATAGATTACATCGGAATTTTTTGGTATGCCTCTAAGGCTTTTTCTTTTAAATGTAAAAGAAGTTTTCTGGCACCTTCAAACAACTTTTCTCTCCTTTCGCTTGAGGTTGCTAATTCTAAAATAGCTGATTTCCAGGCTTCAACCTCCATGGGTAGCACCACCCCAGCTTGAAATTCTTTTATTAGCTCTGCCAGAGGAAAATACTCAGAGTATACTCCAACAGCTCCACTTCTCATAATGTTAAAAAACTTTACATAAGACCTTCCTCTATTAAAAGGAGAATCAAAAAGCAAAGCAAGCCCTATGTGCCTATACTTAAGGGTTGAAAATTCCAGATATTCCTGCCACTTCATTGTATTAATAAGCCAGACCTTTTCTAAACCGTTATAGAGCTTTACAACATTTCTATCAACCACAAGCTCAAATAAAAGATCTTCTGATTGTAAACTGATTAAAAGGTCTTTTAACCACAAAAATTCTTTAGTGTGAGAAGCGGTTGCATGATAAAAGCAAAGGGGTCTTGTTAAAGGAGGATTTAAGGAAATCTTATCAAGGTCTAAATCAGCGGGATAAGGAAAAATAATAAGAGGATTATACCTTTGATACTTCTCTTTCAAGTACTCTTTAGATATAAAGATTTGAGTATTTTTAATTATCCAACTTCTAAATCTCCAAGCTTTATTAAAGATTTTGTAAGCATACTTAAAGGGTAACTCCTTAAGCCCTTTCAAGTCAAAAAGGTCATCATCCATAAGATAATAAATTTTTTCTATCTTAACTCTATTTTTTTCAATCCATTTTAAAACCTCATCAGTTAAATATCTAACAATAAAAATTTTAGCTTTTTTTTCTAATAGAAAATTTAAAACTTCCTTATGATTTAACCGAATAAATTTTAAATTTTTATTTTCAAGTAAAGGCACCACATAATAATCTGTAGTTGGATTCTTGTTTTCTTCAATAATAATATAAACCATTGGATCAAGCTTGTTTAAATTAAAATTTTTAAAAATTGTAACTTACTTATATATTATAACAAAAACTCTGGTATGAGATAATCTAAATTTGTACTGCACCCCATTTGTCAAGACATTTTTATGCCCTAAAGTTGTAGAGGTCATGCCGCCTTTCTTATCCTCTCTTCCTCATATCTTGCCTCAAACTCCTCAACTGTTACTTTCGCCACAAATGGACTCATTTATCCAAGCTGTGAGTGCACATAGAGCTTGTTATAGTCCTCCTGTATCCACCTGCCCCACCTTGTTTCATAAGAATGGCTGGCCTTGTTTCGTAAGAATCAGTGGCCTTGTTTGATAATATTGGCCGGCCAGATTGAATAATTATGATTGGCCGCTTTGGTTAAGAGCAGGCATTTCATTTCTTTCTTCTTAATAACAATCTACTTTCTCCAAATATCTAAATTTATATTAAGCAGATTCTCCAAGGCATTTATTTCTTCTGCATAAATTTCTTGTAGAAATTTTCTTAACTTTTTATCCATAGGCGAATAGTGATTTTTGAAAACAAGCTTGTTTATGAATGTATATTTTTTATCTATGCCAAGGAATTCAAAAATCTCATTAAGTATCCTGTTTTGTTTGGTAATAAATTCTTCAAAAATTATAAACTTAAATTGCACTCTTTTGAAAAATTTAAACCAATGAAGGATCTGTTCTGAATAAAACCCCCGATCTAAGTAAGACAAAACATGATGTTGAAGGTGTTTTTTCTTATAAATTAATTCCTTTATAATTGCATACTCAAATTTTAAACTTTCATTATTTCTCTTGTATTCCATCCAATAATGAGAATAAGCTCTATCTATAGGATTTCTTAAAATAACTATGAACTTCAAACCATTTGATTTTTCCTGAAAAGACTGTCTTATACGGCATGGAACTTCTTGAAAATAAAGATATGCAGGTGTAATTTCTCCCTTTAATTGATCGGGCTTTGCATCCCTAAAAAAGCTTAAATACCATGGCAAACCTTTAACATAATTCTCATGCTTATCAAAAAAATGCAATTCCTTGGTTTTAGAAAGATATATTTCTTCTACTTCTTTCAACTGTTCATAAAGCAAACTTGTTCCACATTTTTGAGCACCTATACCCAAAAAATTTATCATCCTTTACACATTTATTTTTAATGTCCCAAGTATTTCTTTTATTGCATTATCCTCTGCTATGTAAATCTCAATTACAACATCTTCACTGATCTTTAAATTCTGGCATAAAAATCTTGCATTCTTTGAATGGGGATTTTCTGGATTATTCTGGGCATACCAAGGAGAAGTTAAGTTCCATTCAATATTAACCAGCTGTTCTTTAATTTTTGCAATTAAACTATATTTATATTCCATTTCTTTTTTCAAGCAAGCTAAACCTCCAAAACTAAAAGTTCTGGTTAATAAATTAAAATTAACATTATCAATTTTAAATAAATCAAAGTATCTACTAATAATTTCCTCTTTGTATTCAATCACAGAGGCTAAACATTTGCTACCTATGGCTCTATACATGAATTGAACTATAGTGTCATATTGATTCTTTAGCTCATTTAAATATTGATAATTTAATTTTGCAAGCTTTGGGTAAAATAAACCTACAATTTTCTTGATAAATGGGATTTCTATCGGAATAGTTTTTGTAAAGTTATAATGTTTTAAATTCTTTTCAAGGAACTCTTCTATTTCTTTATGGACACTTTCAAAATTTTGTGGAAATATTATATCTAATTTGTTTTTTATTTTTTCAATAACCTTTTTGGGATTGTTCAACAAGTCATCAAAATAAACAAAGACTCTTTGATAGTTTCTGCTGTAGTGTTCTGCATAAAGCACATGTTTGCACCATAGAAGGACCCCATGTTCTAAGGTAAAAGAATTTCTATGTTTTAATGACATGGCTACTTCATAGGGATTTCTAAGGGGAATTATAACTTTAATATCTATACCCAAATCTTTTAAAACTTTCTCCCAGAAAGGAAACAAAATACACATTCTTGGATCCTTTATGGCAAAAATTGTTTCTTCTTGAAAATTCCTTGTAATTATATCCTTAGCTTTTTCAATCAAATCATTAGAGTTTATTAATTGCTCTATTTTTACAGGCTTTAAATCCCACCATGTGGAATCTAAAACAGGAAGCAGAACTTTTTCATTAAAAAAGGTTATTTCTCTATTTTCAAAATAACCTTTAGGATTATCAAGTTGTGGTTGTAGAAGTTCCTTTCCGAGAGATACCCCCATTAAATTTAAAACACCTGTCAAGGGAGATGTCCCACTTCGGTGCATACCTAAAATTATCAACGCTATTTGTTTGTCCATACCTTAACTTCTAGTAAATATATCTATATATAAAAGCCCTTATTTTGTTAAGTGAAGTTGAATGCAAATTTGCCTCCTTATTTGTAAAATTTTACAACTTCCTCCCAGAAAATCAAATCTTCTTTATTTTTTTCAAGAAGCATTGAATAAAATTTATTTCCAACTTCTTGTTCAATCTGCTTTAATCTATCTTCTATTGAAACCTTTGGGTCAATTTGCACATTTTTTAAGATAACTTCTGCCTCAAATTCAGGAAAATATTCTTTTACTAAGTTCTCTAATCTTTCTATAGAATCTTCAAATCTTTCCACTAAACCCACAAAAGGAAGTTCATTTAAAGCTTTAAGAGCTTTAGTTAAAATATCTCCTTCTTCTTCATAGAACATATCACTGAACCTATGGACATGAAAATTTGCGCATTGATGATCATCGGGAAGATGCCACCTTATTTCTATATATCCCTTTAGATTAGTATTTCTCGCAATAGCAGTTGCTAAAGTATTAATATTTCTCTGTTTTTCTCTCTCAAACAAATAGGCAGATTGAATACGAATTATTGGATGTCTTACAAATATTATCGGAATTAGTTTTATCCCCTCCTGTTCTAAACTTTTGAAATTAAACAATCTTGCAGTGTGAGAAGAGAACGCTATTTTGTCTTTCTCCTCCTTTATCCAATTAATTGCCTCTTGTATGTTTTTTTGATAAGGATAATACTTAAACTCTCGTTTGACAAATTTATCTTTAAAATTCTTCTCTAAAATGGCATCAATAGAAGTCCCAGCGTTTTTGAAAAGGTGAAAGTGGAATAAAATGACTCTATCCATTTATTATCCCCTCACCTTATTAAGTCCCTCTATTAAACTTCTTACCTGATTTTGAGAGATTTGCAGTTCCAAAACTATTTCTGTTCTTCCATCCGGCAGTAGCCTAAAAAAGGCAATTCGAACAACTCCATTATGAACCCCAATAGAGGCTATACCATCCACAAAAATTGCTACTTTTTCCATAGCTTACCTCCTGCATTTTTTATAATTTTAGCATCTCCCATATCTATCGTCAAATCTAACAATATCGTCTTCCTCCACATATTCACCAACCTGAACTTCTATAATCTCAAGTGGAACCTTTCCTGGGTTCATAAGCCTGTGCTTTGTTGTTTTAGGAACATAGATGCTTTCATTTTCATGAACAAAATATTCTTTTAACGCACCGCCCTCCTCTAATACCACTTTTGCCGTGCCTTTTACTACTATCCAGTGCTCACTTCTGTGATGATGCATCTGAAGGCTTAAAGATTCTCCAGGATATACAGTAATCCTTTTAATACGGTATCGTTCTCCCTTTTCAAGGTTAGTATAACTACCCCAGGGTCTATAAACTGTTGTATGGTAATCAGCTAACTGATTGTACTCGTTACTCAATTTAAGCTTATTAACGACCTCCCTTACTTTTTGCCCTTCTCCTCGCCTTGCTATAAGAATAACATCATCAGTTTCAACAATAATAAGGTCATCAAGCCCTACGGTTGATACTACTCTTTTATTTGCAATTATTAACGAGCCTTTTGTGTTTATATCTACAACATTTTCTATCTTTACATTCCTGTTTTCATCCTTAGGTAAGATCTCATATACACTATCCCAGGACCCAATATCAGACCAATTCAAACTCATTGGTATTACTACTGCTCTTTTAGTTTTTTCCATGACTGCTTAATCTATAGATATTTCAGGCATACTATAAAAATTTTCAATTAAATTTTCGTAAGTTCTATTTTCTATCATCTTATATATATCCTCACAATGTTGCTTAAATTCCTCCAAAATAGACCCTACAGTGAAAGCAAACATTCCACTGTTCCAATAAAAATTCCCTTTATTAAGATATTCTCTAGCTTTCTCAAGAGATGGTTTTTCATGAAATCTCTTAACTTTATACCCTGTATCCAAACTTTCTCCTGCTTCAATATATCCGTATCCTGTTTCAGGTTTTGTTGGTTTTATACCGAAAGTTACTAAGTAGCCTGCTTCTGCTAATTTTTGAGCTTGGTTTATGTATTCTATAAAACCAGACAAAGGAAAGATTATATGGTCAGAGGGAGTTACGAGTAAAGTTTCTGACTTATTTGTGCCCAATTTTTCAATTAAAAACTTTACCGCAAGGGTAATGGCAGGGGCAGTGTTCCTTATGATGGGCTCAGTTATTATGTGAATATCTTTTTCAGATATGTTAATTTCTTTTAACTGGTTCTTAACATGAAACAAGTATTCTTTATTTGTAACTATTAAAATATCCTCTGAATTATTCACTATTTTCAAAACTCTTTCTATAGTCTGTTGGAAAAAGGATTTTTCACTTCCTATTTTGAGAAACTGCTTTGGCAGATTTTTCCTTGATAAAGGGAATAATCTTGTTCCACTACCACCTGCAAGGATCAACGCTTTCATTTACTTACTCCTAACCCTTTGGATTGCTCTATTAATACCTATAATATAGTCCAACTGATATGCCCTGTCATTATCAAAGGTTACATTGCAGGTTTTATCTTGTCCTTTAAAGTCATACACCCAAAGAGCTGCCAATGGAACCTCTGCATCTCGGATAGCTGTTATAAGCTCCTCAAATTTTCTTTTTTCGTCTTCTTTAGAGGTAGCATGCTCATCTCTACAAACCCCAAACTCACCTATAAAGAGCATCTTATCAAGTTTTTCTGAATAATCTTTGAGCATTTTGATGGTGTGATATAATCCGTATCCTGAGTAATTTTTTTCTATGTTAGTAGGATAGATATGAACAGAAACTACATCATATTCCGGAGGATTTGTCATATGAAGCATGTAGAATAATTGCTTTTGATTATCATTATCCCAAGTTTTAAAGAATGCGAGATGGTAAGAAGAACCTCTTAATATAGAGTTTCCTGTGCTTATAGGTCTGTATGGATCAAGCTTACGAACTTCGTTGGCAAACAATACAAAAGCTGTAGTTATATCTTTCCAGCTTGGCCTATCCTTTTCTGTCCTTTTTGCGGGAGTTCCATACTGCGGTGCCACTTTTTCATATGGCTTTGGTAAATCAACAACTAAGTTATATTCATTGCCGAACTCCCATATCCAAACGCTCGGAGAACCTTTGTATCTGCTTACTATCTCTCTTGTAAATTCTTTCATAAAAGCTATGGTTTTACTATTTGGTTCACCCCATGCACTTATAGGCTCACCAACAATATCTGGAATGGTTGAGACATTCCAAAATAAATTTAAAACTAAACCGATTTTGTATTCTTCCGCTGTTCTGATAAATTCATCTAACAGGCTAAAATATTGCTCCTTATTCTTTAAATAAAGTTCCCAATCTTTGGGCCAAAAGCCTGATATCATAACCCTAATAAATGGAATACCATTTTGGGAAAGCTTTTTTAGTCCCTCTTTGTAGGATTTATCTGATGGATTTTTTAGCGTCCGATAAAAGGCATCAAAATAATTAACCCCAGCTGCTCTGTAAGGCTGACAATCTTTGATAAGCGTGCCATTTTCTACGGTAGGATAAGGAAGGCATTCTGCAAAGGAATAGGAAACAAAAGCTAAAATAAAGATAAGGTTCAATACAAGCAATTTAATTTTTCTATTGTAATAAGGAACCGATATTTTTATATTATGTTTGCCCATTTTCCATCTCCTTAATCAGTTTCCAATAATAAAAATTTCATTCATTTTCCTCCTCCCTATTTAAAAATTTATCAACATCTCTTTCATAACCAAACATTTCAAAATCAACCTTATAATGCGAATATACTATATCCACTACGGAAGGATTATCATAGACCTTCCAGTCAAATTCTACACTTTTATTTAGGTGTGGCAACTCATTTAGTTTTTTAGCTTCATCTAAGAGACCTAATTTTGCAAGGATTAATTTGAGGTCTTCCTTAAGATTTTCAACTTTGCCAACAAAGTCAATTATTAATTTAATTTCTTGAGGATAAGCTGTAACCCAATGCACCTGAGGCAAAAATATATTGTCAGGACCTTTATATTCTTGAAGTATGCCCGATAAAATAAACTCTTCAAAATTTTCAAATTTATTTATTATTTTTGCATGAGCTTCTGGAATATTCTCCCATTTTTTAAGAAAATTAAACGCGGAATAAACCCGCGTGTAAGGATTACGAACAAAAGCAAATTTGAAATATCGTTGCCAAAATTTCTCACCTACAACCTTTTTAATTTCAAGCGCTGTTGAATGTTTTCTTAACCCATATCTTTTTGCATAGTAAGGCTGAATAGCCTCACCAAGAGGGGTGCCCCCTATTTCCAAATCGCACCATCTTGAAAGCTTAGAAAGGACATTCGTAACCGTTGTTCCTGCTGACTTTTGAATGTGGATAAATATAAAACCGTAAGTTTGATTAATTATCATTCCCCCACCTCATCCGTTCCACCATCTTGTAAACAATGCATCCACATTTTCAGGAACATAAATATCAATCAATTCTAAAGCCCTACGAACCGTCTTTACTCCCCTTTCAAAGGAATACTCCTTTTTAACGAATTCCAGTGCATTCTTGGAGATTTTATTCCATAGTTCCGCATCGGTGTATAGCCTCTTTATAGCCAAAACCCAATCTTCTGGTTTTTCTACTACCAAGGCTTCAAAGCCATCCCTTATCCCGGTTCCTTCCACCGCTATAGAAGAAAGAATAGAAGGAACTCCGTAGGAAAGACACTCTATAACCTTTCCCTTTATCCCAGCACCAGATTGAAGGGGAGCAACAAAAATTCTGCATGTTTTAAACACCTCGTCAAGATTTTCCACATACCCTTTAACTTCTACATTCTCGGACTCAAGCTCTTCTACCTCGTCGTTAACATTTGCCCCATATATAAGGAACTTTACTTCAGGAAGCTCTTCTTTTAAAAGAGGCATAACATTTTTAACAAACCATTTTACCGCCACTACATTTGGAGTATGTCTGTAATTTCCAAGAAAGGCTATATGCTCTCTTTCGTCAAACCCCGGAATGTTATCCTTTAGATATACCACCCAAGGCCATTTTGCTACCTTAGTAGAATCTAAATTATATGAAAGGATAACCGCATGCTCTACTTCATTGTAAGAAACCGTTAGGTCAACCTTTCTCATTACCTCTAATTCTTTGTCCCTTGTCTCTATAGCTTTGGCGAGCAGTTCCCTATTCTGCGTAGCTATGGCTTCTCTTAATTCTCTTAAGAAATGAAGGTCTGCGTTGTTGAAAATAATCTTGGCATCAGGATTTACCTTTCTTATAAGGTCGACATAATCCTTGGCTACATACCATCTAACTATGTAGAAAATGTCAAATTCTTTACCCCTTTTCTCTATCAATTCTCCAACTGAGGTTAAGTAAGGAGCATACAAAACCTCCACTCCCATTCTCTGGAGGTCCTCTACGTATCCGTAAAGATAGGCGAGATTTTGGGGCACGAATGTAACTTTAAAACCTAAGGCTTGGAAGAGTTTTATCTCCTGAAAGGTAGCATAGCCACCTGCTTCTTTGTCAGGTCTTGGAATCTCATAGTCTATGCAAAGAACCCTTCCAAATCTATTTCTATCTTTAACTATATCTGCCAGCTCAAAAGACGGGACTTCATGCTTCCTTCCAAGTAAAATATGACCCCACCTTTTCTTAAATTTTGCTTCATTAATCTCTTGATATTTTTTCATCCCACCCTTTTTAGGGTCCTTTCCTGCGCTCATTCCTTCGTAATGAATTACCTGAGCAAAGGGGGTGTAAACCACCTTGTAGCCCTTTTCTCTTACTCTAAAGGCTAAGTCTGTTTCTTCCCAATAGGCAGGAGCAAACTCTTCATCAAAGCCTCCTAATTCATCCCAAAGTTTTTTGGGAAGCATGATGCAGGCACCAGAACAATAGTCCACTTCTCTTGTGTAATTAAACTTTGGATGAAAGGCATTCTGATTTCTTCCATAATTCCAAGCCTTTCCGTTTCCCCATACAATTCCACCAGCTTCCTGCAGGGTCAAATCTGGGTAAAGAAGCTTTGCACCAACCATCCCGACCTTTTCAAAGTTCTCAAAAACCCAAAGCATTTCTCTTAACCATCCATCAAGGACCTCCGTGTCATTGTTGAGTAAAACAATGTATTCTCCCTCTGCAAATTTTGCCCCCTTGTTGCAAGACCTAACAAACATTTCGTTCTCTTCGTTTCTGACAACTTTGATATTCTTCACTATCTCTTCTATTTCTGTAGTCTTATCCGTTGAAGCATCGTCAACAACAATAACCTCATAGGGCACATCAACTGTCCACAAAATAGAAACCAAACATGTATAGGTAAGCTCAAATTTGTTATAAACTGGGATTATTATGGATACTTTGGGATTTTTAAACTTTGGGAACACCAATGTATCAAATGTTTTGAGATTTTGATAGCCTCTTTGTAAAATATTGTAAAGCTTGTATAAATTTTGTATGTTTTGCTCTTTTTCATTTATTGAAAGTTGTGCATGATGCATAACATCTTCTATTCTCTTTATCAATGCTTCATATCTAAAGCGAGCAATCGGGGTTAAATGATAGGGAGAGTATTTTGAATATTTTTCTAATGCATCATAAGGTGTTAAATAGTATGGTGTTAGACCCATAGCATACCCAATTAGAAAACCATCTTCTGTTTGAATTTCAAAGATATGAGGTCTTCCGTCAAGCAGTTCTTCTGGTAAGTATAGAATAAACTTTCCATTTTCTGAGGGATTTGTCCAAGCAGAAGCTAAAATTTTCTTGTTCTCAATTAAAAAGACACAGATAGGCTTATCCAAATTATTTGGGTCAAGACAGTAGCCTTCCACCGTATTATGATTTAAGCCTTTTACCTCTCCTTCGTACTTCTGAATTTTTACTTTTTGAGGACTATTGCCTAAATCTTTTGCCACTCTTTTGAATTTAACAGATAACACTCGTTCTTCATTGCTCAGTAAATCTTCTGGAAGCTTTATCGCAAATGCGTGTTTACCGTCGCCGAATCCTGCATCAAGAAGGTCTTGCCGAAATAGGTCTGCTACTCCCTCAGCAACGGGCTTATCATCAACAAAAACCACCACTTCAACCCTTTCATCCAGATCTTTTTTATTATAAGCCCAACCATAAACGTAGAATCCTTTTACAGAGTCCAAATTTCCAATATATTCAGGCTCTTGTATTTTTTCAGACTCCTTTATAAAGCTTAAGTCAAATTCTATTTCTCCAGGAGCAAATGGAAGTCCTGTCCTTTGATGTATGACTTTGATTTTTACTTTTTTGGTAATTAATTCCTCAGGAATTTCAAGCTCTGCCCAACGAAATTCAAAGTCAGAAAGTACTTTCTTTTTAAATATTTTAACTATATCTTCTTTCTCATAGCTTGGGGATGTTTCAGCAACTTTTTGGTCATCAATATGAAGCTCTAAAATTGGTAGCTCTGAGCTGTCTAAATCAATTACCCAGCCAAATATCCCTTCTTTATTCACAAGTTCAATCTTTCCATATACTCCCTTTGTTAAATCTGTTATATCTGGGGATATCAGTTTAGGCCCTTCCTGAAGTTGTGTCTCTTCTTGCACTTTTCTTCCTCTCTTAAATTTACTCTTTCCTTATTGCTGGTCTGAAAATAATCCTTTTTACCTTATTGCCCTCTTTTTCTTTGCTTGAGATAATAAATGTGCCCATGCCAGGCACGGAAATTTTACCCTCCTCCGTGGCTTCAATCTCTCTTTTTATCTCAGCTAAAACCTCCTTTACTATAGCCAATGCCTTTCCCTGAGGTACTTTCCCTAATACTTTTGGTTTTTCTCCTGAAATCCTTTGAATTAATTCTCTTAGCTTCATTTTTTCCTCCTTTTTTAGTTTGAGTCCGTTCAAAAACTTACAGATGCTTGAAAATCAAGCTTCTGTAAGCCGTTATTTTTGTTCTATTGCCGAAACATTCTAAGTGTATTATGTCCTGCACCCCATTTGTCAAGACCTCGCCTCTTTCGCCTCTCCATCTCTGAAAGTCAAGCTCTGTACTGTTACTTCGCCACCTACAGAGTATGCCTTAATTTCGCCAAATGCAAGCCTTCCTAGTGTTGAGAAGAACTCAATCTCTTTAATATCCCATCCCAATATGCTTAATTTTTTCTTAAAGGTCTTCAAGCGTAACCTTAATCGAATACGACCTTGCCATGTCCCTGTGGTAAACCCAAAGATTGTGATGTTTTTTTAAAACAGGATAGTGTAAAATATAATATTATGTCTGAAAGGAAAAACAATCATATTATCTGGCACGATGGGTATGTAACCCGTGAGGAGCGTATTGCCCATTATGGACACAGAAGTGGTCTTGTCTGGTTCACAGGTCTCTCAGGCTCTGGCAAATCAACAATTGCCCATAATCTTGAGCGGGTACTATTCAATAATGGAATAAAGGTCTATGCCCTTGACGGCGACAACATAAGGCATGGCCTGAATTCAGACCTTGGATTTTCTCCAGAAGACAGGAAGGAGAATATCAGGAGGATAGCAGAGGTGGCAAGGCTTTTTGTTGATGCAGGCATTATTGTCCTTGCTGCCTTTATATCTCCATACAAAAGGGATAGGGAGTTTGTTCGCTCAAGGTTCAATGAAGGTGACTTTATTGAGGTCTATGTGAGATGCCCTGTGGAGATATGCGAACAGAGGGACCCAAAGGGTCAGTATAAGAAGGCGCGGCAGGGGCTTATAAAGGGTTATACAGGTATTGATGCACCCTATGAGGAGCCAGAAGACCCTGAGCTTATACTCGATACCTCAAGGCTATCCATAGAGGAATCAGTCAGAGAGGTTTATGAATATCTTAAGGCAAGGGGATGGTTTTAAAGAGTTAGATGAAAGAACTCCTTGAGCTTGCTATAAGATTATCAATAGAGGCTGGTAAGGAGGTGCTCAGTATATACAGGGAGGATTTTGCTATCAGCAAAAAGTCTGACAATTCTCCCCTTACAATAGCTGATATTACCTCTCACAGGATACTCATGCACGGGCTTACAAAAACAGGTATTCCTGTCCTGAGTGAGGAAGGTAAGGACACCCCATACGAGAGGAGAAAAGACTGGCCTCATTTCTGGCTTGTTGACCCCCTTGATGGCACAAAGGAGTTTATTAACAGGAATGGAGAGTTTACAATAAATATAGCATTGATAGAAGGCAGGCGACCTGTGCTTGGGGTTATATATGCGCCTGCAAAAGACCTCCTCTACTACAGCATGAGGGCAGAGGGGGCATGGAGAAGGCAGGGTAACGAGACTAAAAGACTCGTATCAAATAGAGAGGCTCAAACTAATCTCATAAGGGTGGTTGGCAGCAGGTCTCATCATTCAAGAGAGGTCGATGACTTTATATCAAGGCTTAAATATAAAGAGATTGAGTTCCTTCAGGCAGGAAGTTCCCTGAAGTTCTGCCTTGTTGCAGAGGGCTCAGCAGACATATACCCGAGGTTTACTCCTACAATGGAGTGGGATACAGCAGCAGGCCAGGCAATAGTTGAAGAGGCAGGCGGTGCAGTCCTTGCCCTTGACGGAAGTCCTCTTTCGTATAATAAGATGGAGCTGAAAAATTCAGGGTTTATCGGTGTGAGGATTCTTGAGTACAAAA
>Ga0272445_1001119_pt1 | contig 21953 bp, 26 predicted proteins | sample YNPCB0031_FD_194404 | JGI IMG/M metagenome (GOLD analysis project Ga0272445, IMG submission 194404) | Hot spring sediment microbial communities from Yellowstone National Park, WY, United States - YNP-CB-003-1 | ecosystem: Environmental > Aquatic > Thermal springs > Hot (42-90C) > Sediment... | reverse complement strand
GCGAGAACCCTTATGATGTCAAGCTTCAGCCTGCTTAAATCATCACCAATCTCTATCAAGCGTTTAATCTCATCCTCAACATGCATGCTAACCAATCATCCAGCCTTGAATCTCCTCCGAAATAAAGGTATCGAAGAAATTAAGCAATCTGGTTGAAGGAAGTTGAGGTTCTTAAATTTTCTCTAAAAAGTCCTTGTCCCGCCAACCCCCAGCTACGATAGCTCGCCGGCCAGCTCTACTCCACACTTTATCATTGGCATCTTCACTTCGCTAAGAAAAGTTCAAACAAGGATAAATTAAAAAGAGATGGTAGCCCGGCTGGGATTCGAACCCAGGTCGCCGGGTCTCCTCCTCATGGCCTGCTGTCTAGCGGCCACAGGTCCAAAGCCCGGCATCCTTGGCCCCTCACGGTCTGACCCAGCTGGATTGGCCGCTAGACGACCGGGCTTTTCGATATTGTATGTTTTGAGGTTTGTTTTAAACATAATTTGGGTTTTTGATATTGTTTGTGTGATGGTTGATATATCCGGCTTTCATAATCACATGTCGGGTTGAGGGTTTATAAGGTTGTTAGATGCCCTAGGTGCGGCTTCTTACAACTGACCACTGCGTCGAGGTCTGTTAGATGCTTTGGCTGTGGGCTCTCGTGGTCTCTCGAGCCTGACTCGATACTCTTCTCGAGCAAGGATTTGGAGGTGGCGAGAAACTTTCTCCTGAGATTAAAGCGTGGTGAGAGTATCGGGTTCAAGAAGGCCTCAGAGGCCGATTGATGATGTGGTCATAAAGATTTAAGGCTGGATTGGAAGTGTTTTAATGAATGCTTCTGGGAGCGCATGTCTCGATCTCGGGCTCGATTGATAAGGCTGTTGATAGGGCTGTCGAACTCGGGTGTACGACTTTTCAGATCTTCACGAGGAACCCGCGAGGCTGGGAGGCCAAGCCCTTAACGAAGAAAGAGGTTGAGGAGTTTAGGAGGAAGTTTGAGGAGAGGGGGTTTAAGGTCGCGGTAGCGCATATGCCATACTTGCCAAATATCTCATCCCCAGATAAGACGGCTCATAAGAGATCAACGAAATCCCTCATCCAGGAGCTCAGGAGATCTGGCGAGCTTGGTCTCCAGTATCTCGTCGTCCATGTTGGAAGTCATATGGGTAAAGGGGTTGAAGTTGGAATAAGGCAGGCCGCGGAGGCCGTGAACATGGCCCTCTCACAGGTCGAGAACGATGTCATGATCCTCCTCGAGAACATGGCCGGCCAGAGGAATAGCGTAGGCTCAACATTTGAGAACATTAGAAGCATACTTGACTTGGTCAAGGACGGTGATAGGGTTGGGGTATGCCTCGATACGTGCCATGCATTCGCAGCCGGATACGATCTCAGGGCTAGGGAGGCGATAGATGAGACGCTGAAGAGGTTTGACGAGATAATAGGCCTCGATAAGCTCAAGGTAATCCACGTAAATGATTCTAAAGGAGATTTGGGGAGTGGGATAGATCGGCATGAACATATCGGCATGGGGAAGATAGGCGAGAGGGGGTTCTTCGAGCTCTTTCACCACCCAGTAATCAGGCCCCTCCCGCTGATACTCGAAACCCCCGTCGATTCTCGCGGGAACTTCGCGACAAACATGGCCAAGCTAAAGGAGCTATACCTGAAGGAGAGGCTCTAGTAAGATGAGCGCGATCAGGAGGATCTTGGAATGGGTTAGAAGGAAGATATTCTCGATAACGTTCCTCAAGTTCGGCGTAGTGGGCGCCAGCGGCGTGGTCGTTAATTATGGTGTTTCATATGCATGCTATATCGCCGGGCTGAGCGATATAATTTCGCTTGCCATAGGGGTGGAGACAGCAATAATTAGCAACTTCATCTGGAACGATCTCTGGACATTCAGGAACAGGAGAACACTGAAGCTCCACCTAAGAATACTATACTTTCATGTATCGAGGTTGTTGGGCTTCCTCGCAACCATGGCTTCCCACTACCTCTTCGCATACATCCTCGGCATACCGATCGCAATATCATACATACTCGCAATAGGTGTTGGAACGCTGACGAACTTCTTTACAAGTGATCTTTTTGTTTGGCCTGAATTGCCGCTTGAAGCCCGAGTATCCGACTCATGACGCCAATCCTATCCAAGGCCAGCAATACTAGGTAGCCCGCGACAGAGCCTGGGATCGAGCTTAACGCCCAGCCTGACCAGAAGACTGGGAGGAAGCGCCAGAGCCCGTACTGCTCCACTGCGCCGAGGAGCCGCGGATCCCCGATGATCGGGGCTATCACGGCGAGCGATAGTGTCCCGCCTATCAGCACCGTTCCTATGGGCTCTGCGAGGGCTGCGAGATACCTTATCGCCGGCCTCTTGGATCTGCGGGTCACGAGGTAGACGAGGCCGACCACGACCCCTCCCGGGATTCCTCCCGGGAAGGCGTAAATGGTCCCGATTCCGAGGATATTTCTTACGACGCCTATCAGGATGGCGGCGGCCGCCGCCCACCATGGCCCAAGCATCACCCCGGCGAGAGCATTTATCAGGTGCTGGCCGGGATAAGCCTTCGTAGTGAAGAACGGGAACCAGAGCAAGGGTGCTATGATGATGCCGAGAGACACGATCACGATGAAGAGCGAGATCCTCTTCGTTGCCGAGACGCTCAAGACCGCTCCCTCGCGAAAACATTGTTATAACCATTATTTTAACCATTATTTGGTCCCAGGCTCTCGAGATGGGGGGAAAGCATGAACTTTGACAAGCTCCTTGGTAGAAGGGTTCTCATATGCGGCGAGGTGGGCGTCGGCAAGACAAGGCTATTGACAAGCTTTCTCAGTTTTCTTGTTGAGAGAGGGTTAAAGGACGAGGTAACAGTGATAGATCTAGCGCCAGAGTATGGTGGTGTCGGGAGATCCATGGAATCATACTATCCCATGGTTCGGGAGCTAAGATACCTGAGGCCCAGCAGGGTTTATCCACCGAGGCTTCTCGGCAGAGATGCGCACGAGGTCCTTCATTACGCAGAGATGAATCTAATAGAGGCGAGAAGGCTCCTCGAAGATTATGCTCGAAGATTCACAAGAATACTCCTGATCAACGACCTGACAATCTATCTTCATGTGGGCGACCCAGATGATATATTGCATCTCTTCGATCTATGCGAGACGTTTGCAGCGACTGCCTATGAAGGCGCGTCACTCGAGGATGATAAGGGCTCCGGGGTGACAATACGGGAAAGGCATGGGCTTTTGAGAATCAAAGAGTACATGGACTTCATCATTAATCTCTAAAGCTTAAAGCCTTGGATCGTTGGACTTATCCTTGATGATACCGAGAGCCTTGACTATCGCTGGTTCCGACTCAGGTGGTGGCGCTGGTATACAAGCTGATCTTAAGACCTTCGCAGCACTCGGAGTCCATGGGATGAGCGCGATAACCTCGATAACAGCACAGAACACGGTTGAAGTAACAATGGTCTATGACTTGCCCGTGGAGCTGATAAGGGAACAGATAAGGGTCGTGGTCAGGGATATCGGCGTTGATGCAGTCAAGACGGGGATGCTTCACACGCCCGAGATCATAGGCGCTGTCGCGTCTGAGCTAAGGGGCATCAGCACGCCAATCGTCGTTGATCCCGTGATGATCGCGAAGAGCGGTGCGCGTCTCCTGAGAGAGGATGCCGTCAAGACGCTGGTCGAGGAGCTCATACCACTCGCATACGTCATCACGCCTAATGCGCTCGAAGCTGAAGCATTATCCGGGATCAGGATCAGGGATCTAGAGTCTCAGAAGAAGGCGGCGAAGATCATCTCGGAGCTCGGGGCGAGGGGCGTGGTTGTCAAGGGAGGGCATATCGAGGGGGAGAGGGCCGCCGACGTCCTCTACTTCGAGGGCGAGTTCAGGATCTATGAGGCTGAGAGGATCGAGGCGAGGACGACGCATGGAACTGGGTGCACGTTTGCCTCCGCCATAGCCGCCGAGCTCGCCAAGAGGAGGAGCATATTCGAGGCAGTGGAGAACGCGAAGAGGTTTGTAACGGATGCCATCAAGTATGGCTTTCAGGTTGGTGCTGGGAGCGGCCCCGTAAACCCTGTTGGGAAGCTTCTGAGGGATGCTGAGAGATTTAGGGTCTTAGAGGTTATGAGAGAGGCTGTTAGGAGAATTGAGAAGAACAGGATCTTCATGGAGGCTATACCGGAATGTCAGATGAATCTCTGCATGGCTATCCCGGGCGCGAGGGATCTCGAGGATGTGGCTGGAGTCCCTGGAAGGATCGTGAGGCACCCGGATGGACCGAGGGCCTCTGACCACCCATGGTTCTCAGCCTCGCGGCATGTTGCGAGAGCCTTGTTAAAGGCGCTTGAATATGATCCAGAAATGAGGGCGGCGATGAATATGAGATATAATCCGAAGTTTATAGATGCAGCAAGGAGGCTCGGCTGGATAGTCAGCTACTATGATAGGAGGCTGGAGCCGGAGGATGTTAAGAGGATTGAGGGCGGCACGATACCATGGGGCGTCGGGGAAGCAATTAAGAATGCTGGGGGAAAGGTCCCGGATATCGTTTATCATGAGGGCGACTGGGGCAAGGAGCCCATGATAATAATCTTTGGGAGAGATGCTTTCGAGGTCGTGGAGAAGGCTGAAAAGCTGCTGAGGGTGGTTCTTGAGGAAGGAGAAGAATAAGCCTTGAATGAGCACGGGAAGATTCTCCGAGAGGCTGTCAAAGTGCCTAGATGCAAGGCTGAGGAGCTCAGGAGAAAACTTATCGTAATGGGGGCTCTGGATAGGGCTCTAAAGCCCTTCGAGGAAAATGGATTTGTCTTCTTTCCCTTGAAGAAGGCTGAAGGAGCGCGCAGGCTTTTGGAAGAGCTTGGCGGTGAGCTTACTCAAGCATTATTTGAGATGAGGGCGAGAAAGCCAAGATCCCTTAAAGAGCATCTCGCCGGAAAGCTTCCAAACAGCATCCTCGACAAGCTTCCATCATCCTATGACATCGTAGGAGACCTGATACTCGTTGATCTGGATGAGGACTTAAGGAATTATGCTCGTGAAATAGGTGAGGCGCTACTACGCCTACATCCTAGGGCTAGGATGGTCTTGACAAAAGGCGAGACTATCGGCGATTATAGGATAAGGAATATTGAGGTTATCGCGGGCTCGGGCAGCACAGAGACGATTTACAGGGAGCATGGATGTGTCTATAAGCTCGACTTAAGGAAGGTCTTCTTTAACCCTAGACTCTCTGGGGAGAGACTTCGTGTCGCTAGGCAGGTCGCGGCCGGTGAGAGGGTACTAGATATGTTCGCGGGCGTAGGCCCATTTTCGATACTCATAGCAAAACTCCAGCCATCCGTGAGGATCGTCGCTGTGGAGATCAACCCTGATGCATACAAGTATCTCCTCGAGAACCTGAGGCTGAATAGAGTTGAGGATCGAGTGAAGCCCATTCTCGGCGATGCCCGGAAGGTGCTCGAGAATTCTCGCGAAGAGTATGATCGCGTAATAATGGACCTGCCATATCGTTCCCTAGAGTTTCTCGATGTGGGGCTTAGAGTCTGCAAGAACCGCGGAATCCTACACCTCTATACGGTCTCCCGGTCTCTCGAGGAAGCATCTCGTGCCGTGGTGGATAGGGTGGCGGAGCTGAAACATGTAGTGGAAATAGAGTTTAGCAGAGAGGTCATGGAAGTTGCCCCGAGGAGGAGCATCTTCGCCTTAGATCTGAGAAAAGTAGAGTAAAAGAGGTCTAAGAAAAGGGGGAAGGAATTGCTCTGGGAAGTCTTTCTACGGCCTTGCGAGTATTATTCACCCGGAAAAATAATTGTTAAAATTGTTGATGAAAGAAGTTATCAGGAAGCTTAAACGGTATATAACTTGAGGTAGCTGGGATGGGGGTTAAAATCAGGGAGATAATCCCGGAGGCCGCGGTTGAGACTGTTACCTTAGAGTCTCTTGGCGGCAAGGCAATAGCTCTCGACGCGTATAATGCGCTCTACCAGTTCATCACAATTATCCGCGGCCAGGACGGGAGACCTCTCATGGATAGGCATGGGAGGATCACGAGCCATCTAAGTGGATTGTTCTTCAGGACGATAAACCTCCTCAAGATCGGGATAAAGCCGATCTTCGTCTACGATGGAAGGCCTCCAGAGCTGAAAAGGGCGACTGTCGAGGAGAGAAGTGAGAGGAGGCTGGAGGCGCAGAAGCTCTATGAGCAGGCTCTCGCTGAGGGCAGGCTCGAAGAGGCCCAGAAATACGCTAAGCAGGCCGCGACCCTCAACGAGTTCATAGTCGAGAGTTCGAAAAAGCTCCTGAACCTTATGGGGATCCCCGTAGTGCAGGCCCCGAGCGAGGGGGAGGCCCAAGCAGCATATATAGCGATGAGGGGAGATGCTTATGCATCCGGCTCACAGGATTTCGACTCACTCCTTTTCGGGTCGCCGAGGCTCGTGAGGAACCTATCAATCGTGGGGAGAAGAAAGCTTCCCGGGAGAAAGGAGTATGTGGAGGTTGAGCCTGAGCTAATATATCTCGATAAGCTGCTTCAGGGACTTGGAATAACTAGGGAGCAGCTGATAGATATTGCGATACTCGTTGGAACCGATTACTGTGAGGGGGTTAAGGGTGTTGGACCAAAGACCGCGCTGAAGCTAATAAAGACCTATGGATCGGCTGAGAAGGCTTTAAAGGCCATCGGGAAAACCCTTGAGGTGGATCCCGAGGAGATTAGGCGCATATTCCTAAACCCGGATGTCACAGGAGATTACAGGGTCGAATGGAGGGAAATCGATTACGAGGGCGTTAAGAAAATGCTCTGCGACGAGCACGATTTCTCTGAGGAAAGAGTTGAAAAAGCCTTGAAGGAGCTTGAGGAAGCTCTCAAGAAGACTAAGGGTGTCACGAGCCTTGATCAATGGTTTTAGGCTTTCTCTAGGCCTCTAAGCCTCACTAGTAGCTCGACAACCCTCCTCTCCTCATCGAGGCTGAGAACCCTAACTTTATCTCTTATCTCGAGCTTCATCAGCATATTCCTCAGCTCGGGTAGGCTGACATCAAAGCCCCTCTTCCTAAGCTCCTCTAGGAGGTTCGACTCCATCGCCTTCCCGCCAAGCTTCTCCAAAACCTCTATTATCCTCGAGTAGATCTCGCTCCCAGGCCTAACTAGTTTCCTGCTATAATCCCTTCCGGACATGTTCTCCTCATCCTATCATCGTCAGCTGCTCTTTCCTGTATCTAATCACCTCGCTCATCCGCTCATACTCCTTCAGGAGCTGCGGCGTTATGCTGGGCTTAACTATCTCTAGGGCCTGCTCAAAGTCCTGTCTCGTCACATACTCGGCGTCTAGATTCCTCCTAAGCGCGTTCATCGCCGCCTCCCTGCATAGGGCCGCCAAATCAGCCCCACTATACATCTCAGTCCTCATGGCCAGCTCCTTGAGCGAGACATCCGGGGCGAGCGGCATTTTCCTCGTGTATATTTTCAAGATCTGATATCTCGACTTCTCATCCGGTGGAGGCACATAGATTAGCTTATCAAATCTCCCGGGTCTTAGTATTGCAGGGTCGAGCAGGTCAGGCCTATTCGTCGCTCCTATGACTATTACATCAGTCAGCTCCTCGATACCATCCATCTCCGCAAGGATCTGGCTTGTCACCCTGCTGGAGACACCGGATGAATCCTCCACAAGATCCTTCCTCGTTACGACGGATTCTATCTCGTCGAAGAAAATTATGCATGGCGCCGCCTGCCTAGCCTTCCTAAATATCTCCCTAACGGCCTTCTCCGACTCCCCAACCCACTTGTTGAAGATCTCGGGCCCCTTAACCGAGATGAAGTTGGCCTCGGCTTCCGTAGCGACAGCCTTCGCGAGCATCGTCTTACCGCATCCAGGCGGCCCATATAACAGGATCCCCTTTGGCGGCTTTATCCCCATTCTCTCGAACTTCTCCGGATACTTCAGCGGCCACTCTATCGACTCCACAAGCTGGCGCTTTACATCCTCTAGCCCGCCGATATCCTCCCAGCGGACATTCGGTATCTCGATCTCTATCTCCCTGAGTGCCGTCGGCGTTATCTCCTTGAAAGCATCTAGGAAGTCCTTCATGGTAACCACGAGCTTGTCCAGTATCTCCGGTGGTATCCTCTCCTCCGAGAAATCTATGCTCGGTAGAATCCTCCTGATGGCCTTCATAGCTGCCTCTCTGCAGAGGGCAGCTAGATCAGCGCCTGTATAACCCTTGGTAATCTCAGCGAGCCTATCGAGATCAACATCCTCTGCCAGCGGCATGCCCCGAGTATGTATCTGGAGTATCTCCCTCCTAGCATTCCTATCCGGAATCCCTATCTCGATCTCACGGTCGAATCTCCCAGGTCTCCTGAGGGCCGGGTCAAGGGCGTTAGGTCTATTCGTCGCCCCTATGACTATTACTTGGCCCCTGCTCTCGAGGCCGTCCATCAGGGCTAGAAGCTGGGCTACAACCCTTTTCTCAACCTCACCGGTAACTTCACTCCTCTTTGGAGCAATGGCGTCAATTTCATCGATGAATATTATTGATGGAGCATTCTCCTCGGCCTTTCTAAATATCTCCCTAAGCCTCGCCTCACTCTCGCCATAATACTTGTTCATTATCTCCGGGCCATTCACGAGTATGAAGTTAGCCTCGGCCTCCGTGGCCACAGCCTTAGCTAGGAGCGTCTTACCACATCCGGGCGGGCCATAAAGGAGAACCCCTTTCGGCGGTTCTATCCCCAGCTTCTGGAATAACTCTGGATAGCGGAGCGGCAGCTCTATCATCTCCCTTATCCTCTGTATTTGCTCATGCAATCCTCCTATGTCTTCATAGGTGACGGTGGTCTTCAGGACCTTCTCCTGCATCGCTCTCGAGTGTATTATGAGCCTTGTTCTCGGGGTTATCTTGACGACGCCCTGAGGCTTGGTCTGCAAGACCGCGAACGTGAAAAGATTTCCGAAGAACATTACAGGGATCACGTTCTTCTGCACTATTGGGTACTCGATCAGCCTGCTCTTAACAAGCCTCGTGAAGTTCTCATCAGGCTTTATCGAGGAGTTCACCGGGGCGAGGACGACGAGCTGGGCCTCACTAACCTTGGCCTCGCGGATCGTGACCCACTCATTCAAGGATACCCCGGCATTATTCCTGATATAGCCATCAATCCTGATCGCGTCCTTCTCATCCTCCATGTAGCCGAGCCAGAGGGTCGCCGCGGTAACCTTCCTCCCAATAATCTCCACGACATCCCCTGTCTGGAACCCCGCCGAGGCCCCGACTTCCCGGTCAATTCTCGCTATCCCATATCCTACATCTCTTTGGCGGGCCTCAACTACTCTCAGGCGCAGCTCGCGTGGACTCATTTATTCCGCATCATCAACGGATGCTCAGCTACTATTTAAGTCACAATAGTACGTTCTAGAGCAGGCTAAATCCTAGTTGACGCCACTATATTTACTTCCTGAACCCCCTCCACTTGGCTTAAGACCTTCTCGAGAATCTCTGATGAGCCCTCCCTCTCAGGGAGTATGAACATAGCTCGTACCAGTTTTAGGCCGAACGCGACAGGCTTAGTCTCAACTTGCTTTAGCTCGAAGTCCTGGGGAAGACTGCTTCTTATCCTCTCGACGAGCTGGTCTAGGTCTATCTCAGGATCCTCAGGCATTATCTCCGCTATAATTGCCACCTTAGCCATATACGGATCACCTCATGGCCCTGTGAATCCGCATGATGGACAGATATAGGGTTTCGCGAGCTCTCTGCATAACCTACATCGCCAAATAATAACTTTGCCGCAGTTAGGGCATGGGAACTTAACTGCGTGCTCATGTGGTTCGATGGGTTTCTTACATGATGTGCAGAGCGGCAGTACTATCTCTTCACCGCTACTCATTGTGGGGAAGCCTCTATATCCATAATATAAGCCTCCCGCCTTCAACGATGATCGCAAAAGTTATTTTCATGGCTGTAAACTATGTTGGAGGGCTTATCATGAGATTTCCCGAGATCCTGAGACTTCCTGAGAAGCTTGAGGTTAGGGATGTCATGGTCAAGCCGATGGAATCCGCTTTACTGATAATAGATGTTCAGAATGATTTCGCGAACCCTTCTGGGAGGCTTTATGCGAGGGGCGCCGAGGGGGTTATTCAGCCCATTAAGCGCCTCCTGTTATCCGCGAGGAGAGCTGGTGCCACCGTGATCTATACCCAAGATTGGCATGTTAGAGATGACCCAGAGTTCAAGATATGGGGTGAACATGCTGTTGAAGGAACATGGGGGGCTGAGATCGTTGAGGAACTCAAGCCTGCTGATGGCGAGATAAGAATTAGGAAGCCGAGCTATGACGCCTTCTACTCGACCCCGCTTGACCATATCCTCAGATCGAGAAACATTAGGACGCTGATACTAACGGGGCTATTGGGGAATGTATGCGTCCTCTGTACCGCCATTGGTGGTGCCATGAGGGGATATAAGCTGGTAGTGCCGGTTGACGCGATATTCACGATCCAAGAGTTTGACAATGTCGCATCTCTCAGGTTTATGAGCGCGATCCTTAAGGCAGAGCTCACCACAGTAGATAGGCTAAGATTCGAAGTCGTAGAGAGCACTCTCTGAAACCCCTCATCATTAACCTCATAGGCCTCGGATTAGACGTCATAGTTACCCCCTAAACCAGCCTACAACAACCCTCATACTCCCACAGCTTAATGTGATTAAGAGTCTGCCCTTATTCGTTGGGGAGGTCTTTGAAAATGTGAAATAAAATGTGGAATGTTGTGATGGGCTTCGGCTTTATGGCATGCTTGTCTCGGCGGTCTTCAGCTTGAATAGCATGGCATCCCACATCTCCTCCCAGACATCCCCAAGATACTCGATTAGCCGATCCCAGTCATTAGTCGCATCTTGTTATACGCCATCGCCCCCGCATATACCCCTGACCATGAAATACCTGACATTCTCCCCTCCCTGAACGGCATCATGAAGATCTGCTCCGAGGCCCTACTATCGCCATAATTTGAATCGAATCTTGTGTTGAGCTGGCTTCCCGGCATCTCAACGTCATCATAATAACCTTTCCACTTTCAGGCTACCCCAACGAATAAGGGATCAGCGTAATCTACGTGGATGAGTCCAATACTTCGTCGAGGTGTCCATTGCATGGTGATGGATGCGGCGTTAGAATTATTAGAATTAGCAGGGGATTATTCAAGTGCACGACGATGAACAAGGTATTCGATGCAGATCTCGCAGCGGCACGCAACATTTTAATGACAGCGACGTCGAACAATACCTCGATGACATCAATAACCCCGAGCCCCGAGAGGGATAGGGGTAATGGGTCGGAGACCCGGCCAAGGGCTAAACCTCCTAGGGAGGAGGGATGTAGCCCAAACCTCCCCACACCAACTAGGGGAGGGGGTCTTAGGAAGCTATACATGGCCTCTGAAGAGGAAATCTTGGCGGGCAGGGTTACTGATGTCTACTTTGCTAGAACTAAGGAGGTCTTGGAGAAGTCCGGTAAAGCGAATACTAGAGCATATGCTGAGATACACGCATATGGTCTTCCAAAGGGATATGACTGGGCGATAGCCGCGGGCATCAACGAGGTTGCGGCGCTCTTTGAAGGAAGGGATGTCGATATTTATGCGGTTGAGGAAGGTGAGCTCTTCAGGGTCTATGAGCCGGTGATGGCGATAGATGGAAGATACATCGAGTACGGCATATACGAGTCCAGCCTTCTCGGGATACTCAGGCATGCTACGAGCATAGCGACGAAGGCGGCAAGGCTTAAGATTGCCGCGAACGGAAAGATGCTCATCTTTTTCGGGATAAGATCCATCCATCCCGCGATAGCCCCGATGGCAGATGTCTATGCATTGATAGGCGGATGCGATGCGGTCTCGAATATATTAGGCGCGGAGCTCGCCGGCGTTAAGCCTGTCGGCACGATGCCCCATGCCCTCATCCTCCTATTCGGGAGCCAGCCCGATGCATGGAAAGCCTTTGACAGGGTTATGCCGCCAGATGTCCCAAGGATAGCATTATGTGACACCCTCTCCGACGAGCGCTTCGAGGCCCTTATGGCGGCTGAAACTCTAGGCGAGAGGCTTTACGGCGTCAGATTCGACACCCCGGGGTCTAGGAGGGGCAGCATGAGGAAAATTGTAGAGGAGGCGAGATGGGCCCTTGACCTAGCGGGCTACAAGCATGTCAAGATATTCGTGAGTGGTGGGCTGGATGAGGAACAGGTTCGAGAGCTCGCCGACATCGCTGACGGCTTCGGCGTCGGGACCTCAATAGCTTTCCCACCCTCAATCGACCTGGCCATGGATATAGTTGAGGTGGATGGGAAGCCGTTCTCGAAGAAGGGTAAGCTTCCAGGCAGGAAGCAGGTCTATAGATGCGGGAGACTACATGACACGATAACACCATTTAACGTGAGGCTTGATAAGTGTCCCTTATGCGGCGATAGTGTCGAGCCCCTCCTCAAACCCCTAGTAAAGGGTGGGAGGATCGTGAGGGAGAGAATGAAGCCCATAGAGATCCGTGAGAAGGTTCTAAAAAGACTTGAACAGATAATGAAAATTGAAGAGTTTCGTAAGGAGCCCTTCTTCTACGTCCCCTAGAAGTCTGGTTTATTTGATGCCGGCTGAACGGTGATTCACAATGCCCGGGATCGTGATCTGCATCAGCGGCTTCGCAGGATCAGGAAAAAGTACGCTCGGAAGAAGACTCGCCGAGGCGTTGAGCCTCACTTACGTCTCAGGTGGAGATGGATTGAAGCTGCTGGCAATAAAGCGCGGATACAGGCCAGGTGGCGTGGAGTGGTGGGAAACCCCTGATGGGCTAAGATTCCTTGAGGAGAGGCTGAGAAACCCGGACTTCGATAAGGAAGTTGATCAACAGCTCGTGGAGCTCGCTGAGAGGGGCAACATCGTCATTGATAGCTGGGTTCTACCATGGCTCTATAGAGGTGGATTCAACATATGGCTCAAAGCAAGCCTTGAGGTTAGGGCTAGGAGAGTGTCGAGGCGCAGCGGCATATCATTTGAGGAGGCTCTAGAGATGCTAAAGAAGCGGGATAGGGAGAGCTCCGAGCTTTACCAGAGGATCTATGGGATAGAGCTTGGGAAAGATTTTGAGCCATTTCACCTAGTCCTCGACACGAGTAACTTGGATGAAGATTCGGTATTCAGAATAGCGCTCACGGCTGTTAAGGAGTTTTTCAGGCTTGTGTAATAGTCTCCCATTCCCTAGCAATCTGAATCCTAATCAGCTCCTCCAAACAATTCTGGCAGAGGACGCCGCCATAATACCTTTCAACAGTCCTCTCGCTATGTGTGAGCTTGAAATCCTTTTCCCTCGGTATCCCATGAATTATGCCGCCGCATCTAGCGCAGTGATGATGATCCCTCTTCTCGTCAACATAGTGGATCACGGTCCTGCCGCCCGGAGTCCTCACATACTTCCTCTTTCTACTCCTCGTTCTGAGGTATCTCCGAGGCAAACTATCCACCTCCAGCTCGGGAGGCAAAATTCATGGTTCATGGGCATTAAATAAACCTCACTTCTCGTGTAGAGTGCTGGATTCTGCAAGCTCGACTATCTCTAGAGCTCTTCTCTTCAAGGCTTTATCCACTTTCACGTAGACGCTTCCGGCTCCTGGCTGGCCGTAGATTATCACGGAACCTTCTGGAGCGGAGATTATCGTGGCTAGTGTGAGCAGGTCCTCCTCCCCCCTCACGAGAAGAACCGTGTCCTTGATATTGGGCTCTGCGAGGAGTTCATGGAGCTTTAAGGCCGCCTCGGGGCATATCGTCCCAGGCTCATTTATACACTCGATCACCCTGAGCCCTGATGTATTGAAGATCTGGCATGGCCTTCTCTCAACTCTTCCATCAATGATGTAGATGTTTACCCGTGCTCCATATTCTCTGAGCTTGGCCGAGGTGTAGTCGCCAACCGCGATGACCAATGGCGGGTTATCCGCCTCAATCAGCCGCTTAACCTCTTTTATCACCTGATCCGGGTCTCCTGATATCAGCCTACCTGCTGGCTCCTTCAGGAGTCTCTTGACATCCTCGGAGAAGATTAGCCTGTGCCTCGGAGGCCATTTAGGCGACTCTGACCGCATAGGCTCCCTTCTTCCTTATCCCGAGATCATGTGCTAGCTCAGACTTCTCCTCGTCCAAGATTATTATCATGCCGTAGAATGATTGCGTGAGATTTGTTGAGCCGCAGTTCTCGCATTTATCCCTTGACGTTGTTATAAACTTACAATCCCTACATGCTCGGAGGGCTGCGGGCAATCACTCCTCACCCGCCATGGCCTTTGCCTTCTTCGGCTCGGGCATGGCCTTCTCCAAGCTCTTCTTAATCCACTCAAGCTTTCCGAGATATGGCTGTCTCGTCGTAACCCCTATCTTCCCGGTCGTGCCATGTGTTAGAGAGACCGCGACTACCCTGAACCTGACATCATCCCCTACCTCGAGCTTGTTGCCCGTCTTCTTGCCCACCAAGACCGAGTGTCTCTCATCATAGGTTATATAATCGTCCATGATCTGGGAAATATGTAGGAGGGCGTCCAGTGGGCCGACCCTGATGAATGCTCCGAACTCCGTGATCTCGACAACCTCCCCTTCGCCAACTTCCTGTATCCTCGGATGGAAGCAGAGGAGCTTCGCCTTGGCCTTATGATATGTTGCTCCATCCCTTGGGAGGAGCACGCCGACGGGATCGGCCTCAACATCCACAACCATGACAACGTATCCAAGATCCTCTAGGATCTTACCCTCATAAGCGTCCTTAACTCTCTCTAATACCACCTTCTTAAGAGGCCTGCCAAAATCCCTTGGGGGAATCGCGACAACATCCTCTATCTCCACGAGGTAGAACATTTTCCTAACCCTTCAAAAGTCAGTAAAATTTAGATATTTTGTTCCCGATTTAAGGATTACTCTCTCGCCTCCTTAGGGTGGGAGGAGGTCAGAGCCTAACACCCTCAAAGATCACCCTCATATCCGATCCAACACTTATTACAGGTATCCCTAAGGATCTAGCCCTTCTTATCAGGTTAATGTCCATCGTGGCTATAGCCGCCTTGAGACGCGTGGCCTCTTGGAGAAGCCTCATGTCCGCGGGCATCCTATCTCCTCCTCCAATAACATTCATCCTACTCGCTATCTCTAGGGCGATGGATGCGAGCTGCCCCCTCCTGCCACCCCTCCCAGCAATGCTCCTCAATTCATTGAGAACTTCTTCTGTTACATATGGTTCAATGGGTTCTCCAATAACATCCTCCGCCAGCCGTATGAAGTCTCTGCCAGCCTCCGCGCATAGAATTAGGAAGCTGGCATCAACTAGGACCCTCATTTTAGAGAATCTTTCCGTATCCTATTAGCCTCCAAGCCGATCCCATGATCCTTGAAATCGCGACCTTATCACCATCCTCGGCGACTATTGGCCTCTTTAGCTCCAGCTCTATTCTATCGCTCGTCCTTCTCGTGACTATGCCACTCGTGACAGCGGAGTAGACGTTTATCACAAGGGCTTCCCGCTCCCTTATTGGGGCGACCGTAACATCCTCACTCAGTCCAACGACCTTCTCGAAGAGCTTGTACTCCAATTCTAGGTGGTTTCGGATAGGCGGCAGGGTTCCGGGCTTCCCGGCCATGTTCCCGGTCATCCCATCAGCCTTCGTTAAGGCTGGATCGAGCTTCGTTTCTATCCCTGTTAGCCCACCGCTCCTAGCCTCCTCAACATTCCTGCCCCCAGCCCTGATATTTACGGCCTCGGTGATTATCGGCTCGCATTTCCCATCTATGAGCGGGCCTGGAGCGATCTCTATTTCGTCGCCAACCCTGACAACCCCCCTTATTATCGAGCCCCCTATCACGCCACCCCTCAGATTCTGCGCCGGTGTTCCAGGGGGATTGATGTCGAATGACCTTAGGATCGGCATGCGGAATGGCTTATCCAGCTCCCGCGGAGGAGTTGGGATGAACTTTTCCATAGCCCAGAGAAGCACATCTATCCCAACACCCTGCTGGCCTGAGACCGGGATTATCGGCGCCCTCTCAACAATAGTCCCCCTAACATGGTTCCTGATCTCCTCATAGTTCTCTATTGCCCTCTCCTTCGTCGAGACATCTATCTTATTCTGGGCGAATATCATGTTCTTGACCCCCAGGATTAATGCTGCCTGTAGATGTTCTCGATCCTGCGGTTGTGGGAACTTATGCCTGACGTCCGCGACGAATATCGCTCCATCGAAGAGGGCCGCGCCGGATAGCATGGTTATCATTAGAGAGTGGTGGCCTGGACAATCTATGAACGAGATCGCTCTCACGAACTCCGTCTTCGAGCCACATCTAGGACATTTTTCCTGAGTGGTGTAATTGTGGGGTTCCTCGCAGCTGGGGCACCTATAGATCGCCGCATCAGCATATCCTATCTTGATCGTGATCCCCCTCTTCAGCTCCTCCGAGTGTCTCGCGGGCCATATCCCGGTTATTGCCTGAACTATCGTGCTCTTGCCATTATCAACGTGGCCTAGAGTCCCGATATTCACTTCCGGCTGGGCTGGAAGAGGCTTAATGGCCGACAACCTCCTTAAGGGGCTTATAGCCTCCAACTCTTAACATTTATGGTTTGATTATGGGTGTTATCATGTCTCAAGCTCTTCCTCTGTAAAGAATATCCTGTGCTCGCGCTCATAGGATTCAGGACTGTCGGAGGCGTGGATTAGGTTGTCCGTCAGATCTATTGCAAGGTCTCCTCTAATAGTGCCTGCCTCGGCCTGTGCGGGATCCGTCGCGCCTATTAACTTTCTTACGACGCTTATCGCCCTCCTGCCCTCAAGAACCATCAAGGCCACCGTCTTGCCTGATATCGCGTTTATCAGGCCCTGGTAGAATGGCTTACCCTCATGAACTCTGTAAAGCTCCTCTGCTTTCTCCCTAGGCATTTTCATGATCTTTATCTGGAGTATCTTGAGCCCCTTCTTCTCAAATCTTGAGATAACCTCACCCATGAGCCCCCTCTGAATACAGCTTGGCTTGAGCATTACAAATGTCCTCTCAATCTCGCTTCTCTCGCTCATGTCACGTGCCCGGATAAGCAACAATATATGGATGTTCTTCGAGCAGCGGCTTTACCGGATCCACTTTACAGATTTACGGTGCTTCTCCCCGCACCAGCTGGAACCCTTACCCTTCAGGGTGGGGAGAAGGTCAGCGCGCCCTAACGGCCTCAGGCGCGTATTTCTCCGTCCACTTAAATTTTCGCGGATCCCTCTTGAAGTCTATCATGCTGATCCTGCATTTCCGTGAGCAGAACCAGAGCTGAGTTCCATCATTCCTAACGTACAGTATGCCCCTGCCATGGAGAAACTCCCTACCACAGAAGGCACATCTATGCTTTGTCGGCATGCCCCGGGTCACCTCACCTTATCTTCTCGGCCTCGCGCTCCGTGTCGAGGAGCATTAGGATATCCCCGACCCTTACAGGGCCCTTGACATTCCTCGAGATAACCCTGCCGGCATCCCTTCCCTCGAGTATCCTAACCCTGACTTGGGTGACCTCGCCGGTCACGCCCGTCCTCCCCACTATCTGCTCGACGACCGCTGGGACAGGCTCCTCGATCTTCTCAACCCTTTTGCTCATCGCCAGCCTCCTCAACCGAGGGGGAATATTCTCCTCTTCATAAACTTCTCCCGCTCAAATTCACCTTGTATTCCCTTAAGGGTCTATTCTAAAAATGAGAGAAAAATAAAGGGGTTAGGGTTTTTACTCTTACTTGAGCCTTTTTGAGCATTCTTGAGGGATATGGGTAATGGAAGGCTGAAATTCTTAGCATGTATTGGCTGGATTTTTCGGTTCATTATTCTTACCTCATTCAGGGCTCGGGGTTAATCTATGTTCCCGGGAGCCTTATCTCGACCGCCGCATATCCGACGACGGAGCTATAGTCACCAGCCACATCGCCACTTGTAGCATATTTCAGGACCTCAGCCCGCTCAGCCCCAATTTTCCTGCATGCGTGGAGGACGGCTGCCACCGGCCCATAGCCGCACATTGATATATCGTGCTCAAATATGGCCTCATAGAGCCCCTCAACATCCAGCCTGCTTATCCTCTCCAATGCTATCGAGTCCTTCCTGCTCGCGCGCTCATGGGGCTCATAATGAGTCATATCGCTCGAGGCTATCAAGACGACATTCTCCCTCCGTCTGAGGATCTCGGCTAGGGCCTCGCCAACTCTCACCGCGGCCTCGATACTCTGATCCAGCATGCATATTGGGACAAGCCTGAAGCTCCCTACCACATATTGGAGGAATGGCAACTGAACCTCTATCGAGTGCTCATGCTCATGCGATACCTCATCCAACGAGAATATGTCTGATAGCCTCGAGAGCCCCATGGCCAACTCCGTGTCTATCGGTATCTCGCCGAGCGGTGTAACCCAGACACCCTCGGGGAAGATTGAGACAGGCGTCCCGACGCCATAATGGTTTGGGCCCAACACTATGGCTACCTCAACATTACATCCATCAAGCCTAGCATATGCGTGAGCCGCGACGGGCCCAGAGTACATGTAGCCCGCATGGGGCGAGATCAGGGCGCTCGGCCTCCTATCTCCCTTAACCCTCCTCGGAAGGCTCCCCGGCCCAAGCCTGTGGAGGAAGCAGGACTCTATCTCCCTTAACAGGTTCTCCCGCCCCGATGGATAGAACATTCCCGAGACCGCGGGCCTTCTTCTAGCCAAGGTCGGGCAACTAGTATCACTAACACATGAGCTATATATTATTTTGTTCCCCGTTCCGGAGAGGCATGGGGGATATCGAGGAGAGGAAAAGGGATCACATCAGCCTGTGTCTAGATTTGGGCGATGAGGCTGAGTTCGCGGAGAAGACAACATGGTTCGAGCATGTTGAGCTTATCCATGACGCCCTACCCGAGCTGAGCTGGGATGAGGTTTCCCTTGAGGCAAGCCTCCTTGGAAGGAGGTTCTCGTACCCGATCTTGATCGAGGGGATGACCGGCGGGACTCGCGAGGCCTATGAAATCAATAGAAGCTTGGCTGAGGCAGCTGAGAAGCTCAATATACCCATGGAGGTTGGGAGCCAGCGTGCTGGGATAGAGAACCCATCGCTTGCAGAGACGTATAGCATTGCTAGGAAGGCTGCTCCACGCTGTTTCATAATTGGAAATCTCAGCGGCGTGGAGATAGCTGCCCACGGCGTAGCCTATGCTGAGAGGGCTGTTGAGATGATCGAGGCAGATGCCCTCGCGATACACCTCAACGTACTTCAAGAAGTTATTCAGCCCGAGGGGTCTAAGAGCTTCAGGGGCATCCTGCGTGCAATCGAGGTTATCTGCGATAAACTCGATGTCCCAGTGATCGTGAAGGAGGTCGGATTCGGAATCTCACGCGAGGTTGCTAAAAGGCTTGCAGGGGCTGGCGTTAGGGCCATCGACGTGGCCGGTGCCGGCGGAACGAACTGGGCGAAGATCGAGGGCGAGAGAGTTAAGGGCTTAAATGTGGTCAAGGCCCGAATCGCGGAACTATATTCCGAGTGGGGGATACCGACTGCAGCCTCGATACTAGAAGTCTCAGAAATTAGGGGGCTGGAGGTGATAGCATCCGGCGGCATAAGAGACGGTCTTCAGGCAGCTAAGGCGATCGCCCTAGGGGCATGCTTTGTCGGCATGGCCCGGCCCCTGCTCAAGCCAGCTCTGAAGGGCCCCGAGTATGTCGAGAACGTGATAATACGTGTGGCAGAAGAGCTTAGAATCGCGATGCTCCTAACAGGCTCAAAAACAATAAAAGATCTACGGAATTGTAAATATGTTCTCTTGGGACCGCTTCGTGAATGGGCTCTCCAAAGAGTTCTAAAGACTAATCGTGGGCAAAGATGAATAGGGCCTTGCTTTCAGAATCTCTCCTGCAGAACCCAAACCTCTCAAACTGGACAATCTCGTCAAGCTTCACGGTCTCCACGGCCTTCTCGCCGAACCCTTTCACGATTCTCAAGCTCTCCGGGTTAATCTCATCATTCAAATAGAGTACATCTGGAACTAGGACTTCAACCTCTACGTATTCGTCAGCTGGAACCCACTGGATTATCTGGACGTCCTTCATAGGTTCCATACCCAGAAACTCACCGCGAACTTGGCTACCGCAAATCTCCAAGACCTTAAAATTCAGGAGATACTTGAGCCTATACACCTCACCGGGTTTCATTCTCTCAGCATCCGCCCCTGCTATGTAGAACTCGCTGCTGGTTCTCAGGATCCTTGAGCCGAGGTCCTTGTTCGAGGGGTGATATGGTGCCTCAATAGAAGCCTTTGGGGCACCCTCAACCAGAAGCTTAACGGGATTGGGCGTGAAGAAAAGCCTTCTCGCAAGCGGGTCCAAGATCTTCCTGTTTATCGCGAAGAGGAGGGACCAATCATACTCCCTCTTCGCGTAAGAGAAGCCTGTCTGGGCTATCGTGAACTCCCTTATCGCCTCTGGAAGTATCCCTCTTCTCCTGACACCCTCAATAGTGGGGAATCTCGGGTCATCCCAGCCCTTCGCGAGACCAGCTTCCAGTATCGTCCTAAGCCTCCTCTTTGAAACCGGCGTCCCTTTAAACTCGAATCTCGAGTACTCGATGTAGACCGGATGTCGGTTTAGGCCGAGTAGGCTCCTGATATAATTCTGGAGCTCATCCCTCAGGGCGAACTCGCTAGTCCTGAGAACGTGTGTGACGCCGCAAAGATAATCCTCTATTGAGACGGCGAAGTCGTAAAGGGGCCAGACTCTGTATTTGTTGCCAGTGAGTGGATGCCTGTGCTCTATTATTCTGAATAATGCTGGATCTCTCATTGTTGTGTTAGCATGCTTCATGTCGCCGACAAGCCTCAGGATCGCCTCGCCTTCTAGGAAGCTGCCAGCAAGCATCTCATTCCAGAGACTCAGGTTCTCGTCAATTCCAAGAGACCTGTGTTCACACTCCTCCCCCTGTGCCCTAAGTCTCCTGATCTTCTCAACCGGGCATGTGCAGACATATGCCTTCCCAACCCTGATAAGCTGCTCCGCATACCTGTAGAATAATTCTATGTCATCGCTGTTATTCTTCTCATAATCCCACTCGATGCCAAGCCACCTGTATCCTCTCCTAAAGCTCTCATAATATTCAAGTCTCACCTTCCGAGGATCTGTATCCTCGAATCTCAGCCATATCCTTCCATCATACATCTTGGCGTAGAGGTAGTTTAGGAGGCCGCTCATCGCGTGACCTATATGCATGTAGCCGCTCGGCTCTGGCGGAAGTCTCGTAACCACCTTCCCGGGCTCAGCGCCAGGCAGGGGTGGAAGTCTTTTCTCCTCCACACGCTTAGCCTCCAGAAGCTCCGGCGCGATCTCCATCAGCATAGCACGCTGCTCCTCAAGGCTCATCGAGTTCACCCTCTCAACAGCCCTTTCAGCAGCCCTCCTAACACTCGCGATATCGCTCTTGAGATCCGGTCTCTCACCAAGAATCTTCGCGATAACAGGGCCGATCATTGCCCTCCCATTATGTTCGACAGCATTCTTTAAGGCCCACTTCAAGGCAATCCTATCCAGATCCATGAATACCCCAGCATCATGAGCAAACTAACCTTTTTAAGATTGATCTAGAATCACGGGGTCACGGGGGTTTACAAAGGAACAATCTCAATAAATTAGGAGGCTTAAAATCATTTGCTAGACAGTTATTGATTGAGATTGATGACCCTCGAGATTTATAGAATCTTCTGGGAAGCTGAAAAGCTTCATACAAGGTCGAGGATCTGGTGGGTCTCTTTCCAAGAATTGAGGATGCTGTTAAGAAGATCATCTCGCCTAGTTAGTTTGACATGATCTATGCTTGGTTGGGTGGTTTACGGAAGGTTTTTAGCTTAGCTGGTTCCTAGCCGCTTG
>Ga0272445_1001112_pt1 | contig 22022 bp, 18 predicted proteins | sample YNPCB0031_FD_194404 | JGI IMG/M metagenome (GOLD analysis project Ga0272445, IMG submission 194404) | Hot spring sediment microbial communities from Yellowstone National Park, WY, United States - YNP-CB-003-1 | ecosystem: Environmental > Aquatic > Thermal springs > Hot (42-90C) > Sediment... | reverse complement strand
ATACATTACCAAGAACCGGTTTTTGTTTTTGTGATTTTGCATTTTTAAGCACGAGTTTTGAAATTAAAGAAAAAATAAGTTTTGATAATAAAGATTTTAAAGAATTTAAAATTTTTTCAGTTTTTAATTTGGCAGGACAAAGAGTTAAATTTTTAAAAAATAAAAGAGGAATATATTTTATAAAAGATGGTAAAGAAATAAAGAAATTAATTAATTTTTAAATTTTACCTTCAAAAACTTTCTTTACATAACCTTCTAAAAAAATTTTTTTATTTTCAAAACTAACTTTTAATATTTCTCCTCCTTTTGTTTTTACATAAATTTCCTTTCCCTTTATTTTATATTTTTCTTTTGCTAAAAAGGCACTTGCAACAATACCTGTTCCGCATGCAAAAACTTCATCTTCAACCCCTCTTTCATAAGTTCTTATTTCAATTAAATTTCCCCCTTTTCTACTTACAAAATTTACATTTGTTCCTTCTTCTTTAAAATATGGATGAAATCTTATTTTCCTACCTAAATTTTTTACATCTATTTTTTCTAAATTTTTTAAAAAAATAACAGTGTGAGGAACACCTGAATTTGCAAAACACAATTTATAACTTATGTTTTTAATTTTAAAATCAAAATCATAGTTTTCTGGAATTTTAAAACTTACTTTTACAAGTCCTTTTTTATTTAAAATATAACCTTCATGTTCCCCATCGTCAGCAATAAATTTAAAATATTTTTTACCACTTTTTAGAAAATTGTAAAATAGAAGGCATCTTGCTCCATTTCCACAAAATTTTGCCCTTGACCCATCTTTATTGTAATAAATCATTCTAAAATCATATTTTTTTTCTTTTTTTGAAAAAAGAACTCCATCAGCACCTATTCCAAACTTTCTATCACACAAATTCCTTATTTTAGGAATTACTTTTTTAAAATATTTGTAATCAAAAATCAGAAAATCGTTTCCAGAACCTGTAAATTTAAAAAATTTTACTTTGTTCCCCCTACAGGAACAAATAATTTTTCTTTAATTTCTAAATATCTTTCAAGTTTTCTTGGTTTTTTCCAATTTTTTTGAAGTATCTCTTGCGTCTTTTGGGTTTCTTCTTTTGTAACAGTTTTTAGAAATTCTGCAAGTTCCCTCATTTTTTGAGCAAATTGTATTCCTTCTGCTGCTGAAAACCATTGCAATTGTAATCTGTCAGGTCTTATACCCATTCTTTCAATCCTTTTCTTTAATGCTTCATATCTTCTCAATGTATGTCTATTTGCAAAGTTATAATGACAATCACCAATATGACATCCTGACATTAAAACTGCACCTGCTCCCTTATAAAATGCATACATTACAAAATCAGGTCTTATTCTTGCAGAACACATTGTTCTTATTATTCTTCCAACAGGTGGATATTGAAATCTTGAAACACCTGCAAGGTCAGCACCTGCATAAGAGCACCAATTACAGGCAAAAACTATAACTTTTTCCCATGGTTTTTCTTCAAGTAATGCATCAATTTGCGCATATATTGCTTCATCAGGGAAATGTCCCATATCAAGTGCTTCCTGTGGGCATTCAGCACCACATGCACCACATCCTGCACATGATGCTTCAACAAGTTTTGGCAAACTCCTTTCTTCTTTACTCCATAGCCATGCATGATAAGGACAGACATTTGCACACATTCCACATGATTTACATAAATCAGTATTTAATTCTGGTGTCAATGCTTCAACTGTTACTTCTCCTTGTGCCATTAAAATTCCTGCTCTTGCTGCTGCCGCAGAAGCTTGTGTAACAGAATCTTTAATATCTTTAGGTCCTTCAGCACATCCTGCTAAGAAAACACCACCAATTGCAGTGTCAACAGGTCTTAATTTTGGATGTGCTTCAAGGAAAAATCCATCACTACTTATCGCAAGTGCAAGAATTTTTTGGAGTTCTTCAGAATCCTTTCTTGGAACAAGACCGACAGAAAGAATGACAAGCTCTGCTTCAAGAGTTATTTTTTCCCCAAGTAATGTATCCTCTGCATGTATTATTAAATTTTTTTCTGGTGTTTCTTCAATTTTTGAAGGAAGTCCTCTTATGAATACAACCCCTTCTTCTTTTGCTCTTCTATATAAATCTTCAAATCCTTTTCCAAACGCCCTTATATCTTGATAAAATACATATTGCTGGACATCCGGCCAATGTTCTTTTATAAGTAAAGTATCTTTTATTGTATTCATACAGCAAACATTTGAACAATATTTTGCTCCATCTTTCATTTCTCTTGAACCAACACATTGGATAAATGCAACTACTTTTGGTATTTTCCAATCAGATGGTCTTATTAAATGTCCTTCAGTTGGACCTGCTGCATTTATTAATCTTTCAAATTCCATTGAAGTGATAACATTTTCATATATTCCATATCCATAATCATGATTTTTTGAAGGGTCATAAACATCCATTCCTGTTGCAACTATTATTGTTCCAACTTCAATTTCAACATTTTCATCTTTATCATTAAAGTTTATCGCCTTTTTATCACCACATGCCTTTAAACATTCTTCGCATACAATTGTTCCTTTCTTTAAGTTAAGGCAAAGGTCTTTATCTATTATGTATTTTGTTGGAACTGCTTGAGCAAAAGGTATGTAAATTGCTTTTCTTACTCTTAATCCTACATCAAATTCATTTGGATAAACCTGTGGACATACCTTTGCGCAATCACCACAAGCAGTGCAATCTTTTGTTACATATCTTGCTTTTTTAAGAATTTTAACCTTGAAATTTCCAATGTATCCACTAACTTCCTTTACTTCGGAATTTGTAAATATTTCTATGTTTGGATGCCTTCCTGCTTCCGCCATCTTTGGTGCCAAAATACATATAGAACAATCCATTGTAGGAAATGTCTTATCAATTTGAGCCATTCTTCCACCTATTGTTGGTTCTTTTTCGACCAAATAAACTTTATATCCTGTATCTGCAAGGTCAAGAGCAGCCTGTATTCCTGCAACTCCTCCACCAATTACAAGTGCTTTTCTTGTAATCTTTACTTTTGATTCGTATCTTGGTTTTAAAAAATTTGCTCTTGCAACTGCTGCTCTTACAAGGTCTTTTGCTTTTTCAGTTGCTTTTTCTTTTTCATAAAGATGAACCCATGAGCACTGGTCTCTTATATTAGCCATTTCAAACAAATATTTATTCAAACCTGCTTCTTCAATTGCTTTTCTGAAAATTGGTTCATGTGTTCTTGGTGTGCAAGCAGCAACAACAATTCTATTCAATTTATATTCTTTAATGTCATTTTTTATCATATCCTGTCCAGGATCAGAACAACTGTATCTATAATCCTTTGAAATAACCACATTTGGCAATTTTGATGCAAATTCTGCAACTTCCTTAACATCTACAACTCCACCTATATTTAATCCACAATGACAAACATATACCCCTATTCTTATTTCTTCATTTTCCTTCATGATATTTTCTCCTTTTTCTTTAAAATATTTAAAACATCAATTTTATGAAAATTAAAGCCCAATTTTTCAAATTCCTCTCCCATTGCAAAAGCAAGAAGTTCAAAATAATAAAACACAGGAACCTTTTTTTCTCTTTTTGTAATAATCTGTGCATTTTCAAATTGCATAAAACATGAAGGACATATAACAACAATACCATCACTTTCTTGAACCTTATCAATTTTTTCATTTGCAATTTTTAAAGAAATTTCTCTATCAGTTATAAAATTTGGTAAACCACAACATTCTGTTTTATCTCCATATTCAAATATTTCAGCTCCTAAAACTTTTATCATCTCATCAAGAATTTTTGGATTTAATGGGTCATCAGTTTGTGCAAATTGTGATGGTCTTGAAAAATGGCATCCTGGATGAGGTGCAAGTTTTAAATCTTCAAGGGGATTTTTAATTTTTTCTTTTATTTTTTCAATTCCGATTTCCTTATAAAGATAATATAAGAGATGATAAACTTCTATTTTCCCTTCTATTTTAAGATTGTAATCCTTTAAAAATTCATTAATCTCTTTTCTCTTTTTTTCATCCTTCTTCAAAATTTTGTTTGCTGTATTTAAACTTTCAAAACACCCATTACATAAAGTAACAATTGGATTTTTCTCTTTTTCTCCTATTCCTATATTTCTTGAAGCAATTTTTAACCATGTGTTTTCATCATAAGATTTTACCCATATGGGGTCAGGACAGCATGTAAATTCAAAATTTTGTATAAATTCTATTTCAAGATTTTTTAAAACACTAATTGCAGATTTTTCAAAACCCGGAAACCTTCTTTCAATTAAACAACCAGAATAAAGTGTTATCATCATTTACCTCCAGTTTTATTAAATATTCGTTTTAAAATTTCTCCTTTATCAAAAATTTCAGGGCTAGTTCCAATTCCTTCCCTCATTTTCTTAATTCTTTCAGTTACACTTAATATATGTCCATATTTTTTAATTGCCTCTATTTCATCAAGAACCTCTTTCGGTCCATATCCTTTTTTAATCGCAATATTTCTTAAAGCATAGATGAGCTCAACAAAATTTACTTTTTGAGGGCAATTTTCAACACATTCATAACAAGTCGTGCATCTCCATATTTCAGGTTCTTCAATTATTGATTCTATTCCAATGTTTGCCATTTCAATTATTTTCCTTGGATTAAATTTTTTAGGAAAATTATGAAAAACAGGACAAAAGGAAGCACATTTCCCACATTGATAGCACATATTTAGTTTACTTTCTTCAAAAAAATGAAAAATTTCTTTTTTAAATTGAGGTGATATCCTCATATTTTCTCCTCTTTTAATTTTTTTGCATATTCAATTCCAACTTCAAAAGCCTTTAAATTTATATCAACATATTCCTTTTTTACCGTTTCTGATATTGCTTTTTTAAGTGCTTCTTGTGAAATAATTTTTGTGATTTCACAAAGTGCTCCAAGCATTATAACATTTGCTGTAAGTTTATTACCAACTTCTTTTTCTGCGAGTCTTGTTGCAGGAACAGGATAGATTTTTATATCCTTTCTTTTTTGTGTTATTTCAATAAGGTCATTATCATATATTAATATTCCATCTTTTTTAAGTTTTCCTATATATGTAGTGTATGCTTCCTGAGACATACATACGAGAACATCAGGATTTGTAACTTTTGGATAATCAACAAGTTCATCAGGGTTTTCAGAAATAACAACACCCGATGCACTTGCTCCTCCTCTTGCTTCTGGTCCATAACTCTGGGTCATTGAAGTATTTCTTTTTTCATTAACTGTTATTGCATAACCTAAAATATAACTTGCTAAAACAATTCCTTGTCCTCCAAAGCCAGCAAATTGTATTTCCCTCATTTTTCAACCCCTTTTTCCTTTAAAAATTTTTGATAGATTTCAAGAAATGAAGGTCTTTCCTCTTCAACAAATTCGCCAACAACTATTTTTCCTCTAAAAGAAAGTTCAGCCTCCTTCGGATCAATTCCATTTCTTATAATTGAATTTTCTTTATAATATCTCATCTCATCAATTGCCTCTCCTATTTTATTAGGTCTACCAAAACCAGTTGGGCATGGCGAGATTACTTCAATAAAATTAAATCCTTTTCTTAAAAGTGCCTTTTTTATTGATTGCCTTAATTGATATGCGTGTAAAACTGTCCATCTTGCCACAAATGTTGCACCAGAAGAATATGCAAGATGTGGAAGGTTAAAGGGATATTCAAAGTTTCCATAAGGTGTGGTTGTTGTAATTGCTTCTAATGGTGTTGTTGGACCAAATTGTCCACCTGTCATTCCATAATTAAAATTATTAACACATATAACAGTTAAATCCATATTTCTTCTTGCTGCATGTATTAAATGGTTTCCACCAATTGCAGCAATGTCACCATCTCCTGAAAAAACAACAACATAAAGGTCAGGTTTTGCAAGCTTTAAACCTGTTGCAAAGGCAATTGCTCTACCATGAGTTGTATGATAAGAATCCATTTTTACATATCCTGCAACTCTCCCAGAACACCCAATTCCTGATACAACAGCAACTTTTTCTTTTGGTATTTCAAGTTCTTTTATAGCATACAGGAATGATGTCATTGCTATACCAAGTCCACATCCAGAACACCATATATGAGGTAATCTTTCCTTTCTAAAATATTCTTCTAAGGGATGAACCTTTTTCTCCATCAATTTTGTTTCTTCCATATTCCCTCCATAATTTCATCAGGAGTAATTAAATCTCCCCCGAGTTTATGAACACCTATCACAGGAACTCCGTTTAATCTTGCCCTTTCTACTTCTCGCCTTATCTGTCCCTGATTTATTTCTGCTACAACAAATTTTTCTATCTTTTTTGAAATTTCTGCAATTCTTTCTTCAGGGAAAGGCCATATTGTTATTAGTCTAAAAAGACCTGCTTTAATCCCTTTTTTTCTTGCCTCTTTTACTGCTCTTAAAGCAGCCCTTGCTGTTATACCAAAAGATACAACAACAATTTCTGCGTCATCAATCATAATTTCCTCATATTCAATTATATCTTTTTTATTTTTTTGGATTTTATCAATCAATCTTCTAACAAGTTTTTCATGTGCTTCACCTGTGATATCAGGATAGCCTCTTTCATCATGAGTTAATCCTGTCATATGAACATAATAACCTTCGCCTGCAATTGCCATTGGTGGAACCAGGTTTTCATTTGGAACATAGGGCCAGTATTCCTCGGGTGGCACTTTTGGTTTTTCCCTGTTTATTATTTTTATTTCCTCTTGAGGGGGAATAACAACTTTTTCTCTTAAATGTCCAACTGCTTCATCTGCAAGAATTGTTACTGGAACCCTATATTTTTCTGAAAGGTTAAAGGCTTTTATTGTTAAATCAAACATTTCTTGACACGAATTTGGAGAAAGTGCTATTATTTCATAATCTCCATGTGAACCCCATCTTGCTTGCATAACATCACCTTGTCCAACTAATGTTGGAAGCCCTGTTGATGGTGCTCCTCTTTGAACATTCACAATTACACATGGAACTTCAAGCATAACAGCAAGTCCTATCCCTTCAACCATTAAAGAATAACCTGGTCCTGATGTTGCAGTCATTGATTTTACACCTCCACATGATGCACCTATTAAAGCAGTTATTGAGGCAATTTCATCTTCCATTTGAATATAAATTCCACCAAATAGAGGAATTCTTCTTGCTATCCATTCTGCTATTTCAGTTGATGGTGTTATAGGATATCCTGCAAAAAATCTACATCCAGCAGCAATAGCACCTTCTGCACATGCATGGTCACCAAGCATATAATGGGTTCCTGTTAAAATTTTTGCCTTCATTTTACTAACTCCTTTTCAACAACTATTGCAAATTCAGGACAAATTCTTTCGCAAAACCCACAACCAGTGCATTTTTCAGGATATTTAACATAGGGGGGGTGATATCCTTTTGAATTTAATTTATCTTTTTTTTCTAAAACTTGTCCAGGACAAAACTCTATACAAAAAGTGCATCCTTTACAAAGTTCCTCATCTATATAAACTATACCTCTTTTCCTTTCTATTTTGTCAATGTCAAGCGGCTTTCTCCAGAATCCTTTTGAATTTGTTTTTTCCATTTTTTCCCTCCTAAAATAAAAGGTATTTATTATAATGGATATTTATTGACAAAATACAAACATTTTTGTTAAAATTAATTTCTATGAAAAAAGGATTTTTAGTTTTTTTAATCTTATTAGTTTTTTGTAATCATAAAAAGGAAGGTGAAAAATATTTTAGAAAAGCATTTGAATTTTTATCTTTAAAAAATGCAGATAGTGCTCTTTTTTATGTTAATAAAGGTCTTGAATTAGAGCCAAAAAAAGCAGAAGGATATAATATGAGAGGCGTTATATACCATCTTTTATTTGAAAACAAGAAGGATACTTTTTATTTATTAAAAGAAATTGAAGATTATAAAAAGGCAATAAGTATTGATTCAACTTTATGGGAACCATATATAAATCTTGGAGTTGCTCTTTATATTTATGGAAAGAAAAAGGATGCTGTTCCTTATTTAAAAAAAGGATTAAAATTAAATCCTTATTATGGAGCGAAAAAACAAGTTGAAAAAATGATAGAGGAGAGCACCAAATGAAAATTTTATTTATATTTTGTTTTTTTCAAATTCCAACTGAAGAAATAAAGGCAAAACTTTTAGAAAAAGAATTTAAAAAAACTTATTCTGAAAGAATTGACACAACTTTTGATATACTTCATTATTTCATTGAAATTTACCTTTTACCCCAAAATCATTTTCTTTCAGGTAAAAATAAAATAAGATTTAAATCCCTCACTTCTTCACTTGAGACATTAAGATTAAATTTAAAAAATATGAATGTTGATAGCATTTTAAGAAATGGTGTTCCTCAAAATTATATTTATACTGATTCTACATTAAGAATAATTCTTTCTCCACCTTTAAATTTGAACGATTCAACAGAAGTTGAAGTTTTTTATAAAGGGTTTCCTAATGGAGGACTTTATTTTAAAGATAGCATTATATATGCTGATAATGAACCTTTTAGAGCAAAAAGATGGATACCCCTTTATGACTTACCTTCTGATAAGGCACTTTTAGATATGAGTATAAAAATTCCTATAGGTTATAAAATAATTGCTAATGGATTAAAAATTGATTCAATTTTACAGGGTAATGAAATAATTTACAAATTTAAGGAAAAATATCCAATCGCAAATTACTTAATTGTTTTTGCATCTTCCCCTTATTTTGTAAATGTGAAAGATAGTTTCGTTTACGGAAATTATAATATGCCAATTTATAATCTTGTTTTCCCCCAAGATACAAACCTTGCAAAAGATAAATTTCAAAGGATTTCTTGGATGCTTGAATATTTTTCAAACACTTTTTTAATTTATCCTTTTATAGAAGAGAAATATGCTCATGTTCATGCTCCTATTGGTGGTGCAATGGAAAATCAAACAAATACATTTATAAATGTTCATGCAAACTGGGGTCCTGATTGGGATTGGGTTGTTGCCCATGAGCTTTCGCATCAATGGTTTGGTGACCTTGTAACATGTAAAACATGGAAAGATATATGGCTTAATGAAGGTTTTGCATCCTATTGTGAAGCACTATGGTTTTCTGAAAGGGATGGTGAAAATGCCTATCATAATTATATGAATGGAATGATGCAATACTATATTAATAATGAACCATATCCTCCTTTTCCAATTTATGATCCACCTTATCTTTTTCATTTTGCAGTTGTTTATAGAAAAGGTGCGTCAGTTCTCCATATGTTAAGGCATGTTGTTGGTGATTCTATATTTTTTGAAGCAATGAAAACATATCTCCAAACATTTTCTTATTCTTCAGCAATAACCGAAGATTTTAGAGAAGTTTTTGAATCTGTTAGTGGTCAAAATTTATGGTGGTTTTTCAATGAATGGGTCTATCTTCCAGGTCATCCTAAATATGAATTTTCCTGGAATTACGATTCAATTTCCCAAAATTTATTTAAAGTCAATTTAAATATTTATCAGGTTCAAGATACTCAATATAATGTTCCAATTTATAAAATGCCAATTGACATATGGATAATTTCAGAACAGGATACATTTAAAGAAGTAGTATGGGATTCACTTAAACAGCAAAATTTTGAAATTTATGTAAGTAAGAAACCAATTGATTTATTATTTGATCCGGAAAATTGGATTTTAAAAGAAGTTCAAGAAATAGCTCTAAATGAAAAAATATCTTTTCATAAAAATTTGTTTAAAATATATTTTTTTAAGGGAGATATTTTAATTGAATATTTTGATGATAAACCATTAGTTGCTAAAATGGAAATATTTGATGTATCCGGAAGGAATCTTTTTTCCAAATTTTTAAATTTTTCAAGTTCTAAATCTCATTATAAATTAAATAAAAAATTTAATCCCGGAATATATTTTATAAATTTGAAACCTTTTTTAAAGAAAAAGATGATTTTATTCTATAAATTTCAAAACTTTTAAAAAATTTTCAATGTTTATGTGTTTTAAATCTTTTGTAAAATAATTCAAAAGGGATTTAAATTTATGTTCAGTAAGAAGTTCTAATGATTTCTTATAATATTCATAAGATTTTTCTGGTAAAGTAACTAAAAATGATAATTAAATTATACTTAAAAAATAAAAGTCAATTCAATCAAATTTCAAATATTTTTTGTTGTATTTTTCATATAAAATTTTATGTTTGTTGTTAAGGTCTATTTTTCTTCCTCTTATAAATGCCATCAAAACATTTGTTTTTATTTCTAAAATGCTTCCATCTGTAACTATTAATGTTGCATCCTTTCCAACTTCTATACTTCCAAGTTTATCAGATACACCAAGAATTTGAGCAGGGTATAATGTTATTGATTTCAATGCTTCCTCTTCTGGAAGTCCAAAAGGAATTGCGTTTGCAGCCTTATAGGGTAAATTTCTTGCATTCATTGTGCTAAAAGGATTTCCTGAATTTGCTATACAAAACTTTACACCTTCTTTATAAAGTTTATAGGGAAGTGTAAAAGGTTCATCATATCCTTCCCAATCTCTTCTTGGAAGTATATGTATTCCTGTGATTATAACAGGTATATCTTTTTCCTTTAAAATTTCAGAAATTCTCCATGAATCATAACCTCCAACAAGAATTATTTTTAAGTTTTCATTTAAACAAAAATCAATTGCATCTTTAATTTCTTTTAAATTATCTGCATGGATAAAAACAGGTATTTCTTTTTTTAATAAGGGAATCATTGCTTCATATCTTTCATCCTTTTTATAAAATTTTCCTGATTCCTTTAATTTTAAATATGCCCTTGATTCGTCAAAAAATTTTTTTATTTTCAAAATTTTTTCCTTATATTCTTTTACCCTTTCTTCTTTTGATTTTTGTGGAAATGTTTCAAAATAATAAGAAAAAGGTTTTAATAATGGCCAGAATAAATGTATTCCAACAGGTGCTTTTATAAGTGCATCTTCCCATGTCCATCCATCAAGCTCAATTAAGGCAGAAGAGCCAGATATTATTCCTCCTTGTGGAACAACAAGGGAAATAAGAACCCCATTTGCTCTTGTAACAGGAATTATTTCGCTTTCCATATTTATTGCAATTTCAGGTCTTATATTTGGATTGAATTCTCCAGTTTCCCTTATATCCTGAGTTACTTTTATTGTGGGAATTTCAACAAGCCCTATTAAAGAACTTGCATCTATAAGACCCGGATAAACATTTTTCCCTTCTATTTTTATAATTTCTGCATTTTCAGGAATTTTTAAATTTTTCCCAACTGCTTTTATTTTTCCATTTTCTATAATTATTTCTCCATTTTCAATTATCCCATTTGTAATTGTATATATTTTTCCTCCTGAAAGGACAATTGGTTTTTCCTGTAAAGAAGCAGGAATTTGAGAAGAAGAAAAGATTTGTGAATATAAAAAAATTAAGAATAAAACCTTTTTCATTTCTTTTCCTCCTTTTTTTCTCTTAAATATTTTTGTATTATTCTAAATCTTTCCCTTTCATCCCTTTCCCTCATCCTTAAATCTTCTTCCCTATCAAAATATTTTTTGCCTTCAATCCATGTTTCAAGGACTTTACTATAAGTTGAAAGTGGATTTCCATCCCATATAACAAAGTCAGCATCTTTACCTTCTTCTATTGAACCAACATATTTATCTATTCCAAGTTGAATTGCGGGATATATTGTTATAAGTTTTAATGCTTCTTCTTCATTAAGCCCTCCATATTTCATACTTTTTGCTGCTTCTGTATTTAATCTTCTTGCGACTTCACTAAAATCTGAATGAAGCGAAACAATTATTCCATTTTTATAGAGCATTGCTGCATTGTAAGGAATTCCATCATATGTCTCAAATTTGTATGCCCATAAATCAGAAAATACTGTTGCATATGCTCCAAACTCTTTTAATTTATCAATTATTTTATACGCTTCAAGGGCATGTTGAAAAGATACTTTCTTAATTCCGAATTCTTTTGCAAGTTTTAAAAATGTTAACATTTCATCTGCCCTATAAGCATGAACATAAGGCATTCTTTTATTTTCAATAACTTCTAAGATTGGTTCAATTTCAAGATTTTTCCTTAATGGATATTTAAAATTCATTTTTTGATGCTTATAATCAATTGCTTCCTTAAATTTATCTTTTAGGATTTCCTCGATTCCCATTCTTGTTTGAGGAAATTTTTCATCTTCTCCATATTTAGGATTTTCACCAAGTGCAAATTTCAAAGTAGGAATTCCCTTTTTAAATATTAGTTCATCCGGATTTTTAACACCCCATTTATGTTTTATAACAACATTTTGTCCACCTATTACATTTGCTGAACCATGAAGAATATTTGAAACTGTTACGCCACCTGCTAAAACTCTATAAATAGAAATGTCATAAGGGTCAATAACATCTTCAATTCTTACTTCTGATGTAACAATATCACCGGTTTCATTATTCTCTCCTTTAATTGCAATATGAGAATGGGGGTCAACAATTCCAGGAGTTATATCTTTTCCACTTGCATCTATAATAAGGGCATTTTTTTCTTTTAAGTTTTTCCCTATTTTATAAAATTTGCCATCCTTAATTAAAATATCATATCCTTCAAGGACACCTTTATTTGAACAAGTCCATATTCTTGCATTTTTTATAAGAATATATTTGTGTTTTTCTGGTAAAAATTCCCTTCCAAATTCACAAGGTGGATAAAAAATTTTTGGTTCTTCATAAATTTCCTTTTTTTCCATTTTTTCTTCTTTTTTAATTTCCTCTTTTAGAAATCCCTCAAAATTAAATTCTTTTCCACATGGTAAAATCCCTTTCCCTTTATAATTTTTATTTTCTACAATTCCTGAAATAAAAGTTAATCCCTTATGACCAATTTTTTCTGAATCAAATAAGATGTCAAGATGTTTTAAATTTATTTCTATCTTTTTTAATGGAATTTTTTCATTTTCAAATATAATATCACCCTTCAATTTTTCCTCTTCGTTTATTTCAATTTCAGCAATTTTTTTACCTTCTGGAAAATAAAAGGTTATTTCCCATTTTCCAAAAGGTTTTATAAGATTTTCTTCTTTTATTTTATAAATTTTATCTTCAATCCATACCTCATATATTTTTCCATCTTTAAAAATATTTCCATCAGTAATTATAAGATGGGCAAGTTTCCCCTTCTCTATACTTCCGATTAAATTGTCTATTCCTAAAATTTTTGCAGGATTTTCTGTTAATGCTTTTAAAACATAATTTTCAGGTAATCCCCTTTTTATCACTTCTTTTAAATTTTTAAAGAAAATTTTTATGTCTTTTAAGCCATCAGTTGTAAAAGCAAATTCAACATTATTTTCCCATAATTTTTTTGGATTCCATGGGGCATATTCAAAATGTAAAAGTTCTTTTAAAGAGATATCTATTGCTTCTTCAGGTGTTTCAAAATCAAGTTTTTCCGGAAAATTAATTGGCAGTATAATTGGTATTTTTTCTTTTTTGAGAACATCAATTTGCCTGTATTCATAAGAAGAACCTCTTATCACAACATTTAAATTGAATTCCTTTTTGATTTTTAAAACCCTGTAAATATCAATATCATCTTCTATTTCAAAACAAACTTTATGATTTTTATATAAAAAAGGATAAAGGGAGGAAAGGGAATTTATAAAAGGTGGCTTTTGTATATTTTTATTTTTTTCATAATATTCCCATATTTCTTTATGCCATATCGCATCATAAAAGATTTGTCTTACAAGAGCAATTGCTCCCATAAAAGAATTTGGATATTCTTTTTCCCTTTTGTAATATTCAAAGGCAATATGTTCAAAAACCTCTTTTTTAATTAAATTTTCACTTTTTTCCCCTTCTTTTAATGAAAAGACTGCACTTTTCCCTTTAAAAATTCCTTCACTTGGAACAAAAAGTGCTGCTGTAAATCCATTTTCCCTATATTTTTTGATTAAGCTTTCATCAATTGAAATTATTTCACTTATATCAATTTCTGGATGAACTTTTGGACTTAAATAAAAATCCTTCTTTTTTTCTTCTATTTTGTATAAAAGATATGGTTCTATAAATCCCGGATAAATCCATTTACCAGAAAGATCAATTTCATAAGCATCAGATGGGATCTTAACATTTTTACCAACATCCTCAATTTTACCTTCTCTTACAATTATTGTTCCATTTTCAATTACTTTTTTGGAATTTAAAATTATTTTTGCATTTTTAAGAGCAAAAACATTTGGTGGATTTTGCCTTAAATTTTTTGTTGGTCCAATTAAAAAAATTAAAAGGATTGGAAAAATTTTCATGATTAAAATTAATGGGCGGGGTAGGATTTGAACCTACGACCTCCGGCATGTGAAGCCGGTGCTCTCACCAGATTGAGCTACCCGCCCTTATTTATATTCGTAAAATCCCTTACCAGTTTTTCTCCCTAAAAATCCTGCTGAAACCATTTTCTTTAATAATGGACACGGTCTATATTTAGGGTCGCCAAGTTCTTTATATAATACATTCATTATATGAAGGCATACATCAAGCCCTATTAAATCTGCAAGTGCAAGTGGACCCATCGGATGATTCATTCCAAGTTTCATAACATTATCAATTGCCTCCTTTGTTGCGACTCCTTCCATAAGGCAATATATTGCTTCATTAATCATTGGCATTAACACCCTATTTGATACAAATCCAGGAAAATCATTAACAACAACTGGTTCCTTATCAAGTTTTTTAGATAATTCAACTACTATATTTACTGTTTCTTCTGATGTTCTTTCTCCTTTCACAACTTCAACAAGTTTCATAACAGGAACAGGATTGAAAAAATGCATTCCTATAAATTTTTTAGGTCTTTTTGTATTTGATGCGAGAAGGGTAATTGAAATTGATGATGTATTTGAAGCAAATATAGCATCTTCCTTAACAATTTCATCAAGTTTTTTAAAAACATTTATTTTTGTTTCAATATCTTCAATAACTGCCTCAATTATGATATCACAATCCTTAAATTCGGAAAGAGAAGTCGTTGTTTTTATTCTTTTAAGAGCATTTTCCTTTTGAGCTTGGGTTATTATTTCTTTTTTTATTTGTCTATCCATATTTGCAGAAATTGTATCAATTGCCTTTTTAAGTATTTCTTCATTTATATCGTTAAGCAAAACATCATATTCCTTTAAGGAAAAAACATGAGCAATTCCACTTCCCATTGTTCCTGCACCGATAACCCCTACTTTTCTAATTTCCATAATTCCTCCTATTTTTTATAAATTTCAACCTTATATTTTTGTTTCAAAATATTTAAAATAGAATCTCTTTTTGCCTGTGTTTTTTGGTAATATAAAAATGCCTGAATTATTTGCATTATTTCTTCTTTTTTGGTTTCTGCTTTTCCTTCCTCAAGTATTTTTACAACACCATATTGAAAAGGAGATATTTCAACAACTCCACTAATTTCACCAACCTTTAAGGAAAGAATTGTATTAACAAGTGGTTGAGGAAGTTCGGGATTTATCTTTAATACACCAACATTTGCTTTTTCTATATTTCCCAAAAGGTCTGGAGAAGATTTCATTTCACTTATGACTTTAACAGGATTAGTGCTTTTCATTTTTTCTCTTAATGCTTCAATCGTATCTTTATTTCTTCCAATTATATAAGCAACATCAATTTCCTTTTCAAAATCGTTTCTATGCATTTGGTAAAAATTTTCAATTTCTCTTGGGTCAACTTGAATATAGGGTTGAATCTTTTTCTGAATATAAATATCAGCGAGTGCTATTATTTCTGCCCATTTGAGTTTATTTTTAACTTCGGGTTCTTTTAAAAATCCTTCATCCTTTGCAGCAAGTGAAAATATCGCTGCTTCAATTGCAAGATTCAAAATCTTTGATTTCTGTTCAGGTGAAGCAAAAGGTGAAGCAATATCAGGGAATTGAGCTTGAATTTCCTCCTGTGTGATGACCATGTTTTTTACTTTTGCAATTGGTGTTCCTTTTTGTTTTATTTCCTTTTTGCAGGAAATCAAAAACATTCCTGCAACGATTATTACAAATACCTTTCTCATAATTCCTCCAAAATTAAAATAAAATTATAAAGGAAAAATTATCTATTTTCAATTTCCTCTTTAAAAATTTCCCTTATCTTTTTTTCATAAATCTCATCCATTTCAACATTCCTTCTTCTCATAACTTTCTTGGCAGTTTCTATTGCTTTTTCAATTTCATAAATTTCTATTTTTTCAGAAGATACCCATGAAAATGGCGGAACATATTTTGGGCAAAACCCCCCTGTAAAGATGTTTGAAAAAATGTCAATGTAAGAACCTGTTTGTATGAGTGTTCCAATTCCTGTTTTAACATGGTCACCTATTATTGCTCCAAATTTTAAAATTCCAGTATTTATAATTTCATCCTTTATTTTAATTCTTACTTCTGAATAATTATTTTTTAAATCTGAATTTGTTGTCATTGCCCCAAGATTTACCCATTCCCCTACGAGTGAATGTCCAATAAATCCTTCATGTGCCTTATTTGAAAAACCATTAAATATTACTGTATCTATTTCTCCACCAATTTTTGAAAATTCACCTATATATGAAGAATAGATTTTTGCTGATTTTAAAAGGGAATTTTTTCCAATAAAGGCAGGTCCTTTTATAAATGTAAATGGCTCTATTTTAACATTTTCCTCTATTAAAACAATTCCATTTTCACTATCAATTTCTAAAAATTTTGGAATTTTTGTTTTTGAATAAACATTTTTTTTAATTTTTTTATAACTTTTCTTTATCAAATCAAGATATTCATTTAAAATTTCCTCAAAATTTGAAATCAATTTAAAAGGTGTATTTATAAATTTACCTTTTATTTCGTTTATTTCATAATTCTTTTCAAATTCCTTAAACAAATTTTCTAAATCATATTCCCCATTTTTTAAAAAAATTCCTACTTTATTTCCCTCATTTACTAAAATTTTATTTTCTTTAAATTTTTTAATTTCTGATGGGACAAAAAATAAGGAAAGGAAAATGGTTTCTTCTTTTATTTCAATTTTTTCATTTTTCAAAAAAATTTTGTTCTTTTTTAAATAGGGATTAAAAAAAAGAATTTTAAAATTGAATCTCAAAACTGGCAACCACAATTTAATATATCTTATATCTTCAAAAAAGATTAAGTTCATTAAAAATAAAGGGCCGGGGCTTTAAATTTTAAAGTTTATATTTTAAACTAGCTCCTATCACCATTGGATTCATATTGTATTTTACTTCTTCATATTCTCTTTCTTTTCCAAATGCTTTTAAAATTGCTAAATCTATTCCAAAATTTGCTATATCATATCCAATTCCACCAAAAATTACAAATTTATCAACATCTATATTTGCCAAACTTAATGTTGAATCAGGGGATGCTGCTTTATCATAAGCAAATCCTGTCCTTAAAGAAAGACCCATAGGTAATGAATATTCAACCCCTGCTTTTATTTTAAATGTATTTTCAAAAAGGAATTCAGCAGTATCTTTAGTTTCACCTGCGGGTGTTTTTACGGTTGTTATAAAATAATCAAGGGATGACCATGTAGTATATTCAAAATCAAATGCTCCAACAAAATTTGGCATCGGTTTAATTCCTACCCCAAATGAAACTGTTATTGGAAAATCACATTCTGATTCAGTATCAAATTCCATTGTTGTATCAACTGGAAAACTCATATGATATTTTACTGTTCCGGTTGGTTTAAATCTAAATGGTCCTCTTAGGTTAAGACCAAATGAAAGAATATCTGTTAGTTTATAAAGAGCACCTATTCCACCTGTAAATGCCCATCCACTTCCTTCAGATTTTCTTTCTATGTATTCTTGTTCTATTTCACCATCATATTTACCATACAAAATTTCTATTTTTCCACCTATTCCAATTTTCTCATTTATCATATAGGAAAATGTTGGAGAAAATGCCATAACTCCTAAAACAGAGTAAATATTAGCACCTATGTCTTCTTTTTTCCAATCAACTCCTCCTCCACCATATTCTACATAATATCCAAATCCAAGAGCAAATTTCTGGAATTTATAAGATAAAAATGCCTGTGGAACAAAAGTGTTTAAACTTGATTTTGCTGTTTTATTTGGAAGAAGTTCACTCTCAACCTTGTGCATTGGCATCTCATATGTTCCACCAATTTGAATTTCTAATAAATTTTTCTGGAAACAAAGTCCACCTGGATTCCACCATATGCTTGATGCATCTTCTGAAAGAGCAGTATAGGCATCCCCCATTCCAAGCCCTCTTATTCCCTGGACAGGATGGTCCCATCCCCCTGCATATAGGAATGAGACCATTATCCCCATTACAATTATTTTTTTCATTTTTCCTTCCTCCCGGGTTAAATAAAAAATTCCCCGGCCCTTTTAAAAGGGTAAAATTTTAAAGAAATTTTATCTTTTATTTCAATTTTGCTTCAAATTCACTTAAAAAACATCCACAATATTTTTGACGATAAAGACCAAGTTCCTTTGAAATTTTAATTCCTTCTTTCCATCCTTTTCTAAAATCTTCATAATAGAATTTTATTTCTATTTCTTTTGAAATTTTTTCAGCAATACTTTTTATCTCTTCATGTTTTTGATAAATTGAATAAAGAAGAGTTGTTGTAAAAGCATCAAAATTTTTCTCTTTTGCATATATTGCAGTTTTATAAAGGCGAATTTTATAACATCCTAAACATCTTATATTTTCTTTAAAGGCAGATCTTGCCCATTCCTCAATATCTTTTATGGAATTTTCTTCAAATATAATCTTTACATTTTTTAATTCTTTATATTTTTTCAAAGCATGAGCCCTTTTTTCATATTCTTCTTTTGGATGAATGTTTGGATTATAAAAAAATCCCTCCACATTATATCCTTTTTCTTTTAAACATTCATTTACATAGCAAAAACAAGGAGCACAGCAGATATGGACAAGGATATTCATTTCCATCTTTCTTTTTTATATTTTTCAAGAACCCTTAAAACATAATCAATGTCATTCTCAGTATGATCTGCGTTTACCTGAAACCTTATTGTCTCATCTCCTCTTGGAACAACGGGATATGCAAGTCCTGTTGCAAGAATTCCATTTTCTATCAAATAATTTACAAGTTCTTTTGTTTTCATCGTATCTCTTACAAGTAATGGAACAATTGGATGCGGACTCATAATTGTTTCATATCCTAAACCTATAAGACCTTCTTTGAATTTTTTAGTCAATTTCCTTAAATATTCTAATCTTTTTCTTCCTTCTTCACTATCTAAAAATTCAACAACTTTTAATGCACACGCCGCCTCTGCGGGTGTTATTGGATTTGAATAAATATAAGTTATTGCTGTTTCCCTTAAATATGTTATGACTTTTTCATCAGAACACACATATCCACCATTTACCCCAAATGCTTTTCCGAGTGTTCCTATTAATAAATCGCATCTTGAATTTGTATATTCTTCTGTTCCCCTTCCTGTTTCGCCAAATGCACCAACACCATGTGAATCATCAACAATTGTTATAATATTTTCTTCAAATTCATCATCATATTTTTTTGAAATCTCTTCAATTTCGTTTAAAGGAGCATAATCACCCCTCATGCTAAAAACCCCATCTGTAACAATTATAACCCTTTTACATTTACCAATAGAGTTTTTAACCTTTTCTTCAAGATCCCTCATATCAAGGTGTTTATAAATAAATTTTTCTTTTGGTCTTGAAAGCCTTATTGCATTTATTATGCAGTTATGATTTAACTCATCACTTATAATTATTGTTTCATTTGTAGTTAATGCTGCTATAACCCCTATTACAGTTACATACGCAGCACTATAAATCATGCAATCTTCCCTATTATGAAATTTTGCAAGTTTTTTCTCAAGTTCCCTATGTGGTAAAAATGTTCCACTTATAAATCTAACTGCACCGGGACCCACACCAAATTTTCTTGCTGTTTCCTCTTCAACCTTTATTATTTCCTCCAAAAGGGACATTCCAAGATATGAATTTGAATTCATTCTTATGAATTCCTTATTTCCAAATCCTTTTAAATAATACCTTGGTCCTTTCCCATTTTCTGCCTTTTTAATTCCTGTTATTATAAATTCTTTACCTTTTGCCCTTCCTTCATTCTTTAATCTTTCAATTTCATTTTCCAAAACTTTTTTAAGTTTTTCAACTCCCATTTTTCCCTCCCATGTTAAATTTAAAGTTTTAAATAAATTTAATTTTAAATTTAAAAGACATTTTAAATCAATCAATTATGAATTATACATTTATTTGACATTTTAATTTTTTTTCCTTTATAATTAAAACTTAAAATGAAATTAAAAGGGAGAATTTTTTATAAACTCTCTCTCTCTCGGATAAGATTATTTTTTGTAATTTCATTTCAACAATTCCTCCTCCTTTTCATAAAGAATAAAAATTATGTTTGTTTGAATTTCCCATGAAAAAATTTATAAAAATTTTAAAAAAGGAGGAGGTGAAAATGAAAAAAATAATTTTAAGTTTAATTTTAATTGGGATTTTAAGGGCACTTAATGTGCCTGAGGGTTGGAGGCACCCTATTGAAATAAAAGGATATGAAGGAAATGCTAAAAGCATAACATCTAAGGGGGATACACTATGTGCACTTTATTCTGTTCCGGGTAATGTAGAATATTTCACTTTTTCTGAAGACAATGGTTTCACTTGGCATGATACTATTCGTGTTAGAGTAAATCCTTATGTAATTCAATCTGCCACTACTTTCCCTAAGCTTCTTATAGATAACTTCAATAATTTATATATTGTTTGTCTTTCCGCAATATCTACTTCGCGCTATGTTACCGTTTTTAAATCATTTGACTTTGGAAAAAATTGGCAATGCATTCGCTCCATTTCAGTAAATGGTTGCAACACTGTTTGGGCAGATCTTTATCCACCTGATCATATTCATATATCTTATGAAAATTTTAATACCTCAAATTCACTTTTTGATATATATTATACTTATTCTCTCGACGGTAGTAATACATGGACTACTTTAGAAATGCCTCATCATATGGGAAACTCCAGTCTTAGAAATCCAAGAATTGTGGCAGACATACAAGAAAATATTTATTTTCTTTATCATGAGGATTCCCTTCAAACTGTGCGTAATTTCTTAAGAAAATTTAAAAATGGTTGGTGGGCTCCTATTCCTTTTGGTGTGGAGTTTGACAATTTATTATGCTGGACTGAGCAAAATAGAATGATGAGGGCTGATCCTCTAACCCCTAATAAATTACATTTTGTATATAGCTATCCAACAGCATCTGTGTCACCTCCTTGTTATTGTTATTATATGAAATATGAAAATGGCTTCTCTTCACATGTTAGAGTATTTCCTGAAAATACTCCTAATGTTTTCAATACTGATTTTGTGGTTGATACAAATATTATAATAGTGGTGGGAAATTCCGGTGGTGATTCTCGTTTTGCCTATTCTACTGATAAAGGAAACACTTGGGTTGAAGAAGATTTTAAAGAAGGTCCGGGTGGAAATTGGTTTAGTATGGAAAAAAATAAAAGAAGTTGTTTGTTATGGTATGCCGGTGGCGCATCTGGAGGAACTTATCCAAGTTTCTTAGCCTATGATAAAAATTTACTTTCTGCCCTTGGTAATGCAACTGCTTTGAATTCATCTAAACATTTTTTAAGAAGACCGAATTCTCAACAATTATATTGTGTATATGTAATGAAAAAATGTGCGCATGGAGAATATGCTTCTACAATTGCATATGATTTAGTTTTTGGATGGAGCAATGATGGTGGTAAAATATGGAAACATATGTTAATGCATCCGCAACCTATAGGACAACCGCAGGAACATTTAAAGTATAATCCTTATTCTCATGCATCATGGCTTAATCCAAATGAAGGAATAGTTTCAAATGTATGGGGAGTTTTTAATACCAGTTCCTCTATACTCTACACTTATAGAGAATACA
>Ga0272445_1001111_pt1 | contig 22034 bp, 18 predicted proteins | sample YNPCB0031_FD_194404 | JGI IMG/M metagenome (GOLD analysis project Ga0272445, IMG submission 194404) | Hot spring sediment microbial communities from Yellowstone National Park, WY, United States - YNP-CB-003-1 | ecosystem: Environmental > Aquatic > Thermal springs > Hot (42-90C) > Sediment... | reverse complement strand
TCACCCGGCGAGACCCCGATCTGCTCGAGGTATTGGCCGGAGATCCGGGCGATGCCGCGGCCCACGTCCTGCTGCAGGGCCTCGGCCACCTTGAGCTTCACTTCCGGAACCTGCTCCTTGGCCATCCCCCCTCCTTACGGGGAATCTTAACCGCGGGAAGCCCCGGGCCCAGGAGGGTTATCCCTTGACGACGCCGATGGGCCGCATGCGGGCCACCATGCGGGAGATTCCCGCGCCGTGGCAGGCCTCCACCACCTCGGTCACGTCTTTATAGGCCTCGGGCATCTCCTCCACGAGGGTTTTTTCGCTTGCGGCGCGGACGAGGATTCCTTTGGCGCGGAGCTCCTCCGCCACCTCCCGGCCGGATTTCTCCCGCAGGGCCGCGGCCCGGCTCATGAGGCGGCCGGCGCCGTGGCATGTGGAACCGAAGGTTTCCTGCATGGCCCGCTCCGTGCCCACAAGGACATAGGAGAGGGTTCCCATGTCGCCGGGAACCAAAACGGGCTGCCCGATCTCCCGGTAATCCGCGGGCACCGCGGGATGCCCAGGCGGAAACGCGCGGGTCGCGCCCTTGCGGTGCACACAGACCTTGACCCTCTTCCCGTTCACCATGTGCTCCTCAATTTTGGCGATGTTGTGGGCCACATCGTAGATCACAAAAAGCCCCAAATCTTTGGCGCTCTTTTTGAAGACACGTTCGAAGGCCTCGCGCACCCAGTGGGTGATCATCTGGCGGTTGGCCCAAGCGAAGTTGGCGGCGCAGGCCATGGCCGCGAAATACCTCTTCCCTTCCGGCGACTCCACCGGCGCGCAAACGAGCTGGCGGTCCGGAAGATAAATCCCGTATTTCCTCGCGGCGTCGTTCATGACCTTGAGGTAATCGTCGCAGATTTGGTGGCCGAAACCTCGGGATCCCGTGTGGATCATGATGGTGATTTGTCCCTTTTGGGTGATCCCCATCTTCGCGGCGGTGGCGGGCTCATAAATTTCCTCCACGACCTGAATCTCCAGGAAGTGGTTCCCCGCTCCTAGGCTTCCCAACTGGGGCCTTCCCCGCTCGATGGCCCGGTTGGAGACCGTGGAAGGGTCCGCGCCGGGAAGGGCACCGTTTTCCTCGCAGTGCGCGAGATCCTCGGGCCAGCCAAAGCCGCGCTCCACCGCCCAGCGCGCGCCCTTGACCATCACTTCGCGTAGTTCTTCCGTGGAGACCTTGATTTTTCCGGCCATGCCCACTCCGCAGGGGACATTCTCGAAAATGGCGTCCAAGAGGGCGGGAAGCCGCGGCCGGACGTCCTCCACCGTGAGGTTCGTGCGCAAAAGCCGGACCCCGCAGTTGATGTCGTAGCCCACCCCGCCGGGGGAAACCACCCCCTCCTTCACATCGAAGGCCGCCACCCCGCCGATGGGAAAGCCGTACCCGAAGTGGATATCGGGCATGGCCATGGAATAGCCCACAATCCCCGGAAGGCAAGCCACGTTGGCCACTTGTTCCGGCGATTGGTCCTCCCGGATCACCTCGATCATCTTGGCCGTAGCGTAGATGACCCCGTCCGTGCGCATCTGGGGCTTATACGTGCGCGGGATCTTCCACCGGTAATCGTCGATCTTCTCCAGAGGGCCGCGCCATTCCTGAGGCATCCTTTTTCACCTCCGCCGCGATTTTACCCGGGCTTCGCTTTTCAGGATCAAAGAAGCCGGGGAAGGAGGGTGGAAAACCGGAACGGGAATTCCCGCAAAAGCTCGGGCCGCCCGCAGGGCGGATGCTTGGGGTTGGGACAATTTCGCAAACAGTCGGCAAAACATCCGGGGATGGGGACGAACCTCTTCCCCCGTTTTTGCACGAGCACCCCTTGGGGTGCGGCCTCGCAGTGGGGAATCCCTGGGGAATCCCACTCCCTCCCCATTTCCAGACAAGCGGCATACGTCATCCCCCGCCTCTCCGCTTCCTCACGCATAAAGGCATGGAACTTTTGGCGCAAGGAGAGGGGAGCGCGGATCGCCGTTTTTACGGGGCCCGCTTCCTTTTCCTTTCCGCGGCGGTAGATCCTCCTTACCTCTTCCGCTTCCTTTCTCCGTCCCCCGGAGGCGAGGGCTTCCAAAAGCCGGGAAAAGGAAAGCCTGTTGAAATGGCCCATGGCGGAGATGATGTGCCGGGCTCCCGCATCCCGGGCATGGTCGAGAATCCATATTTCGTCTTCTTCCCGCACCAATCCCCAAATGGCCGGGTCGGTGCGCACCGCCACAAAAACCCCAAGCTTTGCGCAAGTCTCTAAAGCCTTCAGCCTTTCCCAAACGGGCGAGGCTCCCGGGCTCGTGAGGGGCTGTTTTTCCGGCGGAGCCTCGATGGTGAGGGCGAGCCACCAGCGTTCATAGTGGGCAAGCTCCGGCACGCGCCCCAAAAGCCAGAGAACCCCTTCGCCGCTTTTGGTAATGATGTGGAACGGGACTTCGTAGGATAGGGCTACCTCCACAACTTGGGCGGTGAGCTCGCGCACGGATCGCTCGGGCTGAAGGGGATCGGTAACCTGGCTCAGGTAAAGGGGCGGGCAGAGCTCCAAAAGGGAGAGCTCCTGGGCCAACTTTTCCGGGGTGTTGGCGTAAAGGGCGGGCGCATCCTGGCTCCACGGGTAGGCCCGGGCATAGCACATGGGGCAGCGATGGAGACAGCTTCCCGCTGGGCTAAGGGAAATAAGCGCGCGATGCGGGCATTTTCGACCTTCTTTGGGATAGGGGAAGTCGTGGATGAGCCGGCCGCGAAGTACCCTTTTCTCCATCCTTGGGAGTTTAGCCGCGTTTTATAATCGCTTCGTGCGCCTTTTCTTTTGCCTGGAACTCTCGGCGGAAGTGAGAAGGGCCCTCGCGGACGTGGCCAAGCGGTGCCAAAAGGCCTTGGGCGAGGGGAATTGGGTGCCCGAGGAAAACTATCATCTCACCGTGCGCTTTTTGGGGGAGGTCGAGGACGGGAAACTTCCCGAGCTTTTGAAATTGGGTGCCGACGTGGCCAAGAAAATCCCCCCGTTTTCCCTGACCCTCGACGTTTTGGGGGGCTTTCCCGCCGCGAAGCGGGCGCGGGTCCTCTGGGTGGGCCCCAGGGAAAAATCCCCAGAGTTCTTGAGGCTTGTCGAGCTTACGGAAGAGTTCCTTCAGCGCCTGGGATTCCCGCCCGAGGAAAAAGAGGCCCTACCCCATGTGACCTTGGCGCGCTTTAAAATCCCGAGGGATTTGAGCGCCGTTTTGGGAAAAGAAGTCCCCGCGATTCCGCGGGTGGAAGTGGAAAGCCTAACCCTTATGCGTTCGGAACTTCGTCCGGAAGGGGCGCGCTATACCCCGGTTTCCCGTTGGCCTTTGGGAGGACAGAATGCCCTTTGAGCTCATCCCTCACTCCTCGGATATGGGGGTGCGGGGAATCGGAAAAACCGTGGAGGAGGCGTTTGCCGAGGCCGCCCGGGCCATGTTCTCCCTCATGGCCAATCTGGAAAGGGTTGAGCCCAAAGAGGCCATTCCGTTCAAAGTGGAGGCGGATTCCCTGGAAAACCTCTTCGTGAGCTTTTTGGGGGAACTCCTCTTCCTCCGGGATGTCCACGGAATGCTTTTTCGCCATTTTGAGCTCCGCCTCAAAGAGGAAGGGCCGAGGTTTTCGCTCGAGGGCGTGGCCTACGGGGAAAAGTTCGATCCCCGAAAACATGAGCCTGGGATCGATGTGAAAGCCGCCACCTATGCCTGGGTGAAGGTGGAAAAAACGGACGGGACCTGGATTGCTCAGGGCGTGGTGGACGTGTGAATTAGGGGCTGAACCAGCGGGTCCAGGAGTGGCGAAGGGCCCGGCTTTCCCGAGATAGGAGCTTGGCCAGCTTTAAGGGATCGTGTTTTAGGGTGGGCTTTCCCTCCATTTCCACCACGGAAAGGAGGGGAGCGCGGATGACCCTAAGGCCGAAGGTTTTGGCGCCGCGGAGATCGTCGCGCACCGGCTCGCTCCCCTCCGCGCGGTAGCGCGCGAGGATTTCGGGAGGGGGCGGCTCGCTGTTCACGATCACCCCCGTAAACCCCCGCAAATCCAAGTATTGGGCCAAAACGCGCAGGTGATCGTAGGCCGTGTAGCCGGTGGTCTCGCCGGGCTCCGTCATGAGGTTCATGATCACGAATTTTTCCGCCCGCGCGCGGTTGATGGCCTGAGCCACGCCCTCCACGAGAAGATTGGGGAGGATGCTGGTGTAGAGGCTTCCCGGCCCAATCAGGATCACATCGGCTTCCTCAATGGCGGCCAAAGCCCGATCATAAGCTTTGGCTTGCTTGGAAAGCGAGATTTCCTTGATCGGAGCGGGATCGGCGCTGATCTTGGCCTCGCCTACGATCCTTCGGCCGTCCACCTTCTCCGCTACGAGCTGGACTTTGTCCAAGGTAGAGGGCAGGACCTGCCCTCGCACGGAGAGGAAAAAGCTCGCTTCCTCGATGGCGCGGTCAAACCCCCCTAAGGCTTCCGCCAATCCCACGAGGATCAGGTTGCCTAAGGCATGGCCGGCCAAGCCCTCGCCCCGGGCGAACCGGTATTGCATGAACCGGGCCATCCTTTCCTCGTCCTCCGCGAGGGCCAAAAGGCAGTTGCGCACGTCCCCCGGCGGGAGGACGTCGAGCTCCTCCCGCAGGCGGCCGGAACTCCCGCCGGTGTCCATGACCGTGACGATTGCGGTGATGTTGGCCGTATAGTGCTTGATCCCGCGGAGAAGGTTCGAGAGACCTGTTCCCCCGCCTACGGCCACCACATTGGGCGCGTTTTTCAGGATGCGTGCTTCGTAAAGGGCCTGGGCTACGGATCCGCCGCTTTTTGGGGAAACGGCGTGGAGGACGGCGCGGGCCATCATGCCTGTGCCCAAGGCCACGGCCAGGAACCCACCGGCGATAAGCCCGGCCGCCACCGCCGGCCGGGAAAGGGGAAGAAAGCCCACCAAAACCCGATAAAGCTCGCGGGCGCCGCTTTCCCCAAGGAGGCAAAAGACGCCAAGGGTAAGGATGGCCACACCCAAAGCGGAGAGGAAAAACCAGCGTTTTACTCCCATCCCGGGGAGAAGAATTTTCAAAAAGGTCGGGATTTTCACGGCCCTACTCCAGGATCATCTCCCCACCCAGCCTCCGCAGGGCCTCCCCAAGTTCCGGGGTGGGGAGGACTCCATAACGGGGCCCGGCCAGGACCTTGATTTCCCTCTCCCCATCGCTCACCACGACGCCCACGGGCACAGGCCCCAAATGTTCAGACAAAATGCGCAAGAACTCCAAAATTTTTTCCTCGTTTAAGCTCGCAAGAGGGAATTTTACCCAGCATTGGCCGATTTGTGTTTCTTCCTTGAGCGGCTCCAGAGAAAGGGCGAAAAGGCGAGGGACCCCGTTCTTCTCGGACCAGGTGACCCGCATCACCACGAGGCTCTCCTCCCGAAGCCAAGGGGCGGTTTCGAGGACCCTGGGGCGGACCACGACCTCCGCTTCCCCGGTTTTGTCTTCCAGGGTGAGGAAGGCCAAGCGGCCCTCCTGGGTGGGAAGGGTTTTCAGGGTTTTCACCCGGCCGGCCACGAGAAACGCACCGGCTTTGCCCTGGGCTTCCGCCAAAGGTACCGCTTCGAGTCTCTGCAGCTTTTCCTTGAACAGATCCAAGGGGTGCCCGGAAAGGTACAGGCCCAAAAGTTCCTTTTCGAAGCGCAAGAGTTCCTCTTTCGGGTATTCGTCCCGGATCTCCGGGAGTTTTGGTAGAATCAGGTCCTCCTCGAAAAGGCTCACCTGGCCCGAAAGTTTCTCCTTCCGGAAGGTTTGGGCCAATTTCAGCCCCTCCTCGACCAGGGCCATCATGGCCTTGCGGGTTAGCCCAAAACAGTCCAGGGCTCCGGCCTTGATCAGGCATTCCAACGTCTCCCGGTTCACCTTTTCCAGGTCCACCCGGAAAAGGAAATCCAAGAAATCGCGGAAGGGGCCAGAGCTGCGGGCGGAGAGGATCGCCTCCACCGCGCTTCCTCCCACGTGTTTGATGGCACCAAGCCCAAAGCGGATCTTTCTCTCCCCTACAGGCGTGAAGCCTACATCGCTCTCGTTCACGTCCGGCGGAAGGACCTCGATCCCCATCTCCCGGCATTCCTCAATGTAGGCCGCCACTTTCTCCATGTTGTCTTGGACGGAAGTAAGAAGCGCGGCCATAAATTCCGTGGGGAAATGGGCTTTAAAGTACGCGGTCCAGTAGGTAATGAAGGCATAGGCAGCGGCATGGGCCTTAGCGAAGGCATAGCTCGCGAATTTCTCGATATCGGCAAAGAGGGCCTCCGCTTCTTCTTTTGGGATCCCGTTCCGGACGCATCCGGCCACGAATTTCTCCCGCATCTCCGCCATGACCTCGGGCTTCTTTTTGCCCATGGCCTTCCGGAGGATGTCCGCCTCGCCCAGGGAGAAACCCGCGAGCTTTTGGGCCATGAGCATGACCTGGTCCTGATAGATGGGAAGGCCATAGGTCTCCTCGAGGACGTCGCGCACCCGCTCGTGGGGGTAAGTCACGGGCTGCCGACCGTGCTTCCGCTCGATGTAGTCGTCCACCATCCCGGACTCCAGGGGTCCGGGGCGGTAAAGGGCCAAAATTGCGATGAGATCGCGGAATTCCGTGGGCTCAAGCCTGCGAATGAGGGCGCGCATCCCCGCGGACTCCAGTTGGAATACCCCGCTGGTGGCGCCGGAGCGGATGAGCTCATACGTGGCGGGATCATCCAGAGGGATCTTCTCGAGGGCGATTTCCAACCCTTTCCTTTTCCGCACGAGTTCCTGGACGTCGGAGAGGATGGTGAGGTTTCGGAGCCCAAGGAAATCCATCTTGAGGAGGCCGAGGGCCTCCAGGTCGTACATATCGAATTGGGTGACGAACTGGTCATCGGGAAGGCGCATGAGGGGCACGAATTTCTCCAAGGGCTCGGGAGCGATCACCACGCCGGCCGCGTGTGTGGAGGCGTTGCGGGCGAGCCCCTCGAGCTTGAGGGCAATGGAGAAGAGCTTCGGCTCCTCTTCCCTTATGGCCTGAAGGTGGGGCAAAAGCTCGAGGGCCTGGGAGAGGGGCATACCGAAGGGGATGAGCTTCGCGATACGGTCAGCTTTCTCGTAGGGGATATCCAGAACCCTGGCGACATCGCGGATGACGGAGCGGGAGGCCATGCGGTCGAAGGTTCCGATTTGGGCGATGTGGTCGCGGCCATATTTTTCGGCCACATATTCCAGAATTTCGTCCCTGCGGCGCATGCAAAAATCGATGTCGATGTCCGGAAGGCTTACCCTCTCCGGGTTCAAAAAGCGCTCAAAAAGGAGGCCAAATTTGAGGGGGTCGACTTGGGTAATGCCCAGGCAATAAGCCACGAGGGAGCCCGCGGAGGACCCCCTTCCAGGCCCCACGGGGATCCCATTTTTGCGGGCGTAATCCACAAGGTCGGCCACGATGAGGAAATAAGGGGCGAGGTCCATCCTCCCGATCACGGAAAGCTCGTAAGAGAGGCGCTCGCGCACTTCCTTGGGGATTTCCTCGCCGTAGCGGGCTTTGGCCCCTTGCCAGGCCCGGCGCTCGAGCTCTTCTTGGGGCGTGTGTCCTTCCACGGGGAACCTCGGCAAAAGTTTCTGTTCAAAGGAAAGGCGGAGTTCGCAGGCTTCCGCGATCTCCAGGGTGTTCTTGAGGGCCTCCGGAATTTCCCGGAATTTTTCCTCCATCTCTTTTGGGCTCAGGAAGTGATAGTCTTGGCCCTCAAAACTGCGGGCGTCGGGATCCGTGAGTTTCTTTCCCGCTTGGATATTGATGAGGACTTGGTGGGCCTCCGCATCCTCCCGGCGAATGTAGTGAACGTCGGCGGTGGCCACCAAAGGAAGGTTCAATTCCCTCGCAAGCTCCACTTGGCGCCTTATGAGGTCCTTGTTTTTGGGCAGTCCGTGATCCTGAAGCTCAATGTAAAAACGGCCGGAGAAGATCTCGGAAAGCCTTCCCGCTGCTTCCTTGGCTTTGCGGTATTCCCCGGAAAGCAAAAGCCGCTGGATTTCCCCGGACTCACAGGAGGAAAGAGCGATGAGCCCACGGCTGTGTTCGGAAAGAAGCCCAAGGTCCACGCGGGGTTTGTAGTAGAACCCTTCCGTATGGCCGCGGTTGACCAAAAGGAGGAGGTTTCGCCAACCCTCCTCGTTTTGCGCCAACACCACAAGGTGATAGGGGGAGCGATCGAAGACAGGATCGTGGGAGAACCGCGATCCTTGGGCCAAATAGATTTCCGCGCCCAAGATGGGCTTGATCCCCGCTTCCTGGCAGGCCTGGTAAAACTTGATCGCTCCGGAAAGAACACCGTGGTCGGTGAGGGCGAGGGCCTTCATCCCATGCTTTTCGGCCTCTTCCACAAGCTCGCCGATCCGGCACATGGCGTCCAAAAGGGAGTACTCGGAGTGCACGTGCAGGTGCACGAACTCCATCGCCTTCACCTCCGGCGGATCAGGATCACGAGTTCCTCATCGGGGTACACCCAGCGCAGGACTTCCCTGGCCTTTTGTTCCACGACTTTGGGCGTAGCCGCTTGGGCGAGCTCGAACCGCAGCTTCTCGATTTCCGCCCACACTTTTGCCTGCTCTTCCCGAAGCTTTCGCACCTCATGAGCGGTCAGGACGATGGCCCTGGCCCTCAGGCCGAAAACGGTTCCCACCCCGGAAAGGAGGAGGAAAAGCAAGGCCAGCCCCACCCAAAAGCTAGCGGGGCGGCCATTTCGCCATGGGCGGCTCATAGAGGTCCTCGATGCGCAAAAGCTCGTTATATTTCGCCACGCGCTCCGAGCGGGAAAGGGATCCGGTTTTGATCTGGCCGCAAGCCGTCCCCACGGCAAAGTGGGCGATGGAGACGTCCTCCGTTTCGCCGGAGCGGTGCGAAATCACGCAGCCGTATCCGGCCTTTTGGGCAATCTCCATGGTCTCCAAAGTCTCCGTTACCGTGCCGATCTGGTTGAGCTTGATGAGGATCGCATTGGCCACTTTGTGGCGGATGCCCCGGCGCAGGCGCTCGGGATTGGTCACAAAGATATCGTCGCCCACAAGCTGGATCCTCTGGCCGAGCCTTTCCGTGAGCTTGGCCCAGCCGTCCCAATCCTCCTCGGCGAGACCATCCTCGATGGAGATGATGGGGTAACGCTTCACCCACTCCTCGTAGAGCTCCACAAGTTCTTGAGCGGTTTTTTCGCCATCCAGGCGATAAACCTCCCGGTGAGGGTCAAAGAAGGATGTGGCTGCGCAGTCCAAAGCCAGCGCGAGGTGCTTCCCTGGCTCGTAGCCGCTTTCCCCGATGGCCCGCACGAGGAACTTCATGGCCTCCTCATCGGAGGGGAGTTTGGGGGCAAAGCCGCCCTCGTCGCCCACGGCCACGGAGTGGCCTTCGGCTTTGAGGAGTTTCCGGAGGGTGTGAAAGACCTCCGCTCCATAGCGGAGAGCCTCGGCAAAGGTGGGGGCGCCGATGGGAACGATCATGAATTCTTGGATGGCAAGGCCGCTGTCGGCGTGGGCCCCTCCGTTGATGACGTTCATGAAGGGGATGGGCATTTTTCCCGAGCGGGCGCCGGCAAGGTACTTGAAAAGGGGAAGTCCCAACGAGGCCGCCGCGGCCTTGCAAACCGCCAAGGAAACCCCAAGGATCGCGTTCGCTCCAAGTCTGCTTTTGTTGGGCGTTCCGTCCAGCTCCAAAAGGAGGGCGTCGATCTCCTCTTGCCAAAGGGGATCCAAACCCACGATTTCTGGAGCGATGATCTCATTCACGTTCCGCACGGCTTGGAGGACGCCTTTGCCGTGGTAACGCGAGTCCTTATCCCGAAGTTCCAGGGCTTCGTAGGTTCCGGTGGAGGCTCCGGAGGGAACAGCGGCCCGGGCCTCGGTACCGTCGTCCAAAAGGATTTCCACCTCCACGGTGGGGTTACCGCGGGAATCCAGAATTTCGCGCGCCCAGATGTCCTCGATGACCGCCATGGCATCACCTCAAAAAGGAGTGTAGCGGGGCAGAGGAAGGCCGGCCAGGGAGAGCTGTCCCCAAGGCTTGGGCAAAAAGAAAAGGGGGCCGGAATCCCGGCCCCCTTTCCGCAAAAGCTCGGAAAACTTACTCCTTGTAGAGGAGATCGAGGTGCGGCTCCATGGTGAGGTCGAGAACGATTCCCTTCACGTTCTTTTGAGCCACAAGGTACGCCTGCTGGTAGTTAGCCCAAAGCGGAATCCACGGCACATCCTCAGCGGACATCCTCTGGATCTCCTGGTAAATCTTGGCCCGCTCGGCCTCATCGATGGTGGTGAGGGCTTTAGTCATGAGTTCCTTGTACACGGGATAGCGCGGATGGCGGTTGAAGTAGGTCCCCAAGGACTCCGGCGACTCCGTGGTCCAAGGCGCCAGGAAGTTCGAGGCCTCGAGGTAGTCCGGGTACCAACCGAGGAGGAACATATCGAAGCCGCCCTGGGACATGCGCTGCACATAGGCCGCCCACTCCAGGCTCTGGATGGTGACCTTCACCAAGCCAGTTTCCTCGATGGCCTGCTTAAGGACAGCCGCCACGTCCGCTTCGGTGGTCCCGTAGTGGGTGGGCGTGTACCAGAGGTTCACCTGCAAGGGGTTAGTCTCGGAGTAGCCAGCCTGGCGGAGGAGAGCCTTGGCCTTCTCCAGGTCGCGCTTGGGGAAGACCGGGATCGATGAGCCAGCCGGCGGGAGGCCCTCGGGAACCATGGTGTAAATGGGGGCGTTCAGGCCGGAGAAGACGCGCTCGCAGATGGCATCCCGGTCCACGGCATAGGCAATGGCCTGGCGGACCAAGGGGTTATCCACCGGCGGCTGGGTTACGTTGAAGAGGAGATAACGGATGGAGACGCTCGGCCCGCGGATAACCTGGAGGTTCGGGTTCTTCTGGAGGTTCACGATGTCCACGGGGTTGAAGGTGCGGTAGGCGATGTCCACGTCTCCGGCCTCTACGGCCGCGCGCAACGCCGCCTCGTTGGCGTAGATCACCCACACGATCCGCTTCGTTTTCGGAGCCGGGCCGAAGTAGGTAGGCACAGCCTCCAAAACCACCCGCTCATCCGGTACGTATTCCACAATGCGATAAGGCCCAGTTCCCACATACCGGCCCTGAGTGAACTCGTTTTCCGGAGCGCCCGCATAGATCAAGGCCGGGATCACGTTGTCGGTCATGCGAATGAGGAAGGTAGCGTCCGGGTAATTCAGGGTGATTTTCACCGTGAGCTCATCCACAGCCTCGATCTTTTGGATCACGTCCGCGATGAGGAAGACGCCGCCTTCAGGGCCATTCAGGCGGATCGTCCGCTCCAGTGCCCATTTCACTGCTTTTGCATTGCACGGAGTCCCGTCCCAGAAAACCACACCCGGCCGGATGTGGAACGTGTAGACCAGGCCATCGTCGGAGATCTCCCAAGACTCCGCAATGGATGGGATAATTTTGTTGGTGCCAGGCTCCATCCCTACCAGGGCCTTTGTGGTGTGCCGCAAAATGTGCCAAGTGAAGTGGTCGTAGGAGTTCTCAAAGGAAAGCTCCGTGATGCGGTCAATCGTTCCCAAAACGAGAATTTCGCTTGCGGCAAACCCCACACTCACCAACGCCAAAATCGCTGAAATCAGTAGCCACTTGCGCATAAAGGTCTTCACCTCCTAGCGGGATTTGGTTTTTCGCCCTAAAGTTTGTTCCCTCCTCTCACCCCCTCTTCGCGGTTATCCAAAAATTATAGGAACGCCGCTTGCCTTTGTCTAGACAAGCTTCTTTCGGCGGCGTTTAGGGTTAACGAGATCAGAAATCCCTTCGCCTACAAGGCCGAAGCCCAAAGAGAGGATGAGGATGGAGAGGCCGGGGAAAGTGATGAGCCACCAATACCCGGACTGAAGGTAGCGTTGACCGTTTTGGATGTCGAACCCCCAGTCGGGCGCCGGAGGCGGAAGCCCATACCCCAAAAAGGCCAGAGCTGCTTCGGTCAGGATCGCATCGGCGATGTTGAAGGAAGACACGGCCATGATGGCATTCACCGTGTTAGGGGCAATGTGGCGGAAGAGGATGCGGGCGCTTGAGGCTCCGGTGGCCCTGGCCGCTTCCACAAACGTGTATTCCCGCACGCGCAAAACTTCCGCCCTTGTGATGCGGAAATACGTGGGGATGTAAACGAACGCGATGGAGGCGATCATGGGGATGAGCCCTGGCCCCATAACGGCTACGAGAGCGATAGCCAAAATCATGGAGGGGAAGGAATAAATGGCGTCCATGGTGAGGGAGAGGGCCCGGTCGGGCCAGCTTCCCAAAAAGCCGGAGATCCATCCCAAAATGGAGCCTACGCTCATCGCCAGTCCGATGGAGGCGAAGGCCACTACCAAAGGAGCCCAGCCGCCGGCCAAAACGCGGCTGAACACGTCCCGCTGCAGGTGATCCGTGCCCATCCAGTTCCTTGAGGAAGGAGGGGAAAGCCGGGGCAGATCGCTATAGCTTTTGGTCGGGTTGTATGGGGGAATTCCCGGAAATCTTCCGTATTCCTCCTTTCCTCGCGGGCCGCAAATGACGGCCATGGCGATGAACGCGAGCACAATCGCCAATCCGACCTTGAGGAGGGTTTGGCCCCTCAAGGCCCGAAGACCCGTTGCCCCCACCAGCCACGCGGTGAACCCTCGTGCCATCAGTACCTCACCCGTGGGTCAATGACGGAATAAAGGATGTCCACCACCAGGTTGACGGTGGCCACGAAAACACCGATGAACGCGATGGTTCCCTGAAGGGCCCACCAATCCCGGTAATAGAGGCTTTGGATGAGGAAGCCCGCTACCCCTGGCCAAGAAAAAACCGTTTCCGTTAAGACCGCGCCGCCCATGAGCATGGCGAACTGCAATCCGAAAACGGTGATGATGGGGATGAGGGCGTTGCGCAGGGCATGGCGGAGAATCACGGTGCGCTCCTTGAGGCCCTTTGAGCGCGCGGTCGTGACGTATTCCGTGTCCAGGACCTCAAGCATTGCTGCGCGGGTTACGCGGCCCAAAAAACCCATCTGGGCCAAGCCCAAGGTAACCCCGGGGAGGATGAGGTGCTTGATCACGTCCGAAAGGATTTCCTTATCCCCGAGGATCGCGGCGTCCAAAAGGTAAAACCCGGTGACGCGCTGGAAAGTGAAGGCGAAGCGTCCGGAAAGGCGGTTGGCCACAGGAAGCCAGCCCAATTTGACGGCGAAGATCACCTGGAACATAAGGCCCACCCAGAAAATGGGGAGAGCAAAGGACCCGATATGAAGCACACGGATTGCGTGGTCGGCAGTTTTGTCCGCGCGCACGGCGGCGATGATTCCCGTGGGGATTCCAAAAAGGGCGGCAAAAAGCATTCCCCAGATGGCAAGCTCTAAGGTGGCGGGAAGGCGCTGCACAAGCTCTTTGCCCACGGGATTTCCCGTGCGGGTGGAGCGCCCCAGGTCCCCGCGCACCAATCCCCCGAGGTATTCCACGTATTGGATATGGAGGGGCTTATCCAGCCCCATTTCGTGGCGCTTTTGGGCGATGAGCTCTGGGGAAACGTTGCGGCCGCCCAGCATGGCCAAAACCGGGTCTCCCGGCATGATGCGTAGGACGAGAAACACGACGGAAACGAGGATGAAAACCATGGGCACGGTGAGAACCAATCGCTGAGCGATGTAGCGCGTCAGACCCGCCATGGCCCTCCTTACAAACGGGCCACTATACCGTGAAGGCCGGAGGGAAAAAAGAGGGCCCGGGGTTTCCGCCCCGGGCCCCGGCGAGGAAGGAGGCCTTTTTAGATGCCCTCAAGCGCGCTGATCGTCGTCTGCCAGAAGATGATCCGCACGTTTTGCGTGTAGGCCAAAGCTGTGCCGATCCGGAAGTTGATGCTGGGAACGAAAGGCCCGGTGTAGCCCTCGGGAATACCGACCACGAAAGGATTGGCCGGCGGGTTCACCATCCGCGCCCGGAGCCTCGCCAAAGACGGGGAAAGATCCGGGGTACCGTCGCCATCCATGTCCAACCGTAAATCGAAGTAAATCGTGGTGGCGTTCCGCACGGTGAAGGTGTAGGTGATGCTGTCGGTGCTCACGGAGCCCTCGAGGATCACCCGCCACCCTTGGCTCACCGGCTCGGGCACGAGGCCCAAGGGCGCAGGACCTTCCTGGGAAACGCCCAGGAATTCGCCATCGGTGCGGAGCTCGATCCGGAAGCTGCGCGGGGTGGTCCAGGTGGGCGAGCCGTTCACCGTGATGTACCAGCGATCCGTGCCCCACACGTAGATTCCGGGGATTCCGTACATGGGCGGCATGCCCGGGAGGCCCACCGGCCCCACCACCACGGTCTTGGTGGTGGACCCCCTAGCCCCGAGGTTATCCGTGACCCAGAGGGTGACGTTATAGGCGCCCGGCGTAGCGTAAGCCCAAATCGCCATGGGCCCGCTTTGGTCGGGAATGCCGTCGCCATTCAGGTCCCACTGGTAGTTGGTGATGTACCCATCGGGATCATAAGAAGCGGTACCGTTAAAGGTGACATTCTGGCCGGCATAGGGAGCGGAGGGGCTGTACGTGAACTGGGCCACCGGAGGTTGGTTCACCACAAGCGGACTCACCACCACGGTCTGTATCGTGGATCCTGTCGCACCCTTGTCATCGGTCACCACCAGGCGCACCATGTAAGTGCCGGCCGTGGTATACCGGAAGAACACGATTTTCCCGGTGGCGTCGAATACCCCGTCGTTCTGGAAGTCCCACTGGTAGTTGGTGATCGTTCCGTCGGGGTCATACGAAGCGGAGGCGTCGAACTGGATCCAATCGCCGGCCCGGGGGGCGGTGGGCGCAAAGGTGAACTGGGCCACCGGAGGCTGGTTGATCACCATGGGCACCAGGGTCACGTTGAGGGTGCGGGTTCCGCCCGGGAGGAGATAAATGGTGGTGGAGTAATCCTGGTATCCCGTTTTCTTGATGAGCACGGTGTGGGAACCCGCGGTGAGGACCAAGGAGCGCGGGGTATACCCGCGGAAGATCCCGTCCACATAGAGTTTCGCCGAGGATGGGTTTGTGATCACCTGAAGGGTTCCGTAACCCGGAGCCGGACCGTACACGATCTGGAAGCAGGTGAAGTCAAACGCCCGCTGTGTGGGCTCCGGCACAATGCCCAGGACCTGGGCCTCCAGTTGCTGTTGCCAACTTTGGGGATCCGGTCCAAGGAGGGGGAAGGGCTGCTGCTGGCTATAGCCTTGAAAGTACGGAATGGGAACGGTGGTGGCCATGATCTGGAGCCATTCCGTTCCCACAGGCGGAGTCACCCGGAATTGATAGCCCTTTCCCGGCGAGGGGATGGTATGGGCGCCAGCTTGGAAAAAGTTTTGGGGCTCATAGGCGTTCGGGAAGATCTGCGTGACCCGTCCGTCCGGCGTGATGTCCCAAATGTAGACATAAGCGGCCTGGGAGAGCTCGAAGTGGATCTGAATGGTTTCGCCCACGGCATAAGCGGGTTTATCCACCCAAATCCGCACGGTCAGGGGGCCGGAAGGCGGTTCCACCACAATTCCCAGAGGGACCGCTTCCTCCTGGCCGAAGGCCAAAAAACCCAACGCCAAAATCCACGCTGCCACTAAAAACGCGTTTTTCATGCCCTACCTCCTTTCGGGTTGAAACACGAGCCGCACGATTTCCTGGAGGATCTCCGGGGTCAGCGTTGCCGCGAATTTGGATGCTTCCGCAGGTAATACACCGATCCCACAAAGGCGGTTTAGCCGCTCCCGCACGAACGAAAGGATCCGAGGATCCCCGGGATTTCCTCCTTCCCAGAGGACGAAGTCACCCACCGCCCAGGCCACCTCCAACACGAAGCGATCCGAAGGGGCGAGGGGAACATCTGGCCCGATCTTCCCGAGCTGGATAAGGCCGTACCGCGCCAAAGTGCTCCGGGTAGCCAAAAGGAAATTGAGCCTTAGGCTGAGCACATACTCGATTTCTTCCCAAGACCTGCCCAAGGCTAAAAGCTTCCGCACCTCGTTCATCATGGAGGAGCCGGAAAGCCCGGTGTCCACGATGAACCCCTGAGAGATGGCGTAGCGGATGATTTCCAGTCCCCGTTCGGCCTTCTCGGCCGGGATCGCCGTGAGATCCTGGAGGAGAAGAAGGGTCACGGTGGTGGTGGCCCGGCCTGTGCTGAAGGCCAAGGTCAACGCTTCCGAAAGCGCCGCCTTGAATTCCGGGGGAAGCCCCATCCCCGCCAGGAAGCTCAAAACCTCCTCCGGCGCAGGGGTCCGCAAAGGGATCGTGATCCCCTGGCTTACGGGGAAGAGGGCGAAGCCAAAGAAAAGAAGGCTAAGAAGAGCGATCCGCACGCTCTCCTCCTATATAGCGGACGGAGACATACTCGCCGAAGGTGCGAAGGTATTCGTGGGCGAGAGGATCTTGTCCGACCCATTTCCCATCCACAAGGAAGGCGTATTCGTAGCGACCGGGCGGCAAGGGGATGATGGCGCTCCAAATTCCGTCCCCATCGGGGTCAGAGAGGGGAAGCGGCTGCCAGGCGGAGAAGTCCCCCACGATGGCCACGGATTTCGCTCCGGGCGCGGCGATCACGAACAGGTTGGGGTTCCACTGGGGGATAGGGGTGGGCGCGGTGAGGCGGCCGAGGGCGAAGCCCAAAAGGAGGGCAGCCAAAGCGCCGACGAGGGCCCAACGCGGGGCGGGGCGGCTCAAAAACTCCCGCACCCTTTCCCAAAAGCTTCGCCGCACGGGCCGGCGGGCAAGTTCCCGGATCACCCGCTCCTCGAGCCCGCAAAGCCGCTTTTGCCCTTCCTCCACGTCTTTGGCCACCGCGGCCCGAATCAGTTCGTCCACTTCATCCCACCGCATCCCGAATCACCCCCTCTTCCACGAGTTTCGCGCGGATGAGCGCCCTGGCCCGGTATAACCGCGTTTTCACTGTCCCCGCCGGAACCCCAAGCACCTGAGCAATTTCCTCCACGGGAAGGCCATGCCAGTAGTAAAGCATGACCGGCAGGCGGTAAACCTCGGGAAGCTCGGTCACCGCCCTCCGGACTGCGGCGAGCCGCAAATCCTGATGGACCTCCTCTGCGGGATCGTCTTCCGCCTCCGAAAAAGGCGGTTCCTTCTGCCTTTTCCTTTTGCGCAGCGCGTTTTTTGCCACGTTTGCGGCCACCGTGAAAAGCCAAGTCGAGAATTTCCGGGAAAGATCGTAATGCCGAAGGTTTTCGTAGGCGCGAATGAACGCGTCTTGGGTGGCATCCTCTGCATCCGCCCAATTGCGGAGGATGCTCAAGGTCACGGCGAAAACCGCTTCTTTATAGCGGCTCACGATCTCCCCCCAGGCTTCCAGGTCGCCGTTCAGGCTCCTTTGGATCAGTTCGAGCTCCTCTGCGGGCAAGGCGGCCGCTCCTTTCCCCGCCTTCAATATACACCCGTTTTCCTCCCCCGGTTTCTTTTGGACAGTTGTCCAAGGCGCGGCGGACCAAGCCCCCGCGCTCAGGGCACCGCATTCCTGGGATCTCTGGGCCCCGCGGTTATCCTGGTCGTGGAACGATGCGAACAAGGAGGTCGGTTATGCGCAAGATGAAGCGGTATCTTCCGGCGATTCTGATGTTGGTGGGGCTAGTTCTCGGCGGCTGTGCTTGGCTCCTAAGACCCTTGGAGGCGAAGCTCTCGGCGACCCCCACCTCCGGTCCAGCTCCTCTTTCCGTGACCTTTAGCGCCGCCGGCTCCACCGGCGCCATCGTCTCCTTCACTTTGGATTTCGGCGACGGCTCCACCCCGTATAGCGGTACGGACCTCACCTTGAACATTTCCCACACCTACAACAACCCGGGCACGTACACGGCGACTCTGACCGTCTCCGACGCGCAAGGCCGCACGGCCACGGACTCCAAGACCATCACCGTTCTTCCCGGGACCTCTTGCACCCTTGGGGTCACGCCTACTTCCGGGTCGGCTCCTCTTTTCGTGCTCTTCATTGTGAACGCGCAAGCTGCTTCCGGGCGAAAGCTCGTGTATTGGAAGATGGAGTTTGGGGATGGCAACGTCGTGGAGTTTACTGCGGATACGGCAAGCCTCTCCCTGAATTACCCGTACACCTACAATGATCCGGGCGACTACACGGCCAAGCTGACCGTGCGCGACAACGCTGGCTTTGAAGCTACATCCCAGGTGACGGTTCACGTGACCACCCCACCGCCCACGATCACCTTTACGGCGAGCCCGCTTTCCGGCCCTGCGCCCCTCTCCGTGACCTTTAGCTTCACTGCCGCGGCGGGTGCGGGAGCGAAAATCACTAAGTGGACTTTGCTTTTCGGAGACGGGGATTTCACGGGGCAAGAGGGTCTGAACGTGGATTCCCTCACGAAGACCGTCACCCACGATTACACCCAGACCGGAAGCTACACGGCTACCCTCAGGGTTTGGGATAGCCTAGACCAGATGAGCGAAGATACGGTGGATATCGAGGTGACGGCGGGACCCTAATTCTCCTGCGTGGCCGACCTCCGCAGGCGAAGCCCTGCCCTTTTGGGCAGGGCTTTTTTCATGATGCCTCCCCAAAAGAGGGCGCCGAGAATCCCCAGCATGGGGAAATCGCCGGCCCAGACGTAGGGGGTGGTTCCGCGAAATCTTTCCACCCGGATCGTATAAACGCCGCCTTCCAGGGGAAAGTGCGCGAGTTCTTCGCCCTTTGGGCCCCAAGCGCCGCTGATCCCGGTTTGCCCCACCTGGACACAGACGCGGCCCGTTTCCGCGGCCCTAAGGGACCCCATGGCATAGTGCTCCCAAAGGATGCGCGTTCGGCCAAACCAAGCATCGTTGGTGGCCACCAAAAGCACTTCCGCACCTTTCTTGGCCAAAGTCCGCGTAGGGTACGAAAACGTGGACTCAAAGCAGATCACCACCCCGTAGATCCCCACGGGCTCAAGCCGCTCGCCCGGGCTTTGGTCATACGGGAGGAATTGGTTGATGACCGAAGCGAGCCCCAGGCGCTCCCAAAGGGAACGTCCGGGCACGTATTCTCCAAAGGGGACGAGATGGATCTTCGCGTACACCGCGGCCTCTCGTCCATCGGGAGCAAGAAGGAGCATGATGTTCCGGATCTCTTCGCCTTGGATGTCCGCGGTGCCCACGAGGATGGGAACACCCTTTTCTTGGGCGGCGCGGACAAATGGCTCAAGATATTCCCGCTCGATCCGGAGGAAGGCGGGCGTGGCATTCTCCGGGATCACGATGAGATCCACATCGCTTGGGGTTTGCCTAAAAAGTCCCTCGTAGCGGGCCAGAATCTCCGGAAGTTTTTGCCGATTCAGGCGGTCCTCTTGGCTGATATTCGGCTGGATCAGGGCGAGTTTTACTTCGCCTTTGGGCCTGGGATCCGGAAGGGCCGCCCCGATCCCGAAAAGAAGGAGGGGGCCCAGGAACGCCAAGAAAGCGAGCCTTGGCCTTTTGGGGGCCAAGGCCAGGGCTCCCGCGCTCAGGGCCACGGCGAAGGAGAGGAGCCAAGGGCCCGCCAGGCCCGCGGCGGCCACGAACGGGCTTCCCGCCAAGGCCACGGGTACGGAGCCAAACGTGAATCCCAAGGGGCCTGCGGCCCGAGCCGCCTCGAGAAGAGCCCAGCCCCCAGCAAAAACAGGAAGGAAGCTCCTCCAGCCCGCAAAAAGTCCGAAAACCGAAAGAAAAAGGCCTCCGTAGAGGGCAAGAAGCAGGATCACGGGATAAGCCATGGGGCCAATAAACGGCCGCAGGCTCACCAGGGGCGAGAATTCGAGAAGGAAAAAAGCGAAGCCGAAAAGAAATCCCAGGGCAAATCCCCGCTTGGGTCCCGCATCGCGGAGCGCAAAAAAGAAGGGGATCAACGCAACCCAGACCAAGCCTCCCCAGCCGGGAAAAAAGGAGGCCCAAAGGAGGCCGGCACCGACCAGCACCAACCCCGCCCGCTTAAACCATGCCAAGGCGGATCCATTATAATGGTGATGATGCACCCGATTTTCCTTCGCATTGGGCCCTTGGAAATCCGCTACTACGGCCTCATGTACGTGATCTCCTTCATCGTTGGGTACTTCCTGGTGCGGGCGATGAGCAAACGGAAAGGCCTTCCCCTAAAAAGCGAGGACGTTTTGGACATTTTCCTCGTCACGATTCCTTTGGGGATCATCTTCGCCCGGCTCTACTACGTGGCGTTCAACTGGGAGTTTTATCGCCGGGCGCCCTGGGAGATCCCGGCGGTGTGGCACGGAGGCTTAGCCATCCATGGCGGGCTCTTGGGTGGAGTTCTGGGGCTTCTCCTTAGCGCGAAATGGAAAAAAGTCCCGTTTTGGAGCCTGGCGGATGTCGCCGTCCCCGCGGTGGCTTTGGGACAAGTCTTCGGCCGGATCGGGAATTTTTTGAACGGAGACGCGTTTGGCACACCGACCACCCTTCCCTGGGGAGTGGTTTTCCCCTTGGACTCGCCGGCCGGCGCGGCCTATCCCGGCCAGCCCCTCCATCCCGCCATGCTCTACGAGGCCGTGGGAAATCTCCTCATCTTTTTCGCCCTTTGGCGGCTTTCCAAAGTTCCCGCGAAGCCCGGGTTCCTCGCCGCCCTTTACTTTGTCCTCTATGGGCTTGTCCGTTTTCCCTGTGAGTTTGTGCGCGGAGACGCCCTTTGGCTTGGCCCGTTCCGGGCCGCCCAGGTGGCCAGCGTCCTTTTGATCCTTGGATTCGGAAGCTGGCTCATCCTCGCTAAGCCTTGGCGGGTCGCGCCGAAGCCCAAGTCCAAATAGAATCGGGTGACCAGCGATGGCCATGAAAAGCTACGAACTTCGTCGAGCTTTTTTGGATTACTTCCGCGCGGAAGGGCACGTGGAGCTCCCTTCTTCAAGCCTAGTTCCCAATGATCCCACCCTTCTTTTCACCTCCGCGGGGATGGTCCAGTTCAAGGACATCTTTTGGGGAAAAGTTCCGCCCCGCTATTCCCGGGTTACCACATGCCAAAAATGCTTCCGCACCACGGATCTTGAGCGGGTAGGCCTCACCCCTTACCACCACACGTTCTTCGAGATGCTCGGGAATTTTTCGTTCGGCGATTATTTCAAAGAGGGCGCAATCCGGCTCGCCTGGAAATTCCTCACCCAAGAACTTTCGCTTCCCAGGGAAAGGCTTTGGGTCTCCGTGTACGAGGAGGACGAGGAGGCCTATGCCATTTGGCGGGATTTAATTGGGATTCCGCCGGAGCGGATTGTGCGGCTGGGGAAGGACCAGAACTGGTGGGGGCCGGTGGGGAATTCCGGGCCCTGTGGCCCGGATACCGAAATTTATTGGGATTGGGGCGATCCGCCCTGCGGGCCGGATTGCAAGCCCTCCTGCGATTGCGGCCGCTTTTCCGAGATCTGGAACCTCGTGTTCATGCAATACGACGCCCAGCCGGACGGGACTTTACGGGAGCTCGCCCGCAAGAACATCGACACCGGAATGGGCCTGGAACGGATGACCGCGGTCCTCCAAGGCGTCCGCTCCAACTTCGAAACCGACCTTTTCCTCCCCATCCTCGAAGCCATCCAGAATCTATCCCCCTCCCCTGTCGCGCGTCACCCATCTCTCAATGTCGTTGCCGATCACATCCGGGCCGTGGTCTTTCTCGTGGCGGACGGGGTTCTTCCCGATAGCGAGGAAAGCCGCGGCTCGGTCCTGCGGAAGGTGTTCATGCGCATGTTCCGGCACGCGGATCGGTTGAGGATCCCCGGGCCGAAGCTCGTGCATTTGGTGGAGCCGGTGGTGGAAACCTTGGGATCCGTGTACCCGGAAATCGTGGAGCGCCGGGCCCTCGTGGAGCGGGTGATCGGCAGCGAGGCCGAGGTCTTCCGCCGGAGAAAGGAAGCCTTGGACCGGCTCATGGCCCGGCTTCCCGAGGGAACCACGGTCATTCCGGGAGAAGTGGCCTTCACCTGGTACGACACCCACGGGATTCCGCGGGACTTCATCGAAGCCGAGGCTCAGGAGCACGGGCTTTCCGTGGATTGGGAAGGTTTCGAGCGGGAAATGGAAAA
>Ga0272445_1001104_pt1 | contig 22142 bp, 18 predicted proteins | sample YNPCB0031_FD_194404 | JGI IMG/M metagenome (GOLD analysis project Ga0272445, IMG submission 194404) | Hot spring sediment microbial communities from Yellowstone National Park, WY, United States - YNP-CB-003-1 | ecosystem: Environmental > Aquatic > Thermal springs > Hot (42-90C) > Sediment... | reverse complement strand
AATATTATCAGGGATTATCTCCTTATACCATCTGGAGAAAATATCATCCATCCAGCAGTGGAATTTATTGAATTCCTCTCATCAGACAGATTTGCCATGGCCCTTACAGCAGTTATTGTACTTCTGCCTCCCGTTGTGCTCTTTATCAGACTCCTTTTATCACCTGAGCCTGAATTAAGAGGTGAGAAAAAGGCGAGTATAAGGAAGAACATCGCCCTCTACAGAAAGGAGCTTCTGATGAGAGGAACACCTTTGATTACCTCCTTTGTCCTTCTATTTATCCTTCTGCATGCAGCAAATCTGAGTTTAAATCCATCCCATGAACCATCACCTGTTACAATTATGGCTGAAGACGGCATCCTGAGGGTCCCACTGAAGGATGCCTCAGGAGATATCTCTGACATGAGGTTAAGAAAGTACTCCTTCATGTATGAGGGTGTTGTTTACAGGATAGACCTGATGATGAGGCCTGATGGAGAGGTTGTTGCATGCCTCGATGCCTGTGAGATATGCCCTCCAAGGGGGTATCTCCAGAGAGGCAGATACCTTATCTGCAAATACTGCAACACACCAGTGCCTGCTGAATCCTTTGGGCTCAGCGGAGGGTGCAATCCCATTCCACTGCCTTCAGTAATAGACAATGACACCCTTGTTATAAGGGTTCATGATGTAGTGGAGGCTTCAAAAAAGGCAGGCTCAAAATTCAGGGGAAGACATTGATGAAGAAGGTTTTGAAATATTTATCCTCAGGGATATTCATAATGGGAATCTTGTTTTTTATGACCCTTTTCTATTCTATAAAGGCAATGAATATTTCAAAGGAGACCCTTCGTATCCTTTTTAATGATACCTTCTTCATCTTTCTTTATCTCCTCTTGCTCTTTTCCCTTACAATGAGGATATTCAGAAAGAGGCTTGCCCTATTTGAGGGCTTGATATTGATTTTCCTGCTTTTAATATCCATATCCATAAAGGCATTTAACACCCAACATATTGTTTTAAGGGAAGGTGATAGAAACGAGGAGATGGAGATAATCAGTATTAAGGGCATACCTGAATCCATTATCATTACAGGGAACGAGAGACCTGAAAGATTCAGTAACATAGAGATTGAGATAAGGAGTGGCAATCTTATAAAGAAACTGAAGCCCTTTCCATTTACCATGATAAATAGAGGGCTTATAGGTCTTGATGATATAGGTATCTCACCTGTGGTAGAGATAAGGTCAGGGGGTTCTGTTTATCTTGAAGATAAACTTACCCTGCTCCCACCACCAAAGAGGCTGAGTATATCACCTGAAAAGGGAATAAACCTTTCCATAGGCCTTGAACCTGCAAGGGTCTTAAAAAAGGGAAGACTTGATATTAAGGAATACGACCTCAAATCACCAGTTTACAGGGTCATATTAAAAAAGGGTGAAAGGGTTCTTCTGGAGCGATCCTTCAGGGATGGGGATGAGGCCATGGTTGAGGGTATAACACTTAAGGTGAGAAACACGGCAATATGGATTAAATGCAAGAGATTAACAATATAACTGCGTAAAATCCCGCACCCCTCTGCGTATTTTCCCCAAAAAAATAGAATAGCGGGTAGCGTGGAGGGCGTAGGATTGCAGACTTTTTTTATTTAAAAATAGAAATAAGAAAGGAAGGAACAAAAATTGCTATAATATATTTGTGAGGAATTTATTTATTGATAAAATTATCTCTTTTATCTCCTTAATAATTCTGACCTTATTCAATATCCCTGCCAGCTATGGAGCTACTGTTCCGTCCCTTACCCTCCTTGGTACCTTTGAAGGAGAAATCAAGGGTCCTGTCAGGTTATGTGTTGATTCAAGAGGCAGGCTTTATGTGACAGATTCAATAAATAATCAGGTCTATGTTTACTCAAATAATGGCCTTCTTCTGGATACCCTCCAGGTTGATAAACCACTTAGCATAGGAGTGCTGAATGGCAAGGTCTTTGTTGGTGAACAGAAAGGCGGAAGTGTTACAGTCTTTGATCCATCAGGTAATATCCTCTATAAGCTTGGTAAAGGTGATGGTGAGTTTGGGCTTCCAAATGACATGGCAATAAGTTCTGATGGAAAGGTCTATGTTGTTGATAGTCTGAATAATATAGTGAAGGTCTATTCAGAGGACGGAGGATTTCTATTCAACTTCGGCTTGGGTCTCAGCTTTCCGAGTGGCATAGCTATTGATGAAAATAAAGGAGAGGTCTATATTTCTGACCACAATAATATCAGGATTATGGTCTATGACCTGAATGGAACCCTCAAACGCCAGATCAGGGGAAGTGGGATGCTTGGCAGTAGATTTCTGAGACCTCAGGGTCTTACCATCGATGCGGAGAGATTGTATATTGTTGATTCCTATAATAGTTCCCTTGTGGTGTATGATAAGAATGGTACATTCCTTTCCTACAAAGGAACCTATGGCTCCTCCCCTGGCGAGTTCAGGATACCCCTTGATGCAGTCTTTGACAGGGATGGAAAACTCTTTGTAAGCAATCACAATAATTCAAGGATAGATGTATTTGGTGTGGATTCCTTTATACAATTGAGATTATCACCTCTTGTCCTTAACTTCGAGGTCTATGAGGATGGAGAGCCCCTTTCACTTCCTGTTGAGGTTTCGGGTATTCCTGTAGATATTTCATGGACTGCCAACTCTCCTGTTGAGTGGCTTTCTGTTTCACCTCAGGGTTCTATTACGCCCTCAACAGTAAATATAACAGTAAATCCTCAGGGATTAAGAAAGGGAACTTATAACACCTATGTCTCCTTTTATACTCCTAACGGAGTTGAGGCCATCGTAGTTGTTAATGTGAATGTTAAGAGGCCATCCCTCTCTGTTAAGCCCGCTGAGATTGAATTAATCTATCAAAAGGGTAGCAAGGAACTTCCTTCTGCAGATATTTATATCTCAGCAACAGGTAGAGAGCTTTCATGGACTGTTCAGTCAACAGAAAAGTGGCTCAGGTTTTCCACCCTTTCTGGTACTACACCTTCAACCAATACTATTTCCGTGAAGCCCTTTGTAAGAGGATTCTCACCCGGTGAATACAATGCAACAGTTACTGTAGATGCAGGAGATGTAACAGGAAGTCCAGCCATTATACCTGTTAGACTGAAGATTCTGTTTGCTGGCACAATAAAGGTAATAACGAATCTTAAAGAAGCTGCCTTTGCCATATCAGGGCCTGAAAGCTTTGAGGGGTCAGGTCTTATCTGGATGACTCACGAGGCTCCACCAGGTAGATATAAAATCAGGTTTAATAGTCTGGCTGGTTATGTAAAACCTCCTGACAGGAGCTTCCAGATAGAGACAGGTAAAGAAACAGTGATAGAAGGCCTTTATCTTACCAGAAATATTTCTACTCATATAATTGCAGGAACTGGCAGCGGATTGACTCCGGATGTATCTATTTTGAGGATTAACGGAGAGGTTGTTGGAAGCTTTTCTCCACCTGAAGGTGATATAAAGGTTGCAGGAGGAGACATTGATGGAGATGGATATGATGAGATTATTGTAACAGGCTCAAGAAGTATATATGTTTATTCTCCTCAGGGAAATCTTATATCGCACCTTAATATCCTGGAGGCCTCTCGAATAATAAAAGTGCTCTTCTATGACCTTGATAGGGATGGCAGGAAAGAGATGATCGCAGGTTATACCACAGGTTCAGAGGGAAGAATAGTTACTCTTACAGGCTCTTATGGTAGAAAAACCCTTTATAGTGGAAAAACAGAAGCCTCCTTCTCTTTTTCTATTGGTGATTATAATGGAGATGGAATGCCAGAGCTTATTGTTACTGAAAGAAGTGGTTTGAGGATATTCCATATAAGGGATGTATCAGGCCATACCATAGCTATTAATGAGGATAAGCCCTTATCTTCCTTATATGATAGGACAATACTTGCATCAGGTGACCTTAATGGTGATGGTATTGATGAGCTTGTAGTATTAGATAGTTCAAAGGTGAGGCTCTTTAATAGTGATTTTGAGGAATATCTCTCCTTTGAGCCCTTTAGTGATACAGGGCTTGCCGTGTCATCCATTGATATAGGAGACATTAATGGAGACGGCAAGGCTGAGATTGTGGTCTCTGCTGGTGATGAGAGAGGTTCCTTCATAAGGATATTCGGTTCAGAAGGTCTCTTAACTACCATTAAAGGGCCTTACAATGGTCCAATTAATATAGGTCTTGGAAGGTTCAGGGAAGAATGATGAGATTAATACCATTAATAATCTCTCTGTTTTTTGTCATGCTTTTTGCATCAAGGGCTTTTTCCCTTGACCCCCCTCATGATGTGACGAACACCGTTGATTGTATGGATTGTCATACTCCTCATAGGGCCCCAGGTCCAGGGATGACAAGTTACGAGACCAATGAAAATCTATGTTTGAGCTGTCATGTGAGTGGTGGTTTAGCAAATAATAAGCCGTTCCAGGGTTCCATGCAGGCTGTACCGAGAATTTCGGGTACCTCTCATAAATGGACAGGCTCAATGCCTTCCAGCTCTTCTCCTTCAAATCCCTATGGTCTCAGGGCTCCTCAGGACCTTTCTTATGATGCCCTTAAGCAGAGGCTCAGTATATTCAATAATGTCGTGGTATGCTCTGTCTGCCATGACCAGCATAGCCAGGTTCATCCGCCTTGGGACCCTTCTGCACCTTCCTATGGAGGTTCTGGTACAGGTTCTGGAAGGCATTTTCAGAGATTACCTAATGATATAAATCAATTATGCGAGGACTGTCATTTTTACAGGGTCTCAACACATACGAGAGTTGAGGGAGATGACCCTTCCTATCCACCTGATGGTGTGAATCTCTTCAGCCATCCTGCAGGTCAGGCCCTGAATGAGAATTCTAAAAACTATGACAGGACAGCACCCCTTGACTCAAATGGGCTTCCTCAATCTGGAACAAGGTATACAGGTGATGCTGATGGAAATCCAACAAATAACCTCGTTTTCGATGCTTCAGGAAAGGTGAGATGCCTCACATGCCACAGAATTCATTACAGCGATTCTAATAGCCTCACTGTAGATGGCCCATGAGGTGAAAACATGAAGAGGATTATTTTTATATTTCTTATTATCTTAATTAGTTCTACAGGGCTTTTTGCCTCGGATGGAAAATCACCTGTAGTGAGTATTATAAACCCGGGCCCGGGCACAAAGGCCAGCCCTGTGGTTGTGAGTCTTAGTAGCACAAGTGAGCTTAAGGTCCAGGTTCAGATATGGGATGATATTCCTATAACCTCAGCTCAGATTGGTTATTGTGAGGATACAGGTTCAACAGATCCAGAGACCTGTTCATTCACTTTTGTATCTCTGACATTAAACAATAATTATAGTTGTGGCACTGGCTGTGGAATCTATGAGGCTTTTTTGGGTCTTTCTCAGGGAAGGTCTTATTATCTCTATGCGAGGGCAACTTCTCTTGATGGTACAGGAACCTCAAGGGACAGGAGGACTCTGGTTACTCCAGATAATAATCCAAGATATGTTTACATTAAGACCCTTGCTCCGAAAACAGGTACAGGAACTCTTCTTGTTAGGGATTTCTCAAGTCAGTTATGCATAGATTGTCATAATGTGATGAGCCATTCAAGCCAATCAACGAGCACAAAGTATGAGAACTGGCAGGTTGTCTGCCTTGAATGTCATACCCCTCATGCAACGAGAAATATATTCTTAATAAAGGAACAGATTCTTACACCAAATAGCGGACTCAAGGAAGTGAGATTTTATAACAAGACTGGTGATGCAACTAACAGTTATGTTGACTCCTCAGCTGGCGCAAATACAAGAGGAATCTGTCAGGTATGCCATACCCAGACTATAGGCAATGGCGTTGCCAGATGGAGGAATACGGGAAATTCTGATGCCTCCCATTATCAGTCTCCATCAACCCAGAGATGCACAAACTGCCACACCCATACAAAGGGGTTTGGTGCAGCCTGTGATATATGTCACGGAAATCCTCCGCCACCTCTTGCCTCTCCTCCAACAGGCTCAACGACTCCAGGAGCCCACCAGTTCCATGTGATTACAAAGGGATATGCCTGTGCTATCTGTCACTACCAGAGTGTTGGGATGGGCACAACCCATAACAATACCATTATTAGCATAGGATTCGTTGATATCTTAGGCATTTATACGGGTGGTTCCTATGATGGTCAGACAACAGCATATTATGAAAGTACCCATGCTTCTACATCTGTATCAAAAACAGGAAGCAAGACCTGTTCAAATATCTACTGCCATGGTGGGACAATGTCTCCTAATGGAGGTCTTTATACCTCACCGGTATGGGATGCAGGAACAAATTCCTATTCCTGTGGAAATGTACCAAATGGCGCCTGTCACGGAGCCTCAACATCAAATCCTCCAACAAGGGGAAGCCACCCAAAACATGTTAATTCCGCAGTAACAGGCATGCAGCTTTCCTGTTCAGAATGCCATTATAATAATAGCCATGTAGATGGTTCTATCCAATGGGACTTTGATGAGGCTGGTGATACAAGGCTCGCAGGTGCTCTCTACAGAAGTGCCGCAAGTGGTTCCCTTTCCCCTGTTCCTTCCTTAAGTTATGGTCAGTGCACAAATCTCTACTGTCATAGTGATGGTAGAAGGGATACAGCCACAAGAATATATAGAGCTCCTCAATGGGGTTCTTCAGGAACTGGATGCAATTTCTGTCATGGAACTGGTAATCCAGCAGGTGCCCCTGATTATCCAAATGGAGGTGCTGGTTCAGCAACAGCTAATAGCCATTATGGCCATGTTACTGATGCAGGAGGGTCCTATCAATCTACAAGATGCACCTGGTGTCACAATCAAACCACAACTAATGGAACTACTGTAAATACACCACCCCATCTGAATCAGACTATAGATGTGGTGCTTTCTCCTACCTATGGTGGAACTTATTCTCTTCCTGGAAAGACCTGCTCAAATGTTGCCTGTCATGGAACAGGTACAGAGGCAGTTGCACCCCAATGGGGCGGTGACGCAAAGTGTACTGATTGCCACAGGGCACAGACCCTCGGAGACCTGAGAAAGGTTGCGGGCACAGGGGGTGATTTTGTAAGACCCTCAAGGCATGTCTCCAATGGAACAACTAATGAGATTGTTACGAGTCTTGATTGTATTGTGTGCCACATGGAGGGCGATGTCACATCAACATCAGCAGATGTAAAGATAGACAAAAACTACCATCCAATGGAGCCAGTAGCTAACAATATCATTCACTTAAGGAATGTAGATAACTACACAACAGGCTGGGCATGGCCTAAGGGTGGCATTGGTGCTACAACAGCAGACCGTAACAACATGGATAGGTTCTGCCTGAGCTGTCATGACTCTGATGCCTCAGCAGACACTATTATTACCCTTGAGCCAAATGGCCCTGGTGCAGTATCCTGGACATACACTGGTGCCGCTGGAAATTATTACAATGTAGTAACGGATGATGGAGATACAAGCTATGCAAGGACAACATCAGTTAATACCTATCATTTCAATACCCTTGATGATATAGACTCCTCTATAACAGGCACCATAAATTCTGTGACAGTTTATGCTGTCTGCAGAGGTGAGGCAGCTAATAACAAGATAAGGGTTGCCTTACGAATTGGTGGTACAAACTATGATGGAGCAACAGAGCATACCCTTCAAACGACCTATGCTACCTATTCCCAGACCTGGACAACAAATCCTGCGGGTGGTGCCTGGACATGGACAGCTATAAATGGAATGGAGGCTGGAGTAAAATCAACAGCTATTGCCACAGGAATAAGATGCACCCAGATATATGTAGCTGTTGATGCTCCTGGCACTAATCCTGACATTGGGTCAGGGACAAAGCTTGTTTGGGGTTCTAATCTCGGGGGGGCATCAACGATTACTGTTAATTCAACAGGTACAGGCCTTGATTTTGGCCCTGCACCGAGACCAAGGCGTTATACACCCTGGAATAGCAATGCCACCTATAGAAATACCTATGAATACTCCACAATAGTGACTGAAAGAAACAACAGAGGCATGACAATTCCTGATGTGAGGGGTCAATTCAATTCTCAAGGTCTTAAGGGCAAGGGATGGGCATCGCACCATAATCTGAATATCTTCCCTAAGAGATACTGGACGAATAATACAACTTATTTACCGACTGCTGTCTGGACAAGTTATGTAACAAAGGAGGGTCAGACCCTTAATGACCCTGCTGTAGGAGTACTGGCAGGTCTTCACTGCTCAGACTGCCATCTCAATGAGACAAATGCCCATGGCTCAGTAAATACAAGGTATATGCTGAGTGATATGAATGGAAATGATGCAAAATACACAAATGGTGTCCTTACGACTTCCACAGATGTCTGTGTGAAATGCCATAACAGGAATGTATACGCGCAGAATGCTACCACTACCAATGCTTCCAACTCCCAATTCCCCCATTCAGACATGTGCGTAAATCCTGCAGACCCAGGAGATGCAGATTATAAAACAGCAACCCATCTTGGTAACCGTAGTTCAACAGGTGATGGTAATTCAGGATATGGATCAAATCTTCCCTGCCTTGCCTGTCATGGTGGTATGGACTTTGGTGCTATCCATGGCTCTAATGCAAAGTATATACCAGGTGGCCAGTCGGGGATAACAAAGAGGTACAGATTTATGTCTGGTGGTGCCATGAGATTCTTTAAGCCAGGAGCCAGTACTCCTGTTACTGACAGCACATGGGAAGAAACAGGAACAGCAGGGATTACCTGTTATACTCTAAGTAGTACTACTATAGACAATTTTGGTTCCTGTACCCAGCATTCTGGTGGAAAGGCTGAAAATCAGACAAGACAGAGGCTCCTTGAATATTAATGGCACCTCTTGAGGCATTATTTTTCTGGATAGCCCTTGTCCTTTTTGCCCTTTCTACAGTCTTAAGCCTTTATACCACTGTCTTTAAAAAGGCAAAGGCAATGGATGTGTCTTTTTATGTCTCCCTCCTTGCCTTTGGAAGTCTCACCCTTTCTGTATTTTTCAGGCTGGAGGCTGTTGGAAACCTTCCTGTTGCAGGTCCTTATGAAAGCAGCCTTGGAGGGGTGTGGTTTATTATGCTCTTTTATGCAGGTGCTTCATTGAAATTTAAGGCATTAAGAATAACTGGTATAGCCCTTTTCCCTCTATGCCTCCTTCTCCTTGGATATGGTGTAATGAGCAATCCCCTTCTTGCTCCTATGACCGCTGCTGTAAGGTCTATCTGGCTTTATATACATGTCTTTTTTGCATGGCTTGCCTTTGGTTCTTTCAGTATATGCCTTGGTCTTGGTGTTTTATATCTTCTTAAAGATAGAAACCCCGAGGGAGAGGTCTTGAAAAGAATCCCTGAACCTGAAAGGCTTGAAGAACTTGCCTTTAAGTATCTCCTCTTCGGTTTTATAACAGATGCAGTCATGATTGCCTCTGGTGCAATGTGGGCAAAGAACCTCTGGGGTCATTACTGGAGCTGGGACCCTGTTGAGACCTGGTCTCTCCTGACATGGCTTGTGTATGGACTCATAATCCATCTCAGGCTTACAATGGGATGGAGGGCAAGGAGGTTTGCCTGGCTCCTTATACTTGCCTTTCCATTGATGGTAATAACCTATTTCGGAATTGACCTCCTTGTAAAATCGAGCCTCCATATATTTAAGGCATGGCAGGAGATATAATTTAGCGTGGAGCGGGTAGCGTATAGCGTATAGCGTGGAGCGGGCAGGATGATAAAGAGGGTTTTGATTCTTACAGTGGTTTTTTCAGTACTTTATGTAATAATTGGCCTTCTTTTAGAGCCTGAAAGTCTTTCCCACTACAGGAGATGGCTCTTTGGAAGGGTTGAGGAAGAGGCCTCTTTGAGGCAGACAGTTCTCCTTTATAATAAAATCCTTACTGACCTCTATGCCTCTGATGGAGAGACCTTGAGGCTCAATGACTTCCCTGCCTCAGTAATTCTTAAGCATGAGCTTTACAGGGACCTTGATTTTTTAAGGTCGAGGGGTCTTCTTATTATATATGATATGGCAGACCTTACCTTTATGAAGTTAAAGATGAGGAGCCCTTTTCTTGCAGATGTGGAGGTCTATGAAGAATGGAATTATATATACCAGAAGAATCCCTCACGGAAGATAGCCTCCTCTATAAAAGGCTTTGGTCAGGGTTTTAGATATATCTTAAAAAGACAGAAGACCGGATGGCTCGTAATTGAAGTTATACCTGTTGATATCAAAGAACCGGAGAAAAGGGATGAATTTTATTATTAACTCAATCACCCTTTTGAGTTCTTATACAATTTTTTTGAGTCTGTTTATGACCCAGTTTGTTATCACCTCTTTCCTTATCATTATTTTTAAGATTCCTTTCTGGCAGGTCTTTGGTAGCGGGCCTTCTTTTGTTTTTACAGGTCTGCTTCTTATAAACAGGGTCTCTGGATCAATATTTGAGATAAAAAAGGGTAGATGGAAGGGTGCTCTCTTTTCTGTCTGGTTTATTCTTGTGAGCTCGGGTCTTTTAGTGAATTATTTTTATAGAACTGATGGAATAACAAATCTTACAGATGAGGGGATGGTCTCGGGATTTGTTATCTCACAAAAAGGAAGGTTTGCCTCAGGTAATGAGATTTCTGCATTTATTAAAGGAGATAATATAGAGGTCTTAAAAGGGAAAAGGTCTTTTATTATCCCGGCTAAAGATGGTTTCTATCCACGAGCCTTCTTCAGCTATTTCTTTTCTGTAAAAAAGGACTTTTCACCCATGTTTGTAATAAAGGATAATGAGGGGAAGGTTCTTGATACAGCCTTTCTTATACCTGAAGGTTTTTCCCAGGATAATCTTTACTTCAGAAGCCCTGCATTACCCCATAGATTTTACATAAAGATTGAGGGAAGGGATTCCCTTTCTTTCAGGATTACCCGTGGAAAGCTTACAATAAAAAAAGGCCTGGTTAAATTAAATGAAGAGCTCGAATTTGAAGGGTTGAGGGTCTCTTTCCCGGAGATAAAAGAGATATTTACTGTAAGGATTATCCATTATCCAGGCAATAAGGTGATCCTTGTTGGTTCATTAATTATTTTTCTATTGCTCTTCATTAAAGGGATTAATCGATTGGTGGCGAAGTAACAGTTGATAAACATAAAGAATATGAAACTCTTGAAGCTCTTAAAGTCCTTCAGATTAACCATCTTTATTATAATTGCCCTTGTTATTGTCTTTTCCCTCGGTGTGGTCATCCCGCAGGAGAGGCTCCTTGGAAAGGGTGAATATCTCGCCTGGAAGATGAGGCAGCCCTATCTGGTACAGATACTTGAATCTATAGGCCTTACTGATATCTATAATTCAACTTTTACAGTTATATTATGGATTATCTTTTTCCTGAACCTCTTTTTTGTTATGGGTTCACGGATACCCCTTATCTTAAGAAAGGTCTTTAAAGGGTCTGTATCTCAGGAGGAGATATTTCAAGGTTCTGCCTCAAGGCTGGAGGATATATCTATTGATAATCTCCTTGATACACTCCTTAAAAGAGGTTACAGGGTGCATAGATGGGATGGTAGGTTTTATGCCATTAAGAACAGATATTCACCCCTTATGACAATACTTTTTCATATGAGTTTTGTAGTCCTCCTTGCAGGAGGTCTAATGACCTTTTATACATCCTTCAGGGCTTATGCAGATGTTGCAGAGGGAGAGACATTCACGGGAGAATACAGGATTATCAGAGGACCTCTTAAGGGAGATATCCCAGGTGTTACATTTACTGTCCTTTCTGTAAAGCCTTCATACTATAAGGGGATTGTGCCAACAGGCCTTGAGGTTAAGATTCTCATTAATGGCAAGGAGAGGTTAATAGAGATAAACAGACCATATAAAAGAGACGGTCTCTCATTTTTAATTAAAAAGATAGATGTAGCCCCCCTTTTCATTCTCAAAGATGATAAAGGTAAGGAAGTCGATGGAGCCTATGTTAAATTAAATGTCCTTCAGGGAGCCAGGGATTCTTTTGAGATGGGAGATTACAGATTTCGTGTATATTTTTTTACTGATTATGATGATAGGTTTTCCTTGACCAGGAGAAGAGATGAATCAGTCCTTCAGGCAGGACCTCTCTCGTCAGGACCTATAAAGACCCTTGAGATTAAAAAACCAGCCTTTGAGATTTCGGTCTTTAAAGCCTCGAGACTGCTGAATAAGGAGATTATAAAACCTGGTGAGGCTATAAGATTTGATAACAAGAGTCTTATTTTTGCTGACCTTAGATACTGGGTTAGATTTTATGTGGTGGGTGAAAGAGGTATTATTTTTATAGTCACAGGTTCTGTTCTCCTGATCCTGTCCCTTGCAGTACGGTTTCTTTTCCCGAGGAAAGAGATTTCAGGCTTCGAAGATGTTCATGGAATCTATATTTTTACAAGGTCAGATTTTTTTAGATTAAAACCACCATATTTTTAATCCTTTATTTAAACCCGTGCTCTTCTTGAGGGAAGAGGCCCTTTTCCACCTCTTCTTTGTACTGTCTTATAGCCTGGAGGCTTAGCTCTTTGAGGTTGGCATATCTTTTTACAAACCTTGGTGTAAATCTCTCAAAGAGGCCAAGGATGTCATGAAGCACAAGAATCTGACCATCACAATGGGGACCTGCTCCTATCCCTATGGTGGGGATTGAGAGTTTCTCTGTTATCTCCTTTGCAAGGTCCATTGGTATTGCCTCAAGGACTATTGCAAAGGCTCCTGCATCCTCAAGACTCAGGGCATCTTCTATGAGCCTTTTCCTCTGCTCTTCTGTCCTTCCCTGAACCTTGAATCCGCCCATCCTGAGGATTGCCTGGGGAGTGAGGCCAATGTGGCCAAGGACTGGTATCTCTGCCTTTGTCATTGCCTTTATCTGAGGGAGGACTTCAGAGCCTCCCTCAACTTTTACTCCGTGGGCTCCTGCCTCTTTGATAAATCTACCTGCATTCCTTACAGCCTCTTCCACCGAGACCTGATAACTCAGATAGGGCATATCACCAATGACCAGGGCATTCTTTACAGCCCTTACTACCATGGATGTATGATAGACCATCTCTTCCATGGTAACAGGGAGGGTATTTTCCTTCCCCTGGACAACCATGGCAAGGGAATCACCAACGAGAATCATGTCAATGCCTGCCTCATCAACTATCTTTGCAAAGGGATAGTCGTAGGCAGTGAGGGCTGTTATCTTTCTGCCTTCAGCCTTTTTCTTCCAGAGCTCCTGAATGGTCATCATAGTCTTTAAAGCAAGCCTGCCCTTTCAAGTATAACTGGCACTTTATCTTCCATGCCTATTGCCATCACATGGACACCATCGCATATCTTTTCTTCGTAGATCTGTCTTATATGTCTCGCGGTAATGTTCAGGCCTGTATCAAGGGCCTTCTCCTTTCCCGCTGATTTTAGTTCATCTATAAGTTCTTGAGGAACCCTTATGCCAGGGACATTTGTATTGAGAAAATTAGCCATGCCCGCGCTCTTAAGCACAACAAGGCCAGCTATTATCTTTACTGGATACTGTCTTGCAAACTTCATGAATTCCTTAAGTCTTTCCATATCATAAACTGCCTGCGTCTGGAAGAATTTTGCCCCAGCCCTTATCTTTTTTTCGAATTTCATTAACTGGGGTTCAAGGGGATTTGCCTCAGGAGTTACCACTGCACCAATGTAGAAGTCTGTCTTGCCCTTGAGGTCTGTACCTGAGAGGTCTTTGCCATTGTTGAGTCCTTGAACTGTCTTTATGAGCCCTACAGACTCTATGTCATAGACAGGTTTTGCATCCTTATGGTCTCCAGCTGATACATGGTCACCTGTCATGCAGAGGATATTCCTTACTCCGAGGACATAGGCACCAAGTATGTCTGATTGAAGGCCTATCCTGTTGCGGTCTCTACAGGTGACCTGCAGTATTGGTTCAACACCATGCTGAAGACATATAACGCATCCGCTCAAGGAGTTCATTCTCATAACAGCTGACTGATTGTCTGTAATGTTTATGGCATCTACCTTGCCCTTGAGAAGTTCAATATGGTGAACCATCTCGGTAATGTCTGTGCCCTTTGGAGGGCCAACTTCTGCAGTAATAACAAACTTGCCTGACTCAAGTTTTTCCCTGAATGTCATATCTCCTCCTGACTATTATTTCGCCGTCACTTTCTTTGCCTTTTCTTTCTTTTCATAATGGCTTCTTGGTTTCTGTGCCTTTGACCATTCCTTTGGCTCCATTATGAACTCCCTCAGCTCATCAAGTTTATTAAGCCTCTTCATCCTTTCGTATATCCTCACCCAGGCACACTGTAGCTCAGGGCTCACCTCGCAATGGCCATCCTTCATCCCTCCGCAGGGGCCATGAAGGAGTCCTTTTGGGCAAGTAGTTATGGGACAGATTCCTCCTGTTTTATCAAGGATGCATTTTCCACAGAGGGAGCACCTCTCGTCAAAGAACTGGAATCTCGTCATGTTCCCGAGGAACAGGCTATCATTAGCAGGATATACTGGTTTGTCTTCATAGAGTTCAACAGCTGTTTGAGTGCCAGCTCCGCAGGAAAGGACTATTATGCACTCTGCCCTGTCAATGGCTTCCTTGAAGGGTTTCAGTTCAACCTTTGTCCCGAGAACCTGACAGCCTGTCTTTGCCACAAATGTGCCTGTTACTTCCTTGCCAAGGCCTTCAAGGGTCTCTTTGAGCTCTTTTAATTCTGGCTCTCCACCAGTTCCGCAAAGGGTTGCACACTCAGAGCATCCAAGGAGAAAGAAGCTCCTGTAGCCCTTTATGTTTTCATAGAGTTCCTGAAAGTCCTTCTTTTTCGTAATTATCATCTCATACCTCCAATACTCATTTTTGCTGCCTGCACTGTGTTATACATGAGCATCGCTATTGTCATTGGGCCTGCCCCACCTGGCACAGGTGTTATATAAGAGGCCCTCTCCTTTGCAGCCTCGAAGTCAACATCTCCTACTATCTTCCCTTCTGGAGTTACATTTATACCAATGTCTATAACAACAGCACCTGGTTTAACCATATCACCTGTTATAAACTTTGCCTTTCCTATGGCAACACAGAGTATGTCTGCCTTGAGACATTCTTCTTTAAGGTTTTGCGTCCTTGAATGGCATATTGTTACAGTGGCATTTTTTCTGAGGAGCAGGAGTGCAAGGGGTTTACCAACAATTATGCTTCTTCCAACAACAACAGCATGTTTTCCAGCTGGGTCGATACCATAGGCCTCGAGCATCTTTATTGCACCAAAGGGTGTACAGGGTATGAAGGTGGGCTCGTCAAGAACGAGTTTTCCGAGGCTATGGGGACCGAAGCCATCCACATCTTTATGAGGGGCTATCCTGTACATTATCTCCTTTTCATTCAGATGCTTCGGAAGGGGAAGCTGAACGAGAATCCCGTGGACAGATGGGTCAGCATTGAGTTTATCAATAAGTTTTATGAGTTCCTCCTGTGTTGTCTCAGCAGGAAGTTTGTAGCCAAAGCTCTTTATGCCTATCTCTTCACAGGTCTTTTCCTTTGAGGCAACATATTTCTTTGAAGCTGGATTGTCACCAACGAGGACAACGGCAAGACCAGGCGTAATACCTTTTGAGCTTAATTCAGCTATCTCCTTTTTGAGTAATTCCTTCACATCCTGTGCTACTTTTTTTCCATCAATTATCTGTGCTGCCATTATAACCTCCCATTAGTTTTAGGGATTAGGGTGTAGAGTAATCCCTAACCCCTAATCCCTTTGATAAATATTATTTATTATCGCCTATGATAAAGAGGATTGTAAAGTACCAACAATAGCGTGTAGCGTAGAGCGTATAGCGTGGAGCGGGTAGCGGGGAGCGGGTAGGGAGTAGGGTGTAGGGAGTAGGGATTAGGGTGTAGGGAGTAGGGATTAGGGTGTAGAGTAATCCCCAATCCTTAGCCCTTGCCTCCTTACACGCTCCACGCTCTACGCTATAGATTTAGTGTTTCTTAATAAGCTCAAGCATCTCTTCACGGGTGGATTGTTTTGTCCTGAAGAGGCCTCTAACAGCAGAGGTGACAGTCCTTGCACCTGGTTTCTTAATCCCTCTCATACTCAGGCATAGATGCTCTGCATCAATAACCACCATTGCACCTTTGGGCTTTAGCCTTTCCATAAGGAGGTCTGCAAGCTGACTTGTGAGCCTCTCCTGTACCTGCGGCCTTTTTGCAAGGACCTCAAGAGCCTTTGCAAGTTCACTGAGGCCTACTATCTTGCCTGCTGGAATATAGGCAATGTGGGCAATGCCTATGAAAGGCAAGAGGTGATGTTCACAGATAGAGTAAAAAGGGATATCCTTCAATAGGACCATCTCATCATGGCTTTCACCTTCAATGGGCTTTAGGAGCTCCAGGGCAGACCTTCCAAGACCCTCAAAGAGTTCCTCATACATCCTTGCCACACGCTCTGGAGTCTCTCTGAGGCCTGGTCTTTCAGGGTCTTCACCGATTCCTTCAAGGATAAGCCTTACGCCCTCTTTAATCTTTTTTAAGTCCACAGTATATAACCTCCCTATCTGTAATAATCATGTCAACCCGTCTGTCGTGGGCTTCTAATGGAACTTCTTCAACAATCTGTTCGTCGTAGGCAAGGGCAATAACAGGGATAGCTCTATTAAGACCTTTAAGGAGTTTATCATAATAGCCAGCTCCATAGCCAATCCTTCCTCCCTTTCTATCAAAGCAGACACCAGGCACTATTATAAGGTCAGCGGTATTTAAGTCCCTTAAAGGGGTTGTCCTATTTGGCTCTGGTATGCCCCAGTGACCTTTTTCAATGTCATTAAGAGACTCGATCTCCCTTATCTCGAGTTTCTTTAATAAGTAATTTACCCTGGGCAGTAGAACCCTTTTTTGAGCTCCTAAACACTCTTTTATCAGCTCATGGGTGTCAACCTCGGACCTGAAAGATGCATAAAGGAGGAGAGTCTTTGCAGACTTGAATTCATTAAGACCCTTAAGCCTTGCCATGACTGCCCTGTCTTTAATTTTTTTAATGGAAGGCTCTATGGAGTCTCTTTTCTGGAGAACCTCCTTTCTAAGCTCAGCCTTATTCATCCATTTACCCGCTACCGCTCCCCGCTACACGCTCTACGCTATCCGCTATACGCTCCCCGCTATCTTATTCAGGAGATTCTCTTTGATTGACTTTATCTCATCACGAGCTCTGGATGAATAATGATAGGGTGAGATACCCTTGATATCTGCCTCCATTATCTCATGGTTGAAGCTTATAAAGCCGAGGAGCTCCATACTGGTGACATTGTTTTTAATAAAATCCCTGTCCTCCTCACCCCTTACCTTATTGCCAACTACAAAGACCCTCTTAATACCAAGGCCCTTTGCCATCTCTTTTACAGTCATGGCAGTCTGGATACTTCTTGAGCCAGGCTCTACAACCACAATAAAGGCATCAACACCTTCTGCAGTCCCTCTTGTGAGATGCTCAATACCTGCCTCCATGTCAACAATTACAACCTCATCCCTTTCCACTATGAGGTGTTTGAGGAGTCTTCTGAGAAATACATTCTCAGGGCAGTAACATCCAGAAGCAGCCTCTTTTGAGCTCCCGATTGTAAGAAGCACTATACCATCGCGACTGTTACCTTCGCCACCAATTCTGTATCCTATCTCTTCAGGAATGTCATCTACCTTTGGATTCAGCTTAAAGACCCCTCCCATTTGACCTGGCATTGCCCCTGTCCTTTCAGCTATGAGGTCCTTTAACTCCGCAATTGGTCTTATACTGGATACCTTATCTCTGGGAACTCCTAAGGCACCTGCGAGATTTGCATCTGGGTCTGCATCAACAGCAATGACCTTTTTGCCCTCTTCTTTGAAGAGATAACAGAGGACAGCACTCAGTGTGGTCTTTCCAACTCCACCTTTCCCTGTAATAGCAATCTTCATAACTATTACCTACGCCATTACTTTAATTTTAGCATAAGTTATGTTATATTTAAGCAGGCTATTGGAATAGGTTAAGAATAGCGGGTAGCGTGGAGCGTGTAGGGAGGTTAAAAATAGGGAGAGTCCCCATTTTTGTATGTATTTTAATTCCCCCTCTTAAGGTAAGAGGGGGTAAGGGGGAGTTATTACAGACTATCGCTCTATCGCTCTGTTGCACTGTCGCACTAACTCTTACTTCGCCACCTGAGGCCCTGGGAGCGCCTTTTGGTGAAGGAGAACTCATCACAGAACTTGGTGTAATCTCCTCGAGTCTTAGAGGCCACACAACCTATCATATTAGTTATTATGAAGGTTCATCAGGGATAGAGAGTGAACTTGAGTTTCCCTTGAAGACCTACCTTATTGGCCTTGATGGAGCAATCTCTTATAAAGAGAATTCTTATGAGAAGCTCAGGCTTGGTTTCCGTGTTATGAAGAATATTGACAATGGCTCAGGAAGGCTCAAGGACTCTGACTGGTTGAGCGACGACCTTGATATTTCTCTTTATGGCGTAGCCCATCCAGGGAAAGACATCTATTCTGAATCAGATATAAAACTGGATGCCCTTATAATTGACCTCAATATGAGTTATAGCCTTTTCAGTTCAAAACACCTGTCCTTTAAACCCTCCATTGGTTATAAACATCAGGGTTTCCGTTTTGTAGTTAGTAATGTATCCCAGACTGGATATGGGCCCTATAGTTCTGATTTTACAGTGTATGTGCCAGGAGAGGCCCTTCACTACAGGATAAGATATGAGTTTATCTATGGGGGATTGGATACTGAATTTTTGATTGGTAAAGATTTAAGGTTTCTTTTAAAAGGAGGAGCTGGTTATGTCTATGCAAAGGACAGGGATGACCATATCCTTAGATACAAACTTGCTACTGCATCTGCAGATGGTGCTGGTGGATTTTTGAGCATTTGTGGAGATTACAATATTTTTAAAGGACTTCATTTAAAGGTGGGTGGTGAATATCTCAGGTTCCACACAAGAGGTACACAGCACCAGTATTTTTACAGACCAAACCCTGAATGCCCTACAGGTAGTTGTGATGCCTATATATCTGACAGGATAGATTCAGAGCAGTGGAATATTTCTCTTATTCTCTCTTATGAGTTTGAGTAGCCTTTTTTATCGTGTTCTGGAGTCTTGAATAGTAAAAGTCCTGAAGTGTCTTCAATAGCTCGGGTCTTTTCTCTATCAACTCCTCAAGAAGTGGTCTTGTAAACTCAAGAACCTCCATATCCTCTAAGGCAGTTACCGTTGCTGTCCTTGGTCTTCCCGTAAGGAAGGCAACCTCTCCAAAGAGGTCTCCTTTCTGTAGTGTTGCCAGGTCAATCTTTTTGCCAAGGACATGGGTTGTTACAATGGCCTTTCCAGATTTAATGATATAGACGGAATCACCTGAATCTCCTTCTTCAATAATTGTTTCACCTTTCTTAAATTGACAGGCCTTAAGCTTTGTCATTATATCCCTGATCTCTTCAGGAGAAAGGTCCTTAAGAAATTCAGGCACAAGGTCTGGGTCAACTAAAGGCGGTGGTAACTCCTCCTTACTTATCTTATGAGGAGTTACTGTCGCACTAATATCTGTCTTTTGTTCTTCATAGGATGTCCTTACTATTAGCTCCTCAAATTTAGTGGCAGAAGTAACAGTTGGTGGCTGAGCTGAGGTAGAAGGTTGGAGCTCCTCGGTGGTGAAAGTAACAGTTGTCGTATCTTGAGAAACAGGCTGTAGGCTGTCGCTCTCGGGCACTGTTGCACTAATTTCTGCCCCCTGTTTTGAAAGCTCTATCTCCACCAGAAGGTCCCTTGATTTATTCACTGCCTCCTGATTGTGGGGATCGAGTCTGAGGATTATCTTATACACTGCCAGTGCCTTCTGGACAAAGCCATCTTTCAAAAAAAGCCAGGCAGCCTGAGAGTATTCAGGGATAGCCTTTTCTGGTTTTCCGAGTTTTTGATAGGCATCGCCAAGTTTAAGAAAGACCTGAGGATTTTCAGGTTCTGAACCCTTAAGTTCATTAAGGTGCTCAAGGGCCTTCTGCCAGTTCTGTTTTCTTACTGCAGAAAAATAGGCTTCCCAGAGATTCATGGAATATTATACCACAGCTAAAATCACTGCCAATGGAGTTGACTCTCCTTCCATTATATGGTATGGATATGATATGAAAGACCTTGTTTCATTAATAATAGAGGCTGAACGGGAGATTGCTGATAATTTCAGAAAAGAGAGGTCCCGCATCGAGAGATGGCTTGAAGAAAAGAAAAAGGAGATAAATGAAGAGCTTGCATTAAGAGAAGGAAACCTTGAGAAAGAAACAATAGAGATTGGAGAAAACATAAAAAGAGATGCTCAAAAAAAGGCAGAAGAGCTTCTTGAAAAGGCAAGGAATGAGGCCTGCAGGCTCAGAGATATGAGAGAGGATGTTTTAAAGGAGATAGTTCTTAAGTATATAAAAGAGCGGGTAGCGGGGAGCGTATAGCGTACAGCGAATAGCGTGGAGCGTGTAGCGTAGAGCGAATAGCGTGGAGCGTATAGCGGGGAGCGGGGAGCGTAGAGCGTATAGGGTGTAGCGGTAGGGGGAAGGCTATGATTGTCAGGATGTCAAAGGTGGAGATAGCTGGTATGAAGGAACTTCTGGAAGATACACTGGAGGTTCTCAGAGAAGAGGGGATATTTCAGATCGAGACAGAGACTGTTGGGTTCATTGATAGGGCAGAGGAAGAATACATAAGTACCTTTTCAATGGATCAGAAGGCCCTTTCAGAGAAACTTCTCCTTGAAGATATGAAGGTCCGTCTTGAAGAACTATTTTCCCTTATGCCTAAAATTACAACAAGAAGGAGTTATATTGAGCCAGAAAATATTATAGATACATTGAGGAGATTGCTTCCAGGACATATTAAATTTCTTGAAGGCCTTATGAAGAAAAAGGACCTTCTCCAGAGAGAGCTTTCTGAGCTAATAAGATATAAAAACTTTATGGATGCCATAGAACCGATCATCGGAGGAGTGGAGAAAACAGAGGAGATAGATTTTATAGGTCTTACAATAAAAGAGCCTGAGGCGATTCCGCATCTAAGAAAGCTTCTCTTCAAGATAACTGATGGCAGGTATGAGCTTTTTACAAACAGGTCCTCTGATGGAACCCTTGCAGGTGTCCTCATTACTGAAAAGAGGCTTTCAGAGATTATCAGAAAGGCCCTTCGTGATGAGAGGATACCAGAGATTACCCTTCCCTCAACCATTGAGGGTCTTACATTTGCTGAGAGATTGAGGATATTTAATGAAAAGATTGAGGAGATAAACAGGGCTATACAGGAGATTAATAGTGAGGTCCAGAGGTTCACATTGCGATGGAAGCCCCTTTATGATAGAACCCTTGAATGGATAGATGAAAGGCTCTCTATTATGAAGGCCACTGCCCATGTATTTGAGACAAGGATGTGTTTTATTATTTACGGCTGGATGCCTTCTGATGCAGTAACAACACTTTCCAGGAGATTAACTGAAAGATTTGGCGGAAGGGTAACACTTATTGAAAAGGAGATATTTGAGGAGGACCTCGAGAGAATCCCTGTGATGCTCAAGAACCCACCTTATTTTCAGCCCTTTGAGGTTATGGTTCGGCTATTGCCCCTTCCAAGATATGGAACCTTTGACCCAACACCTTTTATAGGCCTCTTTTTTCCTATATTCTTTGGTATGATTCTTGGTGATGCAGGCTATGGTATTGTGTTGCTTTGCCTTTCAATATTTTCTTTAAGAAGATTTAAAAAGAAAAAGAACCTTCAGGATGTCTCAAGGATAATATTCATATGCTCCATCTATTCTATCTTTTTCGGTATCCTCTATGGAGAGTTTTTCGGCGAGGTGGGCCACAAACTCTTCGGTCTTGAGCCCATATGTATTGAGCGAAGGACAGCAGTTATCCCTATGCTCTATTTTGCCCTTGCTGTTGGTCTTTTCCATGTATTGATAGGCCTGCTTCTCGGTGTTATAACAGGTATCAAGAAAAGAACAAATAAAGAGGCTATCGCAAAATCCATAGATATACTATTAATCATTGCTACTGTCATTGCTGTATCTGCCCTTTGCGGGATAATACCTGA
>Ga0272445_1001102_pt1 | contig 22178 bp, 16 predicted proteins | sample YNPCB0031_FD_194404 | JGI IMG/M metagenome (GOLD analysis project Ga0272445, IMG submission 194404) | Hot spring sediment microbial communities from Yellowstone National Park, WY, United States - YNP-CB-003-1 | ecosystem: Environmental > Aquatic > Thermal springs > Hot (42-90C) > Sediment... | reverse complement strand
AAAAAACACCTATCAAAAGCCCGCTTAATACTAAAATTGCCCAAAACATTATGAATAATAGGAGATCCTCAGGTTTTACACCTGGCACAAAATTGAAAAGCAAATTTAAAATCTCCATGATTTTCTGATCCGACTTTATGTAACCGTAGGCTTGATTTAGGATGACGGCTATAAGCACCAGATACATGTCGGTGAGGTAATATTTAAGAAATGATAGTGGATGAGGTTTAGCGGAAACATCTATAGTTTCACCCTTCAAGAGATCGAATCCCGGCTTCATCAACATATGGATCACGACGCATTAGGAAATTTAATATACTAAATAATAACTCTTTTGAATAGGAAGCCCTCTGCCACATAGACAGGTGGATTTAGAAACTGATGCTACGCTATTTGTATATTTATTTATCGCTTAACCCGTCTAAGCCAGATTTTAAGTGTTTCACCAGATAGGCTGTAGGTTGCTGAATGCGCGTCTTCAGGCGGGCTGCCCCTTCTTATGAAGACTGATAATGTTTCGGCAGCTATATATTCACCGAAGTTTTCGAAGACGGATGTTAAGATGGGGCCGGCTTCATAGTATGTTTCAATCTGATCCGCTATGTTAAACCCAGCTTCTTTTCTCTGGTTTTGTATTCGCCTAACTATGTCACGCGCAAGCCCCTCCATTTTTAGATTCTCAGGTATGGCGATATTTACGCCAACGATTATTCCTTCCTCCTCAGAGATTGAGTATCCGCTCCTGGGCTGGGTTACTATCTTGATTTCCTCTGGAAGTATCATTATATTTTCATTTTCAATGATCAGATTCAAATGTCCCTTGCTTTCTAGGGATGCTATCGCTTCCTCAGGGTTAATTTGACTAATAGCCTCCTGGATCTTTGGAAAGAGCTTACCGTATTTTCTGCCAAGCGCTTCCGGAATGGGCTTTATAACATGCTCTATTAGCTCATTTCTATCAGTTGTTAGGGAAATGTTTTTCACGTTCAGCTCCTCAATGATTAGACCCCTAAATTTCTCAATGCGTCTAATGATCTCTTCATCAGCCACAATCTTTGCTTCGGCAAGCGGCTGACGCAATTTGATTCCAGATTTGCTGCGTGCGGATCTACCTAGGCTGCAAACCTTAATCGTCAGATCCATATCTGTCATAAGATCTCTGTCAATCATTCTCTCATCAGCAACGGGCCAATCGTTGTGATGGACACTTTCCGGAGCGTTCGGATCAACGCTTCTAACTATGTTCTGGTAGATCTCTTCCGTCAGGAAGGGTATGAAGGGCGCGAGGATCTTGATAAGGGTTGTTATGCAAGTGTACAGCGTAGTGTATGCGGCATTCTTATCGTCATCTCTCTCACTCTTCCAGAATCTGCGCCTAGATCTTCTAATATACCATGTTGAGAGTTCATCGACAAACTTTTCTATCGAGATCGCCGCATCATATGGGTTATAATCATCAAGATACCTTGTTGCGTCTTTGATCAGCATGTTAAGTTTGGAGAGTAGCCACTTATCTAATAGCGAAAGCGCCTCGTAGGGGACAGCATTCCTCGGGGTCCACTCATCCAGATTAGCGTAGGTTACGAAGAAGCTGTATATGTTCCAGAGTGGAATTAGGAAACGCCTCTTGATCTCATCTGCCCTCTTATAGCCAAATAGAAGGTTTGTCTCAGGCTTATTGGTGCAGTACATCCAGCGCATAACATCCGCACCCATTGTTTCAACAGCCTCATCGAACCATATGGCATTACCCCATGACTTATGCATTTCACGTCCATCCTCGCCTAAAACGAGACCGTGCCCAAAGCAGACTTTGAATGGCGCCTCACCCTCCATGATTGTGCTCATCGCAAGCATAGCGTAGAACCAATTTCTAAATTGCCCTGGAAGGGATTCGCAGACCAAATCCGCCGGGAACCATTTTCTCCAGTAATCCCGGTCATATCTGTAGCGAAGCGTTGAGTAGGAGACTATGCCGGCGTCAAGCCATGGGTTGCCTACGTCCGGTATGCGTGACATAAGCGTGCCGCATTTGGAGCATTTAATCTTAACAGCGTCAACCCATGGTCTATGCGGCGTATGCCCTTCAAATATCTCCCATCCCTCAACAGCCCTTGCCTTAAGCTCCTCCTCTCCGCCCATAACCTCGAATCCTCCACATTTCGGGCATTCCCATATTGGCAGCGCTAAGCCCCAGTAGCGCTTCTTAGATATCATCCAATCCTCCATGTTTTGGAGCCAATCCATCTCCTGCTGTAATCCGTACTCCGGTATCCATCGAACCCTCTTGGCGACCTCCATTATTTGATATCTTAAGTTTCTAGATTTCTCCTCTTCAGTGATTTCCTCAAGGGGTTTACCGAGTTTTTCACCCATCGATATGAACCATTCGTCCACTAAGCGGAATACGAGTTCGCTGCCGCAGCGCCAACAAACTGGGTAACGGTGAACATAATCCTCAACTTTAAAGAGCAAACCTTTCCTCTTCAAATCCTCAATAACCGGCTCCGCTGAATCATAAACATGCATTCCGGTGAATTTTCCGAAACCCTCGATGAACACGCCGAACTCATTAAGCGGCGCAACGATCGGTAAATTGTAGATTTTTCCAAGCTCAAGGTCCTCCTTGCCGCAGCCCGGCGCAATATGAACTATGCATGTGCCCTCCTCCTCGCTCACTTCATCCCATAATATTATCCGATGCGCATCTACAGCTCCGGAATCCTTTTCAGCCGGCAGCTCATCGAATGGTCCATCATAGGCCCAGCCTTCCATATCGCAGCCCTTAATCTCCTCAAGGATTTCGTAGCTCCCCTTTGGCAAGGTTCTCTCCAGGGCTGGTTTGCCGAGATATAAATATTCATCGTTATATTTGATTTTCACATACGTTATGTCCGGATGAACAGCGGCTGCAACATTAGACGTTAGGGTCCATGGCGTTGTTGTCCAAACCAATAAGGATTCTTTTTCCCTATCTTTAAGCGGAAACCTGAGGGTTAAGCCCGGATGGGTTAGCTCCCTATAGCCTTCCGTTACGATCTCATGCTCCGAGAGGGCTGTTGAGCATCTTGGGCACCATGGCATCACATCTCTGCCTTTATATATCCAGCCCTTCTCGTAGCATTTCTTAAGCATTCGCCAAATCATATAATTATTCTCATCTGAGAAGGTGAAATATGAACCCCCTATCTCCGGAGAGCCGAGCCGCCCAACAATTTTCTCAACTGTATCGGTGATTAAGCCATTAGCGCCCTTAATGGTCACAATTTGACTTGGGTTTTCTAAGCAGTCTGCTAAATAGCGCAGTAGATCCGGATCATTCCAATCCATCCAGTAGCCTAAGCGTATAGACTGCTCAGTCTGTATGGCTGCGTAACGCAGCGCTCTCTGCTTACACTTCTTAACGAATTCAGCTATACCGTAGGCTTCAATATCTCTTTTAGATTTAAAGCCAAGTTCCCTCTCAACCTCAACCTCAATCCATAATCCTTGACAGTCAAAGCCGTTTTGATATCGCAGCTCATGTCCCTGCATTGCCTTAAACCTTTGGAATAAATCCTTATACGTGCGCCCCCAGGCATGGTGAACCCCCATTGGATTATTGGCGGTTATAGGTCCATCCATGAAGGACCATGGTTTCTTACCCATATTTAGGGCTACACGCTTCTTGAACGCGTTGGTTTCAGCCCAAAACTTCAGTATTTTATGCTCAAGTTTTGGGAAGTCAACCGTCAGAGGAACTTCCTTAAACATTCACATCACTACCCCTCTGAAATATGTAGAATTGAATATAAACCTATAGATTCCGGCATATTGGAATCTAACAGGAGGCGGGCGCTGAAAATTAGCCTTTGATTTGACGTCCACCTCTCATCCTATCACACCACTAAATACATCTTATCCTCGGAAATATAAGAATTGCTGAAACTTAATAATCCAGTTATAAAGATGCTGAATTCAAAGTTTAAAAATTAATTCATTTTCGCCTGTTTCCCCGCGATTTCAGCCGCATGATTGCTTATGAAGAAGAATCTTGTTTCACCCATCGTCTTCACGTTCAGCTGTCTTATCTTCGCAATTATCGGAAAGTCCTTCACGACTTCTCCCAATATTAGACAGTAATGGGGCGGTAAATCGCGCACTATAGACACCGTTGTCTCCGCATCAACTTTCGCTGCCCTTGAAATTATTTCTAAATCATGCTCATTTACAAAATTGAATAGAAATATGTTGTCTGCTTGTCGATAAATGTTTTCTCGAATAGTGTTCGGTTGATTAGTTATGAATGTTGTGAAAACCCCGAAATGTCTCATTCTTGTGACAACATCATCCCAGTAGGTTTCTCTAAGATATAAGTGCGCTTCTTCAGCGAAGAGAAACACGGCTCTGATTCTCCATTGGGACAGTAAATCCTGAAGTTTAGCCAAAACGTACTCAACGACTATTTGCCGATCTATCGATGACAAATTGCTCAAGTCCAGTATTATTGCTCCTCCGCCGCTATTCTCGGTTTCCCGTAGGAGAACCTCAAAATCCACAGCTTCGGAGGGGTTATCCGTGAAAAAATTCGAATGTAAAAGCGTATAGTAACGTGAAAATAAAGCGTCCTTAACCTGCTGGTTACACTGCCATCTTCTGATTGCCTCGCTGAGCTCATGAAATGAAAGTATGTTCCTCTCTTCTAGGAAACGCCATATATGCCTAAACTCTCGAGCTGATGTTCCCGGAAGATCAAGAGCATAAGTGAGAATCCTCATCATTACAGGGAGGCTTGCTTGTGAGAGAGTTATTTTAAAGTTTGCTCCCGGAACCAGAACATGAATTTTATCGGAGAACTCGTTTCTTTCACCGTTTATGTCTAATCCCAGGTTTTTATATTCGCCGTTAAGATCTAAAATTACAACTGTTGCACCATGCGTAATAAGCCCTAGAACAAGGATTTTAGATAGATGAGATTTACCTGTTCCCTTCCTTCCAGTTATTATGTTAAGTTTTCCATCAAGGTTGCATGCATCTATAACGATGGGTGTTTCCTCAATTGTTTCACCCAAGTTTATTGGGAGAACGCTTCTCATACCAGATGCTTCCATCAATCTTTTTATTGGCAGCTTCCTTATAACGGAGTGAGTTCTGGAAGGCAGCCATGAGCTGTCAGGGCTTATCTTCCCATCTTTCATTGTCCCATGAATCTTACATATGAGCAGACGTGCATCCTGAACGTAGAGTATATGCGATGTTATATCAAATGGGTCGACATCTTCGCCTTTAATCGGGTCATCTATCAGAGGCTCCCGAAGCAGTTCTTCCATTATTCCGGGAATGTTAGCAAATTGTATATCTATAACTTGAACAATCATTGATTTACCAGCCTTCCTATCTTCAATTATAAGGTAGCCGCCCTTCTCGACATCCTCATCTGGAAAACTAATGATCTGCATCGTATTTCCAGTTTTCTTATACAGGCGCATGCCCACTAATCTCCAGCGCCACCTGTTCCAAACGGTCCAAAAAGGGCTTTCCTAATGCTCGGCAACGTAACAACCTTCAACCCATATTTTTTGGCTATGAAGCGCTGTATGCCTATAACGTCGCTGGCAGTGAAAGTTGAGAATATATGAGCCAAGCGTAATGCTTCCGGATAACCCTGAAACATAAGTTCATTTCCAAGGAGCTTTCTAACGGCTTCTATCCGCAGATCTCTAGGCAGCGCCTTATCTATGTCAACCCTGAACGGGTACCCCTTATCATTCAGTTTGGCAACGTAAATTTTCCCGTAGAGACGCATGCTCCTAGAGGATGCTGAAAGCATCTGCTCATCAATCTCAAGAAGGCACGGCATGCTCTGCTTGGCAATCAAATCTGTAATCTTCCTTCCGAGAAACCTGATGGTTGAAGCCTTAGAGAACGATAGGACAACGTTCGAGTTATCCCTTGCAGTCTTCAATATGCTAGGTAGGGCATCCTTGGAATTATTAGGGGCTCTAGAAGCCAATGAACCATCCCAAAGAATTATGCTATTGCATGCAGACGCTGAAATCATCATTTGAACCCATCTCTCCAATGCGCTGCATAGGCGGCTTTGCAGCTCAATAAGGAAGGAGAGCTTCGAGATTGAGCCGAGGGGTTGATAATGCTCAAGTAATCCTTGAATCTCCCTCTTATTGTCTTCCGTTATGTGAAATGGAAATGGTCCTATGCGCAAATATCTGTAGACCCTCTTCTCACCCCATACGACAGCGCCCCTTACAGCGCATATGGCCCCCTCCTCAGTCTCACCTATCCTGATGCTTGAAACATCGATGGCTACTATAGGGGTCTCACTGATCATGGGCTCTATGGGTGAGATCATTGAAAATGCTTCTTTACCATAAATTTCTATAACGTCTTCGACCTCTCCTTGAATTTCAATTCTTTCAGATGGCAGATCGGTTAAATTGATCCATGGTTGAAAACACTTGTTTCTTATCTCGCTCATAGAGGTCAAACTTAAGTTGATGAGCCTTCTTGGAAAGCTGGATGATTCGAAAATTTGGGGAAAATTATATTTTGGTGTTGTTGCATAATGTAATTGTTCAATCAACAACATTCACCAACTTATAGTTTAGGGATGTTGTATATAAATGTTGCGCATGAACAAAATGTGCAATTCAATAAACAACAATAAGTGAAAGATAAATGTCCGAGAGAAGTGAGGAGAAAACCCCCGTCCAAATAAAAATGAGGGTTGGAAACTTGGAATTCGAGATAAGCTGCAGAGAGGATCAGGTTAAAGATGTCGTAGATAAAGTTTTGTCAAGCGTTTCGAGCTACATGACAAGACAAGCGCCCGCGTCAAGCGCAGCCGCAGCTCAACCGGCAAGATCCGAGACTTGCAGAGGTATAATTGAGCGCCTTTGGGGTGAGGGCTGGTTCGCTGAGCCGCGCTCGCTAGATGATGTTCATAGGGAGATGACGCGTTTAGGCTATCATTATGATCGAACAGCAGTTGCGCATGTCCTACTCGATCTTGTCAGAGATGGAATTTTAACTAGGGAGGGAAGGGCTAAAAGATATTTATATATTCAGAAGCGTCCTCCCCCCGTAGCAAGCCAGATGGGAGCAACCTAAAGATGATTAAGGATTCAGAGATCACCTCTAAGGTTCTTGTTCTCTCACACTGCCTGCTGAATAAGAGCACAAGGTGGTGGCAAAATAACAAGTCCATTGAGAGAAATAGGGGTTTAGCCTCGCAGCTAATTGAGCTCGCCTCCATGCTTAATGTCGGCGTTATACAGATGCCTTGTCCAGAATTCACTCTATGTGGAAATCCGCGTCCCCCAAGAACGAAAGATGAGTATGAAATGTTGCCCGGTTTTATAGAACACTGCGGCAAGATGGCTAAGCTGGTGGCGGAGCAGATTAAAACTTTAATAACAATGAGCGAGAAGCCGCGTATAGAAATTTTGGCTGTTATCGGCGTCAAGCGGTCCCCCTCATGCGCGGTTAACAGCGCAATACGCAGAGTAGGCTGCGGGAAGCATGCTGAGGAGGAGGGAATCTTCATGGGCTTCTTGAGGAGGGAATTGTTGAAGGAGAATTTAAGCCCGCCATTTTTAGAGTTCGATTTTGATAAACCTGAGGAAATAAAGGGAGATCTAATTAAAGTGTTTAATATTTGTTAACTTTTTACTTCCAGCGCGCGATTCCTCATCTATTTCTTAGAGGCTCTAACCTGGCTTAAAATTATTTTTAATTCATCATCGCCTATAATGTTTAATTCATAGAGTTTTTGGGCAACATCTCTAATGCCTAAAACTGCGTGGAGATTAACGTTTATATCTGCAAGTTTATCTTTTCCACCTTCCTCTCTGTCTAGCAGGACAAATGCGTCTGATACTATTCCCCCCTCTGCTCTAACAGCCAGAGCTGACTTTTTAAGGCTTAATCCTGTTGTAACCAGATCGTCTACCAATAGAACTTTGTTGCCCGGCATTAGGACGCCTTCCACTCTTCGTTCTCTACCTCTAAGCTTCCGCTTTTGGCGCACGTACAAAAAGGGTTTTTTAAGGTTATATGCAACCACAGCGCTTAATGGTAAGCCGGCTGTAGGTATGCCCGCTATTCTATCAAAATTTTCTAAACCAATCTCGTTTTTTATGAACTCAACAATTATTTCAGAAATTTTCGCAAAAGCATCGGGAAAGCTAGATATAACCCTTAAATCGATATAATATGGCGTGATTTTGCCGCTTGGAAGCTTAAAGGCGCCAAATTCTATGGCGTTCGTCTTCTTTAAAATTTGACATATTTCTAAAAGAACAGATTCCTTCTTAAACTCTGCGAACCCTTTGGTGGACATGCATATCCCACATGAGATTATAGATCGTTTCATCTTAAAAGGTTGATTCTCGAAATTAAAAAATAGCGGTTTACGTCATTTATTTAGTGGAGGATGATATCTATTGTAGAGCCTCGTTGAATTCGCTATTGACAGCGCTGGGGACATGGGCGTGGAGTATGCTGAAGCAAGGTTACAGATGGATTTTCGCGAATCCATAATCATGAAAAATGGCATTCTTGAGGCATCGGCTTTTGAGGAGCAGAGGGGGCTTGGCGTAAGGGTTCTTGTCGACGGATCCTTAGGGTTTGCCTCCACAAACGTTTTGAGGAGGAGAAATGTTGAGGAAGCGCTGAGGAAAGCCTTCAATATGGCTAAATCAGCTTCAAAAGTAATGAGGAGGAAAATAGCGATGGGGAAAGGCGATTTAGGAAGCGATAGGGTTGAGGTTAAGCCGAGGGTGAATTTTCTAAATGTAGATCTTGATTCAAGAGTCAGCCTTCTTAGGGAGGCGGATGAACAGGCAATTGCGGCGGCTTCATTGCGCGATGTTAAGGTTCCAGCCCGCATGGTAAGCCTAGATACTTGGATAACCGAGAAGTTCATAATGACAAGCGATGGGGCTAACATTCGCAGCGTAATTCCGAGAGTGGCTTTATTCGCTTTCCTCACGGTTTTTCACCCACAGAAGGGTCCGGTTCAAAGATACTTCAATCTGGGTGAAACTGGAGGGTGGGAAGTTGCTGAAAGATGGAATCTGCCAAAACTATTTTACGAGGAAACATATGCTCTCTCAAATATCCTTTTAGAGGCTGTTAAGCCTCCTGAGGGCGAGATGGATGTTGTTTTGGGACCTGAGGTTGTCGGCATAGTTAGCCATGAATCATGCGGGCATCCGAGCGAAGCTGACAGAATACTTGGTAGGGAAGCAGCTCAGGCGGGTGAAACATTTCTCAAGTTAGACTCAATCGGGCTTAGAGTCGGCTCCCCCAAAGTGAATGTTGCTGATGACCCAACATTAAAGGGCTCATTCGGCTTCTACCTATATGATGAGGAGGGCGTTAAGGCTAGGAGGCGCATCCTAATAAAGGAAGGCGTAGTGAACGAGTTTCTACATAATCGGGAAACAGCAAGCGTGTTCGGCGTTGAAAGTAATGGAGCTTCCAGATCGGTTGCTTATAATCGTGAGCCGATAGTCCGCATGGCAAACACGTTCTTTATGCCAGGAGACTACTCGAAAGAGGAACTTTTCGAGGATATTAAAGAAGGCATATACATCAAGAACTTCATGGAATGGAACATTGACGATAGAAGGTTCAATCAGCGCTATGTGGGATTGGAAGCCTACAAAATAGAGAATGGCGAACTGAAAAGCCTGGTAAGAAACCCTGTGCTGGAAATAACAACTGTAGGATTGTGGTCCGCTGTCGACGCAGCAGGCAAAGACCTGGAGTTTCAGGCGGCATATTGCGGTAAAGGCGACCCGATGCAGGGCATACCCGTCTGGACTGGTGGTCCGCATATACGTTTAAGGAGGGTTAAAATTGGCAGCGCATAAAATTAAGCTCGAAGAAATCCCATCATATGTTGTCGATTTAGGTAAGAGGGAAGGCGCAACCGATGTTTCAGCTGCGCTGACTGAATCCCGTAGGGTTATGATACGCTTCTCAAATAATGAGATCACCGTTTCAAAACTTTTTCTTGACATAATGCTGGATATATTCGTCATGGTTGAGAAACATAGGGCTGTAACTTCGATAAGCACGATATCCCGAAGAAGCATAGAGAAGGCTGTAAAAAACGTTGTAAGGATCGCTAAGGCAACGCCGCCGGCGGATGTTTATGCGCCGCTGCCGCAAGGCCCATTCATCTATGATCCAAACTTGCTTAAAGCCCCAAAGGTTCCGCTGGATCCAGATACATTAACTGCTTATGTGGAATCCGCAATAAAAGGCGCCTTGGAAAAGGGTGCTGAAAGAGCCGCTGGAACATTAAACGCCTATAGGTCTAGGATGCACCTTGCAACCTCAGGCGATGTTCATGCTTCGCAGGAGAAATCCGGTTTGGAGATTTCGGTGAGAGCTTTTGTGTCCGAATTCGCCACAGGACACGCTGTTTCAATCGCAAGTAAACCGGAAGACTTAAACCCGGAGGAAACCGGTATGAGAGCCGGTGAAATAGCTAGAGCAGCCGCCAACCCGAAACCCGGAGAATCTGGGAGATACATGGCGCTTTTAGGTCCAATGGTTTTCGCTGACTTTGTTAATCAGGTTGGCTCCCTTTCATCAGCCTTCCTCGTTGACGCTGGACAGTCATTTTTAATCGACAAAATTGGCTTAGAGGTTGCTTCTAAAAAGTTTACGCTTATCGATGATCCAACACTCGCTGGGACGCTTGGCGCTAGGGCGTTTGATGATGAGGGCGTGCCAACGAGGAGAAAATCAATAATTGAGCAGGGAGTCTTAAAAACCTACCTTCATAATAGTTTAACAGCTAAAAAATTTGGTGTTGAAACCACCGGCAACGCGGGAATAATTGTACCGCATCCATGGAACCTCATAGTTGAACCGGGAAGCAAATCAGTTGATAAGTTGATTGCTGAAGTTGATGAGGGCATATATGTAACAAACGACTGGTACCTTAGGTATCAGAACTATAGAACTGGAGATTTCTCAACAATACCGAGGGACGGCATGTTCCAGATTAAACGCGGCGAAATAGCGGCTTCCATTAGAGAACTGCGCATAAGCGATAACATGCTTAGAATACTTCAGAACATAATAGACTTAAGCATTTCAAGAATGTGGATCAAATGGTGGGAAGTGGAGATTCCAACTCTTACACCATACGCCCTAATCAGCGAATTAAACTTCACAAAATCAAGGATGTAAATGTAGAGAGCATGGTTCCCCACATATTTTTTAGTTTCCATCCTTTGTCATATTTAAACCGCTCAGATAGGAGAGCTGGGAGAGCCATTATAATCCAAAGAACTTCTCTATTCTGCTAAGGATCTTATCTATTCTGAAGTGGGCCTCCATATTGTTCCTCCAATCTTCCGGAAGTTTACGCTTGAATCTTCCAGCTGCACGTCCATCCATAATAACGATTACCCCTCTGTCTTCTGGGCTTCGTATTAGTCTTCCAGCAGATTGAGCGAGCGCATTCAGGCATGGAATTTCATTCGCATACTCCATAGCTTTTTCCCCAAATTTCTTCTGGAAATATTCTTGGAGAGCCATTTGAAGCTCAGTCTTTTTTGGAAATGGCAATCCAACCATTATGACTGCTGAAAGCATGCTTCTTCCCTCCTCGGTTAAATCGACCCCCTCGCTTATTTTTCCCCTCGCAACGCCGAAAACCACGCAGTGGACATTATCCTTTAGAAAACTGAGTGCATCCAGAATCTTCATGTCTCTTTCCTCAACCAGTAGGGGCGAATTCAGATTTACCGCTTTAGAGATTTCCCGCATAACTTCATAGGATGGGAAGTAAACCGCGATTCTTCCATTAATCTTCTGAATTAGCTGCTCGAGGTGGGCAGCTATTCTTTTCCATTGGATTTCACCGCGCTTCTCAAATTTCGTTGTGACAGATCTGTCGACGAGGATAAGCCTATTTTCAGGTGGAAATGGATTGGGCAGCTCTAAGCTTTGACATCGGCTTCTCTCAAGCCCCAAAATATCTATGTAATAATCTTGATCCCAAAGGGTACCTGACATTAGTATGGTTGAACGTAAATCGTTTATTACACTTGAGGTTAACGATGGGTCGAGGCATCTGATTCCAAGCCTTACATGCTTTTTTCCTTCCCTATCAACTTCAACCTTCACGTATCTAGCATATCTTGAATCCGTCAGGCTTATCCAGTCTAGGAGGAAGTCTGCGCAGCGGGAAAGATATGACACTGGGCTCTTTCCAATCTCATTTCTCCTCTGCCTAACAATCTCGCCTTTATCTGCAAGCTCATGGATGATGTTAATTAGAGCGTCGGAGTCCACGCTGAGTCTTTTGGATAAGGCGTTAACGAGATCCCCAACTTTAATAAGATGTTCAACGTCAGATCCATATTTCTTATAAACGTCTTTTCCTAAATTAATCATTGCGCTGTGTAGGGCGTCAAGAAATCCGGAATCATCAATCTCGAAGTTTTCAACTTCCCTTCGAGCCCTTGCAACTGATCTTGATGATAGTTCATCTGAAAGAATCCCAGATGCATAGTATGGTAGGCTATGCGCCTCATCAAAAACGCAGTTTACTTCCCTCATCTTTATGCCAGCTCTGCCTAGAAGGGAGCCTCTGATGACGTCTACGAGGATATAGTTGTAGTTGCCTATCACTATGTCAGCGTATCTTGTAAGGATCCTCGTAACTTCATATGGGCATAGTTTTTCACCGCGGCATATTTCGTAAACTTCTTCGGGTAGAAGGGGTCCGGCGCTCTTAATCTTATTGATGATTAAGCGGGCACGCCAGCTAGGTCTCCATCCATCGTATGTTCTATCATAGTATGCGCATGATCCTCCGAAGAGTCCGCTTTTTAAACCCTTACAGTAATGGAGAAAATCTACGTAGCTTATATCTTCAATATTTGGATCTTCAAAAGTGTATGGGCACATCTCCCTTTTACTCTTAAATATTGAGGCTGTGAAGCTTATGCCGGAATAATTTTTAATGTTCTTAAGTTCCCGCGCGTAAATTTCAAGTTGACTTTTCGTCCTCGTCAAAACTAAAAGCTTCCCAAGCGAAGGGTTTGATTTCCTAGCGGCGAAGAATGCTGCTAAAACAGAAATTGATTTGCCGGTGCCGCAGGGGGAAGAAAGCAAACCTATCCTCCCATTCATCATAATCTCATATGCAAATCTTATTGCTTCAATCTGGAAGGGACGGAACTTCGGATATGGGAAAAACTCCTTGATTAAGAGCTGGAAACCCTTTCTCGCTTCATCCTCAGGCCTCGCCGCCGGCGACTCATATTTCTCCATGAGTAGAGCCCCGCATTTCCTACAAAATCGATCTTTCAAATATTCATTTAGGGTGTAAATCTCTCCGCATTTACGGCAAACAAATCTTCTATCCATTGGTGAATAACCACTATTCCATGGATTAGCTTCCACGGGTAAAAAGCTTGTCTTCAATTTAGGCTATATATGCTAAAAACTTATAAACAATATTTATCATGGTCTCCAGGTTTTTCAGGCTGAAGATAATTGTTTTTTCATGCATATATATGAATGATTCCGAGAAAATATCGTTGGAATTTAGAACCTGGAACCGTTCGCTTATATGTTGATTGGCTGTCAAAAGGGATTGCATAGCGGGGAAAGATTGAGCGTTCTTCGGCTTCTTTCCCAACCCAATCATAAAATTGATATGTCAAATAAGCGAATTTTTCAATTGGATTTAACTTAAAGGATGAGAGTAATGAATGATTTTAGTAGGATAAATTTGAAAATTGCGGAAATAGAGAGAAAACTTAGGACGTTGGGATTTGAATCTGAGAATATCTCTGCAGAGGAATTTTATGAATATGTTAGCGGAGAAACCCCCACAGGTGATATTGTAACTCTAGATGAGATTCTGATCAGCGAGTATCTTATGCTGCATGAGATTGTTGAGATAAGTGAATTGAAGAAGATGAATGTGATCATTGATAAACAGACTATTACTAAGCATTATCCTAAGGTTTATGAAGCCCATCTCACAGCGATGGATTATGAATTAACTTATGCGCTTAATAATGGGGACTACGGATGGATTAAACATAGGCTTGCTTCCAATCCGCTTCTGCCGGCTGATGGATATAATCATTTACGGGGGAAGCTGGCGGATAAATACGAAATGATCATGAAAAAGTTTAAGGTCCATTCTAGATCCCATAATGGGATCTGAAGGAGCCCTCTTACCAACAGCTATCTTTATTTTCAGATAAGCAATATAAGATGGGTGGAAATGGATAAAGTAAATATTGTCCTATGTCAACTTTTATTAGCGAATTCTAGACTTTCATATCGCGAATTGGCAGATAAATTAAATATTTCCGTCACTGCCGTTCATAAACGTATTCAATCTCTCATTGAGATGGGCATAATTCGCAAGTTCACTGCTAAAATTAGCCTCAGTGCGCTAAAAGCAACCCAAGTCATTATTTTCGGAGAATCCAAACTTCCTTTACTCTATGACCTTAAAACTGAGCTGGCGAAGAACGATTCAATTTATTGGCTTGCCGTAGGCAGCGGAAACTTTGTTTACGTAGGTGCTTATCTGAAAAATATATCTGAACTTGAATCTCTCATGAGACACGTCAGGGATGTGGCGGAGCTTCCTGAACCAACTGTTGGAATTTTATCTCCTGAACCGTATTACGCTGCGCAACGTGTAAGCGACACCGCTCTATATGACCTAGATTACCAGATCATCCGCTCCTTAAAGGATAATTCGCGTAAAGCAGTTGCTGAAATCGCTGAAGAATTAGGGGTTTCAGCTAAAACTGTGCATCGTAGACTCGTCCGAATGATTAAAAATGGATTAATAGAATTGTCAATAGAATGGTATCCGGATGCTTCCAATGACATAATAACCATTTTTCATATTTATCTAAAACCTGAATTTGGTGAAAAAGTGATGAATTCGATTTTTAAGAAATATTCGCCTAACATGCTTTTTTACTGGTGTTTCAGTAATATTCCAAATTTTTCTCTGGCTTTCGTGTGGACTAGTGATATGAAAGAGTTGCAGGGCATCCGTGAAAGTCTTGAGCGCGAAGAGAGCGTCCGGTCTATTTTGCCCAACGTTTTGTTCTCAGGCTGCATTTTCGAAACTTGGAGAGATAAAATCCTTTAGGGATAATCCATTTACATGTCCTTTTCTTTAACCTAAAATATTTGAAAATGCCCTTATGAAAGAGTTTCTCTCGGGTTTTCTTTCATGACACGGTTAACATAAACTTAAATTCAGCATTGTAGCAGTTATCCCAAGCAAATGGTGGATATAATGGCTGATTCAATAGTGATCATTGAAGATTTGGTTAAAAAATTCGAAGATGTTGTTGCTTTAGATGGCGTTAGTTTGCAAATTGCAAAAGGGGAACTTTTTGGTTTGCTTGGACCGAATGGCGCTGGTAAAACCACAATAATAAATATTCTTTGCGGCGTTTTAAAGCCAACAAGCGGTTTTGTAAGCATCAACGGTTACGATGTGCAAAGGGAAACCCGAAAGGTTAAGGAATTCATAGGCGTATGCCCTCAGGAAACCGCGATTTATCCGTATCTTACCGGATTGGAGAACGCGGAACTCTTCGGGGATCTCTATGCTGTTGACAAGCATACGTTTAGAGCTAGATGCAACATGCTGTTTGAGAGGTTGGCTCTTGCTAAAGATGCCAAAAGAAGGACTGAAAAATATAGTGGAGGTATGAAGAGAAGACTAAGTTTCATCCTTGCATTAATCCATGATCCGCAGGTTATATTCTTGGATGAACCTACAGTCGGCATGGATCCTCAATCACGCCATGTTGTTTGGGATTTTATAAGGGAACTTAAAAGAGAAGGTAAAACCATCATTTTAACCACCCATTACATGGAGGAAGCTGAGGAACTTTGCGATCGCGTCGGCATAATCGATCATGGAAAGATGATTGCGCTTGACCCGCCAAGAACCTTAATTTCGAAAAATGATGTTGGAAATCTTGAGGAAGTTTTCATCAAGTTCACTGGGAGAAAAATAAGAGAGAATGAATGGAGATGAATGCTCAAAGAGTTTTCGCTTTAATTAAAAAAGAATTGAGGAAGACGGTTCGCGACTCAGCTGTGCTATTCCTGATTTTCCTATTCCCAATAATTTTCGTCTTTACCTTCAGCACTGCCTTTGGGGGATCTGGAGGTGAACAGCCAGTTTACAACATCGGCATAATTGACATGGATGAGGGAAATGCGTCGCAGATTCTTTTAGCCGCGTTATCTGATACGAAAATATTGAATCTAAACATTTATGGGGACGATCAGACTGCGCAAAATGATCTTTCACAGGGCAAGATTCAGGCGGTCATATTGATCCCGAAGGATTTCAGTCTAAGCCTAGCTTCCTATCAAGCTGCGCCAGACGACCCTAGCAGATGGATAAATACAACTCTCACCCTTTATTTAGATAAGGGGTCGCTTATTGCGACGCAGGCTATACCTCCAATCGTTCAGCAAGTAATCACATTAATGACTGGATATGAAAAAATTGTTTCGCTGAGTCCTCTCCGTTTAGAAACGGCACACTTAGTTGATGTGAAGAAGACGTCGGCATTTGAATTTATGGCCCCAGGCATGTTCACCTTTGCATCAATATATATTATTTTTATGGTTGCTCAGTCCTTTGTTCAAGACCGCGAAAATGGCATGATGAAACGTATTCGAATCACGCCAATAACTCCGACTGAATTCATGATTGGTCAAATTCTGTCCTACGCAATTATAGCTCTTGTTCAAGCAGCATTGGTTTTCACCATGCTTTACCTGCTGGGATTTAGACCGAACGTAGATTTACATACTTATGCTTTCACTTTCTTTTTATTAACGGTTTTCTCATTTTCTAATGTTGGATTCGGCTTAATCGTAGCGACTATTGCAAAAACGCCGGGCGCAGCATCAGGCATTTCATTTCTCTTTGTTCTTCCCCAGCTATTCCTAGGTACCTTTGTCGGCGCATCCCTTTCCTCAAGCGTTCAAGTGGCAAGCAGATTTGTCCCAAACTACTATGTTACTGATGCTTTAACTTCGCTATTTCTCAGGGGCGCAGCGATCACGAGTCAAACAGTGCTATTTGACTTAATGGTGGTGTCAGCATCCTGCGCGGCAATTTTAGCCTTAGGCGTAACGTTCTATGCGAAATGCTATAAAGATTAGCATCTTCCGCTTGCATAAACACGTTTGAAACGTGATAAAAGGCGGAGGAGAAGGATGAGAAAGGGCGGCGGATTAAACATTCAAAAGATGCTTAAAGAAGCCGAGTCATCTGAGAATCAGGAGGTATACTTCAGCATTGATAAAAATAGAAACTGCAGAATAGGCGTGATTGCAAGGTCCACACGTTCTAAGTCTCCAAGGTTCTTTATTGAGGTGATTGTTTGTTTATTCCCAAACTATGGCAAAGTTGATCTGCAATCCTTAAAGAGAGAAATCGCTTTTCTAGAAGAGTTACATAAAAGGAATTATTCCCTAACATGTCAAGATGGCAACTACATTTCATGCGAGATGGAAGTTTCCATCAATAATCTGGCAGAAGAGTATAGGGCAATAAAAATGTTAAAGGCATAGTTTTCTTCTGAATTAGCATTTTAAGCAGCATACGCCATTTCCCTACTTAAACTTTACATGGATATCGATTGAGTTTTGATTAGTCACCCTCTGCTTAGAATCTTCATGCACCGTCAAAATGTCTATCGGATTTTCGATCCTCCCAATATTGCCGCGTTCTGAGAAAGTGGATTTTAGCCTTTAAAAGATCCATATAGAAATCTTCCTCTTTCATATGCATTTTGCCAAGTATCCTTGAGGCTGTTTCAGGACCTACGCCCATAACTTGCAGGGCTATGATTGCCTGCTTACCATAGCTCAAAATTAGATCCGCTGTCCTTCGGGCGCGGGAAAGACTCCTAATTTCGTTTTCAGTTAAATGTTCCCCCCTTAATCTTTTGCTTAAAATTTGCTTAAGCTCCTCTAGATCCTGCCTGGTTCTAATGCATGTTATGAGCGCTGATCCGCATATTCCGCATACCGGTTTATTAGGTAAATTCTTAACGATCGCCTCGGTTGACCATTCGAGGCATGAGAGGCATAAAAGCCTAATTTTACGCATCTCAATTGCTTTCTTCATCCGCTCTATGTTGCTCATTATAATATGCTTCGGAGCCATTAGCTCCGATAAATCCGAGTAAACTGACAGTATATGATAAGCCATGGGTGAGGGGCGCTCCTTTGAAAATAATATTTCAAGATGTATATTGCCAGATTTAATCTCCCTTAAGAATTTTTTAGCCGATTCCAGGTCAACTTTCTCTCTTAAAGCCTCTTTAAGAGCCTCCTCATATATGGGCGTATCCTTAAACTTTTCAGGTAACTTTTCAAGTTCCTTAGGCCCCATTGTTCTGCCTCTCTGGAGGGCGCCGAATCTTTCAGCAACGGTCTTAATGTTACTTGCGAAGGGGAAGCGGGCTTTAAGATAATCTCGGAATGCTTTTTCTATTTCCTCATCGTTTAAGCCGAAGAGTTTGCCTGCTATCTGCCTTAAACTTTGGTCTCTAATTTCATGTGTTAACTCAATAAGTATGCGATAGCTATCGTTCCACCAGCCGACTATAAGCTCATCATCGGAAAGTAATGCATCAAATATGCATCCCAAAGCCTTATTTATCATTTCTCCAAAGCATACGTGAATTATAATGAAGCGGTCGAACCCTTCAACCACAACGCATTTATCTGTTGGAACGGGCAGATTCCGCTCAATATGCTCATTTATCTCGTTAACAACTTCGCGTATAGTTTGAGGTTTAACCGAGAGTTTCCCCGCAATGTTAAGTATTGCTCTCTCAATATCTGCTTCATTCTTCAGCTCCCTTACTATTTCACCTCTAATTCTGCCAACCTCAAGGGCTAGGCTTAAGGGAACAGGGATCATCTCCCCGTCCCAACCTGGCACTGCTGCCAACGGATCCTCAGACGGAACAACGTAGACTGTTCCAGTTTCATCCTCTATCTCAACTATTCGCCAAACTTTTCCTTTACATATGAAATTTAACCCAACTCTGGCTCTTAAAGCCATGAATTCGTCTCCTAAATCGCCTATCTTCCGATCTGAGATTATATCTATGACTGGATAGCGCCTTTCATCAGGTATCATTGAGAGATTCTCATAGTAGTAGCGTCTTGTTCTTTCCCCTCTTCTCAGAAGATCACCCTCTAAATGAATCTCTCTTAAAGCATTAAGATAACTGATAACTTCGAGGAATTTAACCTTTGAAAGCGAACGGTACGGATGGGCTCTACGTATAATATTTAGCGCCTCATCAACACTGATTTTGCCCTTGTCCATAACTAAGCCGGCTGTTTGATGCGCTAAAACATCAAGAGCATTTTCATGAATAACTGTCGGTTCGATCAAATTATCATAAGCTCGTCTAACAGCCGCAATGGATTCCAATATGTCATCTGTGAAAGCTGCTACAATGATTCCCTCCGATGTTAAGTCAATTTTATGTCCACTTCTACCAACCCTCTGAATAAGGTTTGAAACTCTTCTAGGTGAAAGATGCTGGATTACTAGGTCAACATGTCCCACATCGATGCCTAACTCCAAAGTGCTGGTGCAAACAATAGCCTTTAAAAGGCCGGACTTAAACTGATCTTCTATTAAAGTTCTTTCCTCCCTTGATAGTGATCCATGGTGAACCGCTACATTAGGCGAGAGAAGGCTGAATCTATAGCCTAGCATTTCAGCATTTGTCCTGCTGTTGACGAATAATAGCGTTGACCTATGCTCATCAATCATCTTCAGCATATATCTTAATCGAGCCGCCGCATCGGGGTTGATCCCGATCTTACCGGCTGCTTCATAGTCACCCTCATCGGGGGTTGGATATTCAACACAGTACTTGAAGCCCTTTTGCATTGGAACATTAATTATCGTTATCTTCCGGTTAAAGCCAGCTATGAAGGCTGCGATTTCATCCGGATTGCCAACAGTTGCTGATAAACCTATCCTCTGGAACTCTTTACCGGTTAACTCCCTAAGCCTCTCAAGAGCAACTGTTAACTGTACCCCACGCTTATCATCTGCTAGTTCATGAACCTCATCAACTATGACGAAGAGGACGCTGCTAAGATGCTTACGCATGATCTTACCGGGCAGGATTGCCTGGAGAGTTTCAGGTGTTGTTATAAGCATATTGGGTGGTTTTAATGCCTGTCTTCTACGCACCCTTGCCTCCGTGTCTCCGTGGCGAACTTCAATTGTGAACCCTAATGCATTCGCCCATACGGAAACTCTTTTAACTAAATCTCGATTTAAAGCCCTAAGAGGCGTAATGTACAGGATGGATACGCCGTTTTTTTCAGGTAAATGAATAAATTTTGATAATACTGGCAGCAAGGCAGCTTCGGTTTTTCCGCTTCCAGTAGGAGCTATTAAAAGAACATTTTCTCCTTTGAGAATTTGCGGTATAGCCTTAATCTGCGGTTCAGTTGGATTAAGCAATCCCATTTTAGGTAGGAGAGAACGGATCTCATCAGCAAGTAAATCGAATACGTTAAATCCCAATTTTTGATCTTCCTACTTAAAGCTTTAAAGATCTACTTTTTAATTTTTAGTCTATTAATCAGATATCCTTTTTCAGCATCTACTGGATCCGCCATGAGCGTGATGCAGCCTCTACCTTGAGAAAACAAGCAAAAATATAATCAAACTGGCGATTAAATATGTTGTAAAAAGGATGATGATCGCTGTTGGCGGCTATTAAGGGAACCTATACTATTGAAAAGCATTTTGTTGGTAAAGATAAGATTCCAACATTATGGTTTTATCATGAGGCGAGGGAGACAAAGCCCGTGGTTATCGCCATTCATGGTTGGACGGGAAATAAAGAGGTGATGCTGATTAACTGTTTAAGAATGGCTGATGCTGGATTTTGCACCATTTCGGTTGACGCTCAAATGCATGGAGACCGTCTAGACCCTGAATTTTGGGGTAAAATCGCTGAAAATTTTCCCAAAACCTTCTTCACAATCGTTGTTGAAACTGCTAAAGACATAAGCCAGATCTTGGATTTTCTTGAAATGAGAGATGATGTTGACCCGGCTAGGATAGGTGTAATGGGCGTTTCTATGGGAGGTTTCATAACCTTGGTTGCAGCCTTTCTGGAGAAGAGAATAAAAGCCGCCGTGTCCGTGATTGGAGCTGCCAATTTCCCCCTTTTCATTGAGAGAATTGTTTCTCTGAAAGTTTTGCCCTTTAAAGAAAAACCCATGCTTCAACCAGATGAAGAAACGAAGAAACTATATCAGAATTATGATCCGCTTAATAATCTTGAAAAGTTTCCTCCAGCTGCGCTGCTTCTTATCGGCGGCTTAATGGACGAGTTTATCCTTAAAGAAGGCATTGAAACCCTATATGAAGCGCTGAAACCATATTATAACGCCTATAAAGATCGGTTGAAACTGAAATTTTTTGATGTAGGTCATATCTACACCCCTGAAATGGAAGCAGAAGTCATTAAATGGTTCAGAGAGCATTTAATAGAAAAGCATTAAGGAACTAAGTATGTGCTCTAAAAGTTTGAAGTTGAAAATAAATTTTATAGAGTAACAACCTGCCTCTGTAGATATGCAGCAACCTTTACATTAAGCTTTCGATTGTACGGCATTAAAAGGAGTTATTAGACGTTAAAGAAATTTAAGCATGATGTAAGGATTTTTCGAAAATCTTTTTAAGGGCCCTGTATTGTCTCATTAGCATTAAATCCCTGCATTTTTACTTGAAGTTGGAAAATATGAGGTTAAAAATGATGAATAAGATAATTTTTGGGCTTTTCCTTTTTAACTGTTGTTACATGGCGGCTATGGGTTTTACTGCATCAATTCTCCCACTTTACGCTTTAGAATTTGGAGCTGAAGTTACAACAATAGGTCCCATATGGACTGCATCATCACTGGTTAACTTTGCCATGGCCATGATTTGGGGGAGCATATCGGATAAGCGTGGGAAAAGAATGTTCCATGTGATAGTTGGCGCATCTATTTTGTCACTTATATGTCTTCTCTATGCTTCGGCTACGAGTCTCCGTCACATTGTAATATTGATGATTTTTGAGGCTGCCCTCGGC
>Ga0272445_1001099_pt1 | contig 22207 bp, 22 predicted proteins | sample YNPCB0031_FD_194404 | JGI IMG/M metagenome (GOLD analysis project Ga0272445, IMG submission 194404) | Hot spring sediment microbial communities from Yellowstone National Park, WY, United States - YNP-CB-003-1 | ecosystem: Environmental > Aquatic > Thermal springs > Hot (42-90C) > Sediment... | reverse complement strand
AAAAGCTTACCGCCAAGGCCCCGCCCCCGGCCACCAGGGTGAACACGTCCCCCTTGGCGGCAGGTTGGACGGGGACCCAGGACCCCGACATGACGATGTCCCCCGCCCTAAGCCGCTCTCCATAAGCCAAAAGTGTGTTGGCCAGCCAGGCCACAGCCCTAGCCGGGTGGCCCAGGCAGGCCGCCCCCGCCCCCTGGGCCACAAGCCTTCCATTCTTGTAGAGGACCATGCCCAAGGCACCCAGGTCCTCCTCTAGGAGGTCCTTCCGCCAGGGACCCAGCAGGAACCCCCCGTAGGAGGCGTTGTCCGCCACGGTGTCCTCAATCCGGATGCGCCAGTCCTGGATCCGGGAGTCCACGATCTCCACGGCGAAGGCCACGGCCTCCGTGGCCGAGAGAACCTCCTGCGGGGTCACGGAGGGACCCTCCAGGTCCTTGGCCAGGAGGAAGGCCAGCTCCCCCTCCACCCGGGGCTGGAGGAAGAGGGAGGCCGCCACCTCCACCCGGCTTCCCTGGCCCAGGTAGCGGCTCTCCCAAAGCTGGCCGAAGTCGGGCTGGTCCACCCCCAGCTGCTCCTGCACCGCCCTCGAGGTGAGCCCGATCTTCCGCCCCACCACCCGGTCCCCCTTCCCAAGGCGCAGGGCGTTCCAGGCCCGCTGCACCCGGTAAGCGGCCTCTATCCCCTTTAGGCCTCGCTCCGAAAGGGGAGGGATAGGCCTTCCCCCCTCCCAGGCGGTCTCCAGCTCCTTGGCGAAAGCTTCTGCGTCCATGGTCCCTCACTTGTTGGCGAGGCAGACATTCTTGGTCTCGTAGTAGAACTCGTAGCCGTAGTGCCCCCCCTCTCGGCCGATCCCCGACTGCTTGGCCCCGCCGAAGGGCACCCGGAGGTCCCGCACGAACCAGTCGTTGACCCAGACCGTGCCCACCTCCAGGGCCTCGGAGACCCGCACCGCCTGGCCCACTTCCCGGGTCTGGACGATGGCGTTCAGGCCGTAGGGGGTGTTGTTGGCCAGCTCTATGGCCTCCTCCTCCGTGTCAAAGGGCATGACCACCACCATGGGTCCGAAGATCTCCTCCTGGCAGACCTTGTCCGAGGGCTTCACGTCCACCACCACCGTGGGCTCCAGGAAGTACCCCTGGTCAAAGGGGTGAGGAAGCTCAGGCCGCCTGCCCCCGGTGAGAATGGTGGCGGTCTTCCGGGCGATCTCCACGTAGGACATGACCTTTTCCAGGTGCTCCTGGGCGATCAGGGCCCCCATCCGGGTCTCGGGGTCCAGGGGGTCCCCTACCTTGAGGGCCTTGGCGGCGGCCACCAGCTTATCCACGAAGGCTTGGTAGATGCTCCTCTGCACCAGGAGCCTGGAGCCCGCTAGGCAGACCTCCCCCTGGTTGAAGAAACTGGCCCGCATGGTGACCTCCACCGCCCGGTCTAGGTCGGCGCTTTCAAAGATGAGGTTAGGCGCCTTCCCCCCAAGCTCCATGGAGAGTCTCTTCAGGGTGTCGGAGGCGTTTTTCATAATGATCCTTCCCGTGGTGGTCTCCCCGGTGAAGGAGATGAGGCGCACGTCGGGGTGCCGGGTCAGGAACTCGCCGGCGGAGTTGGGCCCGAAGCCGTGGACCACGTTGAACACCCCAGGGGGGAGCCCCGCCTCGTGGGCCGCCTTTGCCAGAAGCCAGGCCCCCAGGGGCGTGAACTCCGCAGGCTTCAGAACGGCGGTGTTGCCGAAGGCCAGGGTGGGGCCGATCTTCCAGGTGGCCAGCATGGAGGGCATGTTCCAGGGGGTGATGAGGGCCGCCACCCCCACGGGGAAGCGGAGGACGTAGTTGATGTAGCCGTTCTCCATGGGGTAGGCCTCGGAGCCGTGGGTCACAGCGAAGTCGGCGAAGAACTCAATGTTGTTGGCCATGCGGTCCACGTACCCCAGGCGGTTCTCGTGGATGGGCCGGCCCACGTCCAGGGTCTCCACCACCTCAAAGACGGGGCGCCACTCCCGGATCTTGTCGGCGAAGCGCCGGAGGTAGGGCCGGCGCTGGCTTGGCGGCATCTTGCCCCATTTGGCGAACGCCTCCTTGGCCGCGGCCACCGCCAGGTCCACCTCCTTCTCCCGCCCCTCAGGGGCGGTGGCGATCACCTCCCCCGTGGCCGGATAGATCACGGGGAAGAAGTTCTCCCCCCGCACAAACTCCCCGCCGATGTAGTGGGTGACCTCCAGGGGAAGCTCGTAGGGAAAGCCCAGGGCCTTGAGCCGTTCCACCGTTTCCTTGTAGAGCTTGGGTTCCACCATCCTCACACCTCCCAAAGGGGAGCCACCAGGACCCCCGCCTCGCTCCAAACCTCCAAAACCCCCGCCTCCGCGGGCACCGCCGGGGCCGGGGAACCCAGGAAGACCACCTGGAAGGCCTTAAGCCCCCCCACCTGGTTCGCCAACCAAAGGAGGCGCCCCACGGGGTCCCCCAGGGCCGCCACGGGTCCCTCCGTGGCCAGGCGGCCGTTGAGGTAAAGCCGCAGGTGCCCCTCAGGGGGAGCGGAAAGCCGCCTGAGCCCCAGAAGGAACCCCCCTCCCGAGGTGTTGTCCGCCACCACCTCCTCCGCGGTGAAGCGGTACCCCTCCCAAATGGAGTCCAGCACGTCCACGGCCAGGTAAAACCCGCCTATGGCCCGCATGGCCTCGCCGGGAGCCGCCCCGGGGGCGAGGTCTTCCTTGAGGACCACGGCCAGCTCGGGCTCGAGGCGGGGCTGGATAAAGGAAGCAAGCCGCACCTCCTCCAGGATCATGCCCGGGTGCACCCGGCCGTAGATGGGAGCGGCCAGGCCCATCTGCCGCTGCTTGGCCTCGGAGACCAAGCCCAGCTTGTAGCCCTTGAGGGGCCCGGGGAAGAGGGCCTCCTGGATGCGGTAGGCCTCCTCGAGGCCCACCCCCCAGTCCTTCTGCCCCTGAAGGGTCTTCCTCTCCTTGCGGGCCTCCCTCACCGCTTCCGAAAGCGTCATGCTCCCTCCTTGTCCGCGAAGAGCACGCCACCTACCGCCCACTGGTCCCGGCGCACCTCGTAGAGGATCACCCGGACCTCCTCCTCAGGCTCCCCCAAAACCCGGGCGGCCATCTCCGTGAGCCTTCGCACCAGCTCCCGCTTCTTATCCAGCGGCCTTCCCTCCAAGAGGGTCACCCTAAGGACCACCACCTAGTACCTCCGGATCAAGACCACGCCCAGGATAAGGAGGAGGACCCCGAGCAACCTCAGAAGGGTAATGGGCTTTGGAGGATAGAGGAGACCCAGGGCCTCGAGGGCGATGGAGGCCGCCATCTGCCCCGCCACCAGAAGGGCAAAGGAGATCAAGGCGCCAAGCCTAGGGGCCAGGGCCACGATGCTCCACACGTAAATGGCTCCTCCAATTCCCCCAAGCCAGGCCCAAAGGGGGGCCTTCCAGGCGCCTCCCCAGGCGCCGGGGGCTAAGCGCTGCACGAGCAGGAAGAGAAAGAGGCTTCCTACCAGGAAGGAGACTAGAGAAGCCCTCAAGGGGTGCCCCAGGTGGCGGGCAAGCTCCCCGTTGACCCCGGCCTGGATCGGAAGGAGGGCTCCTGCCATAAAGACCAACAGGTAAATCACCTTCACCCCCCAATCCCTGCGCTCCCCTCCACCACACTGAGAAGCGCCGTCCAGTCCTCCTCCCCCATCCCCCGGGCCACCCCCTCCAGGAACCGGTCCAGGAGGAGGTGCCCGAGGGGCAGGGGCGTCTGGGTGGTGTCCGCCGCCTGGTGGATGAGGCGCACGTCCTTAAGCCCCAGCCGAAGTTTGAACCCGGGGGGACTGAAGCGCCTCTCCAGAAGAATCCGCCCGTAGGCCTCGTAGACCGGGGAGCGGAAAAAGCCCCGCACCACCTCGTAAAAAGCCTCCCGCCTCACCCCGTTCTTCTCCACCAGCACGTAGGCCTCGGAGAGGGCCTCCAGCATACTGGCGATGAGGAAGTTCCCCCCGAGCTTCACCGCGTGGGCCAGGTGGGGGGCCTCCCCCACCTCGTAGACCTCCACCCCCAGGGCCTTCAGGAGGGGCCTCGCCTCCTCCACGTCCGCGGGCGCCCCCGCCACCACGATCCTGAGCTCCCCCCGGGCCGCCGCCTCGGGCCGGCCGAAGACGGGGGCCGCCAGGTAGCGCTTCCCCGCCTGCCTATGCCTTTCCCAGAGGGCGCGGGAGTAGGGCACCCCCAGGGTGCTCATGGCGATGTGGAGGCCCCCCGGGGGAAGCCCCTTCAGGATCTCGGGGAGCACGGCCTCGGTGGCGGCGTCGTCCGCGAGCATGGTGATGACCAGGCCCGTTCCCGCCGCTTCCTTGGGGCTTCCCACCCGGGTGAGGCCCTCCGCCTCCTTGGGCGTCCGGTTCCAGGCCAGGACCTCGTACCCCGCTTGGGCCAGGTTCTTGGCCATGGGAAGGCCCATGCTCCCAAGCCCCACGAAGCCGATCCGCCGCATCCCAGACCCCCTAGCCCGCCAGGGCCCCGGCCTCCCGCTCCTTCAGCTCCAGGGCTACCCGCAGAATCCAGTCCTCCTGCCCCGCCACCGCCTGCCTGCGGCCCAGCTCCAGGAGGATGGCCATGGGGTCCACCCCGAGCTCCTTCCCGATCCTCTTGGCGTGGAGAAGGAAGGTGGAGTAGACCCCCGCGTACCCGATGGCGATGGAGTCCCGGTCCGGGTAGGGCTGGAAGTGCAGAATGGGGCCCATCACGTACTCCGCGGCGTCCAAGAGCTTGAAGACGTCCAGCCCCGGGTTGAGCCCCGCCTTGTCCAAAACCGCCGCCAGCACCTCCGTGGCGGCGTTCCCCGCCCCCGCCCCATAGCCCCTTAGGGTGCCGTCCACCCAGTCCGCCCCCGCCGCCAGGGCCGCCAGGGTGTTCCCAATGGCCAGGCCCAGGTTGTTGTGGGCGTGGAAGCCCACCTTGGCCCGGGAGAGGGCGTCTTTTAGGGCCCGGACCCGGGCGTAGGCGTCCTGGGGCAGCATGGCCCCCGCGGAGTCCACGATGTAGACCACGTCCGCCCCGTAGCTCTCCATGAGAAGGGCCTGCTCCGCTAAAAACTCCGGGGGGCGCATGTGGCTCATCATCAGGAAGCCCACCGCCTCCAGGCCCATCTCCTTGGCCATCCCGAAGTGCTGCTCCGAGATGTCCGCCTCGGTGCACTGGGTGGCGATGCGCACCATCTGGATCCCCGCCTCCACCGCCTCCTTGAGCTCCTTCCGCGTTCCGATCCCGGGGAGGAGCAAGGCCGCCACCTTGGCCCGCCGCACCTCCTCCCGCACCGCCCGGATGAGCTCCATCTCGCTCACCCGGGAGAAACCGTACTGCAGGGAGCTTCCCCCAAGCCCGTCCCCGTGGGAAACCTCTATGGCGTACACGCCCCCCTCGTCCAGAGCCCGGGCGATGGCCTTCGCCTCCGCCACCGTGTACTGGTGCCGGTGGGCGTGGGAACCGTCCCGCAGGGTGGTGTCCACCACCACCGGGGGTTTGGCCCCTTCCAGACTCCAGCTCATGCCCTCACCTCCTCCGCCCGCTTCCCCAAAAGGTGCTGGGCGAAGACTTCCCCCACCCTCCGGGCCGAAGCCGTCATGATGTCCAGGTTCCCCGCGTACTTGGGCAGGTAGTCCCCCGCCCCCTCCACCTCCAGGAGCATGGAGACCACGGTGCGCTCCCCCCACGGGGTGGGAAGCCTCTCAAACACCGGGTCCGCCTTTAGCCGGTACCCCGGCACGTAGGCCTGCACCTCCCGCTCCATGGCCCGCACGCTCGCCACCACCGCCTCCCGGTCAAAGCCCTCTTCCAGGGGAATGGCCCGCACCGTGTTGGTCATGATGATGGGCGGCTCCGCGGGGTTCAGGATGATGATGGCCTTGCCCATCTTGGCCCCGCCGATGGCCTCCAGGCCCCGGGCGGTGGTGAAGGTGAACTCGTCGATGTTCTGCCGCGTCCCGGGGCCCGCCGAGCGGGAGGCCACCGTGGACACCATTTCCGCGTAGAGCACCGGCGCCACCCGGTGCACCGCATACACCAAGGGGATGGTGGCCTGGCCCCCGCAGGTGATGAGATTCACGTTGTCCTTGTCCAGGTGCGCCTTTAGGTTCACCGGGGGCACCACGTAGGGTCCCCGGGCGGCAGGGGTCAGGTCTACGGCAATCCTGCCCGCCTCCCGAAGGAGCTTGGCGTGGCGCACGTGGGCTTTGGCGCTGGTGGCGTCAAAGACGATCTTGATCTCCGGCCTCTCCAGGATGTACTGGATCCCCTCGTGGCTGGCCTCCAAACCCAAAGCCCGAGCCCGGGCCAGCCCCTCAGACTTAGGGTCTATCCCCACCAGGGCCACCAGCTCCATATGCCCGGGGTCTTTCAGCAACTTGTACATGAGGTCCGTGCCAATGTTGCCGGAACCTAGGATTGCCACCTTGACCCTTTCCATACAGTCTCCTCCATGTAGCCCAAGCGCTCGGAGACGGTGCGGGTAGCCTCGAGGACCGCCCTCCGGTACTCCTCCTTCATTTGCTGAAAGCGGTAGAAGGGCACGGAAAGGCTCATGGCCGCAATGACCTCACCGGTGTGGTCCCGGATGGGGGCAGCCACGCAGCAAAGCTCGGGCACCGCCTCCTCGATGTCGTAGGCGTATCCCCGTTCCCGAACCGCCTGGAGTTCGGTCCTGAGCTCGTCCAAGGTGGTGATGGTGTTGGGGGTGAGGGGAGGCAAGCCCCGGACCTCCACGATCCGTTCCACCTCCTCCCACGGGCGGAAGGCCAAAAGCACCTTCCCTACCCCGCTACAGTGGGCGGGAAGCTCCACGCCCACTCCCGTGGTGGCCACCTTCACGGCCCGGGTACCCTCCAACTTCTCCACGTAGATCACCCGTCCGCACTCCAGGACGGCCAGGTGCGTGGTTTCGCCATAGCGGGCCACCAGGTCTTGCATGACGCGGCGGGCCTCCTCCCTCCAGGAGCTCGTGGAAAGAAGAACCTGGGAGAGGGCCAAGACGCGCCAACCGATCCGGTAGCGCCCTTCCCGGTTTCGCTTGAGAAGGCCGATGCGGCTCAAGGTCGCCAGGAGGGCATGGGCGCTGGACTTGGGAATCCCCAGGGCCTTGGCCACCTCACTCACCCCCCACTCCGGGCGCTCCCGGGTGAAAAGCTCTAAGACCTCGCCTACCTTCTGGACCGTTCCGAGCATGAGCCCTACCTCCCAGCTTAGGTCACGTCCCCGGGTGTGCCGAGGGGAAGGTTCAGGATAACCGAAATGTATGTCCCGCATATGCGAACAACCCCCTTGCCCCCCTTCCCTATCCCCTCGTATCGTTTGGGAAGCAACCTTACCTTTCTGCTGTTCGTGAGCAACTAAGGAGGCAAGCTATGGCCCGACCCGACCTGCACATGTCTGCTGAGGAGCTAGAAAGGCTCCGGGACCGCTACCGCGAGCTCATCGGCTTTGTCCCCCCAAGGATCCAAGCCCGCACCGATCTCCTGGCCCGCTTAGATCCGGAGACCTTGCGGATGCAAGAGGAGTTGCGAGCTCGGCTGATGTACCCGCCCTGTTTTGACGTAAAGACCGCCCAGCTCATGCTGTTCGGCATGCTCCTTATGGACCTTTCGGACGCCGCCAGGCTTCATGCCATCGCCGCAAGACGGGCCGGGGCCACCTATGAGGAGCTCAACGCGGTGGTGGGACTCGCCTTCCTCTTTCGGGGTTTGCCTGCCGCCAACCGGGGCGCGGAGGTAATCCAAGAGATCATTCGCTTGGAAGAAGAAGGGAGGCTCTAATGGAAGGGTTCGATGTGGCGCAGCTGGCACACGTGGAGCTCTACACGCCTAATCCCGAAGGGACGCTCTGGTTTTTCAAAGAGGTGCTGGGCCTCGAGGAAACCGCCCGCGAAGGCCAAACCGTTTACCTCCGGGCCTACGAGGACTGGTACCACCACACCCTGAAGATCACCGAGGCCAAGGAAGCGGGGCTTGGGCACATCGCTTGGCGCACCGCTTCCCCCGAAGCCCTAGCACGCCGGGTAAAAGCCCTGGAGGCCTCGGGCCTAGGCGAGGGATGGACCGAGGGGGACCTAGGCCATGGGCCCGCCTACCGTTTCCGCACCCCCGACGGCCACCGCATGGAACTCCTCTTTGAGGTGGAGTACTATGAGGCCCCACCTGAAAAGAGGAGCAAGCTCAAGAACCGCCCCTCCAAAAGACCTCTAAGGGGCGTGCCGGTGCGGCGGCTTGACCACGTGAATTGCCTCTGCGCCGAGGTCACCCCTAACCGCCGCTTCTTTGAGGAAGTCCTGGGGTTCAAGCTCCGGGAACAGAAGGTCAGGGGTGAGGGCGAGGAGTTAGGCGCTTGGCTTTCCGTAAGCCCCCTGGTCCACGAGATCGGCCTAATGAGGGACGCGACTGGCTTAAGGGGCCGCTTCCACCATATCGCCTTCTGGTACGGCTACCCCCAGCACCTCCTGGACCTAGCGGACGTCTTGGTGGAGTACGACGTCCAGATTGAAGCCGGCCCCGGCAAGCACGGCACCACCCAGGCCTACTTCATGTACGTCTTTGAGCCGGGCGGGACCCGGGTAGAGCTCTTCGGGGACACCGGCTACCTCATCTTTGACCCCACGTGGAAGACGGTCGTCTGGGACGTGACCAACGTGAACGACTTGGAAAAGAGCACCATCTGGTTTGGCGGACAGCTGCCGGAAACCTTTTACTCCTACGGCACCCCGCCTGTAGGAGAAAGGGTTGGGACCTAGAATGGTGATGTGCCAACAAGATTGTTGACATTTTGTCGGGCAACGGGTATCCTCAGGCTATAGCCCTAGACCAAGGAGGCGGAAGCATGGGCAGGATCAACCGTAGGCAAGTGGTCAAGGCGGGGCTCGGGGTTATCGGTTTGGCGGCATCCTCCAAGTTCTCCTTCGCTGTTGCGCAACGGGAAGAGCCCCTCCGCATCGGTGTGGTGCTCTCCTACTCCGGGCCCTACGCCAGGCTGGGGCAGGAGATCACCCGGGGGATGGAGCTTTACCTGGAACGGGTCAACCTGCAAGCAGGAGGGCGGCGAATCCAGCTCCTGAAAGAAGACGAAGAGGCTGATCCCGCCGTGGCCCTTCGGAAAGTACGCAAGTTGGTGGAGCAGGACCGGGTAGACCTTTTGGCGGGGATTATCCTCTCCTCCTCGGCCTACGCCATCCGTGACTACGTGCACGAGAAGCAGATTCCCTTGATCATCGCTAACGCAGCGGCCAATGGCATCACGCGCGAGCGGCGGAGCCCTTACATCTTCCGCACCTCCATCAGCGCTTGGCAGCAGCACTACCCCATGGGGGCCTGGGTAGCGAAGAACATTGGCAAAAAGGTCTTCCTTCTTGCCCTGGACTACGCTTTCGGCAAAGAAGCCACCGCTGCCTTCAAAGAGAGTTTCCTACAAGCAGGTGGAGAGGTGGTGGCCGAGGTCTATTCCCCCCTGGGAAGCACCGATTACAGCGCGGTGATCTCCCGCATCGCCGCGGCCCGACCGGAGGGTGTACATGCCGTGCTCTCGGGGAGCGATGCGGTTATCTTCATGCGGCAGTTCACCCAGTTCGGCCTGAACCGCACGGTGCAACTGGCCGTGAGCGGGGAGGTGACGGACGAGAACGTCCTCGAAGCCATCGGTGAAGCCGCTCTCGGAGCCAAAAGCGGGGACCACTGGGTCTATACCCTGAACAATACAGCCAACAAGGAGTTTATACAAGCCTACCGCAAGAAGTACGGGGGGGTACCCAACCACTTTGCCGTGCGGGGGTACGACGCCATGCAGTTCATCGTCAACGCCGTTCAGGACGTTCAGGGAGACGTTAGCAACAAGCGCAAGCTCCTAGAGGCTTTTAAAAGCGCCAAGATCATCAGCCCCCGAGGTTTTGTCCAAATGGACCCCGAAACCAACAACGCCACCCAGCACGTGTACGCCCGGGAAGTGGCCCGCGTAGACGGCCTCCTCACCAATAAGCTCATCGCCGACCTAGGAATAATCCGCGATCCTGGGAAATAGGCCATGGCCTTACTGCTCCTGACCCAGCTCCTTAACAGCCTCGCCTTTGGGATGCTCCTTTTCCTCTTGGCTTTAGGCCTTTCCCTTATCTTCGGAGTGGCCCGGGTGGTGAACCTCGCCCACGGGGCCTTTTACCTACTAGGAGCCTATCTGGGCCTGGCCCTTACCCAGGCCCTGGGAAGCTTCTGGGTAAGCCTTCTCCTAGTCCCTCTCCTGGTTGGCCTTCTGGGCGTTTCGGTGGAGCGTTTGCTCCTTCGAGGGCTTCACGGGAGAGAGCTGGAACAAGTCCTCCTCACCATCGGCCTAGGCTTCGTGCTGGCAGACCTCCTACGAGCGTGGTTTGGGGCCTCCATCCGCTCTGTGCCACCTCCTGCAGAACTTTCTGGTCCCCTTATCCTGGGGCCCTTGATCTACCCCAAGTATCCCCTTTTTGTCCTTGCAACCGGCCTCCTCCTGTTTCTTCTTGTGCGCCTGATCCTGGCACGGACACCCTTCGGCATCCAGGTCCGGGCGGTAACCACCGACCCCGCCATGGCCAGCTCCCTGGGCATCCGTCCCACCCGGGTAAGCCTCGCCACGTTTGGCCTAGGAAGTGCTCTTGCGGGCCTGGGCGGGGTTGTGGGCGCCCCTCTCATCGCCCTGGCTCCTGGCCTGGATGCCCAGATGACCCTGTTCGCCTTGATCGTCGTGGTCATCGGGGGGCTTGGCCGGATCGAAGGGGCCTTCTTTGGGGCCCTGTTGGTGGGGCTTGTGGACGGGTTTGGCCGCCTCTTTTTCCCTCAAGTTGCTATGTTTCTAATCTTCGCCCTAATGGCCTTGGTCTTGGCTCTAAGGCCTGAGGGTCTGCTTGGAAGGAGGGGCACATGATGGGCTGGCTACCTCAAGTGGTCCGCCTCCGGAAGATCCATCCCGGGGTCCTTGCTTTGCGAGCAAGCCTTATAGGCTTTTTGCTCCTACCCCTCGCGTTCAAGGGGTACTTTCTCTATCTGGCCACGGAGGCCGCCCTATTGGGCCTGGCCGCAGTGGCCCTAAGCTTCCTACTGGGCCACGGAGGAATCCCCTCCCTTGGCCAAGCGGCCTTTTTGGGCCTTGGGGGTTACGCTGTGGGACTGGCCATTCGCGAGGGTTTGCCCCTGGGACTTGGCCTCTTTCTCGCTCCCGTGGTGGCGGGAGCGTATGGGATCTTGAGCGGTCTTTTCGTGTTTCGGACCCAGGGCATCTTCGTCCTGATGCTCACCCTGGCCTTTGGCCAGATGGTGTACTCCGCCGCCTACAAGTGGACCAGCCTTACCGGGGGCGATGACGGGTTGAGCCTTTCCCAATTGAGCGTGAACCCCGTCTTCCTGCATGTCGGAGCGGTTTCCGCCCTTGCCCTGGCCATCCTAATCCTCCGCCATCTCCTTCGCACTCCCTACGGCAAAACCTTCGAGGCCATCCGTCAAAGCGAGGAGAAGGCTCGTTCCCTGGGCATAGCCGCCTTCTGGCACAAGCTCTTGGCCTATACCGTGGCTGCCGCCCTAACCGGGTTGGCCGGGGGGGGCCTGGCCCTGCACCGCACCTTCGTCAGCCCTCACGACCTTTTCTGGCTCACCTCGGCGGTCCTCATGGTCATGGTCCTCCTCGGGGGAAGCCGGGGCCTGTGGGGTGGCGCCTTCGGTGCCATCCTCTACACCTTCATCCAAGCCTGGGTCAGCTCTTTCACCGAGCTTTGGGGGCTCTTTGTGGGCCTTTTGCTCATCTTCACAGTTCTTTTCGCCCGCGAGGGCCTCTGGCCGATACTGGAAAGGCGCCTGGGAGGTGGGAATGCCGGCCCTTAAGGTGGAGCGTGTCAGCAAGGCCTTTGGTGGCCTCTTGGCGCTGGCAGAAGTGGACCTGGAGGTGGCTCCAGGGGAGCGGCGAGCGGTGATCGGGCCCAACGGGGCGGGTAAGAGCACCCTGTTCAAGATTATCGCTGGGGAACTCCAACCCACCCGGGGGCGGGTCTACCTCCAGGGCAGGCCGGTTTCCGGCCTGCCCCAGGAAAGGGTGGCTCGGATGGGACTTGCCCGCACCTTCCAAAAGTCCACGGCCTTTGGCGAGCTTACCGTCTGGGAGAACGTGGCCCTGGCGTGGAAGGCGGCCAGAGGCCAAGAGCGGGACTTTCTAAACCCCTTGGTACCGGAGGAGGAGGTACGGGCAGTACTGGAACGAGTAGCCCTCCTCCCCCGGGCGGAGGAGAAAGCGGGCAACCTTTCCCACGGGGAGAAGCGGCAGCTGGAGATCGCCATGGCCTTGGTGCAGAAGCCTCAGGTGTTGCTCTTGGACGAACCCCTGGCGGGGCTTTCCGGGGCTGAACGCGAGCGGATGGGCCGCCTTATCCGGGAACTGGATCGCAACACCACGGTGCTTCTGGTGGAGCACGATCTGGACTATGCTTTGGCCTTCGCTGACCGAGTCGCGGTGCTCCACTATGGCCAGATTGTGGCCGAAGGGACACCCGAAGCCATTCGGGAAAACCCCGTGGTCCAGGAAATCTACGTAGGAAAACCCGAGGAAGCGCCTCGGGGGAACCTGGACTCTTCCGCCTCCCGGCCCAAGGTTCTGGAGGCAGTAGGAATTTCCGCCGGGTATGGCAGTATGCGGGTCCTGCACCAGGTGAGCCTGGAGGTAAACCAAGGAGAGGTGGTAGCCCTTTTGGGGCGCAACGGCATGGGAAAGACCACTCTGATGTCCACCCTCATGGGCCTCCTTCCCCTCCAAAAAGGTGAGGTTCGCCTCGAGGGCCGACCCTTAGGTCCCCTACCCCCCTACGCCCGGGCAGAGCTGGGTCTGGCCTTGGTGCCCCAGGGCCGGCGGATGTTTGAGGGCCTCACGGTGGAGGAGGAGCTGCGGATGGCCGCCTGGGGGCGAAAGGGTACCTGGACGATGGAACGGGTTCTCGATGTTTTCCCCCGGCTGGGGGAAAGACTCAAAACCCCCTCCCGGGCCCTTTCCGGGGGGGAACAACAAATGGTGGCCATCGCTAGGGCCTTGTTGCGCAACCCCCGCATCGTCCTGATGGACGAACCCACAGAGGGCCTTTCCCCCCTGATGGTGCGCCAAGTTGCCGAGGTGGTGAGGGCTTTAAAGGCTGAAGGGGAAACCGTCCTCCTGGCGGAGCAAAACGTGAAGATGGCCCTTTCCGTGGCCGACCGAGTGTACATCCTAGAACACGGGGAAATCGTCTGGGAAGGTCAGCCTCAGGAAGCCACAGGTGCAATCCTACACAGGTATTTGGGCCTCTAGGGGGGCACGGTATGGCGCGAATACAGTCTAAAGGCGTTTCCCAACGGCTTCAGGAGCTTCTAGAGGGTTTGGAGCGGGGTCTGGAGGAAGGGCTTATCCCCGCAGGGATCTTCAACGATCCAGAGCTCTTTGAGCTGGAAGCGTCCCGAATCTTCTCCCGCTCCTGGGTCTACCTGGCCCACGTGTCCGAGATCCCAAGCCCTGGAGATTACGTCCTCCGCTATATCCTCAACAATGCCTTCATCGTGGTGCGTAGCGAGGACGGGAAAATACGCGCATTCTTGGACATGTGCCGCCACCGGGGCATGCGGGTCTGCAGGGCGGAAATGGGCAACGCCAGCCACTTCCGTTGCCCCTTCCACGGCTGGACCTACCGCAACGACGGGAGCCTAGTGGGAGTTCCTGCTGAACGGGAGGCCTTTGGGGAAGGGTTCCGCAAGGAGGACTGGGGTCTGCTCCCCATTCCCCGGCTTGAGGAGTGGGACGGCCTCGTCTTCGGCAACCTGGATCCTGAAGCCTCTTCCCTGGAGGAGTGGTTGGGAGAGATCCGTTGGTACCTGGAGCTCGTGACCAAGCGGAGCCCGATGGGCCTCGAGGTTCTAGGCCCACCCCAACGTTTCGTGGTCAACACCGATTGGAAACTGGCCCTGGAAACCTTTATCAGCGATAGCTACCACACCCTCATGACCCACCGCTCCATGATCGAACTTGGTATCGCGCCCAAAGATGCCAAGTACGCCATGTACGGGGAGCAGATCCATATCCCGGGTAAAGGACACGGGACCATGGTGGTGGGGGCACCCCCCGGGGCCAAACTTCCCCCCTTCTGGGGCTACCCAGAGGAGATGATGGAGCGGGCCCGTACCTCCTACCCTACCCGGCAGCAGTGGGAGGTGGCCCGGGAGACTCGGATCTTTTTGGTCACGCTGTTCCCCAACTTCTCTCTTCACAACCCCATCCGCAAGCCTGATCCCCAATACCCTGTGCCCGTGCCCATGCTCACTTTCCGTGTCTGGCACCCTCTTGGACCGGGACGGATTGAGATCATCTCCTGGGGCATGGTGGAGCGAGATGCACCCGAGTGGTTCAAGGAGAAAGCGAGGCTTTCCTACCTCCGCTTCTTCGGCTCCTCCGGAACCTTTGAACAAGACGACACGGAGATCTGGAGCCACGTGGCCCAGAACGCGGCTAGCACACTTGGGCGCAAGGTTCGCTTGAACTACCAGATGGGGCGTAACCTCAAGTCGGATCCAAACTGGCCCGGACCTGGGGTGGCTTACCCGATCAACTTTACCGATGAGAATTTGCGCAACTTCTACCGGAAATACCTGGATATGATCCAGGGTTAGGGGTCGGCTATGGATGTGATCCGCGAGGTCCTAGATTTCCTTCACCGGGAAGCGGCCCTTCTGGACGAAGGTCGGTACCGGGAATGGCTCTCCTTGCTGACGGAGGACGTGGTTTACCGGATCCCTGTTCGTCTCACCCGGGAACGTCCCCCGCAAGGGGGTTACGGAGGAATCGCAGAGGGTATGCTCCACATGGATGAAGACCGTGCATCTTTGGAGATGCGGGTTGCCCGCTTAGAAACGGGGTTCGCTTGGGCGGAAGATCCCCCCTCCCGGCTGCGGCACTTCGTCACCAACGTACGGGTGGGCGAGCCAGTAAGGGGGGATCGCGGGGAGGAAGTTGAGGTGCGTTCCTACCTCCTTCTCTTCCGTAGCCGCTGGGACAGGCCGGACTTCACCTTCCTTTCCGCGGAACGCCAAGACCTCCTGCGAAGGGAAAATGGTGGCTGGAAACTAGCCCGCAGGCTGGTCATCTTGGACCACAGCACCTTACCCACACATAACCTAAGTTTTTTCCTCTAGGAGGTGGCTTTGCTTACCCTGACCAATGAGTTCACCACGGTTATTATAGAAAAGATCCACACCCATAATGGGGAACGTTTGCGTATTTCTTCACCCCGCCTGGGGTACAGCATAGACCTGGATCCCCTGGAGCTGGAGGCCCTCACGTGGCAAACCGTGGAGACCTTTTCCCACCTCCTTCGCACCCCTTACGGACCTGATGAGGATGGCGCCGAGATGCGGCCCCTCTCGGACCTGATCCTGTTTGGTGGAGAGCATGCGTAAGACCCAAGTAGGGATCGTGGGAGCTGGCCCCGCAGGACTTTTCCTCGCCCACCTCCTTCACAACGCAGGGGTGGAAACAGTGGTCTTGGAGGCGAGAACCCGCGAGTACTTAGAAACGAGCCCCCACCGTATTCGGGCCGGCGTCCTGGAGTGGGGAACCCGGGAGATGGTGGTGAGGGCGGGCGTGGGAGACCGGATGGTCCAGGAAGGCCTAAGCCACCGGGGAATCTACTTGGCCTTTGACGGCCAGCTCCTCCACCTGGACTTTCACACCTTGGCAGGCCAGGGTATCTGGGTATACGGGCAGCAGTATCTGGTGACCGACCTGATCCGGCACCACCTGGAGGCGGGGGGTGAGATCCTCTTCTCCCACGAGGTGGTGGGTGTGGAAGACTTGGAAGAGGCTCCCACCCTGGTCTACCGAACTCCGGACGGCCACCTAGAGCGGCTCCGTTGCGAGTTCGCCGTTGGGGCCGATGGTTCCCATAGTCTAGTGCGGGAATCCATCCCCGGGATCCGGGTCTATCAGAAGACCTATCCCTACGCCTGGCTTGGCATCCTGGCGCAAACCCGCCCAGCAGCGGAAGAACTCATCTACGCCAGCCATCCCCGGGGATTTGCCCTCTTCAGCATGCGCTCCCCTACCCTGGCCCGCAACTACCTCCAGGTGGCCCCCGAGGAACGCCTCGAGGCCTGGCCCGAGGAAAGGATCTGGGAGGAGCTGAACCTCCGGCTTTCCGGGGTGGCCGAGGTTCAACCAGGGCCCATCTTGGAAAAGAGCCTCACTCCCATGCGGTCCCTGGTGGTGGAGCCCATGCAGCATGGCCGTTTCTTCCTCGCAGGAGACGCAGCCCACGTGGTGCCTCCCACGGGGGCCAAGGGCATGAATCTGGCCTTTTGCGATGTGGCGGTGCTCTACCGAGCCTTGTTCACCTTTTACAAGGAGGGGGAGGTTTCCCTGCTTCTACACTACACCCAAGAGGCCCTTCGCCACGTATGGCAAGCGGAGCTCTTTTCCTACTGGATGACCACGCTGCTCCACGCCGCCGTGGATCCCTTTGGGGACCGCCTGCGGCAAGCCCAGCTCCGGCATCTAGGGGAAAGCCCCCACCTCCAACGCTTCTTAGCGGAAAACTACGTGGGCCTACACACGAGCGGCCGCTACGCGCATTACCTTCCCCAAAGCTCCTAGGCTGCCGGCATTCAGGAATACAGAAAGGCTACCTAGACTTGTGCGGTTTTATGAGTTATGATACCGTGCGACAACAAAAAGGAGGTGTTGGATGAACGATAGGCGCAACTTTATTCGAAAGATGGGGCTTGGGGCAGCGGCCTTGCTCCTTAGCCCCGCATTGGCCCAACGTTACCCCTCGAGGCCCATTACCCTCATCGTTCCCTGGTCTCCCGGTGGGTCCACCGACCTCACCGCCAGGACCCTGGCCCCGGTCCTAGAGAAACTCCTTAAGGTGCCGGTGCAGGTGGTGAACCGTACTGGCGGCGGGGGGGCTATCGGCCACGGGGCCATCGCCCAGGCACGCCCGGATGGATACACCATCGGGATCATTACCCTCGAGGTCGTCCTTCCCCCCTGGGTCGCCCAGACGAAGATCAACGCCGACATGTTCTCTCCTATCTCCCTCCTGGTGCTTAACCCGGTGGCGGTAGTGGTGCGGCAGGATGCCCCCTGGAAGACCATCCAGGAACTTGTCCAGGATCTTAAGCAGAACCCCGGAAAGTACAAGGCCTCGGGGACTGCCAAGTGGGGCTCTTACGACTTCGCCCGGCTGGGCTTCCTCTGGAAGCTTGGCCTTAAGGACGAGGCTCTGCCTTGGGTCCCTGCCCAAGGGGCGGCTGCGGCCATGCAAGAGCTCCTCTCCGGGGGAATCAATGTGGCCTTCGTTTCCATCGGTGAAGGTAGCGGCCTAGTTAAATCCGGCGAGGCCCGCTTCCTGGCTTTTATGACCGAGAAGCGCTTCCCCGCCTTCCCTGAAGTACCCACCCTTAAGGAGCTAGGCATAGACTGGACCTTCGCTTCCTTCTTGATGGCCGCTGCCCCCAAGTACACCCTGCCCTCGGTAATCGACGTCTTAGATAAGGCTTTTTCCCAAGCGGTTCAGGATCCTGGCTTCGTGCGGTTTATGCAGAACGCCAACCTAGTCATCAACTACCTGGACAGGAAGCAAAGCTTGGCATTCCTCCAAGACCGCGCGAGGACCATGGCCCAGCTCACCCAGGAGCTAGGGCTCAAGTTTTAGACCGGGAGAGGGAGAATGCAGCAACAGCACGCCTGGGAAGCGGCCTTGGCCCTTGTCCTCCTGTTTCTTGGCCTCTCGGCCTGGTTCCTGAGCGGGAGCCTCCCATCGGGCCAAGGGCCCATTGGCCCGGCCTTCTTTCCCAGGATCCTGGCTGGAATTCTGATCTTGGGCAGCACAACTCACCTCTTTTCCCTGTGGCAGCAAGGGGGGCTCCTACTTGGCCGGGCCCGCGAAGCCCCCCTTAGGGCCTTCTGGCGGGTTGGCGCCCTTTGGGGAGCCCTCTGGCTTGCACCCTGGCTCCTTCCCAAGCTGGGCCTGGTGCCGACTGCAGTCTTGTACGGCATGCTGAGCGCCGCCTTACTCAGGGGCCGCTGGTCGGAGGTCCTGCTCTTGGGGTTGGTGCTGGGTGTGCTCCTGTACCTCATCTTCGCCGAGCTGCTAAAGGTGAGCTAACGTATGCTCGGTGTAGACACGCTCTTAGCCCTTCTCCTCGGCGCACTCTACGGCCTCCTGAAGGGGGTCCTCTTCCCGGGCATTCCCGCCACGCTGAGCCTGGTGCTTGTCCTCCCTATTCTGATCTTCCTGAGCCCGGCCGAGGCCTGCGCCGCGGTCATCGGCCTCACCACCACGGCTATCTTCACCGGGGACGCAGGCTCGGTGATGGTCCGCGTCCCCGGTACCCCGGCCTCCGCCGCCTATACCGAGGAAATCCACGAGGTAGCACAGAGGCGCTCTCCAGCCTTTGCCCTGGGCCTTTCCACCACGGCGGCGACCCTAGGAGGCCTGATCAGCATTCTGTTTTTGGTGATGGGTTCCCTAGGGATCGCCCAAATAGCCAAGCTCTTCTCCTCCGTGGAAAACACCTGGGTCGTGGTAATGGGGGTTGTCAGCGGCATTTTCGGAGCCCCATCCCTGCTAAAGGGGATCTTGGGCTTCGCCCTAGGGATGCTTCTGGGAACGGTAGGGGTGGATCCCACGTTCGGCATCCCCCGCTTTACCTTTGATAACCCCTATCTCCTCGGAGGCATCGAGTTCATCGTGGCGCTCATCGCCCTCTTCGGGATCAGCGAAGTCCTTTACGCCCTGAGCACCCCTTCCCCAGCTGTGGCGGGGAAGAAAACCGGTCCGGCCCGGGCCAGGGGCGGTCTGCAGTCGCTTTTACGCGAATTTTTCCTGGAAGCCCCTCTTACGGTGTGGCGGGAACGGTGGCTCTTTCTGCGCTCCAGCTTGATCGGTGTCTTTATCGGCCTTATGCCGGGGGCAGGCTCGGACACGGCGGCCTGGATCAGCGCCAACTTTGCTCGGTTGCGCCGGAACCCCAAGCCCGAGCAAGTAGCCCTGGCCGGAGCAGCGGGAAGCGACTCCACCATCGCCGGGGACTGGATCCCTACCCTGGCCCTTGGTATCCCGGGGGACACCATGACCGCCGTGATTCTCGGGATGTTCATGGCCCTCGGCATAACCCCTGGGCCCGCCCTCTTTAAGGAACAGCTGGACCTGGTTTGGCAGATCTATCTGGCCTTTTTCCTCAGCGCCGTGGTTTTCCGACCCCTACTCGGTTTCCTGGCGGTTGTCCTCGTGACCCAGATTACCCAGATCCCCCGCCATCTCCTCTTGGGAGCGGTCTCCAGTCTCTGCATCGTGGGCGCCTACGCCATCAACCGAAATGCCGAAGACCTCTTCTTGCTACCCCTCTTGGGGCTCTTAGGGTTTCTCCTCCGCAAAAGCGGATTTACCTTGGGGCCTGTCGTGTTAGGCTTGGTACTGGGCCCCCTTTTGGAACGCAACGTCGCTATGAGCCTAGTCAAGGCCAACGGGGATCTGACCGTGCTCTTCAACCGGCCCTTGGCCGCGGTCTTGGCCTTGCTGGATGCAGCGCTAATCGTCGCTCTTCTTTACCTTCGCCAGCGTGAGGCCAGGGTTAAACCCCAGCTTGGGGGGATGGAAGAATGAAGGCCTGGGTGCTCCGGGACTTCGGGAACCTAGCCCTGGAGGAATGGCCGGTGCCAGAGGGTTCCGGGCTCCTGCTGCGGGTGGTGGCCACCGGGATCTGCGGCAGCGACCTGGGGGCCCTCAAGGGCACCCCCCTGATGCGGGCCCGCTGGCACCCGCCTCTGGTGCTCGGGCACGAGGTGGCAGGGGTGGTGGAAGCAGGCCCGCCGGAGCTTCTAGGAAAGGCGGTAGCCCTCCACCCCGCTCCTCCCTGCGGCCTTTGCCCGTCTTGCCGGCAGCGAAAGCCCCACCTCTGTGAACGGCGGGTTCACCTCGGCTTTCACCGCCCGGGAGGGCTCGCCGAACGGATCCTCGTTCCTCCTGAAGCCGCCTATCCTCTTCCCGAAGGCCTCCCCCCCTGGAAGGGCGCCCTGGCCGAGCCCCTAGCTGTGGCCCTCCACGGGGCGGCCCTGGCCGGGGCCGAGAAGGGAGAGGAGGTGCTGGTGCTGGGAGGAGGAGCTATCGGGAGCCTGGTGGCCTTCACTCTGGGCCTAAGGGGAGCCCGGGTCCACATCGCCGAGGCTAACCCTAGACGGGCTGCCGTCTTGGACCGCCTGGCGCTAGGGAAGGTGGCCGGGGCACCCGAAGCTTTTGGTAAGACCTTTCCCCTGGTGCTGGACACCGTGGGGCAAGAGGCTAGCCTGAAGGCGGCCCTGGACGCTTGCGCCCCTGGGGGAAGGGTAACGGTTCTGGGCTTAGGCGCAGTGGAGAGCCCCCTTCCCCTCGCTCGCCTGGTTCTAGAGGAGAAGCAAGTCCAGGGAAGCTACCTTTTCACTCCAGAGGAGTTCGCCGAGGCCGTAGCCCTCCTGCCTCGGCTTCCCGAAGGGTTGGTCCGGCTCTGGCCAATGACACAGGCAGACAAGGCCTTTCATTCCCTTCTGGCCGGGGAAGTACCCGAGCCCAAACTGGTTCTGGTCTGGTGACGCATGGAGTGGTCCATCGCCACCTGCGCTCTCGGAGGAAGCATCGAGGAAAAGCTCCTGGCCATCGCCCGAGCAGGTTTCCGGGCCGTAGAGGTCTTTGAGGAGGACCTAGCTGGCTTTCCCGGAACACCCCGGGAGCTTCGCGCCCTGGCCGAGGATCTCGGTTTAAAGATCGTAGCCCTTCAGCCCCTAAGGGACTACGAAGGTATGCCCGAGCCCTACCGGAGCCGGAACCGAGAGCGGGCGCTGCGTTGGCTGGACTTAGTGGCGGAATTGGGCGCAGGGCTCACCTACCTGTGCTCTAACACCTCTCCCCTGGCCCTGGACGACCCTGAAGCCATCGCCGAGGACCTCCACGCCCTGGCAGAGTTGGCCGCTTCCCGCGGCCTCCGGGTGGGCTATGAGGCCCTCGCCTGGGGGCGCTACATCAAGGACTGGCCAAAGGCTTGGGAGATGGTCCGAAGGGCTGACCACCCCCACCTAGGCCTTGTGCTGGACAGCTTCCACTGCTTCGTCCGGAACAACCCTTTGCCGGAAAGCGCCGACCTCCCTGGGGAAAAGATCTTCCTCGTACAGCTCTCCGACGCCCCGAACCTCCTCATGGATCCTCTCGCCCTCAGCCGACACCACCGGGCCATGCCAGGGCAAGGGGACTGGCCCATGGAGGCCTTCCTCAGGGCAGTACTGGCTACGGGGTACCGAGGGGCCATTTCCCTAGAGATCTTCAACGAATGGTTCCGAGCGGCCCCGCCGGAGTGGGTGGCCCAGGACGGGATGCGCTCCCTTAAGCTCCTCTTTGACCAGCTGGGTCTTCTCCTGCCACCTCTGCCTCCCGGCAGTCGGGTTCAGGGGGTGGCCTTTGTGGAACTGGGCGGCCACGAAGAAGACTTCGAGGCCCTAAAGGACTTTCTACGCCCCTTGGGCCTCAAACCCGTGGCCCGCCACCCCGCCTTGGAACAGGAGCTCTGGGCCTCGGGGAGCGCGCGCCTCCTGCTCCGCGGAGACCTGGAAGAATGTCCCACCCGGGAACTCCCGGCTGTCCTCGGAGTAGGCTTGTCCGTGGCCAAAGCTGCCCCCCTGGCTGCCCGGGCAAAGGAGCTTGGGCTGGACCTGCTCCCCCGGGAAGAGGGCGGTCCCAGCTTTACCGCCGTGCGTGGGGTAGGGTGGACTCGCCTTTACTTGGTGGACGAGCCGTTGGACGCAACCCTCTCCTTCCAACCCTTGGGAGAACCAGGAAACACCTTGGATCAAGTAGATCACTTCACCAACGTAGTTTCGCGGTTTGAGGTGTACAGCTGGGTCCTCCTCTACAAAGCCTGGCTCGGCCTCGAGGTCAACCCTGTGGTGGAAGTTTTTGATCCTTATGGGATCTTCTACAGCCGCTCCCTCCGGAACCCAGAAGGCACCGTCCAAATTCCTGTTAACACCGCTGAGGGGCGGGAAACCTTGGCCTCTCGCTTCCTCCAAAGCCTAGGCCATGCGGGAATCCAGCACATAGCCTTTCAGGTTCCCGATCTCTTTGCCTTCGCCGAAGAGGCGCAGAAAAAGGGCTTTCGCCCTTTACGCATCCCGAGCTCCTACTACCGCCACCTCTCCGCCCGGTATGCCCTGC
>Ga0272445_1001097_pt1 | contig 22228 bp, 19 predicted proteins | sample YNPCB0031_FD_194404 | JGI IMG/M metagenome (GOLD analysis project Ga0272445, IMG submission 194404) | Hot spring sediment microbial communities from Yellowstone National Park, WY, United States - YNP-CB-003-1 | ecosystem: Environmental > Aquatic > Thermal springs > Hot (42-90C) > Sediment... | reverse complement strand
CGCCGCCCAAAAATAACTTTTCCTCAGCCCCATTCACCTGAAAATACCCTCCTATCCTTACCCTTTTCTCCCTGTCCTCTCCCTCGCTCACTTCTACATAATCACACCTCGGCTCTATTTCCACCCCTCACAACCCCCTTACCAAAGAGCTCTCACTCCGTGCCCTCCCCTATCTCCCTCTAACCCAACCTGATACTCCTCATGGAGCCGAATCACATACCAGGACAGCGTAAAGAGAGGTCGCAGAGAGATGGGGGACGAGACAGGGTAATGTCAGCCCCCGTCCTCCCATGAGGGAGCGGGTCGCTTTTTAGTTGGAGCCCTTTTTAGGGGCGCCGGAGGTGGATTGGTAAAATTGGGGTACGAGGTCAGGCGGGAAGCCGTTGATCTGGCGCCAGAGTTCGTACCAGATGGGGACGTCGTTGAGGAGGAACCAGGCGCGCACGCCGCCTCCTAGCCGCAAAAGAGGGGGCCAAGGCTCATCCTCGGGATCAGGCTCTATGAGAATGCGAAAGTTGCCGGTGCCCACATCCACATAGTCAATAGCTCGGATGCGGCCTCCGAAAGTCCCATAGCTGAGATTGGGCCAGCCCGAAAAGACGAAGGCTGGCCATCCATCAAACTGGAGCCGCACTTTTTGGCCGAGGCGTAGAAGGGCCACATCCAAGGGCCGCACAAAGACCTCAGCCGCCAGCTGGTATTGCGCCGGCATAAACACCAGCAGCGGCTCCCCCTCCTTAATCACTTCTCCCACGCCTGTCTTCACTGCTCGCACTACATAGCCGTCCTGGGGAGCGAGGACCGCGTAAAAACCCCGACGAACCTCCACATTAGCCAGCTCATTGCGAAGTTTGGCGATGGTGGCCTGTAGGTCGTAGGCATAGGCTTCGGCGCTACGTAGGTCGGATTCGGCTTTGGCGAGCTTTTCCCGGTAGTCGGCCTGAAGAGCGAGGATTTGGAGGCGAGCGTTTTCCACATCGGCCTGGGAAGCCTTGAGGCGATTGCGGGCTGCCACTAACTTAGCTTCCGCCTCCTGAAACTTAGCCTGCCGATTCTGGAGCTCCGTCAAAGAGCGAAGGCCCTTGACATAGAGAGACTCTTGGCGCTGATACTGGCTCTGGGCGACAGCGTAATCGATCTCGGCCGCTTTGAGGGCGGCGCTATCGGCCTTGTAACGCAGCTCCGCCTGCAGAAGGGCGTTCTGGGCTCGGGCCAAAGCCGCCTCCCGCGCCGCCTCCAACGCCCGTATCTGCTGACGCAGCGCCTCTATCTTCTGCTCCTGCGCCTCTAACGCCTGCCCCTTCGCCTCTATCTGCTCCCGAAGACGCCGCGGCAGCTCCGGGTCTAAATAATAATCCTTGATTTCCCCAATCACTAAAATCGTATCCTGAGCCCGCACCAGCTTGCCTTCTTCGGTATACCAGCGAAGAATCCGCCCCGGAATCATAGCATGAATCGTCTGCGGACGAACATTCGGAGTAAGGGAGGTAACCCTACCGACAGCAGGAATATTTTGCGTCCAAGGCAAAAACAAGAAACCCAAAAACAAAAGCGCCAAGATGCCCATTACCGAAAGCCCTTTCCGTATCCAGAAAGGCGGCTCCACCACCTGCAAAACCACCCGTCGGGGCTCCGCTATCCAGGGATTGAAGATATTTTCGGTACCCCCTCTTCCTTTGACCTTCTTCATAAGACCTGCTGATAAAGGCTCAAAAAGTATTCATTTTGGAGGACCTGATCGTAAGGAGCTACCATAATGAGGTGCCCCTGGTCTAAAAAGATAACCTTGTCGCACAAGCGCATGACTTTGGGGTCCATAGAAACGACAATAGCCGTGTAGGGCCTTTCGGGTGCCAGAAGATACCGATAAACGGCCATTTTCGCTTCCGGAGCGACGGTGGGAATGATATCATCCACAATCAGGAGCTTAGGATGAGACAATAAGGCCCGCACCAGCAGAATCCGGTGCAAAGCAAAACCCCGCAAGAGACCCACCCCCTGCGCCGAAAGCTTAGTGTAGAACCCCTCCGGTAGAGCCTCTATCTCTTTCCGCAGGTCCAGCACTTCGCACAGGTGCAAAACTTCCTCCCAGGAAGCATTAGGCGCATTCATGATGAGATTATCCCAGATAGTGCCCTCAATGATTTGCTCTAAGCCCAGCGCCTCTCCAATCACGCTACGCAGCTCCACTAAATCAATCTCGCGCAGACTAATGCCATTGATAAAAATATCTCCCGAAAAATCCCGATTGAGTCCATAAATAGTGTAGAGCAAGGTAGTTTTTCCGGCGCCTGAAAAGCCCGTCAGACAGACTTTTTCGCCCGGCTCTATGGTGAAAGAGATGTCTTTCAGGATATAGTTTTTGAAGCCGGGCACCGAAAGGTGAGAAACTTGGATACGCAAGCCGGCGGAATTATTCATCAGACGAGCCCCTAAGGTTTTTTCTTCGGGCACTTCAAAAAGCTGGTTGAGCTTATCTATTCCCACCAAGGCATCATAAAGCGCATCCAGATTGGCTACCAGATTTTGAACGGCCCCTAACATCAAAAAAAGCACCAGCTCAGACGCCACAAACTGACCTAAGCTGAGCTTTTTATCTACCACCAAGTAAGTTCCACCTCCTAAAAGGCTCAGAGCTAAAAGTCCTTCGTAAATGTAGAGTATGGTTTTCTGGTAGAGGAGTGAGCGGAAGTACTTTTGACGAGCGGTGAGGTAGTTTTCTTCGAGGGTTTGGGTGCGCTGGGAGAGGTAAGGGGGTAGTCCTGCTAATTTGAAGGTCAGCAGAGCCCGGGCGATTTCTTCCAGCCAGGAAGCCATGTTATACTTTTCGTCGGAGACTTTCTTTTTATGTTTGAGGGTTTGGGAGAAGCTTTGCGCAAGCAAAAAAGCCACAATCCCGGTAATTAGGAGCATGATAAAGGCAAAGACTGGCGCATAAAAGGCGAGCAGGATGAGACTTAGGCCGAGGGTCAAAAAAGACGCCGGGACATCCAGGAGGAGTTTGCCGAGGTTTTTTTCCAGGGTGAAGATCTCAAAGTAGCGGTTGACGAGGGCGGGGAGGTTTTTGGTGAGGACTTCTCGGAAAGGCCAGCGGGGGATGCGATAGGCCGTCCCCAAAGTCGTATGGAGAAAGAGCCGCCGCTGAAAGACTTCGGTTAGAATGTACTGCGCAAGCCGAACCGTAAGCCCAGCACCTAAAACAAGCGCCACGAGTAGCAGAAGCGTAGTAACCCCCGTCACCCATACCATCGTCTGCACATAAGTGAAAATCGTCTGAATTAGGAGGGGCAAAAGCAAACCTAAACCCCCACTAATGACCGCATACAGATAGATATAGAGGATGAGGCGCCGCTCAGCAAAAAAGAGCCGTAAAAGTCGTTGCCAGGGCTTCTCAGGAGCACTAGAAAAAGGCGAAGGCGCATACGAACTCGGCAAAATCAAATAAAAGAGCATGCCATGCGGGGAAAAGCGCTCTAAGGCTTCCGTGGCGGAGAAAGTCCCAATCAGACGCCCTTGCCTAAAAACTTCCCAGTGGTGCTTATCCTGCGAAAGGAAAAGCCAAAATTGGCTCCAGTCGGGCGTAACAGCTAAAAGGGGGAGGTTGCTATGCCTAAGGTGGGAGAGGAGGTTTTCGGGCGTCCATGCATAGCTAAAGGCTACCAGGTCATGCTCATTAAGCTGGGTTTGTAACTCTACGAAGCTGCGCGGCCAATGCAGGGGCCGGTCCCGAAAAGCGGGCACTTCCATCTGGTAGGCCTCTAAGAGCAGCCTCAGGTAGAGTTCCATCAGGCCGGCTTTTCGGTTTGGGCGAGGCGCTTTTGCAGGTACTGACTTACTTGGCGGGGGTCGGCCTTACCTTGGGCAATTTTCACCACTTGTCCCACGAAAAAGCCCAGCAGCCCGGTTTTCCCTTTCAGATAGGCCTCTACCTTATCGGGATTTTGGGAGAGGACGGTTTCAACCCACTCTTGGAGCTGGGATTCATCCTGAATCAGCAGAAGGCCTTTGGCCTCGGCCAGGGTTTGAGGGTCAGCCTCGGGGTCTTCCAAGAGAGCAGGAAAAAGCTTTTCTCGAGCGGCATTGAGACTGATGCGACCTTTTTGGACGAGGTCTTCTAAGGCGGCGATTTTTTCGGGGGGGATAGGGAAGTCCTCTAAGCGGGTGGCGGTGGCATTGAGGTAAGCCCGAATCGGGCCATTGAGCCAGTTGGCGGCCTTCTTTGCGGATAAACCTGCCTCAACCAGAGCCTTAAAGTAGAGCGCATACGGGAGGTCCTCTACAATGAGCATGGCCTCATCGGGTAAGAGGCCCTCTTTTTCCACTAGGCGGTCAAAGAGCTCCTCAGGTAGCTCGGGAATGGCAGCCGCCAGCTGGGCTTTCCATTCCGACGTTACGATTACAGGAGGCAAGTCAGGCTCCGGAAAATACCTATAGTCGTCGGCGGTTTCCTTTTCTCGGAGGGGAAGGGTGGCCTGCCCATCCCAAGTGCGGGTCTCTTGGCGCACCTCCTCTCCCGCCTCTATCAGCTGCACTTGCCGCTCAAACTCATAACTCAGGGCCTTTCCCAGCGCACTAATAGAATTGAGGTTTTTGATTTCTACCCGGGTGCCAAAGGCAGAGCTCCCCACCGGCCGAACCGAGACATTCGCATCGCAGCGCAAACTCCCCTCCTCCATGTTCCCATCCGAAATCCCTAAAAATCGCACCAGCCGCCGAATATGCGCCACATACGCCATGGCTACCTCCGGCGAACGAATATCCGGCGCACTCACAATCTCTACCAGCCCAATGCCCGCCCGATTATAGTCCAAGAGTGTATAAAATGGGTCCTGATCGTGGAGGCTTTTGCCCGTGTCTTCCTCTAACTGAAGGCGCAGGATACGAATAGGGACTTTTTCGCCGCTGGGGAGGCGCACCCGAATCAGCCCATTTTTTGCAATGGGCGCCGCTTCTTGGGTGATTTGATAACCTTTGGGCAGGTCCGGATAAAAGTAGTTCTTCCGAGAAAAGTAAAACCGCTCCGGAATCTCACAGCCCATCGCCAAGCCTAACTTGATAGCCGCTTCTACGCAGGCTCGATTGAGCACGGGCAAAGTCCCCGGATACCCTAACGAAATAGGCGAGATATACGTATTGGGGCGCTCCCCAAAGGTTACGGCTTCGGGCGCAAAGACCTTCGCCCGGGTGCGCAGCTGCACATGCACCTCCAAGCCCACCACCATCTCGTATGCCACAGCGCAAAAATACACACCCAAACGAACCCCGCCGAACACCCGCCCCTACCAGATTTTTGTTTATCTTTGAAACGTATGAACCACGCGCTGTTTCACCAGCCTTTGCCTCGGGACCCCAGAAAAGAAATATTTGAGAAGCTGCTCAAACTTTTTCTGGACCTGCTGATGAAGTCCGGCGGCAACATTACCGATGCCCTGCGGTGGCTCTCCTACTTAGATAGCCGAAACCACTACACCTCGCCCGATTACACACTGGGGGACTTTATCAGAGACCTCAAAGAACAGGGCTACATCACCCACAATCCTTCTCCTAATCAGCCTGTTTATGTGCCTTCTGCTAAGGCTCAGATCGCCATTCGCGAAAAAAGCCTGGAAGAAATCTTTCAAAGTTTGCGGATGGGGAGCTTAGGCGATCATAGTCTGACCCGCAGCGGCCCGGGGGATACTTTGACTTATGAGACTCGCCCGTATGAGTTTGGCGATCGGATTGAGCACCTCCACATCACCGAAACCCTCAATAACGCCTATCTGCACCATGGGCTGGATGAGTTTCGTCTCACGCAAGAGGACTTATCCATCATCCAGACAGAGTACAAGACGCAAGCGGCGACTTTTGTGCTGATAGATGCTTCGCACTCTATGGTGCTGTATGGCGAAGATCGGATTACCCCCGCCAAAAAAGTCGCTATAGCCTTAGCCGAGCTGATTCGCCGCAAATACCCCAAAGACTATCTTTTTATTGGGGCGTTTGGCGACTATGCCTGGCAGCTTTCTTATGAGGAAGTTCCTTTCCTTCAAGCAGGCCCCCATCACACCAATACCCGCGACGCCATAGAACTGGCCCTATCCATCCTCGCTAAGGTTCGGACCCCCAATAAGCAAATCTTTCTCATTACCGATGGAAAACCGACTTGTATCAAGGAGAATGGCCGCTTCTACAGAAATAGCTTTGGCATGGACCCCAAGATCATCAATAAGACCTTAGAGATTGCTGAGCGCGCCCGTCGAGAAAAGGTTATTATCACGACTTTTATGGTGGCGAAAGACCTGTACCTCCAGCGCTTTGTGCATCGTTTCACGGAAATCAACGGGGGCCGGGCCTATTATGCCCATCCACAGGAGATTGGCAAGTTTGTATTTGAGGACTTTATTCGGAATCGCCGGAAGGAGCTGCGGTAGGAAGCGAGTCTTCTGGGGCAGGGGGCAAAGCGGGAGTAGAGATAGGCGGGGGCACGGTGGGAAGGGTATCCTTCGGTGTCAAAGGCAGAAGGGGCGTTGAGGCTTTCCGGGCGGAGAGGGTATCTACGGGGAGATGAAGGGGAGCGGCCGGGTCCTTCCGTACAGCCCATAGGAGGTTGCTCGTACCCGGCACTAAGTGATACCCAATCCCAAAGCTTAGGGGCTTGACCGCCTGCGTGCGGTAAGCCTGATATAAGTTTTGCTGAAACTTGCGCCTAAAAAGGGGTATAGGCCCGTTATAAACTCCATAAAGCTGCACTTTCCATGCCGTAGAGTCAAAAAACCGATAAGGTATGCCACTATCTTCTTGAAGGATAGCGACACTCTGAGTAAGGATAAGGGAACGTATCTGGCTAAAGTCAGCCCCATGCATCAGGTACGAAGCCGCTTTGATAAAGGTAACGGAAGGCTGGAGCGTTTTGAGGAAGGGCAGGATGCCCTTTTGGCGGGCTAAACCACTGTTGTCCGCATTGAAGCTGAGATAAATCACCTCTTGGGGCGGCTGATTAGGCTTCGCAATCACAAATCGCAGTCCCGTAACCACCGTATCCCAAGGGGATTGAGGCGGCTTGGAGCGGCCTCCGGGCAAAGTATCTATTTTACCGTCCGGAGTGAGGTAAATGTGCCTTACTTCGTAAATATCATAGCCTGTCCTCGCAAAGAACGCCAAAAACACGGGGAGTAGTCCGCGGACTTTTCCTCTGATGAGGAATTGCTGCATTTCTTTGGTTTTGAAGAAGCTCAGGCGCAAGAGGTCTGCCATGGCGGCATAAGGGCCCCAGAGGTTTCGGGCAATTTCTTGGGGGGCCAGCAGGCGCACAGAATGCGGGTCACCCTCCTGCTCCAAGCCAAAGAAGACATAGCGGCTGCCGAAGGGATACAGGGCCTGGATGGTAGGCCAATCCGCCCCACTAAATGGGTAAAAGACCAGGCCCTTCCATTCGTGGTAGGGGAAAAGTTCGGCGGCGGCCCACTGGTGCAGGGGTATAAAGAGCTTTTGAGCGCTGGTGCTCCAGAGATACTCCATGCGTTTAGCGTGAGCCGTCCATGCCGTGTCTGAGATGGCCAAGCGCCAATAAAGGGTATCTCGGGGAGGAAGCCCCCCTATCACCCGGGCCAGGTCCGACCAATACGGGTCTAAAACCAGAGCCGACGCTAAGGTCTCCTTTTTAGCCGTATCTGTCAAAGTGGCCTCCCTTTGAGGGGCTAAAGGAGAACGGCTCTGGCACGACCATAACGTTATCCACCCTATGCTTATCCAGAGATAGGGCCGAGGATCAAAACAAGGCACGCGCAAAAGTACAAAAGCCCTTCCCATTGGAATCTGCCCTTAGCCGCATGTCAGAAAGCACAGCCAAAGTGAGGCTGCATGGGGTTCGGCTTTCGTATTCGGTCTGGGTCTGTCCGCGGCTCCGCTGCCTGCGAGGCCCTTCCCTAAGGAGGGGGCGGTCCAAGGCCCTACCGACGACCACCAGCCAATGAGTATCCTATTAGCCCCGCTAAAATAGTCCCTAAACCCACCAGACTCTCGTACGGGCGATGGAGAAAGTTGTTGATCACCATCCAGGCCGTCAGCAGGAGAAAGAATATTCCCAGTTCCCAGGGCAGGCCCTTTTCCCGAGAATGCCGAAGAAACAGCCCCAGCACCGTAAGCCCCGCAAAAAGCGACAGCAAAAACCCAATGTAATTGAGAATGGCATCAAATGCTGCGAGAAAGAGTATCACAATCGCCAGCGAAGCTATGAGGGCTAAGGCTCGGGTAGGCGAACCGTAAGTGTTTTTTCGGCTAAAGAAGCGGAAGAGGGGGTAGTCTTCACCCATGACGCTCAGGACTCTGGGCGAGATCATGAGCATGGCGCTGACGGAGGAGACCATGGCGAGGCTGATACCCCATCCTAAAAGCATATCTCCTTTTTCGCCCCAGAGTTTTTGGGCTAAGAGGCGGCCGACTTCTACTTTGCCGCTGATTTCTTGCCCGGGCAGGTGCCAAAGGAGCACGAAGTTGAAGGCTGTGTAAAGGGCCATTACGGTGAGGGTTCCAGCGGGAATAGCCCGGGGGATGATCTCGGAGGCGCGGGGTACTTCGCTCATGATATAGGCGGCGGCATTCCACCCCGAGTAGGCATAGCTGATAAAAATAAGGGCTGTGGCGGCTATGCTCAGCGTGGAAAAATCCATTCTGGGACAAGAGAAGGCCTGAGGAGAAGTGGGTCTCACCACAAGCCCCCCAATGATAAGCGATAAGAGGAGGCCTATTTTGACGAGGACGAAGAGATTTTGGATGCGGGCGGCCCGCCCCAAGCTCAAAGTATGGAGGCCAGCCAAGGCTATTATCAGGAGCACGGCCGCCATCTGTCGGTGAAATTCGGAGAGCGGGAGGGGTAGATACTTTCCAAAAGCATAGGCCGAAGCCGCTATCGGCGCACTAAAGCCCGCCACTATAGAAATGACCCCTGCCAGAAAACCCAGCGCAGGATGATAGAGTTTGGACAGAAAGTGGTATTCTCCGCCTGAGCGGGGATAGCGTTTAGCCAAGGCGGCATACGAAAGGCCGCCTCCCAGCGCCGCTACGCCACCCAAAACCCACAGTATCAGCACGCCCCCAGCCGCAGGCAAATCCGCCACCAAAAAACCCGTCGTCGTGTAAATACCTGTGCCAATCATGTTGGCAATCACCAAGAAAAACGCCGACCAAAATCCAAAGCTACTTTGGCGCACCAGGCAAAAGTACATGCTCCCACAGCCCCGCGCTTAGGGAAACGTTCCTACACGCTCGTGTTCCTATTCTCCCTTGTGGGGGTGTTATAAAGAGGGTCGGAGTTTAGGGGCTTAGGCCTTCGGAGGCGAGGAGGGTTTGGGCCTGGCTTTTAGCCCAGAGGGGGACCCACAAGCGCAAGGGACCAAAAGCGGGGTTTAGAGGAAAACTACTCAGGAGTCCCGCACCCCAGATACTCTGGCTGTGCTCGTTCTGCACATAGGTGGGGATGCCCGCCCCCTCTAAGAGGGTTTTGGCACGCCAAAGCTCAAAGCCACTGGCAAAACTGCCCACTAAATACCACTCCCTCATGGGACAATAATGGTAGGCTTTGCCTCAATCTGGAGGTCTTTAAGCTTCTTCTTTAGTTCCAAAAAGTCCTCCCCCTTAGCCCAAAGCATGGTTTAACTTCCGTAATATTTTACAAGCCTTTCTTTTAGATCATCCGCCAGCTGTCTATATACTTTGCCTTCCATCTTGCTAAATTCCTCCTGAATAAGCTTTATGGTAGCACCTGTCCTAAATAATGTTTTAACTATACCCTCTTCCCATAGTTTGTCATTGCTTATTATCTTCCGCCAAACTCTTGCATGTATATTCTTAATCTCCCTAAAACTTTCATGAGGATTTGCATCAAAGTTAGTCTCTGGGATTTCCGGTAAATCTTCTTTCCACCTTTTTAGCCAACTGAGCATTTCATCCCAAAAGTCGGCAATTCCAAGATATTCAAACAGTTGCTTGCCGTAGAACAAACGAAGCTCAACTTGTTCATATCCGCCTCTAAGCGTCTGTATTTGTTCCTCGTAATAGTTTTTATTTTTTGAGAAATCAGGGTCAATGAAATACATAATCCCCACCAAATTACTGCCATGCTTCCAATGTAAAACTTTAAGCTTTTTCTCAAAGTTTTGCATCTGCCCTCTCTTTTTGGTAGAGTCATGGTCATCTCTTATCTTTTGTTCAACAAAGTAATATTTTTTCCCATCAGTAAAGTATTGGTCTAACCTCAGGAGCTCATTGTTCTCACCCTGTATGTTTTTATCAAGCAGAATGTACCCTTGACCTTGAATGACAAGCCCTATTATTTCCTCAAGTGCGTCGCCCATGCGAATTTCGTAAGATTGGAGTAAATGCTGTAAAATCTTGGTAGAAGGCTTTGATGGTCTAAATAAACCTATAAACCTTTCTGGATTACTTGCCAATCTGACCAGAAGTTCTCTTTTATTGCCATAAAAAATATGTCTATTTAGCACTTGGGCAAATTCTTGATAATCCATCAATCCTCCTCAAGCTTCATATAGCTCTGTATGAGACCCTTATTTATCGCATCCTTATCCGTTACTCTTAAAGGCTTTTTGAACCTCTCCTCTATCCCTTGCACATATTTTGGATTGGCCTCTATCATTACGAAATCTCTCCTCAATGCCTTTGCCACATATCCCGTAGTTCCTGTACCCGCCATGGGGTCTAAGATTAGGTCTCCTTCCTTTGTGGAAGTCAAGATAACCCTCTTTAGAAGCTCTATAGGCTTTTGGGTGGAGTGAAGTTTTTGCCCTTTCTCGTCAAGCAATCTTTCACTTTTGCCACATATGGGCAAAACCCAAACATTAGCACCTATCTTACCTATGCCAAATCTTTTAGCATATTCTCTATTAAAGGTGTATTTTTTGACGTTTTTGTCTTTGAGAGCCCAGATAAGAGTCTCGGTAGCATTGGTAAATCTCACCCCCAACCAGTTAGGCATAGGGTTTGTCTTTACCCAGAGCACATCGTTCAAAATCCAAAAGCCCAAATCTTGCATAACCTTGCCTACTCTAAAGATGTTATGGTAAGTTCCTATGACCCATAAGGTGGCGTTAGGTTTCATTACTCTCTTAACTTCAAGGAGTAAGTTTTCAATGAAACGATCATACTCCTCAAAAGAAGAAAACTTATCCCACTCGTCCAAAACACCATTGACGGTTGTCTTTACACGCCAGCGCTTTAACTCCTTTTTACTTAGCTGTAAAAAGTAAGGAGGGTCTATAAAAACCATGTCAAAAGTCTCTTGTGGGATTTTTCTAAGCACCCTAAAGGCGTCCCCTTGGATCACTTTGTTTTTTATGTCTTCTACCCTGTAAAGAGGTACTTCCTCGCTGGCCTTTATGACCAAATCCTTGGGCTTTTCCTCTTCAAAAAGTGTTTTACTTAGAGCCTGAGAGCTTTTCATTTTTATAATCAAATATATTCCTCTTCAAATTGCCAATCAAAGGCGCCATTTCTCCAGGCATAAAATAGCCTGTAGGTCAGTATGAATATAAACAAAAACATCTCCACGAAGCTAAAAGCTCCCAAATGCCTATAAACCACCGTCCAAGGAAAGAGAAAGGCAGACTTTATGTCAAAGAACAAACTGCCCACCAAATACCACTCCCTCATGGGACGATCGTAGCAGGAGGAGTAACAACCTCATTGCTAAGATGCCCCGCTCGATCTACAATATAGACCCGAAATTGGACTGCTTCTTGGGGCGCATTCGGATTGAGGCGGACGATACCGGGAATGCTAACTTCTATGGTGCCTTGTATGGATTGGGGCAGAGGGCCTTCATAAAACCGCGGCATATTGTATCGGATAATGCCATCATACCCCTGCGGAAACAGGCTGGAGTCTCGCAGGTCCACTAAGAAAAGATCGGGCTGGTTATTGGGCTGGCCCCCCAGATCACCATCTCCATCCTTGTAGCGAATAGTCAGAACGAGAGTTCCAAACTCCTGCACGAGGGAAGGCTGAAAACTAACGAGTTCTATCTGGGGCTCCACAGCAAAAATTACCCTCTCTTGACGACAACTCCCTAAAAAAAGCAAGATGACGAGTAGGCCTCCCCAAGCCCGCCTTAGGATAACCGTAGCATCCATATGCCCTTAAAGCTTGCCAGACCGATTTCCCGAAGCGCAATGTCGGAGGGAGGTCGCCACACACCGCCTTTCTCTAAGGCTCTTTGCAGAGCCAATACATAAGCTTCGCGTTGGACCAGGGGAATCTCATTGAGCCAGGGAATGTCCCCCTTCTGAATAGCCTCCGCATTCAGAAAGAGGGTTTTCCCTCCCCCTACGTCGGCGATGGCTTCCAACATAGCAGGGTAGTCCCTGGTAATGGCTCTATGGAATCGCTCTAAAGCCGAGAAAAAGGCAATAGCTAAAGAGCGAAGGGCACTTTCTACCTCATTATTGATGGGCTGAACTTCCAAAAAACCAAATAAGAGCATGCCCCGCAAACCACGGGCATCATAATAAGGAGCTACATACCAGCCTACAAGGTCCGACTCCCCCTGCAATAAGATCTCTTGGCTCACAGCCGAAATGGTCTTGCGCTCCTTTTCTAAGCGCTCTACAAGGGACTTTTGAATAGCCCACGACTCAGGCCAGAACTGTGAGATGGACTTCGGTGCCCACCGGCTAACTATCTGGAAAGACTGACCCTCCGGCTCTCGCCATAGCGCCAGTGCTCCCTGCGCCTCCATGAAGCGACTTGCCTGCGCCAAAAATATTCGCATGAGACTTGTCCCCTCAAACACAGTCGCTGACGACGTGAGCGCAAACAAGTCTATGGTCAGCTCCTGCCAACGCGTCCGCTCCATCAGAAGCTCGTGAGTCCGGCGCATCTCCTCTTGGGTTACAGAAAGTTCTTCCAGGTTCTGCCGAAGCTCTTCTTCTCGGGTGGCCAGCTCCTGGTTTTGGATTTGCGTTTTTTCTAAAAGCATCTGAATATAACGGCGGGATCGGACACTCTGAAGGTAAGCCCCCCATTCGTTGAGAAAATCCCGCCATTCCGGATTCTCCCACAGGGAGTCTTTATCTTCGGGAGCCACCAAAACTAAAAGACCCTGCACCTGATCCTGATACAAAAGCGGAATAGCATACCAGAAGGCGGCTTCCAGCTCTACAAGGGGCGAGAGGACGGGAGAAATCAACACCTGTGCGGGAATACGTTCTGAAAGAGGCCGTTTTTCCAGAGCCGCCTGACCCAAGAGCCCTTCACCCACCTGGAAAGTCTCTAAGGTGGGTCTACCCGAAATTCCACTACCCGCCTCATAATCAAATCGTAAGCCCTCCTGCGCATCGGCCAAATACAACATGGCGACTGGCACCTGATAGGCCTGACAAAGAGCCTGCAAAAGCTGAGTCTGTAAAGGCCCAAAAGCCTCCTCCTCCACGGGAATAAGATAATCGCTTAGCTTCTTCATCGTAGCGCGGAAATAGTCTTATTTTTTGCGGCCTGAATAAGACGAAATATCACGGGCCCCGTCGTTACAATCACAAGCGCAAGGATAATCCAGTGATAGTTTTCTTCTACCCAGGGGATACCGCCCAGATAATACCCCACCGGCACCAGCACAAAAGGCCAGGCCAAAGACCCCAGCAGACTCATACCCGCAAATACCAGATAGTTCATCTCTACTACTCCCGCCAGAAGAGGGGCAAAGGTACGGACTATGGGAAGAAACTTCCCCATTATCAACACCCAGGCGCCATACTTTTGATAGAAATTTCGGGTCATGACGACGTACTCTGGTCTAAAGATGAGACTTTTCGGCCTGCTAAAAAGGGCTCTACCTGTGCGCCAGCCAATAAAATATCCACTTTGATCGCCCATAAAGGCGGCTCCCCCAATAAGCAAAGCTACCGTGGGCCAGGAGTGCTTCAGAACGCCTACGTGGGTGAGCAGTCCAGCCGTGAAAAGGAGCGAATCGCCCGGAAAGAGTATCCCGATCATCAGGCCTGTTTCCGCAAATACGATGGCTAAGAGCAGAAGCAGACCGCCGTAATAGATGATGGTTTTAGGGCTTAGTAAAGCCGAGACCCATTCAGGCATGGTTAGCGAGGAGGGTTCGGGCATCGCCCCAGAGTTCATCCAAGCGATAGTAGGCGCGGGCATCGGGCTGTAAAATGTGTATAACCATGTCACCCAAATCTACCAGCACCCAGTGGCCATACTCATAGCCTTCTAACCGATAGGCGGGCAGGCGCCCCTCTTGCTTTTGGACCGCTTCCAAAACAGCGTCCGCCATAGCCTGCGCTTGTCGGTCAGACTCCGCCGTAGCAATCACAAAGTAATCGCACAGCGGATAGGAAATAGACTGCACATCTAAGACGACCAGATTTTCGGCTTTTTTAGCGCGGAGGGCTTCCACTACTGCCTCCAGCCGGGGATAAGGGACTTCTTTATAGCGCACTGAGCAAATATACAAAATATCCTCCCACAGTGGACTGAAGGCAGTCGCAGTTTCCTCAGGCAAGCCAGCGATGTTCAAAGCTATGTGGAAAGTGTGCTTTGGGGAAAGCCTTACCTTTGTAAGGTATGGGTTTTTCGGTTCGGGCTGGACTGCTGAGTGAAGCGCTAAGTCGGGTCTTGCCCATTTTGCCTACGCGCAGCATGCATGTGATTACTCGGAATGTGCTTTTTTATCAGCGTGGGGATGAGTTGGAGCTGCGGGCCACGGATTTGGAGGTATATGCTCGTACTCGGCTTACGGTGCTGCCGCAGGGTGGGAGCGACCTCCATGTGCGGATGGCGATTCAACCCAAGCCGCTGGCTGATCTCCTTAAGGCCCTTCCGGACGATGAGGTACTTACTTTCGTACAGGTTTTAGGCGAATCTGGCAAGGCGGAAGCACCTCAGTTACAGGTGAGCAGCAGCTTTGGGCGATACGATCTGGCAGGCATAGATGCGGCGGAATTTCCGCCTTTTCCAGAGCCGCCTACCAGCCAAGGTATGGTATTTTCGGTAGCTACCCTTCGGGAAATCATTCAGCGAACGGCCTTCGCCGCTGCGCGCGATGATTCTCGGCCCGCCCTCACCGGGATCTACTTTCACTTTTTGCCAGAACGCACCAATTTTGTAGCCACTGATGCCCATGTGCTGGTTCGCCTCGGCCGTACCGACATCGTCCTCCAAAATGCCCCCAATCTCCTCATACCTGTGCGCGCCTTAGACGCCTTAGACTCCGCCATTAAAAACTTCAGCCCTGCTGACGAGCTCTCCGTGATTCCCACCCAAGACCAAGCCTTTTTCCATCATCCTATGTTGGATTTGAGCTGCCGCCTCATTGAGTATAGCTTTCCCGACTATCAGGCGGTCATCCCTTCTAATACCACCTATACCGCCCGCCTCTCCAAGGAAAAACTCCGCAAAGCCCTCAAACGTCTCCTCGTCTTCGCAGATAAGAGCGCCCAGAGCGTGGCTTTTGCTTTTGAAGGCAATAATGTAACCCTTACGGCTTACGATGCCCTTTCTCACACCTCAGCCGTAGAATACTTCCCCTGCGAATACGAGGGTGCCGACTTCAAGATTGCTTTCCGCGGGCCGACCCTGGCCTCCATCTTGGAAAACATAGAGGCCGAAGACATCCTCATGCGCATGACAGCTCCCAGCCGCCCCGTCATCATTGAACCTGATCCCCAGGTACCCCCCGCCGATACCCTCGTCCTCATCATGCCCGTCCTGCAGTGATCCTGTACGGGACTGGGCCTTTCCTCCTCCGGGTTTATGAAACGGCCCTCGCCACCAGCGAGAAGCCAGTAGCCTATTGCACAGAGCCCATAGAGCCTTCGCCAGCGCTCCCCATACTCCATTTAGAAAGCTACCAGCCAGGGATACTCCCCGAAGTGCCCGTCTTCTTAGCCTTTTTAGACAACACGTTTCGGCGTAATCTACTCCGGCGCATTCGCCATTCTCTGGCTAAGGCGCTCATCCATCCCTCCGCCGAAGTAGCTCCGTCCGTCTCTGTGGGAGCGGGGAGTTTCATTGCTCCGGGGGTTCGCATAGAAGCCGGCGCCAAGGTCGGCCCGCTCGTGATAATAGAGGAAGGCGCTGTCATTCAAGCCGGCGCTATTATTGAGGAAGGGGCTTTTGTGGGTTCATCCTCTTGGGTGGCAGCGGGTACCAGGGTAGGAGCGTATGCCTATGTGGGGGCGGGGACTATTCTCACACCAGACCCTCCAGCCTCCTCGCTCTTGATTGGCGAAGGAACGATAATTGGCGCTCATATGGAGGTTCGCAAGTCCTGCCTACCTTTCTCGTGGGTCCTCCCTGGCAGAACCTGGCCACCTGAGTAAGAAAGTGTCTGTATCTTTACATCATGCGCTGGATTTTGGGTATGCTTGGGATTTTAGGTCTGGCGGCCCTTGGGGAAGCCCAGCCGCAAAAGGCTGAGAAGCATATTCGGCAGGGCATGGAACTTATGTCCATGGAAGACTACCAGAATGCCATGGCCGAGTTTGAAGCCGCCATCCAGGCCAACCCATTTAGCGCAGAGGCCTATCTTCAGGGCGCGTATTGTGCCTATCGCCTGCGTCAGAACCGCAAAGCCCGAGAATACTTCCAGAAAGCTGAGCAGATGCAGGCGAACTTTTCACCGCGCTACCTCATTGCTTATGCAGATGTTTTACAGCGGTTAGGAGAGCCTGCCAAAGCCCGCCCCCTTGTAGAACGAGTCCTGAGCACCCTCAAGCCCACAGACCCTATGTACGGTAAGCTTCAGGTGACCCTTCAGCAGCTCAAAAATGCCGAAAAATACATGGCCCAGCCCCTGAAAATTGAGATCCGAAACTTAGGCCCCCAAATCAATTCGCCTTATCCCGACTTTGCGCCTGTTATTTCAGCCGATGAGAGTATTTTGTACTTCACTTCTCGGCGGCCCGGCTCTACTGGCAATAAAGTAGCCCCCGACGGCCTTTACTATGAAGACATTTATGTCTCAGAAAACCGCAACGGCCAATGGACCCCGGCCCGCAATGTTGGCGCCCCGCTCAATACTACCACCCACGATGCCTGTATCGCTCTATCGGCCGACGGCCAAACCCTCTTCCTCTTCAACTCCGAAAACGGCGGCGATATCTTTCAGAGCCGTCTTAAGGGCACCCGTTGGCTCCCGCCCAAAAACATGGGCAGCCCTATCAACTCCAAGTACTGGGAGCCCTCCGTGTGCCTCTCCGCCGATGAGCGCACGCTCTTTTTTGTTTCCGATCGGCCAGGGGGTTTAGGGGGCCGAGATATTTACATGTGCCGGCGCCTTCCCAATGGCAAATGGAGTGCCCCCATCAACCTCGGCCCCCCCATCAATACCCCTTACGACGAAGATGGCCCCTTCTTTCACCCCGATGGCAAAACCCTCTTCTACTCTTCCAATGGCCCCAATAGCATGGGCGGCTTCGACATCTTCCGTACCGAACTAAGACCCGATAGCACCTGGGCCCCCCCCATCAACCTCGGCTACCCCATCAATACGCCCGGCGATGACATCTACTTCGTCCTCTCCGCCAGCGGCCTCCATGGCTATTATGCCAGCGAACGCGACGATAGCTACGGCGAAAAAGATATCTACCTCATAGATTTCTCTACCCTCCAAGTCGCCGCCCAACCCACCAAATCCAAAGACGAAGAACTCAACGTTTCCTCCGAGCCCGCCAGCGCACCGGTCTTCCGCCCCAACCTCACCCTCGTCACTGGCACCATCTACGACAACCAAACCCAAGCCCCCCTCGAAGCCACCATCACCATCATTGATAATGTCCGAGCCGAAACCCTCGCCGTACTCACTTCTAACGCCGCCACCGGGAAATACCTCATCTCCCTCCCCGCCGGCAAAAACTACGGCATCGCCGTCACCGCCCCCGGCTATGCCTTCCACTCCGAAAACTTCATCGTAGAAGAAAGCATGGGCTACCGCGAAGTGCGCAAAGACATCGGCCTCAACCGCTATAAAGCCGGCACCACTATCATCTTACGCAATATCTTTTTTGACTTTGATAAGGCCACCCTGCGCCCAGAATCTAAAGTAGAGTTAGAGCGCGTCTACACCATCCTCACAGAAAATCCCCGAATGAAAGTGCGCATTGCAGGCCACACGGACAACATCGGCTCCGATGAATACAATCAACGTCTTTCGGAGGCCCGGGCAAAGGCCGTGTATGAGTACCTTATTTCTCGGGGTATCTCAGCGGACCGCCTCTCCTATATTGGATACGGAGAGAGTCGGCCTATAGACACCAACGAAACCAGCGAAGGACGTCAAAACAACCGCCGCGTAGAGCTGGAAATCGTAGAAAATTAACCCACAGCACCCCACCCTTTAGCAAAACCACCCGAACTCCATCAGGGGCTTCCCATGTCCGGCAGCACAAGTTTTCATAACTGACTTGCTGGCAGGGACTGACAAAAGTGGGCTGTGGAGGATTCGAACCTCCGACCTCTGCCCTGTCAAAGCAGCGCTCTAAACCAACTGAGCTAACAGCCCAACTCTTGAAAGAGCAGACTAAGGTAAAGGTACGATTTTTCAGCTTTGTGACTGGGAGCTTCCCTGCTGGAGGAGGGCTTTGAGGCGGCTAATGGCCTCTAAGTCGCCCAAGGTTTCGCGTTTTTGCGCTCGGGTTACGGGTTCGGGGATAGGGGTAGCGGGGGTTTCGCCTTCGGGAGCTTCGCCTTTGCGACGGCGGGCAGGCTTGCTACCAGTCTGTTTCTCCACTCGGGCCAATACAATCGTACGATTCGCATCGTCCACCTCTACAACCCGAAACAGCTGACTTTCCCCCTCTTTCGGCACATCGCCGCCTACCTTCAGGTAATGCGTAGGGCAAAAGCCTTCTACCCCGTAGGCTAAGCTCACCACGGCCCCCACCTCCGAAATCTTCTCCACAATGCCTTCATGGTATGACCCCTCCTTAAAGAGCGTCTTGATCATGTCCCACGGGTCTTCGGTGAGCTGTTTATAGCCCAAGCGCAGACGCCGATGCTCGGGGTCTATTTCCAGCACTACGACATCTATCTCCTGGCCTTTTTGGAAGACCTCGGATGGATGTTTGATCCGACGGAACCACGAAAGGTCCCGAAGGTTGATAAAGCCCTCTATGCCGGGTTCTAACTCCACAAAGGTGCCAATATTCGTGTGGTTACGGACAATGCCCTTGTGGGTGGAGCCTGGTGGGTATTTTTCGGCGGCATGAAGCCATGGGTCCGGTCGCAGCTGCTTGATGCTGAGAGTAAGTCGCTGAGCCTCCGGATCAAACTGAATAACCTTCGCCTTAACGAGGTCACCTACTTTGTACTTGCTCAGCTCTTCAGCAGCCGTAGTGGACCAAGCCAACTCAAATACAGGCAATATACCCTCGATTCCGGGCACTACCTCCACCGTCAAGCCGTATTCCGCAACAGCCACGACTTTCCCCTCTACTTCGGCGCCCTCTCGCAGCCAAGAAGGGGGATTCTCCCAAGGGTTTGGCGTAAGCTGCTTGATACCCAAATTAACTCGGCCCATCTCTGGGTCATAGTCCAGAACAACGACTTGAACCTTATCGCCAACCTTATAAAGCTCCTCAGGGTGATTGACTCGGCCCCACGAAAGATCGCTAATATGCACCAGCCCATCTATGACCCCCCCCAAATCTACAAATATTCCAAACGAGGCGACATTTTTGACGACTCCTTCTAAGACTTGGCCCCGCTCTAAAATACTCATGATCTTTTCCTTGCGACGTTGTAGCTCCTCTTCAATGAGGGCTTTGTGGGAGACGACGACATTGTGCTGAGCGGGATTGATTTTGACGACTTTGAATCGCATACGGCGGCCCAAGAGCTCCTCGTAGTTGTCCGAAGCTCGAAGGGGGCGCACATCCACCTGAGACCCCGGCAAAAACGCTTCAATTCCATCTATATCCACTACGAAGCCGCCTTTGGTGCGGCGCCGAATCACGCCCTCTATGGGAATATCTTTCTCTAAGGCTTCTTGGATTATCTGCCAGGTACGCAGGGAATGGGCCAATCGGCGCGAGAGCTTGGCTGTTCCTTCCCGAGTTTGCAAAGACTCCACGTATACCTCCACCTCATCCCCTACCTGCGGCTTAGGCTCATCGTGATGCCATTCCGAAAGGGGAATACGTCCCTCCGCCTTGTGCCCAATAGAAACCAGCACCTCATTCTCATCTACGGCCACGACGCGCCCCTTCACAATCTGATTTTGCACCCGAGGCGGGGAATAGGTTTCGTACAATCGCTGAATGTCTATCTCTTGGACTTCTTTCATGCGAGCGCAAAGATACGAACTTCTTACAGTTGCAAGCGTCTGCCAAAATAGGCGCCCGGCTGCTCAGCCCGCAAATAGTACCATCCCACAGGAAGCGTGGCAGGCAAAGTCAAAGACCTTTGCTTCCGCCAGTACGAGACCGGCTTCACTGGCGACTCCCACACTAAATTACCCTGGGCATCATATAGGCGAAAAGCAACTTCCCCCACTAAGCGTGCAGGTAGAGCCCACCTAAAAAATACTTGCCGCCCTACCACCCTCTCTAAAAAGAACGTAAGCCCAATATTCGGACGTTCTAAACGAGCCCAGAGTGATGGCGGCAGCGGCAAAATATCTGCCGTCAACCACAACTCTCCCAAAGTATCTCCCCGATGATTCAAACTCAACACCCACAACGTATCCCCCCGAAACTCCATATACCCCAAAGCCGTAGAAAAGTCCTTCTTAGTAATGCCCTGCCCACCTGTGTTGAAGATACTAATACCCAACTTGAGGGCTAACCTATAGGAATTTTTGGTGGTTTTTCCCGCACCGCCCGTCATCAGCTCCGGAAAACCGCCCATCGTGCCATCCTCTAAGGTGGCCACATGGGTATCGCCACTGACCCAGACTACACCCCGGATTTGATTTTGCCAGCACCATGCCAAAAGACTATCTTGGTCGGCGGGATAACCCGCCCAAGTATCGGCTATAAACCCTGCAATAAAGATAGCTGGGACCTTGTACAGCCCAAAGGCCAACTTCAAAGTCTGCTCGGGAAGTTTGAGAGCCTCGTGGATGAAAAGTTGGAGGTTGCGGTTGTACGTAACGCCCGAAAGGATGACTTTCCATTTTGCTGTGCTGGTGCGGAGGGCTTTTTTGAGCGCCTCCATTTGACGGCGTCCTAAGATAGAGATCTCAGGTTTCGGACGAAAGTAATAACGTCCCAGCTCCCCCAGCTCAAAAACTTTCATAGTACCCGTGCGCGCACTGCGATTATCTATGAGGAAAAACTCCACATCACCCCACCGAAAGCGCTGAAAGAGGGCCTCTTCGGGCATTTCTATCTCGTAATGGGGAAAGTAGCGCTGGTAGGCCCGCATAGCATTTTCCCGAAGAGTAGGAGAGATAGGATAGTCCCCAATTGGCAGCCTGAGTGTGCCATATTGCGCCCGATAATCCCGTCCTGTATTGTCTCCTACATAATCGTGATCGTCGTACAGGTAGGCCCAGCTTGTCTGGGTTCGCAGGGCGTAGGCCATGGGGTCTTGGTAGCGCTTTTCGTAGAGCTGGTATAGGTTTTCCCACCGATAGGGAAAGAGCCGTTCGGTGCTGGGAGGGAAGTTTTTCTCGGTTGTATCGGGGTACCCCCAGTCTCCTAAATGTAACACTAAGTGAGGAGCTAAGCGGGCGGCGAAGGCTTTCAGGGCTTTCTCCTCTTTCGCTTTGGGATTCATTTCATCGCAGGAGAGGGCTACCACTCGTAGGGGAGAGACAGGAGGCGTATGAAAAGAACCCAATACCTTTTGACCAGAGGGGAGGGTTACTTCGTAGGCATATTGCGTACCAGGCTGAAGCGCCGCAGCTGTGTAACAAATAGGTGGCTCGCTCGCCTGAAGGAGGGTATCCTGAGTTTTTCCTAAGGAGAGTCTGGCTTCGGTAGCCCAAATGCAGATACGAGCGGTAGTCTCCGTTACTCCTCCTACAAGGACTTGGCCCCAGACCCCAGCTGCAAGAAGGGCCAAACTGAGCCGGGGAGCATGATGTTTCACCCCGTGGTGACGGGCGGATTCGAACCGCCGACCCCCAGATTTTCAGTCTGGTGCTCTACCAACTGAGCTACATCACCAAAGCGGCACAAAGGTAAGACTTTTTATGCACTCGCAAGGGATGCTTGAGGTTTATACCATTTTCTGATATAGAGTTTCTTTTTAGGCGGCGGCCAGCCCCCTACGGGGGCTG
>Ga0272445_1001094_pt1 | contig 22298 bp, 25 predicted proteins | sample YNPCB0031_FD_194404 | JGI IMG/M metagenome (GOLD analysis project Ga0272445, IMG submission 194404) | Hot spring sediment microbial communities from Yellowstone National Park, WY, United States - YNP-CB-003-1 | ecosystem: Environmental > Aquatic > Thermal springs > Hot (42-90C) > Sediment... | reverse complement strand
TACCCTCAAAAGGTTTTATATCAGCCATGTTCACGCATGTCCAATCAATGTCATGCCTAATGTCATATTCTGGGGCTCTGAGCAGAATGCTTTTATCGCTTCCGCTGCCACCTCTCTGATCCATGTTGGAAGACTTGTAGGTAATGCATTGAGCATTACCTCCTACATAATTTTTATCGTTCTTCTTCTTTTAATGTTGGCGGAGCTTTAATCCCGGCATTACTGTCTCTTTATCTTTTACTTTATTCTTGGTAGGTGCAGACCTATTGAATTTGAAGAAAGGTTTAAATAAGAATATCAAATTTGATATCAATGGTGATCTCATGTCTAATGAAATAAATTCCATCCCTATACCGAGGTGCTGGATGAGGCATATGACAGCCGTTCCAAAAAGTTTTCTGCGTTATAGAGGCAAAGGAAAGTTTTTCGCCCCGCCATTTTTCGGCATAATGTGGCGCAATTTCTCATTGGAGAAAGCCACTGAATTACGAAAATCATCCGTAAGGCTTCTCAAAGCGTTCATCAACATAGGCATCAGCGTGGAAGAAAAATTTTCAGAATAAGTTTTTGAGGAAACTTTAAAGGTTATAAATGAGCAAGCTTGAAGAAATAAATAAGAAATTGGGGGCTAAATACGATGAGTAACGATGTAATCAAGGCTGAAGGGTTAACAAAAGTTTTTAACAAAAGCCTTGTGGCAGTTGACCACGTGGACTTCAGCGTTAAAGAAGGCGAAATCTTCGGTTTTCTAGGTCCAAACGGCGCTGGAAAAACGACAACGATAAACATGCTAATAACTGTTTTGAAGCCAACTGAAGGCAGAGCGTCGGTGCTTGGCTATGACATTACGAAGCAGGCAAATGAGGTTAGAAAGGTTATAGGTGTTGTGCCACAAGAGTACACGGCTGATGAGGATTTGACCGGCTATGAGAACATAATTTTGTGTGCTGACTTGTATGGTATTCCCCGCGACATAGCCAAGAAACGTGCCTTGGAATTGCTGGGACTCGTGGAACTGACAGATTTTAAAGACAAAAGAGTTGAAACCTATTCTGGCGGAATGCGAAGAAGGCTTGAGCTTGCATGCGGACTAATCAACAGGCCTAAAGTGCTCTTCCTAGACGAGCCCACTTTAGGTTTAGATGTTCAAACTCGGGCTGCCACTTGGGAGTACATTAGGCGTTTGAAGAAGGAGTATGGCATGACACTTTTCATGACCACGCATTATTTGGAGGAGGCTGACGCCCTATGCGACCGCATAGCCATAATAGACCATGGCAAAATCGTGGTGACGGGCTCACCCAGCGAGCTTAAGGGCAGCCTAGGCGGAGACATAATCACCATAGCAATAAAGGAGAACGCTGACGTAACCAACATAATCAAAAGTGTTGAGAACGTCAAGGATGTGAGAAACGAGAACGGCGCTTATAGGATTAAGGCTGAAAATGGCGAGGCAACAGCCCCAATAATAATTGAGACTTTACGGAAAAGTGGCTACACGGTGACGAGGCTTTCGCTTACTGAGCCAACCCTAAACGAGGTCTATTTAGAGTACACTGGCAGAGCCATCCGCGACGCTGAGGAATCCAAGGAAGCGTTTAGAATGCAGAGAATAACCCTTAGAAGGGCTAGGGCAGGATGAGCACCGCAAGCCAGGCTAAAGCCACAAATGCTGCAAACGAGTGCCGCCCAAGCCTAGCAAGAGGCTTATGGGCGCTAACCTACCGCGAACTCAAAAAGTGGCTTAAAGACCCAGTCATGCTCGTAATGTTTGTTCTCCAACCCCTCATATGGATGGGGCTGCTCGGCAAATCAATGAGGATAAACGAGCTTTTCTCAGCTAACAACATAAATCTGCCACCGCAAATACCAATTCCCGGTAACGTCATCCTTTATCCATCTGGGCTTCAAGGTGTAGTGCTTAATGGTACTATGCTTGCACAAATGTTTGCTGACATGGGTTCCAGCATAATGCAGAACACTTTCGGCGTTACAGACTACTTCAGTTTCATGGCTGTTGGCATGGTTTCAATGATAGTTATGACCACGACCATGTTCAGCGGCATGTCTATTGTCTGGGACCGACGTTTAGGCTTCTTGGACAAGGTGATAAGCACTCCGGTTTCGCGGGCGGCAATAATATTCGCAAAAATTCTCAACGCAACTTTTAGGGCAATGTTCCAAGCAACAGTGATTTTGGCGCTGGCTTACTTGCTGGGACTGCGGTTAAGTTCATCATTTACTTTGCTTAACTTTTTAGGCGTTTACGCGGCAATATTCCTGTTGAGTGTTGGGCTCTCATCAATTTTCATAGCCTTCTCCATAAGGTCCACCAGGATGGAAAGACCCATGCAGTTCATAAGCCTAATAACAATGCCTTTAATGTTTGCCAGCAACACCTTCTTCCCAACAAAGCTAATGCCAGACTGGATACAAGCCATAGTCAACGTAAACCCGCTGACATATTTAACAGACGCCATTAGAGGGCTCACAATATTACCACTTGACGTTTCAGCCCTAATATGGGACTTCACCTATCTAGGCTTGTTCGCAGCAGTTCTCGCCACAATCGGCATAGTGCTCTCATGGAGATATCTAGCTAAATAAAGGAGGGCTGTATGTTATTCAACTACTAGCTTTTATTTCCTTTTTATACTCTAGATTTGAGTATAATTCTGAAAAACTTAATAGATACGATCCTTTGTCGCTCATTAACCCTTTAAATTTAATGGAAGAAAGAATCATGGTGACCGTTGTTGAGGCTGTCAACCTTTAAAAGACGTATATATGCTTGGCAAGGTTCCAGTTGAAGCCCTCAGAGGCGTAAACCTTAAAGTGGAGGAAGGCGATTTCCTCGCGATTCTGGGCCTTCTGGAAAGCGGAAAATCTGCTCTGCTGAATCTGCTCGGCGCCTTATTGAGTTACCAATGGCAATATCCGGCTTAAGCAAAGACGAGCGCAGAAAACGTGCAGAAGAACTCCTTGAAATCGTCGGATTAAAAGAGCGCGTGAACCACAAGCCAACAGAACTCAGCGGTGGGGAACAGCAACGCGTTGCCATTGCAAGAGCCGCTATTTCGGAGCTACACCCGCACATCACATACATTAAATATGTGACTGTCATGTTTTCATAATTCACCCCTCTTGGCTTTCAGGCATATGTCACAGATTTCAGTTAAAATTTTAAATGGCCTATGACCCAAAACGGAATAAACGTGAAAAATTTGCAAGGTACTTGTGAGTGTTATTGTGTTTGCTTAAACTTACTTGCGAATCATCAAGATTGCCGTTGCTGCTATTGCAAGTGCTGCTCCAAATGTGAAAGCTACGCTAGTAGAAATTGACGCCCACAAAATTCCTGCGGTGACGCTTGACGTGAAATCTCCTATTCCGTTTATTGTGCTGAGCAAACCGAAGCCTGTTCCCCTTCTGTTCTCGTGAAGCAGTTCAGCGGTATATGATCTTTCAGTTGCGTCTATTGCGCCTGTTTCTACGCCAGCTAAGAGGAAAAGGAGGGCGTAAATCCAGATGTTTGGCGGTGCTAGAATGAAGCCTATGCAGTATATGCTGAAAATTAGGTACCCTAACGCTAACAGATTTCTTTTGCTAAATCGGTCGCCTAACGCGCCAAATATGTAGGCAAAAACTGCAGCTCCCACATTAAGCAGCACGTAAAGGAATGCGCTGACATTGCTGGCAACCATAACTCCTAGGCTTGGCGTTAGGGCTTCTGTGGACTTTAACACGAGGAAAGTGTTGGCGAAATTTCCAACACCAAATATACCTACAGCCAACAAGTAATGTTTGAATGCGTCTGGCAACCCTCTTATATCCCCCAACAGCTTTCGCTTTTCGGTTTTTTGCTTACAAACCTTTTCCTTTGTGAAAAGCGCAAACACTAGTATTGCTAGGATGCCAGGCAAAAGTGCAACTAGGAAGACATTTCTGAATCCGATAATGGGTAGTAGAATAAAAGCTATGCTGGGACCCATTATGGCGCCTAAAGTATCCATCATGCGATGAAAACCGAAAGCGTGACCGTAATTTTCGGGCTCAACCGAGTCGGTCAGAAGAGCGTCTCGAGGAGGCTCCCTTATGCCTCTTCCAATCCATCCAACGGTTCTATAAAATAACACTTGAAGGGTGTTGTATGCAAAGGCAAAGAAAGATATAAATATTCCTGTGAGCGTGTAACCCAATGTTGCAAGGGTTTTTCTCCTGCCCAATTTGTCGCTTAGCCAACCTGAATACGTCTTAACGAAGCTTGAGGAGAAGTCTGCCAAGCCCTCTATTAAGCCCAATATCTCGGCTGAACCATGCAATTCTATTGTTAAAAACTGTGCTAGAATAGAAGTGGCCATCTCATGGCTTGTGTCGCTGAATAGGCTTGTGAAACCCATTGCCGCCACGTTTCTGTTCAGCCACCTTCCACCTTTTTGGTTATCCGATTCACTTTTCAATTTTAACAACCCTCTTAACTTCAACAACTTCAAAATTGAAGGGAAGCTTTCCTAATTCCTTTATCGCCGTGTTTACAACTTCCTCTCTGGCTGGGTGATCCATCGGCGTCCACTCACCTTCCTCTATAACAAACAGCTCTCCCACGAGGCATCTCAAACTAAAGTCGGAAAGATCCAAAACATATTGCAGTCCATCATCATACTTTATTAGTTTTTCATCTTCTTGATACCAATTCAACTTGTTAACCTCATCAAGTCTACTGCGCAAATCAATTTTAGCTGGCTTCAACTTGACCTCAAATATTTGATACATCTACAACAACCTATTGGCTGTATTCTATGACCTCTGTTTTTGCTAAACGTTCAATTTCCATACGACAATTTTTGGCTAACTGATTAAGTCTCCTCTCGATTCTTTCAAGCATTTTAAGACCCTGTTTGTCGATAGAAATGGTTTCAAGTTCTTTTTTAATATCGCGAATCTTCTTTGCCATTTCAAGAAATTCGCGTTTTCCCCTATGCTGGTATAAGCTGAAGGCTCTTCCTTCGGGATATCCCAAATATCTGAAGAGGATTACGATCATCCGTTGCAAAAGCTGTTTTGAATTCTCATCCTTAAGTTTATCTTCCCACATTTTCCAAAGTTCTTCGGTCGCTCCGCATAACTCTAAAGCGGCAACCAAATTTGCGAGCAAATCAGCATAATCATGACTTAGAGGGATATAAGTGCGGATTTCTGTAATTTTCACATTTTTACTTCGATTCTCCATTAATGTTCCCTCATACGAAAATTAGTGACGCCCCTCAAAAACATATTTTTGATAATAAGCGTCTACAACAGACTTATCCCAACTATCCCATTCATCTTTAGGAATAAGTTTTGTAAGCTCCTCCATCTCAAGCCTTCTCTTTAACATTTTATTTTCATTTAATATTATGGAGAGGCTCATAACCATTGCTTTGTTCTCCATGAAACATTCATAGGCTCTAAATTTCGTAACGGCGTATTCTCCCCACAGTTTCCGTCCGTTCTCCGACTTCATTTCATTTTTTAACCTCTCCAATTCTTCTTCACTCTCACTTGCGAGACCATATTGAATAAGCAGTGGGATACCATAACCTTCAAGTATTCCTTTCTCTTCTAAGAAAAGCTTTACCCTTCCGGCAGTTTCATATGGAATTGTGACCTTTATGCGAACTTTTTCGCGGCTTTCAATAGCCTCTAAAGCACTTATGATATCATTTCGACGTTTATGAGTTTCTTTATTGTGTATAGTCTTCCCCTTTAAAAGACGTAAAAACTGATGGATAATCTTCATTTCTCAACCCTTCAAATCTGCTTTCTCCAAAATATTTTTTAGCCGCTCATTTTCTGTTTGCATGGCTTTCAGAAGATCATTGTCCCTTTTGAATTCCTCGAATAGCTTCTTTATGCGCATATAGTTTGCCTTCATTTGCTTAAATTCAAGAAGCCAATAATTAGCCATCCCACGCTCTAGAATCTTCACGATCGCATCGCTTTCGCTTAGGCAATTCTTCATCACATAATCCCTAAACTGTTCATAGGTTGATTTATCCAGAAAAGCTTCTAAAACAACTGGTTCGCCCTTTTTACCAAAAACTAACCGGCTAAACATTTATTTCCCTCAAGTGGACCCCTTCTGCACCAAATAAAAGGTTTAATGCAAGAAAGTTTGCGTTGCCTTCCTGTCCAGAAGGTTCATTTCTAAAATCCCAACTTTGTTTTCTTATAAATTCTGATAGAAGATGTTCTATTAATTGAAGACGCTTCATTTCCGCGTCAATAAGCGCTTGGGCTACATAAATTGGATTTTTAAGTTTGCTAATGCAAACCATTTGCATAGCCGATACAAAATGTGGAAGACAAAGCCCTTTTGATGAATTGAATTCTATTCTGAAATCCTCATCGTCCATCATCTGAATAAGTGTATGCAAATATATTTGGTTCATTGACCATAAGTGTTCACATAAAGGACATTGTTGTCTTTGGGTCTTATGCTCTATCACGTCATTTAGCGTAATAACACTCCCTTTTTTTCTATGAAATAACGCTCTGTCTTTTGAAAGTTTAGAATCATTTGATAAGTTTGTGCATAAGTGAGAAAGTTGCTCTATAATCTTTTCAATGATATCTTTCATATAAAGAGCATAGCCTAAACCATCTTCAACATCACCTTCATGGATAGCTCGGTATAGCATATGCGCATGACGATTACAGAAGCCCCTAGCAGCTACAACCTTTTCCCTAAAGGCAGGATCCATCACTACTTCATTTGTAAGTATACTCTTCAAATAACGCTCTTCACACTCAGTCCAAAGGTAGCATAGTGGGCAGTCTTTTGATTTTTCCATTCCTTCAAGAATCCTTACAGTCAGAATATTCTTCTCTATCATTTCCATTCACCTCTCATCTACCAGCAAATTTTTTAGACGCTTCTTAACAGTGCATCCTCTACTTCTTTACGGTCTTTATCGCAAAGTCTGAGGGCTTTAGCCACATAATAGCGCGTGTATAGGTTGTCTGGAACAAAACTCTGCAGCCACACAACAGTCTTTTCAACTTTAGGGAAAGGAACACCTAGCAAGTCTAAGATTGCCAAGCCGTAATAGGTGTCCTGCGCGTTTGATTCAGCGCCTTGACAGAAAGTATAACCACCATCCTCGTTCTGTCGATTAAAAACATAATCAATAACCTGCCAAACCCACAACTCCGTGGACTGTCTATCCGCCAAAATCGTTAACCGCCCTGCCTCGCGCAACCCAATACCCACCTACATGCCATTTAACAATGGTAGAAGCTATCAGCCCCCGCGCAGAAGAAGCGAGGGCGGTTAAAGGCGAGCTTCATCGCCTTAATATGAAAAGTTAATAAGCGCTTATAAAAATTTTTTGGATAAACTTTTGAACACTCATATTCTATCTCATATACGAACACTAACTTTTTAGCCTTTTTCCTTTAATGTCTCCTAACAGAAAAAGAAAAGCGTAGCTGCTCTGCAACCCTGCTAAGTGTTTTGTTTCTTTAATCTTGAAATGAATTGAAGAAAAAGGGCGAAGTTTAAGTGATGTTGCAACCGAATTGAGATTTTTCAGCATGTCCACGTTAGACCTGAAAACTCTCTTTCTCTGCTTTTTACGCAAGTATTAAGCATTTCCTCGAATGTATCAAGTCCCACCACTTCATATTCTCTCCTTGCAATCTCCCTAGGCTGCATACTTGGCCCACACGCAATGTCAAGAAACCTTTTAACCTTTATTCCTCTGAACTTCCCGATGATCTCTTCAAAACAGTCAACTGCTTTTTTGGATTAAAGAAGCTGAATGCAACCTCATAATGCAGATTCTTATAAGAGGTGATAAAGGCTTTTATTTAGGGATTTAAGGCTTGCGTAGAAACGTTTAATAAGTTGGCTAAGTTAATTTAGTTCACGCTGGTTCTTGCGCGGCTTGAACTGGGAAACAATTGTCTTAGATGTAAATAATTTGGAGGTGAAAAATTGCCTTTAATTGAAATGTATTTTGGCAAGGGTGCATTGACAGAGGAGCAGAAGTCAGAACTTTCCAGAAAAGTCACAGACTTAATGTCAAGGAAAAAAAGCAGCCACAACACTACACTTGGATAATAATTCATGAAGTTCCAGCTGAAAATTGGATAGTCGACCGACTAACACTGCCAGAGCTTAAGGCGGAGCTCCAAACAGAGAAGAAATAGCATTATCAACAATTTCAACAAGATTGTAAGCGTATTTGATAATTATAATACTCTTCACTTTCCATGATTTTTTAAAAAGAAATAGAATATTGGATGTTTAAGCTGTTAGTGAAGTAGCTTCAGTGTTTTGCTAATTCTTGCCATAAAGCTCTCATGGTTTCCTTCGCCTTCTCGTGTGGTATTATCTCATGTATCTCGCATTCTATGTATGGCATAAACATGCTTACGTTCCGTAAAACAGTTGCGGGCTCTCCTTCGCCGATTGAGTATCCTGATGCTCCATCTAAAAACCATCCGAATTCCTTTATTTCACCCTTCTTCATAAGGTTGTCAATGCTTGCCCACATCACTTCATGTAGTTTTGCGCTTTCTGCAAGGTCTTTAGGCCATGGTGCAACTGGATTTCTACGCCACAATACCAAATATCTAGCCATCCAAATCACCTCCTCTTTGCTTTTTCAATACAAAAACATAGCCCTTACTCACTTAGACAGAGAATAAGCCTATATTCTTGCAATTAACTATTTACCATACCTTATATTTAAAGCATTGGACAAGAATACGCATTTTTGTGTAAGCTAATTGATTGCGTTCTGTTAAGAATTGATAAAGAAAAGCGGGGTTAAATCTTTTTATTGCTAAGGATTTGGGGCTCTTTTAAAGCGCTCCGCTTCAGCGTAGTTTATCACCTTCGCTTTATTATGATAACTATGATGATTGCTGCCAGAACCGCAGCGGCTACGATAATGAAGGCTAATGGCGGCGTGAAGAGCGCGCTCAGAGGGGACTCTAGATTCGTTATTTTAAGGGTGACGTAGGCTGTTCTGGTTTGACTTCCGCTGGTTCCTGTGATTGTGATTTGGTAGGTTCCAGCAGGTGTATTCTTAGATGTTTTTATCTTAAGGTTGCTGGTGAACGGCGGCGTCCCAGAAGTTTGGCTGAATGCGAATGTTGATTCAGGCGGCAGGCTGGATGCTGAAAGCGTGACATCTTCAGGTTTGCCCGTTATGAGGCTGACCTCAACCATTACTGTCAGGCTTTCGCCTGCTGGGATAGTGATCCCGCTTATGCTGACCGAGACCCCGAAATCAAAGGACTCTTCAAAGTTAGCCTGCAGGAAGACCGGTGCCCCCTCAACCTTCACTACTAGTGGATTCTCTGTAGAATTCACAGAACCAGACCAGTTGATGAACCTATAGCCTAATGCAGGCGAAGCCATAAGCGTTACAGAGACATCAGAGTCGTAGTAGCCGTCTTGGCCAGGTAGACTGAGGGAGACGTTTCCAGTTCCGCTTGGGTTAATACTTACCGTTAGAAGGTACTGTATCTTCATATAGGCTGTTAATGTTACATCGCTTGAAACTGAAGCTGTCCTCGGATTAGATGTTAAATTATCGCTCCAGGATGTGAAAACATACCTCGTTCCGGAGCTTGGAATGTACGGTGAAGATACCTCAATCATGTGAGAACCATAGAAGACTGTGATGTTTATGCTTCCCTCCGAGCTGGTTGTGTAAGTTGCCCCGTCAACCTTAACAGTTACGCCAGAAATGCCTATGTTTGTCTCGCTCCTGTAAACGTGGACTGTGAGCGTGTACATTGCGACGGTGAAGGTCGCCGTCAAGTTATGCGGGGCATTCATTGTTATGCTTATTGTGATGCTTGAACCCGCATCTTCACCATCCAAAGTCCAGTAGCTGAAGGTGTAGCCAGTGTTTGGCGAAACTGAGACGGATGCTGAGGAATCTGAATCGTGCCAATAAGCGCCGGGCTGCGGATTTGTTGTTCCCGCTCCGCTTGGATTCACCGATATTACTAGTGCATACTGAATCTTGTAAGTGGCTGTTACGGATCCGCCTCCGGAAGGCACATTTATCATGCCGCTCTTAGATGTTGATAGACCGCTCGTTGAATCCCAAGCGTAACGTTTTCCATCCATGGTTGAGCTAACTATATTGGACCATGCGAAGCTATGGATTGAGCCGATGTCCCATGTGAAGCCAATGGGCAGCTGGCTATAGGCGTAGGCTTCTCCGTCGACTATTAGAACTGTTCCAGAGGCGTCTGCGCTTAAGCCCTCAGCCGTGAAGGTCACTGTGGCTGTTGTCGGAGCTTGCTGGTGAGATTGGTATTCAATATATAACGTGTAGAGTACATCCGCCACGTAATTTACCGCCGAGTTTAGAAGCTCCCCCGTCCTGCCTACGAAGGTTGGGTTGCTCCAGTTGTAGTTCTGATCCATCCAGACGCATGTTAAGCCCCTGCCTGAGATGTCGAAGGTTGCGTCATATGCTAATCGAACGGCAGCCTCATACGCTGTGATTATGCTGAGTTTCCCATCGAAGGACAGGTACTCGTTAAAGATACTGCTATAGCTGCTTGTCCTTTCATTCACGTATTCCTCATAATCGCTATGGTGGATTTCTGACCCCCAAGGCGTCTTTGAGCCCATAACGTGGCTGAATACAGCCATATCCGATATATAATGCGTCATGGCTCCAGCATATTTAGCAGCCGCCTGCAGATTTCCTAAAAGCAGAAGGTCTAGGGCTTGCTGGTATGTCGCATTCGCCCTAACGGCTGCCGAATCATCTATTAAGCAGCCGCTGGAGTTGAAGTAGATATGGTGGAGTGCGGTGTCACCTATTCCGTCCGGAGCCCGCCCATTATCTGGGAGCTCAGTCCCATAAAGATACCAGCTCATTTCGGAAGTAATCCACTGCTTAACGTCCGACGTAAGCCAATCCAGCGCATGCTCAGCTATCCAGTCATGCGTCCCATAATTCGGGTTAAGTGGATCTGAACTGTAGCCGCCGTTGCTCCATGCATAGCATGAAGCCACAAAGCAGGGCAGCGTGAGCAGATACAGCGCCACAATAACGCAGCTTTTCCCGGTCATTTCGCGCACACTATAAATTTGCTATTTTAAAACTTAAAAATATCATCCATCGCCAATAAATAAAATTCTATGTATGTTATAATTAGATTATCCGCTTATGTCTTAGCGCTTAAAGGGTTTCATAGACGGCTTTCAGGGGCAGCGGAAACCCCTCATTATAGGCATGTTTAAACATGCTTTACATTTGCGCTTCAATTATCTATGCCGGTAGGGGGCTATATTTCTCCGCTTTTCTACCGCGTTGTTTTATGCACGAATTTTCCTTTCCGGACTATTACCCCGTTATTCCTTCAACTTCTTTTCTGCCCCTCTCTAGCTCTTCAGTTTGCTCCGCATCTTCCTTCAGTAATAATGCTTGAAACTCTCCGAAGTATGTTTTCTCTTCCCTTGCTACTTCTAGCAGAACCTTTTTAATGTTTTCATTGTCTGTTGTAGATGCCAGCTGCTCGTATAGGTTTATGGCGTCTAACTCGGCTATTATTGCCACCCTCAATATTTCTCGATCTAAAAGATTCTTCTTAACATTCTCAATTTTTATCGGTATTTAAGACATCATTTTATATTCACATCTAATACTGCCTTATGCTTAGGGAGCATATTAACTTTTGTGAAAAATGCCCTTTCAACTTCATGATGGCATGAGCGAAAAATTTTTCGAGAATTATTTATACGCCTGTTTTTCTCTCAACAACCTTCTCCGTCCAGTTTCCATATTTTATCCAAAGAAGGGCTAATGCGCCGCCTATAATATTGCTTAATGAGATTGCCAGCCAAGCTCCAATGGAGCCCATCCTAAAATTGAACGCAAGCACATAGCCTAATGCAACCCTAATGCCCCAGAGCCTAAAAACGCCGACGGTTGTTGGAAAAACCGTATGCCCAGACCCTCTGCCGGTTGACATGCCGACCATAAATAATCCGAAAAATGGGAGAGTAGGCACAAGAATCTGAAGGAAACGGTCGGTTTCAGCCATTATTTCCGGGTCATCCGCGAATATGTCAACTAGGCTGGATCTAATGGGGTAAACGAGACATGCACCTAGGGCTACTAGGGTGAACAGTAAAAGGGCAGACTTATAAGCAACCTCCTTAGCTCTCCCATAATTTTCCGCACCTATATTTTGCCCAACCATTATGGCTGTAGCGCCGCTTAAACCCCAAAGCACAGCATCAACAATATCCATTATGAGGAAGCCTATGGCATAAGCGGTGGCCACTGTTACGCCGAACTGATTAATAATCCACAGTTGGAATAGAAAGGCAAAGCCGTTCGTTGCACCAAGCGCCAGTACTGGTAAACCTATACGCATAACCAGGGCGATCCACTTGAAATCTATATCTTTAGTGAAGAACACCCTTAGCTCAGGATAATACTTCCTAAGCATGTAGGCTAATGCGCCAGCCGATATCATTTTACCCATAACGTCAGTAATAGCAGCGCCCACGACCCCAAGCCTTGGGAAGGGACCCAAGCCAAGCACCAGGAAGGGATCCAGTAACACGTTTAGGCTGACGGCTAAGGTGTTAACTATCGCCGGCCTCCTCGTATCCCCTATGCTCTGGAGAAGCGTTGTGAATATGAGAGATATATAATTTAGAAATATATCGAAAGAAATTACACTCGAATATTTCATAACATCCTCGAAGATCTCTGGAGGAGTAGATATAACTACAGCGAATATTAGCCCCCTAAGCGTCAGAAGCGTAACGCATAAAACGGCTCCGCAAAAGAAAGATAATGTGAAAAATCTTGAAGCGGAAAGGCTGGCCTCCCTATAGGATTTACCCCCAATATATTGAGAGACAACGCTGAGGCTTGCAGCGGTTAACGCCATCACAAGCGCTTGAAAAAGCATTATAACAGGCCACGTCTGTCTCGGAACAGCAACCGTGGTCTCGCTGTAAAGGCTCAGCCAATATGCATCCGCAACATTATAGGCTACAACCGTAAGCTGATTTATAAGCGGAGGCACACCCAACCATACAAGCGTACGGATAATCGGTCCATTAACAATCCTATCCCTATACTTGCCCAATGAGCGGCTATCCGGCGGCTCCTCAAAATCCTCAGACATATATTGCATTAAAAACATGCAGGTCCTTAAAAGGTTTTTCCGCAATAAAATTCTTTATTTTTGCAATCTGGATGGAAACTGTTCAAAAAGTTTTTATCTAATACCTTTAAATACTAGTTTCGCTCATATGAATTGAGGAATAAAACAGTTGGTTCAGATGCGGACTGATATAAATGGACCTAAATATAATAGCGCTTGTTGCGCCAATAGCAAGCATCCTCACTCAAATCTTCTCCGCCCTTGTAGCGTACCGCATCATCTATGGAAAAAGAGACTCTGGAAAAATCCTTGAATTTTCAAATTTAATTAAAGAGTGCGCTGTAACATATTTAAACAGGCAGTTCTTTTCAGTCTCAGTTTTCAGCGTGATCCTAGCCGTAATCATAGGCTTAGCCTTCGGATTATTCACCGCTCTAACATTCTCCGTTGGATCTATCCTCTCAGCCCTTTCAGCATACATAGGCACAACGATCGCGGTTAACACAAATTTCAGAGTTGCTAAGAACGCTAAGCAAGGGATTCATAAAGCTTTTCAAACAGCCTTTCAGGGAGGTACAGCGATAGGCCTCATACTGACCGGTTTTGGAATACTTGTTGTCAGCGGACTGCATGCTTTGTTCTCCAGCATGGGATATGATGACCCATCAATGCTTATAGGTTTAGGTTTCGGCGCAAGCCTAGTGGGCTTATTTGCACGTGTAGGCGGGGGAATATACACTAAAGCCGCTGATATAAGCGCAGATCTTGTTGGGAAGGTTGAGGTTGGGCTGAGCGAGGATGACCCCAGTAATCCCGCAGTAATAGCTGACCAGGTTGGGGATAACGTCGGCGACATTGCAGGCACAGGATCAGATGTCTTCCAGTCTTATGTCTGCACATTGATTGCAGCGATGATCCTCGGCGCCTCAATATATGGAAGCAACGGCATAGCATATCCATTGCTTGTTTTAAGCTCAGGCTTAATATCTTCAATGATAGGTTCATTCTTTACAAAAGTTAAAAGCATAAATGTTAAGCGACTAGTAAATGCTGGAATGTATTTTTCGGCAGCTCTCACAGCGTTAGCTTCAGCCATACTTTCATGGATAATCTTTAACGGTCTAAACGCCTTCTACATTGTTTTAACGGGCATAATTGCGGTGGTGCTGCTGGCCCATGTGACTGAATATTACACTTCACCAATGAAAAAGCCGGTTGATAGTATAGTGAAGGCATCTGAGACCGGTCCAGCCCTCAATGTGCTGTCCGGGCTTACTGTTGGCTTAGAAGGCACAGCCATACCGACAATAATATTTTTAGCAACAATTCTGTTGGCATATCGCTTAGAAGGATTATATGGAATAACGCTTGCAGCCGTGGGTTTTCTTTCAATAAACGCAACATTAATCTCAATGGCTTCTTACGGTCCAATAGTTGATAACGCTAATGGGCTAATAGCAATGTCAGGGGCTGATCCTGAATCGCGCAGGATAATGGACAGCCTTGATGCTGTTGGCAACATGACGAAGGCTGTATGCAAGGTCTATGCTGTTGGAACATCGGTTCTAGCCCAGGTAGCCCTATTCTCAGCATACCTGAACGCCGCATGTCTCAAGACGCTTGACATATCTAACCCCTTGACAATTGCTGGCATGCTCATCGGCGGAACGCTCACTTTCCTCCTATGCTCACTAATTATAAGGGCGGTGGGCAGAGCCGCTTACGCAATGATCGGGGAGATACATGAGCAGTTTAGGATGGGTCAAAAAATAAGCGTAACGCCCAATTACGCTAGATGCATCGACATAAGCACGAAAGCAGCCATAAAGAACATGTTCTATCCAGCCGCCCTTTCAGTTGCTGTGCCCTTCACCGTGGGATTACTGCTCGGCCCAGAAGCCATGGGTGGACTAATAGCTGGAAACCTAGTTACGGTTTTACCTATGGCTCTGCTCATGTGCATAAGCGGCGCAGCATGGGACAATGCTAAAAAATCTGTTGAAGCCAGCAGCCCATCCTATAAGGGGAGCATGCTTCACGCTGCAGCAGTCATAGGCGATACAATTGGAGACCCATTGAAGGACGCCGCTGGCCCATCGCTGGACATATTCATCAACCTCATTGGGATGGCCGCGCTGATATATGCAACCCACATACTCGCCGCGAGATGAAGGGGCAATGTGACGCTTAAAAATATTAGGAGAAAACCCATAATTATCAATCTCATTAAAAGAAGCTACTAGGGCACTTCTTTCATGGAAAGAAAATTTTAGGTGCAGACGCGAAATATATAAATTTAGGTTTATCCTAAATTAGGTTGAACCTAACTTCATGGAGGTTTAATATATATTCAGCAGGTTAACTGAGAGGGAAGCGGAGTATCTAAAGGTCGTGTTCAATCTGCTCTCTAATAGGGACGCTGTTGGAAGCCTTGAAGTGGCGAACGCCCTCGGCGTTTCATGCGCCACTGCAAGTGAAACTCTTAGGAAACTCTGTGAGAAAGGTATGCTTAGGAGGAAACCCTGGAGGGGAGTGAGCCTATCGGAGCGAGGGATCATTGAGGTGAACAGGATATTGAGAAACCACAGGGTTTTCGAAACATACGCCTATGAGGTTCTCTCAGTCAGCTTGGAAGAGGCATGTAAATGCGCAAGCAGGGTTGAGCTTTATCTTCCGGAGAAGATCGTTGATTCCATGTGCAAGCTCCTCGGTCACCCAAAAAGGTGTCCGCATAACAACTGCATCCCAGAGGGGGTTTCATGCTGCCCAGAAAAATAATCTGCCTCATAATGCTTATCACCTCCCCGCTGGTTTATAACCCACCCATAATCTTTGCCAAGCAGGATGATGAGCAGATTAAGGTAATAGTTACGTTTGAAATTCTTAAGTCAATAGTGTCCCCAATAGTTAATGGCGCTGGAGAAGTCAGCTCGATTGTTTCCGGTGGAGCTGATCCACATAATTTTATGCTTACGCCAAGCATTATTAAAGAAGCTCAGGAATCCGACCTAATAGTTATAACTGGCCACGTAATGTGGGAGAAAGATCTTGTTAAAAGGGTTGCCGAAGAAAGAAAAGTTCCAGAAGAATCTATCTCGCTGAATCTTCTGGATTTAGAGGGCATCAAACTGCTCAATCTTAATGGGGAGAGAAATATTCACGGCTTCTGGCTTCTCCCAGATAACGCGCTTACAATAGCTGAAGCCATAAAAAACAAGGTTTTAGAAATTAAGCCAGGCTTATCCCGGAAAATTCAGGAGAACTTTTTTCTCTTCGAGAGAGATATCTATGTCCTTAAGAGATTTCTCAGCGAGCTCTCTGAGAAGCATGGTTTAACCAATAGAAGCGTCGTAATAGGCTTCTACGCTGAGCATTATATTGCTGAAGCAATGGGTTTGAAGGTGGAAGCCACGCTTATAGGCGAAGGGGAATATGTGCGCCCAGAATCCTTAAGAATAATCTACGATGGATTCAGAACTGGAAGATTCTCCTGCATGATTATTTCTGAAAACGCAATTTTAATGGAGAATGTTCAAAGCGCCGTTAAAGAGATCTCTGAGGAGACAGGATGCCCAATAGCTTACGTTATCGCTGTCTCATCAGGAGCCCTAGAAAAATATGATGCAATAATGTATTATAATGCCGGGCAAGTCCACGGCGCCCTACTTTCAGGAGGTAAACCTTTAAACAGCGGATTTAACATCTACCTTTTCGCCGCGCTAATCTTCCTAATCATAATTGTTTTTGAAACAATATTGCTGGTTAAGGGGCGGAGCAAGCTATGAGCATAGTCTCTGTAAGAAATATTTCAGTTAGGCTTGGCGACCAAATAGTGCTTGAGAACGTTAGCTTCAGCGTTGATGAGCCATCCTTAATATTGATTGTTGGACCAAACGGCGCTGGGAAAACAACTTTACTGAAGGTTCTGCTAGGATTGGTCAAGCCGTTTAAAGGTGAAGCGGAGGTTTTCGGATTAAATCCATTCAGGGATGGGGAGAAGGTTAGAAGGCTGATAGGGTATGTTCCCCAAAAAGATAAGATTTCATATGAAATCCCGCTGACAGTAGGCGAGGTTGTCTTAATGGGGGTGCTGCTTAGAAAAAGATTCCCAAGATCAATTTCAAGAGAAGATGTTGAGTACGCCAGGAAATCATTAGCCTATATGGGTATGGAGGATAAGTGGAAATCAATATTCAGCGAGTTAAGCGGTGGACAGCAAAGGAGGGTTCTAATAGCCAGAGCGCTCTCATCAGATCCAAACCTTCTACTTCTGGATGAAGTTTTCGCCGGATTAGACCTTGAAAGCCAGGAGAACCTGCTTAGCATCCTTAAAATGCTTAAGGAGAATAGGAGGACAATAATAATTGTTGAGCATGAGCTTGACCCAGTTCTTGACTTAGCCGATAAAATATTGGTCTTAAACAGAAGCATATGCGTTTACGGGGAGCCGCATGAGGTTTTAAGCGAAGACAAGCTTAAACCCATCTACCCATGCCTGAAAACAATCGAGAAAGAGGGGAGGCAACTGATCATTTTAGGTGATAAACATGCTTGACCCATTCATTTTAAGAGCCGTTTTGGGCTTATTGTTCGCTTCACTCTCAGTGCCAATATCGGTAATAATGCTTTTAAGAGGATCACTATATATAACCCCTGAGATATCGCATGCTGCGCTGGGGGGAGCAGCCCTAGGCGTTTTAATACAAACATTCATTTCAAGCACATTCGACCCATTCCCGCTGGTCATAGTTTTCTGCCTGGCAACATCAATCCTAGTCTCATACATGGGGAAAAGCGGACAGCAATCCCTAGGGATGATGCTTAGCGTATCGCTGGCTATAAGCGTAACAATATATGCTGTTGTAAGAAGCTATCTCCCAGCGGATAAAAGGGTCCTCGTCGACGGATACTTAATAAGCGATCTGCTACTACTATCCGAAGCCAATCTGCTAAGCTTAGCGGTGGTCTCGGCATCCGCAGCCGTAGCCACCATAATATTCTACAGGGAGTTCATTTACGTATGCTTCGATATGGAAACAGCTGAAGCGCTTGGGCTTAAGGCTGAACTGTATGATTTACTGATCTTCTCGGTTTCAGCCGTAACAGTTGCAGTAGCCGCCAGAGCGCTCGGAGTATTATTATCCGTCACGCTCCTCATAATTCCAGCAGCAGCCTCAAGACTTATAACACGAAACATAAGCAGAATGCTCACGGCATCCTTCATAATAGCAGTTTCATCCGGACTTGCGGGAATAATTCTATCCATAAACCTCAACATTCCCACAAGCGGCGCAATAGCGCTTGTATCAATAATGCTCTTCACAGCAATATACGTCCATAAAGCCCTCAAAACATCGTAATTACTCATTACCTTTATCTTCTCTAATTTCGCCGCTTCGCACTTGCGCGAACGGGTTAATGTATGCTTGCGACGCGCATTTTAAGTCTTAAATTTTGAGTTTTTGCAGGTCTATTCGTTTTAGCCCTTTTATAGCGTCGTATTTCTTGTCGGTTGATATTATAATATGATCCGGTACGTTGGCGCTTAGGGCTGTGGCCGCGTATATGGCGTCGAAGATGGACGTTATTCCATAAGTGTCCATGATGCTTAATGCGGCGAGATATATGGCGTAATCTGGTATGATAAAAGTTAAGTTTTTAATTGCGGCTATTCTCGCCTCATTCGCCATGATTGTTTGCAGATGCGCATAATCAGAGAATACATGGTACAGCTCATGGAAGATTTCTGTTGAAGCTTAAACCGGACTTATCTGACCTTTCTCTACGGCTTCTATTATTGCAGTTGCTGTTTCTTCAGCCAGCCCTCCCTTTTCAAATAGGCGATGAATGTGCATGATTAAGCCGCAAAGCAGCCAAGATAGTAAAGCGGAAAAATGACGTAAAAAGGTAAGGTGAAAATATGGGGTCAAACCGAAATCCGCTGCGGAAAAGGAAGGGATTTGAACCCGAAAAGGTGGCGCCGGGTGTGGGATTTGAACCCACGAGGCCCATACGGGCCACAGACTTAGCAGGCCTGCCCCCTACCAGGCTAGGGTAACCCGGCTATGATTTTTACTGACCCGGCACATTTTAACCTTTTCGCTTCACTTGCGCTTTCTGAAGAACATCAGCCCGTCTTTTTCACATACGTATTCGAAGCCAACCTCCAGTAACGCTTTAATCTCCTCGGGTTTCGAGGCGACCTTAACATGGTACTCCTGCGCGGTTTCATCTCCAAAGATTGCTCTCTCAAGGTTTATGTATATCTCTGTGTTCTCTATTTTCTTATGCCCGAGTAGGTTCTTAACGTATAATATATCCTTGGTTTTATGGTATTCCACGGTTGCCTTCCAATGCCTAATCGTGTGGAACCCTATGCGTAGCAAGCGTGGGTTCTGAAGTTTATGAGCTAGACGCTTCTTCGTCGTTATAAAGGTGTTTTTGAGGCTTGCCAAAGATTTATTTGGGAAAATCTTTTCTCCGCGTCTTGGGATGCTGTTAAGCATTTCAATGAGTTTGCCGCTTACCCGCCATACGCGTGGGTTGCTTCCCTTCTCAGGCTCATTAAGTATTATTATGCGCCTTTCAAAGTCTATATCCGTCCACTTCAGCCTAAAGGCTTCACCAGCCCTCATAGCCGTTTCTTTAATCAGCTGGAGGAAACAGGCCAGATACCTATTTGAGCCAGCTATTAACACATCTATCTCCGACTCCATAGGAATAAAGCTTGGAAGCTTTATGTCAACCTTACATTTAGGTTTGTCCCATGAAAGACCTAGAAACCCTAAAAACTTGGTGTAACTGTTTATCACGTTTCTCCGCCTATTTTGGCTCCAATTTTTCTCTCTAGCCAAAACCTCTTTGACGCTTTCAGGATCCAGAAGGTTGGCTCCTCTATTTATTAAGGCTCTTAAACATGAACGGTAGCCATCGACTGTTTCGGAAGAAAGCCCCTGCTTATTAGCCCACCAAAGAAACTCTACGATTTTTCCTTTAATAGTCGCTGGATCAGCCTCCGTGGCTCCCGCAGCCCGCTTTTCAGCAGTCTGCCCATTTTCCATCAGCCTCAGCTCTCGGCTGGCCGAGTTTTCCACCCCGCCTTCCGGGGCGCATACTCGGCGATTTAAGTTTAAGGCTGATCCTCTTTTTAAATCCTTGCCTCCCGGCTTTTTCGCGCGCCTCTCAGAGAAGCGGTATCCGCACTCTCTGCATAGCCAGCGCTGCGTTTGAGATCCATCCGCCAGCCGGCGTAGTCCATCTCTGAAAAGCCTTTCCGAACCGCATTCTGGGCATTTTAGGCCTTTTTCCGGGCTTTCGGGGCGGGATTTTGGGGGCTGCGGGTTCGCCCAACTGCCGACGCCATTGTCTTCCACTTGGTAGGGTTTTTCACGTCCGCTTTCTTCAGCCGTTCCCATCCCGCCCTCTTCATCTCCCCTTATCGCTCAGAACATTCTTCTACGTGCTTCTCCTCATCTATCCAGCCTGCGACTCTGTTGACAAGCCATTTCAGGCTGTCTAGGGCGCTCAGCGAGTCCGCATTGAGCTCTATTATAACTGGCGTATCGCCATACATGAAGCATATTTTGGCGTGTATGCTCAGAGCGAGCCCTCCCAGTTTGCTAGGCACCTGTCGCATAGCCAGACCAGCCTTCCATCTCTAACGTAGCACTTGTTTGTTTCCCGACCGCAGAGCTCACAGAAGCCGGGCTCTTTACAGGTTGCCTCATCATTTTGAGCTGTCTCTATGCCTAATCTTTTGGCTAGGTCCTCAACGCTGCTTCTCGTTAGATAGTATTGGACGCCTGATCCGAAACGCCGTTTATTCTCAAAGCCTAGACGCTTGAGCGCTCTCCCTATCCACTCAGTTGTCAACCAGCGTTTCTCCTCATCGAAAGCCTTCAACATCTCCTCATGGATCTTTTTAAGGTAGTAGTAGCCATCTTCGCTGACGATTTTCAGTAAAGTTTGGATGAGAATGTACTCGCCTGTTTCAGTCAGGTTTTCAACATGCTTCGCTTGGATCTTCTCCTTAGCCAGCGCGAGCATCTTCTCAAATAGTGTAGGTTGTGCATGTTGTGTATGATGTGAACCATCCTCCGTAGATGCTTCAGATGCAGAAGTCTCTTTTAGAAAACCATCGAAGAACTTGGCGAGTGTGAGAATGGGCTTCCAAAGCTCCCTATCCCTCGCGTCCACTTCAAATTTTTCTTCAACCCCACCCTTGGAGGATGGTTCACTACATTCACAACCTACACTACCTACACTTGTCAGCGCCGATATCTCACGCCAATATTTCAGTGCGAAAACATAGAGTTCATCGCGTATCTGCTGCCAGACAGGATCCCTCTCGTCCGGTTCGCTGTTCAGTATCCCCCTATCTCTGCCCCTCTGCATTATTATGCTTATGCACCTGTCCTCCAGGGTGTCCTCTAAACCAGCTATGTTCGCAAGGGCTTTAGGCGAATAAACCTCGAAGCTCTCGGGAACCAGCTTTTCAGCAGCATTCTTCTCTGTCCGCCAAACTGTTGCTGCCCTCTTATACCCAGCCAATATTAGGCTTCTTAAATCCTGCTTCCTCTCAGCGTTAGATAGGCTCTCAGACTCATCCATTAGAAGCGTGCATCTTCCCGACTGGATTAGGCGGAACAGGCTGCTCGTGCTGATGTTCGTTGAGAATATAGCATTAAGAGAGAGCAGCTTCAGCAACGTTAACGCCTTAGTCTTACCAGTCCTCTTAATGCCGCCGAAGTATAGGTATGGGTAAGCGTTGAAGAGCGGGAAAAAATATGTGCCTATGGTCCAAAGCGTCACCAGGTCGTAGTAGGCATCATCAGGGAACTCAATATATTTAGTCCACTGGCCCCTAATCCTAGCGTACAGCCCAGCCGGGTCAACGTTTGCTTCGCCGTTCAAATATGCCTTGACGTTTTTCAGGCTCCACCTGTTCTCGAATCCGCAGACTTTGTATGCGAGCTTCCAGCGCCTCTTAGCCAGTTCATCCCTGACGCATGGAATAGCCTCGCCGCCGTCGGTTATGAGGAAATGTATCTCCCTCTCCTCGCAGTCCCCATCAGCGTTTTTCTTCTCTATGATGGCTGGTATTGCGATGCCGAAGTAGTATGCGCCGCTGCTTTCCCCTATTACGCCAACCG
>Ga0272445_1001093_pt1 | contig 22301 bp, 20 predicted proteins | sample YNPCB0031_FD_194404 | JGI IMG/M metagenome (GOLD analysis project Ga0272445, IMG submission 194404) | Hot spring sediment microbial communities from Yellowstone National Park, WY, United States - YNP-CB-003-1 | ecosystem: Environmental > Aquatic > Thermal springs > Hot (42-90C) > Sediment... | reverse complement strand
AGTCGGAGGGGAGAGTCGTGGAGGGTGTTGAGGAACCTACGGGAGAGGTAATGAGAGGACGGGGCTTTTGAGGGGGCGGGGGAAGGCGACGCCGGGGGGAGGGAAGCTCCACTTTGCCAACTACCGGCAGAGAGGACTCCTCAGCAGGAAGGGAGGGCTCTTCCGGCTGGGGAGGGGGAGGTGAAGAAGGAGCAGCAACCTCTTTGCTCTTTACGAGTCGGCCATACTTTTGTCCTAAGGCAGCATAAGCCTCTTCTGAAATACGCGCATTGGGCTTATTTTCCACCGAAAAGCCCAATGCTTGCAGATCAGCCACGACCGTGGCAATAGAGCGCTCAAAGATTATAGCTACTTCGCTAAGTTTATAAGATTTCGGTTTGCTCATTCTTCAAACTCAGCCTCCAGGATTTGATAAACCTTTTGGAGAATGGGCAGGTCTATCTGGGTGCGTTTTTGCATTTCATCTAAGGGGTACTGGAGGACGGCCTTAGCGGTGTGGAAGCCTTCTTGTTGCAGGGCTTTGATTATCCAGTCGGGGATTTCATCGGCGAACTCGGAGAGCTCAATATCTTCTTCTTCCAGGTATTCGGCGGCTTCGCGGATGTCTAATTTGTAGTCTAAGAGCATTTCGGCGAGCCGTACATTGACTCCTTCTTTACCGACGGCTTTGGGAAATTCTTCTGGGGCGACGAAGACTTTAGCGTGGCGTTGGGCGGGCATCACTTCCACATACATGACGGTGGCTGGGGCGAGGGCCCGTTCAATCATAAGCTTAGGGTCGGGGTTGTAGGGAATGATGTCTATGTATTCGCCGCGCAGCTCGTCTACGATGGGTTTAATCCGACTGCCGCGCACGCCCACGCAAGCACCCACCGGGTCAATGCGATCGTCGTAGCTTTCTACGAGGACTTTGGCGCGCACGCCAGGTATCCGAACCACTTTTTTGATACTGATGAGACCATCGTAGATTTCGGGGATTTCCAGTTTGAGGAGGGCTTCCAAAAATTTAGGCGAAGTCCGGGAGAGGATGACTAAGGGCCGTTGCGGGGAGGTTTTGAGCGGGTCTAATACTTCTAAGACGACTGCTTTGACAATACTGGAAGCGCGCTGGTCAGCTCGGCGATAAGTAGCTTGGCTATCGCGGGGAACATACACATCTTTTTCGGGGATAAGTTCTCGGCGCGGCAGGGAAAGTTCATTGCCTTCGTGCATGACAATCAGCTCGTCTCGGGTGACTTTGAGCACTTCGCAGGTGAGGATTTCGCCAATCATGTGGCGGTAGCGCTCATAAAGGGCTTGCCGTTCTAAGTTGCGTAGCTGGGTCAGCAGGCGTTCTTTCAGAGCTTGTACCTGAAGGCGCGACAAATGGTCCAAAGGGATAACTTCATAGTGATATTCCCCTGGTTCGGCGGCATCTTCGCCTTCCATTTCCAGCACATAGCTGAGGGGTACCTGAAACCGTTCGTCTTCTACGGCGGCGTCTTCTACAATCAGCCGGCGCCGCATCAGTTGAAAGTCTCCATGTTCGGGGTCAACAATCACAGAGTAGGTGTCTGCTACGGAGTTGGACTCTTTATCTTTGGGCTCACTGAGCTCTAATACATCCAAAAAGGCCCGCTTCATCACATCCACGAACCTTTGCCGATCAATGCCGCGCCCCTGAATAAACTCCTGAATAGAAGCTAAAATCTTCTGCTTTTGAAGAGCAGTCTTGTCCGTTTTTTTAGTTTGTGAGCGAGGCATAGCTTAGGAGGTTTTGCGGTTGGGATGGCGATGGGGGATTTCTACATGGGCTGTGGCGATATTTGCCCAGGGAATGGCAATGGGGTGATGACGGCCCTCTAACAGAATACCCTCATCATCTACATCCAGTAAACGTCCCCGAAGCCAAGTGCCGGACTTTTGCCGCACAGCCAGCAAACGGCCTTTCTGAGCATAGTATTGCCGCCGCACCCGAAGCGGGCTCCCTATGCCCGGAGAACTTACCGTAATACCGTAGTTTTCAGGTAGCCAGTCCAGAGTCTGGTACTTTTCACGCAGATAAAGATGAACTTTCACACACTCATCCAGGGTGATACCCCGGTCTGTCTCTACACGCAGCAAGATCTCCGGCTCAGGTTTGTGCACACGAATGCGCAGTTCCACCAGAAAGCCATCTGGTAGAACCTCCCGTATCCAAGACTCAGACAATTCCGTGAGCCGCGCCTCTATTTCCCGCAGCGCTTCCATGTGCTACAAAGGTACGAAGTTCGGCGCTAAATCTCCTTTACATGCAGTTTATAGGAAAAGTCGTTTTTTCCAGCATGCAATGGCGGAAAGTGCTCGTGGTGGACGATGAGCCAGATATGCTGGAGATTTTGGGGTACAATCTTCGGCAGGAGGGGTACGAGCCGCTTTTGGCTTCCGATGGAAAGGAGGCGCTGGCCTTAGCCAAAGCTCATCAGCCCGCTACCATTCTCCTGGATATCATGATGCCGGGCATGGATGGGATTGAGTTGTGCAAACGATTGCGAGCTATGCCCGAGACAAAAGAAAGTTTCATTATCTTTCTCACCGCACGGAGTGAAGAATATGTAGAGATGGCAGGTTTTGAGGCGGGGGCGGATGATTTTCTCGTAAAACCGATTCGGCCGCGAGCCCTCCTCTCTCGGCTCAAAGCCCTGGAACGGCGCATTACCACACCCCAACGCATAGAAGTAGGCCCCCTCCGCATAGAGCCCGAAGAGTACACCGTCTATAAACACGGTCAGCCCATACCGCTCTCTAAGAAAGAGTTTGAACTTTTGGCTACCCTCATGAGCCGGCCCTATAAGTATTTCAGTCGGGAGATGCTCTTAGAACGTATCTGGGGGCCAGATACTTATGTAATTCCCCGTACGGTGGATGTGCATATTCGGAAAATCCGAGAAAAAATAGGCGCTAAGTATATTGAGACCCTAAAAGGAGTGGGCTATCGCTTCGTGCCTGAACCCAGCACCTAAGAAGGCGGTGTAGGCTTTTTGAGGCGCCCTAAGAGGATAGGGAGCTGGTAGTCTGGCCGTGAAAGTGAAGGTATTGCGCATAGCCTTCGGGGGTCATGTACTTGCGCATCTGCCCGGGGTCGGCGTGGAGAAGGTCCGTCATCATGAGAATATCTAAGGCATTGCCAAAATCCCGGTCAATATTGAGGGCGATGAGGCGGGCCCCCATTTTGAGATAGTGTTTGATGAGAATGGGGATTTTGATGTGACTGCCTTCAATTTCTTCTATGAGAGTTTGCACGTCCTGTAAGCTATTGACGGAGACGCTGTAGTAATAGGAGCGGTAGCGGGGGGGTATTTCGTAGGGGGTGCGGGGTTGTACTTCTTTGCGGAGGCTATCCCAGCTAAACTTCTCTTCTAAGAAGCTCACGAGGAGAGCTTTGGAGAGGTCTGGGAAGTCGGCGCTAATACTCACAGGGCCAATGAGATAGCGATACTGGGGATAGCGCAGGAGGTAGGCTCCAATCCCCCGCCAAAGCAGGTAAAGCGGTGCATACGACTTTTGGTACTTATCTATGATGAAAGCGCGGCCTAATTCCAGAGCGGGGGAGAATTCCTTCAAGAGTTTGCGGCTGATACGGAAGAGGGAGTAGGTATAAAGGCCGCGCAGGCCGCGAGTAGCCAGGATTTCGTCGCAGCGGCCTATACGGTAGGCACCAGCGATCTCCTGGTTTTGGATATGGTAGAGGATGAGGTGATCATACCATTGATCGTAGGGATCGGTGTCTAAGGGTTTGCCAGAGCCTTCGCCAATAGCTCGGAAGGTGATTTCGCGCAGACGCCCCAGCTCGTGCAGAAGGAGCGGCTGCTGCGCGCCCCGAAACACATACACCGCCCATTCGCCCTGTGTCAAAAGGAGATGATTTTGGGGAAGAGATTGGAGAATGCTAAGGATCGTTTCGGGGGGTATGGGGTCTGCAATGGGCGCCAGCTGGCGCGACCGCTTGGGACCAGTAAGCCGCCGCAAACGAAGCTGCTTCCAACGACTATATAGCTTCTCCCCTAATAAGTAGGTGCGCGTCCGTAAGTATTCCGTAATCGCTTCTGGAGTCTGGAAGTCAGCCAGACGCTGCGCCGTTATTAGTGAGCCCACAAGATAATGAACCTTCTTGACATTCGGCCGAATAAACTCCCGAATCAGAAGCCCCGTACGAAACGCCGGGTTGATAAGGCCAGCCACATGAAAGAGAAAACTATTGCTCCCATAAAAGTAGATAGGCAGCACGGCGCTCTGGGTTTGCTGAACCAGCCAGCCTACAAAGGGATTCCACGGCGGCTCTTGGATGCGGCCCTCCCTAAGGCTAAAGCTGGCCACTTCTCCCGCCGGGAAAATCCCCAAAAGCCCCCCCTCCCGAAGGTATGATACCGCCTGCCGAAGCGGCCGCAAATTAAACTGCTGAGCCCCATCCCCCCCAAACGGATTCACAAAAAGAAGTGTATCCTTCACTTCGTCAATACGCTCTAAAAAATAGTTGGCAATAATGCGAAAATCCGACCGAATCTCACTCAGAAAAAGCACCAAAAAGATAGCCTCAATCCCCCCAAAGGGGTGATTGCATACGACGATGAGGGGGCCCTGATAACTGCGCAATTCTTGAAGGCGATCCTGCGGGAGGGCATATTGAACGCCAATAATCTCTAAGACCCGGCGCGCAAACTCCCCCGGAGAGCTGCTGGCATTCTCACAAAGTTCGTAGTACTTATTGAGTTTTTCAATGCCGAGGATTTTTTCCAGCCAGGGGCCTGTAAGGCGGTAGATGGCCTGCTTCCATGGGCTGTTGAGAACTTCATCCAGGGTTACAATAGGCCGCCGATACCGCCCCATGCAAACAAAGGTAAGTAATATAGCGCTCTACCTCAGGGGGCTGGAAAGAGGCTTTTCCAGAAGTCTTTTATGGCTTCTTGCACGGCGGTAGGATTATCTACATGAATCCAGTGGCCTGCGTTGGGAATGGTGTGGATGCGAGCCGCAGGAAACAGGCGGTAAATGAGGGGGAAATCGGCCTCTGACATAAAAGGGGAGTTATTACCCCGTAAAAACAACGTAGGTCCCTCGTAAGGCGGGCCCTCAAGAGGAGCGGTCATTTTCGGATAGTCCCGAAAAAGGATAGGGAGGTTCCATCGCCAGTAGAAACGTCCTTCGGCATCACGGGCCAGGCTTTTGAGGAGAAACTGCCGAATTGGAGCCTCCGCAATGGCACGGGCTAACTGAGCCTCTACTTCTTCGCGGCGATCCACATGGAGATTGATGCTCATGAGCGTTTCCAAGAGCGGCAGATGGACAGGAGCATGGGCGCCAGGAGAAATATCTCCTACTATCAGGCCCCGCACGCGTTGGGGGTGGTGCATGGCCAATAGCATGCCTACGCGACCTCCCATGGAGTGCCCCAAAATAATAGCCTCCGAAAGCCCCTCTGCATCTAAAAGCTCCAACACATCCCCCATCATGGCGGGGTAGGTATGTTCGGGGGCGTGGGGGCTACGGCCATGATTGCGCAGGTCTACTAAATAATATCGGGCCGGCAATCCCAGAGAACGAGCTATACTTCGCCAGTTATCCCCACTCCCTAAAAAGCCATGTAAAAACAGAAAAGCGGGGCCTTCTCCCCAGGCTTCAAAGTAAAGCCGCATACCCCCAAAGGTGCAGAGAGAGCTTTACTTTTGACCTATGCGGGCAGGGCTAATAGCCGGAGCCGATGTGCTTTCCTTTTCTCCTTTGTACTTTCGGCGCGAGTGGGGGGTAGGCTATGAGCAGGTGGCGCCCCCCACTCTGGACGAGCTACCCAAGCTCGTGGCCGAGCGAGCCTGGCGCGGCTTCAATGTTACTACCCCTTATAAGGAAGCTGTCCTAAAGCTTGTTCATCACCAGCATCATCCCGTAGATAAGATTCACGCGGCCAACACCATAGTCGTAGAAATTGATGGCAGCTGGACGGCGTATAATACCGATTATGAGGCGGCTTTGGAGTTGCTTTCCTTGTATGCTGAGGTGCACGGCGCTTGGGATGAGGTGGGAATCTTAGGTACAGGCGGCGCCGCCCGCGCCGTAGCCTGGGCTCATGCCGAACTTTTCCCTCATAAACCCATTTACTTTTTCAGTCGAACCCCCGGTAAGGTGATCCCTTTTCCACATCCCCATCAGGTTTTAGGATACGAAGCTGCTCTAAAAGGGGCCTTTTCAGGGCAGCGCAAACTCATCATCCAAGCTACTCCCGTAGGGGCCTATCCTGCTGTGCAGGCCCTACCTCCTCTGCCGTTGGAAGCCCTCCAGCCGCAAGATATAGTGTGGGACCTGATTTACATCATCAATCCTACGAGATTCCTACAAGAAGCCCGAAAAAAAGGATGCATCATTGAGAGTGGCATGCGGCTCTTTCGCCTCCAGGCTCAGAAAAGCTTAGACCACTGGTTTTTGGTGCACAAGCGCTATCACCGCTCCTTAGCGGGTAAGGCGTAAGCGCCAGCGCCGACTTGCAAGCCCCAGCGAAAAACCTACCTGGACAGGGCTTATCCATCTAAGCTTTCGGCCTCGGATCTCAGCCAGGAGATAAGGCTCCACCAGACCCCCGTAGCTTTGCCGGAAAATGTATTGATACCCCACAGCTAGGCCTATGCCGCCTGTGAAGGCCGCTTTTTCCTGAATAGCTCCACTCAGACCGCCCACCGCATGCAGGCCCGCCCATAAGCCATGAGGCGCCTTCTTAGGCTGCAAAAAGTAATACCGGAGGCCCGCCCGAAAAACAACCCCCCGCTCCGGAAGCATCCGCACATAATCCGCCCACAACCCCACCGTAAGGCCCTCTCGGCGGGGGCGCTCTACATGGGCTTCAAAAGGCGGCGCCCACCGAAAAAGCCGATATTCAGCACTAAGACGATAACTGCGCCAAACCCAGCTCAGCCCATCACCCTTAAGGACATAACGCGCCGGTAACTGCCCCCATAATAACCCCAACACCAAACCTAACCCAATTACCCCTCGCATACCTTAGGGCTTAGGAAAACTAAAATAAAACACTTGCAGGGAGTCGGTAGGCCGAACAGCAAACGTCTGGGCAAAAGCAGGGCCTCCCCCCTCCAAGCGCGGCCAACGGCCCTCCATCCTTACGCGCGTAGGAAGATGCTCAGGCACAGCCCCATAGGACCCCGGCGGAAGCCAAATCGTATCTCCTACCCCCACCTTAAAAGAACCCCCATTCCCTAAAACCGAAGGCGGATACACCCGAAACGCATAAAACCCCCCGGTGCTATCCCCCAGAAGAACCACCGGCGCCTTGCGAAGAGGAAGCCGCCCAACCCCAAAAAGAGTCGCTTCTCCAAAATCTATCCCCGGCTCTAAAATAATCTTATATCGCTCCTGACAGGCCGGAACTAATCGCTCACCTGGACTCCGTAAGAAATGTAAAAAAGTATCGGGGCGGATGGTGCTATCCGGGGTGCTCAGGTGAATCCAAGGCGTCTGGCTATTGAGGTGCCAAGGCCAAAAAAGAGGAGGCATGCGCGGCATGGAGTCAGAAAGAAAACTCTCGGGTGTTTGCCATGAGGCAACATATCCCAGGGAGTCGGAAAGCTGCAAGGTCGTGTCTAAGGCAAGGAGGGCATTTTCGGCCAGGAGTAGATAATTACCCGATGCCTGTACTGGCTCCGAAAAAGTAAGAAGGGTATATGCGCCCCAGGAAAGCTGGCGGGTAGGACGGGGTGGCAAAGTATCTAAAACCATTTTCACCCAGCTCGTGTGAAAGAGCGCCCTATCGGACTCCAAGGGAAGCCATATCGGCTCCGCACCTCCATCCCATATCGCATTGCCATTAGCATCTTCAAAGGCGTAGGCCTGAGCCAATGAATCAGGAAGATGAGCTATGAGCACGCTATCTGCCTTGGCTAAAAAGCGATAGACGCCTGTTGGCGTCCGCACAAGGAGCCAAGTGGGATGCTTGGGGTTGGGCGCTGGAGAAAGACGGAGGGCTCTGGATTGGCTATCAGGGAGCAGGGGCATGGGAGAAAGGGGATTTTTTTCTGTGAAGTCGCGCACGCCAGGTCCCAACCAGAGCATAGATGCTACCTGGGCTGCAGGTACCCGAATAAGAAGGCGTTTGCCCCGAATGCGGCTCCAAATCGCAGGTAAGGAGTCCGACGGCGCAGGATTGACCCAAGCCAGCGTAGGCAGAGCTTCCCCTCCCAAGTCTAAATACTCATTCCATCGCAGGGTGTACCGTAAGCGTCCCTTCCTATCTATAGTATAGCGCCAGCGCCTAAGGCGAGGCGGATCGGTATCTCGTTTGCCCCCCTCTGGCGGGCGGATATTCGCACAAGCTAAAATAATCACAGCCACTCCCAGGCCCAATCCCCATCGCCCCAAACTCATGGAATGAGCTTTTCTAAAACCTGCCTAAGCCCTTCGCTGGCCGGAGCTGCAACCACCTCCACATCCCTATGCCCAGTAAAAATAGGCTTTGGGTCAATCAAAAACTTGCGCTTGGCTTGGGATGCTTCCTCCAATAGACCAGCTGCAGGATAGACCTGAAGCGAAGTGCCTACTACGATAAATATATCGGCCCGACGAGCCCACGCCTCCGCCACCGGATAAAAAGGCACCGCTTCTCCAAACCATACCACATGAGGCCGTAGCTGCGAACCCTCTTCGCAGGTATCCCCCCACTCAATCGGCTCATAACCAATGTGGTATACCAGGGATTCATTTTTGGTGCTGCGGGCTTTGGTGAGCTCTCCATGAAGATGCAAAATGTAGGAGGAACCCGCTCGCTCGTGCAGATCATCTACATTCTGGGTGATGACGAGAACCGTGTAGTGCTCTTCCAGGGTTTTGAGGGCGAGGTGAGCGGGGTTGGGCTGGACTTCGGCGAGCTGGCGTCGGCGGGCATTGTAAAATTCTAAAACGAGTTTGGGATTTCGTGCCCAGGCTTCTGGAGTGGCGACCTCATAAATAGAATACTTTTCCCACAGGCCGCCGCTATCCCGAAAAGTGCTGAGACCGCTTTCGGCCGAGATACCGGCCCCGCTCAGCACGACCACCAGCTTCCCGGCCTCTGGCTGAGGCGGCTGCCGAAACCACGCCGGCACCGAAGATACCCGATGCATGTTTTTACCGAGGACGAGGGTCATACCCACCAATCTTGTAATCCTTCGGAATCTTCATGCTTTCCGGGTCTAACTTCATAGGCCGAATGCTGATAGCCGTTACCTCTATCGTAAGCCCCTCTTGCTTTCGTATCATCTTGAGGGGAATGGCACCATACAGGCCTTCATTGAGAAAGAAAGCGATAGCCCGCTTCTTGCCCTGATAGAGGGAGAGGTCTACCCGATATTTGGGCGAAACATAGTACAGAATCTCTTCCTCTGGCTTTTTGACGCGAAAGACATACACGGGAGTGCTGAGGATGGTATCGGTTTGGCCTGTATAGGTGGCAGGGTAATTTCGGGGTTTTTTGCGATATTTTTCGTACTTGTAGGCGATTTTGAATCGGGGGTCTAAGACGAAGACCCAGTCCCGTTCAGGGTCATAAATTCGGCTGACGGGCGTAGCCCCTCCATGCTCATTGACGATGAAGCGATTGCCTTGAATATAGAGATCCATGCGAGTGGGGGGTTCATTTTCTTGGAGGATAGCGGCTTTGGGGCCTTTAATTTTGACTTTGTAGGAGATAACGCCCTCAAAAGGAGGCACAGGCGCTTGAAAGGCTTCACCTTGCGCATATAGGAAGGCGCAGGCAGTAGAAAGCAGAAGAGCAAAAACCTTATTCCGTAATCCGCAGGCCCACAAGCGTAGCATCATCGGTAGGGGGATTATCGCCCATCCATTCGCGTTTCCAGCTGTTATTGAAGAGGGCGCGTTGGCGGGCCATGCTGGGCTCTTTCCAGATTTCCAAAAGCAGCTGGCGTAGACGCGGCGTGCCAAAACGTTTCCCCTGCGGCCCCCCAAACTGGTCCGTAATCCCATCCGTAAAAAGATACAACCGATCCTCCGGCTGTAAGGAGATCTCATAATGCGTGAATTCAATGTCTTCGGTGAGTTTTTCGCCGCCAATGGACTCTTTATCCGTTTTGTACTCAATGAGTTGGCCTTCTCGGATCAGCCAGAGGGGACGGTTGGCCCCAGCAAACTGAAGTTCTTCCATGCCATAGTCAAAGCTGCATAAGATAATTTCCATGCCGTCTTTGACGAAACGTTCTTCGGTTTCGTCTTGGAGGAAGTATTCTCGGAGGCCTTTGTGGAGTTCGCTAAGGATTTTAGCGGGGATGGTGATGCCTTTGTAGAGGACGATTTGGGAGAGAAGGTTGTAGCCGATGATGGTGAGGAGACCACCCGGAATACCATGACCCGTGCAGTCGGCTACCGCTAAGAGGGTGCGATTCGCAATAGGCGTGCGAATAATCCAACAAAAGTCGCCACTCACAATATCCCGCCCATGGGTAAGGAGAAAACTCTCGGGGAAATACTTTTGAAGGTCCTTATTGCTGGTGGGGAAAATAGCTCGCTGGATACGACGAGCATAGGTAAGACCATCAATGTAGTCTTTTTCCAGGTTTTCCAGGCGCTGCTGCTCGGGAAGGCGATGCGTAATGTCATAGCCAATCCCGAGGTAGCGCTTTTGACCACCCGTAGCGCTTTCTGGAAGCGGCAAAATGAGCAAGTCAATTTGATACAGCTCGTAATCTTTGGTTCGGTTTCGGATGATTCCCCGCCAAGGCTTATTGGCCTTAATAGTATTCCAAAGGTCCGTGAAATAGCCTGGGGGATTAGCATCGCTGCGCAGAATATTGATATTTTGGCCTAAAAGCTCTTCTATGGTGTAGCCCGAGGGTTTGGCGAAAGCCTCGTTGACGTAGGTGATGATGCCCTTCTCGTCGGTCTCTACAATAAGGAGGGGATAGTGGTAGCTTTGGTAGAAGGCTTCCACAGCTTCAATCAGGGGAAGCAGGGAGGGGGTAGGTACCAGAGCGGGATAGAGCTTTTGGATTTCGGACCAGAGTTCGGGCAGCTGCTCAGTTTGGGGGGAGCTCATAACCTTGGAAGTTAGCAAGAAATCGGTAATGGTTTTGGCTAAAGAGCCGCAGGTCTGGAATATGGTACTTGAGCTGGGCGAGCCGTTCTATACCCATGCCGAAGGCATAGCCAGTGTACTTTTCGGGGTCAATGCCGCAGGCCTGAAAAACATGCGGGTCTACCATGCCGCAGCCTAAGACTTCTACCCAGCCGGTGTGTTTGCAGACGGGACACCCTGCCCCTTGGCATATCAAGCATCCAATATCCAGCTCTGCGCTCATCTCGGTAAAGGGAAAGTACGACGCTCGCCAACGCATGGGCGTATCAGGACCAAAAAAAGCCCGGACAAAGTATTCCAGGGTCGCTTTGAGGTCGGCAGCGGAAACCCCCTCATCCACGCAGAGCCCTTCTATCTGGTGGAAGTACACATGGGCCCGAGCCGAAATAGTTTCATGGCGATAGACGCGGCCTGGCGCTAAAATCCGTATAGGCGGCTTCTGGCGCTCCATCACCCGAACCTGAATCGTAGAAGTATGCGTCCGCAGCAAAATCCCCCGCTCAGGGTCAATAAAAAAGGTATCTTGCATGTCTCGGGCAGGGTGATCAGGCTCAAAGTTGAGCGCCGAGAAGTTGTGCCAGTCGTCTTCTATTTCGGGGCCGTCGGCCAAAGTAAAACCAATCCGCGAAAAGATATGCACGATTTGACTTTCTACGAGGGAGAGGGGATGGCGGGCGCCCGGCGAAAGCCGAAGAGCAGGAAAAGTAGGATCAGCGAGCGTAGGACGAATCTCCTTTGCTGTTTTTAGACGCTGCTGAGCCTCTTGAAAGCGGCTTTCCGCTAAACTCCGAAGCCGTTGAAGCGCTTGCCCAAAAGCCGGACGCTCCTCCGGCGATAAGCTCTTAATCTGCCCAAAGTAAGCGTCCAGAACCCCGCCCTTTTTGAGGAAGTTTCTCTGAAAGGCCTGTAGGTCCTCCATAGTCTGAAGCGGAGCCTCCAAGATCGCCTTCTCCAGAGCTGAAATATCCATAACTTCGGCAAAAATACCAACCTTCGCATGATGGAGGCATGGGTGCTTAAGGGGCCTTTACCTGCGGGATGGGAGCAGGATGTGGAAAAGAGTTGGGCGAAGGTGCTCAGCTGGGAGCCTGTGCCCGAAAAGCCTCTCCCTCCCAAGTGGGTGCGCATACGGGTGGCCGCAGCCGCCCTCAATCGCCGAGATGCATGGATTGTAGCTGGACTTTATCCGCGAATTCAGTATCCGGCGATTTTGGGATCGGATGGCGCGGGATGGGTCGTAGCTACCGGCCCCGAGACCCTAAACCGCTGGGAAAATTCGCTGGTGCTCATCAATCCCAGTTTGGAGTGGGGGAGCGATGAGCGAGTCCAAGGAGAGCATTACCACATCTTAGGCATGCCAACCGCGGGGACCTTTGCCACCCATGTAGATGTGCCAGCGAGTCAGGTTTATGAGGCGCCGCCAGGGTGGGCTCCCCAAGAAGCAGCCGCTCTGCCGCTGGCAGGACTTACCGCCTATCGCGCCCTTTTCGTGCAGGGGAAGCTCAAAGCAGGCGAAAAGGTGCTCATTCCGGGCATTGGAGGCGGAGTCGCCCTGTGGGCTCTCCAACTTGCCGTAGCCGCAGGCGCAGAAGTCTGGGTAACGACCTCCGCTCCTGAGAAACTCCAGATTGCCCAGCAGTTAGGCGCCTCAGGCGGCGTCCTCTACACCGAGGAAGACTGGGTATCCACCCTCCGAAAGCAAGCGGGCAGTTTTGACTTGATTGTAGATGGGGTAGTGGGCGAGGTGTTTCAGAAGCTCTTTGAGGAGCTTTTAGCGCCCGCAGGGCGCTATGTGATTTATGGCGCTACTCGGGGCAATCCCCCCCGCCTCGATGTGCGCCGGCTCTTCTGGAGACAACAGCACCTCATCGGCTCCACCATGGGAAGCCCCACCGACTTTGAGAACCTCCTCAACTTCGTCCAGCAAAATCGCATACGCCCCTACATTGGTCGGGTGTATCCCGCAAAAGACCTCCCCAAAGCCCTGGTAGATATGTGGCGGGGACAACAAATCGGAAAGTCCGTACTGATTTTTGCACCCGCTTGACTTTAAGAAAAATACCTTATCTTTGGCCCCGATATGAGACTGTTAGTCGGATTAGTCGTGGGCTTGTACGCCCTGTATGCGCAATGCGCGAATTGTACCGTTTCTGGCTCGCCTATCTTACCGCGGGGTTTCGATCCCTCCTCCATCACTCTGACAGTAGGACGGGACACGGAAGTAGTGATCCAGTTCACCTTGCCGGACACGGTTCAGCAGTTCGGCCTTACCTTATACCCCAATTATGCCATTTATGTAGATAGCCTGCGGATGGCGGGAGGGGCTACTTATGTGGTGGTGAAGGGTACGACCTCTACCCCAGTGAGCTATGCGAATGGGGCCTTCGGATTTGACCAAGCCCCGCGCTATAAGGAGGTACGAAGTGGTGTTTATGCCCGGGTGGTGGTGTACCGCAATCCCTCCCCTTCTGAGGCGGGCGTACCTGCGGGGCAGCTTTCTCCGCCGAGGGGATGTGTGCGGGCATGTGTGAAAGGTATACAGCCTACTCCAGCAGGCACGGGCGACTCCCTTTATATCGTGTTGCGGGCCTTTGTCGACCCAAATAGTGTAAGTTTCTCCCTCCCCCCGTCGTCGACCGACATCAGCAACAAGGACACTACCAATCTGATGCCGACAGAATCCGGCGTACCCTTATACACGGATGTATCTCTTTACTATGGACCCGTATATGTGGTAAGCCAAACTTCGGCCGTAGAGTCTGCTCTGCAGGGTGGTATAGTCTTATCGCCGAATCCGACTTGGGGTGTAGCTACGGTACGCTTTACTACCACTTATTCCGTGCCTGTAACGGTGCGAGCTTGGGATGCGAGTGGGCGGGTGATACATCAGCGAGACATGGGAGTCCTCCTGCCGGGTGAGCACACGGCTGACCTCCAGCTGCCAGCGGGCATATACATCGTGGAGCTGTTGGCGGGGAAAGAAAGCTACAAAGCTCGGCTGGTGGTGCTGGAATAAGGCGTTCTCACGCAGGGGCAATATAGCCTTGGGCGCTCGTCGTAGGGACGGGCGCCTGACTGTTTTTACCGGCCTAAGCGGGCGAGGGTGGTTTCTGCGAGGGCCGCCATGGCTTGGGGATGGCGTCTGAGGACTTTGCGCAGGCTGTCCCAGGTGGTTTCTGAGATATGGTACCTGTCTAAGACGGCTTTGGTGTAGCTATGCCAGAGGGTGTCATGGGAAGGGGTGAGAAGGCCCTCCGCGCTGAGGGCAGCGCGCTTAAGATAGAGCTGAGAAAGGATGCTGGCGGCCGTATCCATGGAGAGCGGGGCTTCGGGGGGCCAAGGTGTGCGCGACCCTCCCTTACACGCCAGTAGAAGAGCCCCTATCGCCCAAAAGCGCCAGAATCGACTCCACATATTCTCGGGTGTTGCTGAGGCGAGGGACTTTATTCTGGCCGCCGAGCCGACCGCGCTCGGCTAACCACCGCTCAAAAGTCCCCGCAGGCAAAGGAACAATCACCGGTAGGCCCAGCGCCAAGTCTCCTGAACGTTTCGCTTCATAATCGGAGTTGAGCGCTTGGAGGGCTTTATCCAGCACCTTTGCGAAAGTCTCTAAATCCGCCGGCGGACGAATAAACTCAATAAGCCATTGGTGGGCGCCTCTCTGCCCTGCTTCCAGATAAATGGGAGCCACGGTGTAGTCCCGAATGAGGGCCCCTGTCTCCATGCAGGCTTTTTGAATGGCTGCATCGGTGTTTTCTACCATGACCTCTTCGCCAAAGGCATTAATGTAGTGCCGTGTGCGCCCTACAATCCGCAGCCGATACGGATGAGTGCTGACAAACCGAATAGTATCCCCAATTAGATAGCGCCATAAGCCCCCCGGCGCCGTCAGCACCAGCGCATAAACTTCACCTACTCGCACGCCTTCCAAGGGAATAGCCTCCCATACCCCCTTTTCCCACGCCGAAAAGGGGATAAACTCATAAAATATGCCATGATCCGTCAAAAGAAGCATGTCTTTGGTGTGAGCTTGGTCCTGGAAAGCGAAAAAGCCTTCGGAAGCATTGTAGATTTCTATGTATCGCATACGAGGGGAGGGGAGATAGTGTTGGAGAAGCTTTTCATAAGGGGTAAAGCTCACAGCCCCGTGAAAGAAGACCTCTAAATCGGGGAAAAGCTCTAAAATATGCTTAGCTCCCGTGCGCTTGAGAAGTTCATCAAAGAGGACGATGGTCCAGGTGGGGACGCCGGCGATGCCCGTGAGGTTGGTGCCAAGGATAGCTTCGGCCATGCGATGGACTTTAGTGTGCCATTCGGGTAGGAGGGCAATAGATTTCTGGGGCGCGCGGAAGAGAGTGTAAAACCAAGGGGTATTTTCCAGAAGGACGGCACTGAGGTCGCCATAACGGACACGTGGCGAAAGGTGACTAATAGAGTGACTACCGCCAATGGCGAGAATTTTGCCAGCGAGGAGGCGGGTGTCGTCTCTAAAAAGGGTGAGGTAAGTAGCAAAGAGCTGGCGAGCCGCTCTGAAATGATTGTAAGAAAGCGTTTGGGGGGCTATAGGGATAAACTTGCTTCGGTCGTTTGTAGTGCCTGAGGATTTGGCAAACCAGCGAATTTCCCCCGGCCAGAGCACATCCGAAGCGCCCCGCATCGCCTCCTCAATAAAGGGGTAAAGAGTCTCATAAGACACGACAGGTAGGTTCCGACGAAATTGCTCATAGCTCCAGTCAGGTCTTACACCATGTTTTTTGCCGTAAAGGGTGCGGGAACCTTGGGTGAGGAGGTAGTGGAGCCATTTTTTTTGTGGGGTGATGGGGTCTGCGTAGAGGCGCTCAATGGCCCGGTAGGGTTGGCGTAGGAGGGGATAAAGCGGTTTGAGGAGAGGATGCAGGATTTTTAGCATGGGAGGCTATGGGGAGATTTAGGAGAGGGGGTCATCGGGGGAGTTGGAATTTTTCACCGAGGTAGACTTTTCGGACTTGGGGGTCGTTGGCCAGCTCTTCGGCGGAGCCGGCTTTGAGGATGACGCCTTCATGGAGTAGGTAAGCGCGATGGGTGATGCTCAGGGTTTCATGGACATTGTGGTCGGTAATGAGGATGCCAATACCTTTTTGGGCGAGGCGAAGGACGATATTTTGGATTTCTTCTACGGCGATGGGGTCTACGCCGGCGAAGGGTTCGTCTAAGAGCAGGAAGTGGGGTTCGCGGGCGAGGGCTCTGGCGATTTCGGTGCGGCGGCGTTCGCCTCCAGAGAGTTGGATACCGAGGCTTTTTCGCACATGGGTGAGGCTAAACTCTGACAGTAGTTGCTCTATGCGCTCCTGGATGGCTTTTTTAGAGAGGTCTCCGCGCAGCTCTAAAATGGTGCGGAGGTTGTCTTCTACGCTCATGCGGCGAAAGACGGAGGCTTCTTGGGGGAGGTAGCCAATACCCATTTGGGCGCGTTTGTACATGGGGAGGTGCGTGATGGAGATGTCGTTGAGGTAGATTTGGCCGGCATCGGGGCGGATAAAGCCGACGATCATGTAGAAGGTCGTGGTTTTACCGGCGCCATTGGGGCCCAGTAGGCCGACGATCTCCCCAGCCCGCACCGAAAGGGAAACATTTTGGACGACCTGGCGCTTGCCGTAGGTTTTAGACAAACCCTGGGCCGATAGGAGCACCCGACAAAGATACGTTGGCTGGTCGGGGCAGGCTACCAGGTCCCGATCTATGCCGCATGTCCCTAGTAATGGGGAAGGTGGTGAGGAAGATTGTACTTGAGTGGTTCGCAACAAATGCCGTACCTTTGCCGCCGTTATGAATGTGCAGATTTTTGTGCCTCTAGGGCTGAGTTTGGTAGGGATTCTGTTTATGTTGTGGCGTATTCGGTGGGTTAAGGGGCGGGAGGCTGGGGAGGAGCGCATGCAGGCGATTGCGAGTTATATTGCGCGGGGAGCGTTGGCCTTTCTGAAGGCGGAGTGGCGAGTGCTGGCTGTCTATGCGGTGATAGTGGCGGTGCTCTTAGCGTATTTAGGTAGTTTGCGTGGGAAAGGGGAGGTCTCCTCCCATCCGCTGATAGGAGTGGCTTTTTTGGTGGGGGCCGTTACTTCGGCGCTAGCGGGTTATATTGGGATGCGGGTGGCGACCCAGGCGAATGTTCGGACAGCTCAGGCGGCTCGAGAGTCGCTGGCTCGGGCGTTTCAGGTAGCGTTTCATGGAGGGTCCGTAATGGGGATAGGTGTCGCTTCGCTGGCCGTACTGGGACTGGGTGGGCTTTTTGTGCTGTTTGCATGGTTCTTCCTGGATGGAGACTGGTATAGCCCAGTCCTGAGACGAGTGATTGAGGTGGTAACGGGATTTTCCTTGGGAGCGGAAAGCATTGCCCTCTTTGCCCGGGTAGGAGGCGGTATTTACACGAAGGCAGCCGATGTAGGAGCCGACCTCGTCGGAAAGATTGAAGCCGGCATCCCCGAAGATGACCCCAGAAACCCGGCCGTCATCGCCGACAACGTAGGAGATAACGTCGGCGACATAGCCGGCATGGGAGCCGACTTATTTGGCTCGTATGTAGCCACGATTTTAGCCACGATGGTGCTGGGCCAAGAAATGGTAGCCTCCCTCCAAAACTGGGGCCCCGTGGTGCTTCCCCTCCTTTTGGCAGGAACAGGACTGCTCTTCTCCATCGTGATGACTTTTTTCGTGCGGGTTCGGGAGGGAGCCCAGGCCCGAGGCGTGCAAAATGCCCTCAACCTTGGGAACTGGGGGGCTATCTTACTAACGGTAATAGCCGCTTACCCGCTCGTGCAATGGGTCCTACCCAGTAATGAGTTAGTCTTGCGAGGGGAAGTTTTCACTAAAGGACAGGTATATGGCGCCATCGTGGTGGGACTGGTGGTAGGGGCTCTCATGAGCTGGATTACCGACTATTACACGGGCATGGGGAAGCGACCCGTGAATACCATTGTCCAAAAGTCCCTGACGGGGCATGCCACGAATATCTTAGGCGGTTTGGCCGTAGGAATGGAATCCACAGCTTTACCAGCCGTGATAATGGCGGCGGGCATTGTGGGGGCTTACTATCTGGCGGGATTATATGGGGTGGCCATTGCGGCCACAGGCATGATGAGTACAACGGCCATGCAGCTCACCATAGATGCCTTTGGGCCTATCGCGGATAATGCAGGGGGGATTGCCGAAATGTCGGACTTACCTGACGAAGTGCGTAGCCGAACCGATGTCTTAGATGCCGTAGGCAATACCACCGCAGCCATGGGGAAAGGTTTTGCGATTGCTTCGGCGGCCCTTACGGCCTTAGCGCTCTTTGCGGCTTATGTGGGGGTAGCAGGGATTGATCGCATAGATATTTATAAGGCGCCGGTACTGGCGGCCCTTTTGGTGGGGGCTATGGTGCCATTTCTCTTTTCGTCCATGGCGATATCAGCAGTAGGTCGGGCTGCCATGGATATGGTTCAAGAGGTGCGTCGCCAGTTTCGCGAAATCAAAGGCCTTTTGGAGGGGAAAGCTGAGCCAGAGTACGAACGTTGCGTAGAAATTTCTACCCGAGCTGCTCTGCGCGAAATGGTCCTACCTGGGGCATTAGCCCTCATCATACCGGCAGTGATTGGATGGAGCTTGGGTGCCGAAGTTTTGGGCGGCTACATGGCGGGCGTTACTATGGGTGGCGTCCTCCTGGGGCTTTTCCAAAGCAATGCTGGCGCCGCATGGGACAATGCTAAAAAGTCTTTTGAGAAAGGGTTTTCCATTGGCAAAGAGACCTACTACAAAGGCTCAGACCCTCACAAGGCGGCCGTAACGGGTGATACCGTCGGAGACCCCCTAAAAGATACCTCCGGGCCCTCCATGAATATTCTTGTGAAGCTGACAGGCATCGTGGCGCTGGTTTTGGCTCCTTATTTATCGGCGTAGGTTCATAGACGAGCCTTGAGCCATGCGCCCCTCCTTCATAGGAGCAAGAGGGCTCCTTTTGTGGGGGGTGCTGGGGTGGGCGCAGCGGGATACCGTGGAAGTTCCGCCCGTGGTGATTGTGGCGGAGCGGCCGCTGCGCATGTATCAATGGCGGGCAGACCCTCTCAGAGGCTGGCAAGTAACCGGAAGCCATCTTGCGCAGCTCCTGAGCCAGGTAGAAGGGGTCTATCTGCGGGATTATGGCGGCGAAGGCGCCTTGAAAACGATCTCTCTGCGCGGGCTCTCGCCGACTTTCACAGCTATTACCTTTCAAGGTTTTCCCATTCGGCAGCCGCAGCTGGGCATAGTCAATATAGCCCCGTACTTTCTGGGAGGGTTTTCAGAGGTAGCTTTTTCGGGTAGTGGGGACCTGCGCGCTCATCCGGGAGGTGCGGGGCGGATAGACCTCATCATTCGGCCCGGGCAGTCCTTTCGGTGGGGGGAAGGCCGACTGGGACGATACGGCGAAGCCGCTATGGAGGCCGCCCTCGGCAAAAAAAACCTGCTCTGGCATGGAGGAGCCCTCACCACACTCAATCGGTACCCCTACACCGATCCAGCCCCCGGTCTAATGAACCACGCCGCCTATCGCCTGCTGCGAACCGGACTCACCTTCCAGCAAGGACGATTAGAAGGGACGATCTGGGGCTTCGGAACTGAACAAGAAGTGCCCGGCCCCATAGGTCCCACTGGACCCCGCCTTCCCCCCGAGTACCTGCGAGAATGGCAATTCCTACCTACCCTCTGGTATCACGGCAAGTGGTCCTTAGGCCTCCAAAGCCATCACAGTCAGCTTCTTTATCAGGATTATTTGGGGCTATGGTCGGTTACTCGGCAGCATAGTGTGCAGGTCATGTTGCAGCACCAAAGCCATTGGAAAGGCCACCCGATCATGGTCATGCTCTATGGAGCTCTGGATAACCTGCAAAGCCCCCGAATTGGGGTAGGGTTTGTGCCTATGCACCGGATTCGGCAGGGGGAGTTGGCGGTCTGGCTCCAAGGAAAGAACTCCTGGCGCCGCTGGCACTACCGCTGGGAAAGCCGCCTAAGCTATTTGCAGCGCTTTAAGCCTATGATTAGCCTGCTCTTCCAGATAGAGCGAACCCACTGGGGGATAGAGGGCATGCGGGGTTTGCGCTGGCCCTCCCTTTATGAACGGTACTGGATAGGATATGGGCGGTGGGATTTGCGGCCGGAGCGTTTCTGGCAGGTGCAGGGCTATGGCTTTTGGCAGCGAGGCGTCTGGTCTGGCCGAATAGCCCTTACAGCCGCCTGGGTCAAAGACCGTATCCTTACCGTACCGCTTTCCCCCGTACGTTGGCAGGCATACAATCTGGGCTTCGTTCGGAGCCTTGCCGTAGAAACGCGCCTGAGTTATACCGCCCCTCGCACCCAAGCCCACCTCTCCCTCACTTACACCCAAGCACAGGACTTTTCTATAACCCAGGGACGCCCCCTCCCCTATGTACCGCCCTGGATAAGCTCCTTGTGGATAACGCAACGATGGGGACCTGTAGAAGTGCTATATCAAGCTGAGCTCGTGAGCCAACGTCCTAGCAGCTTAGCACCCGGCCCCCTCAATAGGCTTCCTCCCTACCTTCTCCACTCTATGAGCCTGCGCTACGCACTTCCTCATAGTCTCGTCACCCTCCACCTCTCTCGCTGGACTAAGCGGAGTTATGCTGTCATCAGCGGCTATCCCATGCCCATTCGACAGATTGCCATAGAGTGGCGCTGGAGCCGGTAAGGTACCCTTGCAACTGGAATGGAAAAATTTTCGTATACTCGTATATGGCACGCGCATTTAGCTTTCTCTCTCTTCTGCTGGGCTTGAGAAGGGCGCTGGACCCGGTAAGGTACCCTTGCAACTGGAATGGGAAAATTTTCGTATATTTATATATGGCACGCGCATTTAGCCTTCTCTCTCTTCTGCTGGGCTTAGCTTGGGCGCAGTGTCCGCGGCCTGTACCGCAGCCGCCGACCTGTGATGGGTGCCTTCCTCTCAATGAAAAGAATCCGATTGTGCCCAATGGGCAGACTCGCTGCGTGCCTGCCGGGGAGACCATGACAATTAGTAGCTTAGACCTGGGTAAAGACGCCGTTTTGATCGTATGCGGCACACTGATAGTCGATGGCGAGCTCAACCTCAATAGCAATGGTAGCCAGATCATCGTAACCTCTGGCGCAAGCCTTCAGGTCTCCTCTAACGTGAATATCAATAGTCAGGCGTCCATTCACAACTATGGCATTATGAACATACAGAATAATCTAACCCTCAATGGCAATAACAGCCTGTTTTGGAATATCGGTCCTTCTGGCAGCCTCACGGTCGGTGGAGAGATCAGCCTCAATGCCTCGGCTAATTTCATTAATGACGGTACCAATATTCAGGCTTCCTCGCTTACTCTGAATGGGAATGCGACGGTCTGCATGACGTCGGGTGCATGCTTTTCTTTGACTAATCTGACTGTAAATGGCAGTGGAAACGTGATTGTTGGTAATGGTGTTGCGGCTATTAGCTATACGGGCCAGGCTACTCTCAATGGACAACTTACAAGTACTAATGACCTATATGTCTGTCAAGCTCCTGGAGCTACCGTGAATAACCCTTCTAACTGGGGCACTCAGAATGTGGTGACGGACTGCACGAGTGGATGTAGCGTCCTGCCTCATCAAACCCTGACGGTTTCAGGACGGGTGGAGGGCGCTTATCTTCATGTGCAGTGGGTTTGTAGAAATTGCCCGGCGGAGGTGACCTACGAGGTATCGGCCCTGACTCAGAATGGGAAATCCCAACTTCTGGGGCTTACTGGGGGCAATCAGTGGATGATAGCCGTGGGAGACCTTCCTGCAACTGAGGGGTATATTCAAGTGGTGGCATTAGATCAGACGGGGCGGAGGCTCTTACGGGGAATGATGCCTTATGAAGTAGGGACTACCGATAAGCTGATAGTGTATCCGACGATTGTGGAGCGGGAAGTGCAGGTGTGGTATGCGAATGGGGCCGTAGAGGTGGAACTGTATGATAGTCATGGGCGATTAGTGCGGCGTGGGGAAGGGAATAGAACATGGGATATTTCGGACTTGCCTTCGGGTGTATATGTGATGGTGGGACGTGTAGAGGGACGTACCCTTCCTCCTGTGCGCCTGATTCGGCCGTGATCAAAAAGTTTCCCCGTAGGCTGCTTTGGAGGGCCTACGGGGATTTTATACCATTTCCTGATATAGAGTTTCTTTTTGGGCGGCGGCCAGCCCCCGTAGGGGGCTG
>Ga0272445_1001092_pt1 | contig 22302 bp, 24 predicted proteins | sample YNPCB0031_FD_194404 | JGI IMG/M metagenome (GOLD analysis project Ga0272445, IMG submission 194404) | Hot spring sediment microbial communities from Yellowstone National Park, WY, United States - YNP-CB-003-1 | ecosystem: Environmental > Aquatic > Thermal springs > Hot (42-90C) > Sediment... | reverse complement strand
TGGCTCGCTAACAGGCGTCTGGAAAACCGCCCGGACAACGAGCTTCCTACGCGCCTCTTGGCCTTCAGCGGATATCAGCGAAAACCCGGCGAGAATAATGCAAAGCGAAAGCAACACGGCGAGAAACGCTACCCGCCTCGCCGCAAAACTCCCACTCACTCGGGGCATATTGAACGAGTGTCAAAGCTTCATTTATACCCTTTCTGGGCGGGGGAATTGAGAAGGTATACTTGGAGATTACGCGTTTGCATAAGATTACTGGAGAAAATTTTTAAGAAGCCGGTAAAATATTCTGAAAGCAGCCCGCTGCCCCGGTAGCTCAGCGGGAGAGCGCCCGGCTGAAGACCGGGTTGTCGTGGGTTCAAATCCCACCCGGGGCAAGGTACACCTCTTCCACGTTCACCTTCCTGTCCCACATTCTCCGTGGGAAAGGTTAAGGAAAAGTCTCGGTATTCCCATTTTTGGACGATGAACTGCCCACATACCGAGCTCTTGGAGATTTTCCCCGGCGATGAGGATCCCCCTTGATGCTGATATATAGACTGAGCCAATCTTGGTCTTAGGAAAGGAAATGATGAGTTCTACTTCGACTGAAGCCGGCTTTATGATGAACCTGGCTTTGTTGATTGGATCAAGGTTAACATAATATAGAGCCGGCGTATGCGTGAAGGCGGAAGAGGGGTCTAAGGGATAATTTACGTGTTTCATGGTGGTTCCACTATGAGCAATCAGGGCTTTAACATAATAGTCCTGATAAAGCAGGTTCCTGACATTGAGAAGGTTAGGTTCGATGTTGAGACGGGGAGGATTGATAGGAGCTCAGCGCCCGGCGAGACAAATCCATTTGATCTACACGCTCTGGAGGCCGGACTACAGATTAAGGAAAGGTTTGGGGGGTTAGTCACCGTTATTAGCATGGGGCCGAGGCAGGCTGAGTCCTCGCTTAAGGATGCCTTGGCCAGGGGAGCCGATAGAGCAATACTATTGACGGATGCTAGGCTGGCCGGAGCCGACACGATAGCGACCGCGAAGGCACTTGCCGCCGCCATTAAAAAGCTGGGAAAATTCGACCTAGTGCTCTGCGGTGAGAAGACTGTTGATGGCGATACTGGGCAGGTTGGCCCGGAGGTTGCCGAGCTCCTAGGAGTACCCCATGCGGCCTACGTCTGCGAGATCAGAGAGGTAACACGAGATAGCGTTAAAGTTGTCTCTGATATGGGCGACAAATATCTTTACGAGCTGAAACTGCCAGCCCTGTTAACTGTAACTAGGGAACTCAACTCGCCAAGGCTCCCGACATTAAAGGATCTCCTAAGGGCCAAGAGATTGAATGTTGAGATCTGGACCGCCGACCATCTCTCAGAGATAATCCCAGTTAATCAGCTTGGTTTCCAGGGATCTAAGACTAAGGTTGTTAAGGTTGTGATACCAAGCACGGAGCATAGGAAGGGGTTGATACTAAAGGGCGATGACGCGGTTGAGAAGATCGGCGAGATAATCTTGAGGGAGGTGGCTGGTGGATGACTGGGATACTCATATACGCCGAGGCCAATGGCCCCGAGATACATCCAATATCATTCGAGCTCCTTGGAAAGGCTAGGGAGCTGGCCGAAAAGCTCGGGCTGGAGGTCTGGAGCGTGGCCCTCGGATGCAGAATCTCGGATAAGGCCTCCGAGCTAATATATCATGGCGCTGACAAGGTCTACATCTATGATGATGAGAGGCTCCGGGATCTAAACGTTGTAGCATACAAGAATGTGCTCGTGGAACTTGTGAGGGAGACTAAGCCGGAGATCTTCCTCCTCGGCGCGACTCCTTGGGGCCGGAGCCTAGCTCCAAGGGTGGCCGCAGCCCTTGATACAGGCCTAACAGCGGACTGTATAGATCTCCAAGTCAGCGAGAATGGAAAGCTCATTCAAATAAGGCCCGCATTCACTGGGAACATCCTCGCGCATATAGAGACTGTTAGCAAACCAGTTATGGCCACCATAAGATATAGGGTGATGAAGAAGCTTCCCCGAGACGTAAACAGGAGAGGGGAGATAATAGTCCGCAGGCTCGAGGAGATAGACTGTGATGGGATAAAATGCTTGGGAAAAGTGTCGGAGAGAGGGATAAGTCTTGCTGATGCAGAGATAGTGGTTGCTGGCGGAAGGGGCTTGAAGAAGAAAGAGGATCTAAAGATGCTGGAAGAACTAGCAAACCTGATTGGTGGTGTTGTCGGGGCGAGCAGGCCATTAGTCGAGGAGGGTTGGATATCAAAGGATCACCAGGTCGGCTTTAGCGGAAACGTTGTCAAGCCAAAGCTATATATCGCGTGTGGGATATCTGGCTCGCCACAGCATCTAGCTGGAATGAGGGACTCAAATATAATAATAGCGATAAACACCGACCCATCAGCGCCAATTTTCAGGCATGCGGATTATGGCGTGGTTGCCGACCTCTACGACTTCATACCAAAACTCATTAACTATCTAAAAGAGAGGACTGGAAAAACTGCATAAATAAAAATGGCTTAAATAACGGTTGCAGTCAATCAAGCGGTTACTTTATTCTCTCCAAGAGCCTCTTATATGCCTCGAATTTGCTTTCCTCCAAGCATTTCATGAGCCCGAGCCTCTCAATGGTCTCCCTTTTCGGGTAACCATCCGGATTCCATCCCCGATACTCATAGTATTCTTTCAACATTCTATCCAGCTCAACGACTTGGCCTGCAGCTCCACCATCAGATAGGGGTTCTTTGAGCAATCTATCAGGGAGCTTATCGTCCTCGCCACTCATACCGCATGCCAAGTTGAATAGCCTCTTCAGGTTGAAGATCGCCGTTCCTCTTTGATGCAGGTCTTTTGCAGTGGCCTTTCTCCCCGTGGCTAGCGAGTAGACTGAGGCGACGTGGCCAGGGGTTATCATGAGAAACTTACATATCCCTAGAGACTCAATGACATCATGCCAGTCCTGCATTATCGCCACAATCCTACCCTTCCCATCCACGTCAAATCTCCAGACTCTCTCATGTATCCCTAAATCCGTTACCCTCTCACCCTGCTCTATCCTGAAGACAAGACCATATAGGTGGTCCGCGCCCCTATTGGATGTCGCATACTGAAGCCCCATTCCCTTAAACGCCCTAGGATCATGCATGGGTATCTCGAGACCCTTAGAGTGCATTGCAAATGATTCCGATCCCTTAACCTCCTTAGATGCTTCTCTCACACCCCTCGCTAATAACTCCCCAATACCTTCTCTTTTCGCGATCTTCATAATCAATTCTTCAACGAGCTTATGATCTCCCCATTTGGGCCTGATTCCACCTAATCTTTCATTACTTATCAGTCCTTTTTCATATGCCTCTATAAACCATGCTACGACAACGCCGGTTGAGATCGCATCTACGCCGAGCTTATTACAGAGCTGATGCAGCTTCGCCACCTTCGCGGGGTCGCTTATCAGGAGAAGGGATCCTAAAGCCCCTATGCTCTCATATTCAATGGCCCTCCCAACAACTTTCTCTCCATCAACCTCACAGTCAACATATCTCCAGCACCCTATTGGGCAATTGAAGCAGGCTCTATGTCCTTTAACTATCCTCTTTGCTACTTCCTCGCCCTCTAGATTGCGTACCTCATCCCATGTTCCCATACTGAAGTTTTTTATCGGAAGATCTCCATAGGTATACATTGGCCCAACTTCGGCGGTCGTGCCATATGTCGAATAGAGCTGCGTGGTTGGGAAAGACATTATTGATGGAAGTATCCTCTTAAGGTATTCTCTTAGGCTGGGTAGATTCTCCACCTCGACTTTGCCCGAGCCTTTCACCGCTATTGCCTTCAGGTTTTTAGAACCCATGACGGCGCCCATACCACATCTTCCAGCAACCCTCGGACCATCCGGCCTAACATCGAAGAATACCCCCGCGATGCTGACGAGGTTCTCGCCAGCTGGGCCTATGATTGCGCATCTAACATTCTCGCCAATAAGCTTCTTCAACTCGATATCAGCTTCATAAGTATCTAGGCCCCAAAGCTTACTGGCATCCCTAATCTCTACCTCCCCGTCATGGATATAGATGTATACCGGTTTCTCCGACCTCCCGGTCACAACTATCCCATCATATCCAGCTCTCTTCAGCTCGGTGCCCCAGAAGCCTCCAGCATGAGCCTCGCCCCAGCCCCGTGTTAACGGAGACTTCGCCGCCACAGTCATGCGAGCTCCAGTCGGCATTATTGTCCCGGTTAGAGGCCCAGTCATGAAGACAAGGGCATTCTCCGGTGAGAGCGGATCCACTGTAGGATCCACCAAATCGAATATCAGCCTAGCGGCCAGCCCGCTTCCACCAAGGAAGTTCACAAGATATTCTTCCGGAATCTCTTTAGCCTCCACCTTGCCATCGCTAAGGTTAATATACGCTATTTTCCCACAATAGCACTTCATCCTTAGATCCCCCAATACTTCTTGGCAACCTCTATCTCTTCTGGCGGAACCTCCGGAGGCTCCCTCCCTAAGGTATAGCAAACGAACTCTATGGTGGCTATCGCCTCGAGGAGCTCCACTATCGCCTCCGCTTCTAGTAAATTTGTTCCGAGAGCGAGGACTCCATGATTCTTCAGGATTATTGCGCGCGCGCCTCTTGATGCGGCCTGAGCAACGGCCTCGGCCAACTGAGTGGTTCCCGGGAACTTAAACTCGATTTCCTCAATTCTCCTAAGCAATAGAACCGCCTCATCCGTTATGGTCGTTTTAATTCTCTTGCCAGCGAGGGTTAATCCTAGGACCATAGGGTTATGGGCATGCACCACTGCGTTGACATCGGGTCTAACTTTGTAGACTGCCGCATGCATGGGCCACTCGATAGACGGCTTGAGAAACCCCTCAACAAGATCGCCATCAAGATTAAGCTTGACAAGGTCATCGGGCTTGAGAGCACCCTTGAAGACCTGGCTTGGAGTTATCCAGAATTCTCTCGCCCCGGGAATCCTTGCGCTAATATTGCCGCCTAGGGCCGTGATCAGAGATCTCTCATAAAGCGTCTTCGAGATCCTGATAATCTCCTCCTTAAGCTCATCTTCTGAGAAGAGTTCAAACTCGCTCATAGATCCGATCACCTAAAAATTCTATTTAACAGATTAAAAAACTTATACTCTCATGAGGCTCTCTAGCAACAGGCTTTCTCAGATGTTCTAATGAGATATTTTAAATATAATCGAGCATGAGGATGCTTTGACGGGTATGATGGGCCAGAAGCAGGATCTTGTTTTAGTTTATGATTGTGGTTCTACGAATCTTCGAGTGCTGGCTATGAATTCTCATGGGGAGGTTATTGCTCATAGGAGGGAGTCGAATTCCACTAAGCCCCAGCCAGGCGGCCACCCAGAATGGCGTATTTGGGACCTTGACGAGATATGGAAGAAGCTGTGCATGCTTACGCGCGGGGTGCTATTCGATCTCGGAGACAAGTATAGGGTTGCTGGCGTGATAGTCACTACTTGGGGGGCTGATGGCGTGTTCGTTGATGAACGGGGCAACCCAACCTACCCCGCGATATCATGGCAGTGCCCCAGAACTAGGGAGGTTATGGATTATGTCCGGGAGCTGATTGACCCATGGGATGTCTTCAGGATAACGGGATACCAGTTCATATCATTTAATACGATTTTTAAGTGGATCTGGATCAGGAAGAATGCTCCGGATGCGATAAAGAGGGCTAAAGCATTCCTCATGATCCCCCATTACATATCATACAAGCTCACGGGGGAATTTCATATCGAGCCAACAGATGCCTCGACAACCATGGCGATGGATCTGGCTAAGAGGGACTGGTCGGATGAGATGCTATCAATAGCTGGGGTTGATCGGGCAATATTTCCGGAGTGGAGAGAGCCAGGAGACTATGCTGGCTATGTAACCGAGCAGGCGAGTAGGGAGACGGGCCTGAAGAAGGGCCTCCCTGTGATAGTCGGCGGCCATGACACGCAATTCGCGATCTTCGCGGCTGGCGCCCAGAGGGATGAGGCCATACTCTCGAGCGGGACATGGGAAATACTCTCATTCAGATCGGAAGAGTACTTCGCGAGTAGAGATGCTTATGAGCATGGCGTAGTTGTTGAACTTGACGTTGAAAAGAACAAATGGAACCCGCAGTTCCTGATGATAGCATCAGGCGTCTTAGAATGGCTTAGCAGGGTAGCATACCCTGAATCCGAGAAAAAGTATGAGTTGATGGTTGAGGAGGCGTTACAAATTCCTCCAGGATCGGAGGGTGTATTCTTCCTTCCAAGCTTTTTCCCCGGCTCCGGCCCCACCGGTAAATACGGTGTTCCAGGCACAATCGTAGGGTTAACATTATCGGTTACTAGAGCGCATCTGTATAGGGCCGCTCTAGAGGGACTCTCATATCAACTGAGGCTCGCATTAGAGCTTCTGGAGAGGTCGTTCAACATAAGATTCTCGGCTATACGTGTGGTTGGGGGTGGGTCGAGAAACGAGCTATGGAACAGGATTCGGGCGAGCGTCACCGGGAGAAAGATAATCACGAGCAGCTTTGCTGAGACAACGGCCTTAGGTGCGGCAGTCGTGGCCTTCAAGGGTATAGGGCTATTCAGAACCTTCGAAGAGGCGAGGGAAAACCTAGATTACGGCTTAAAAGTAGTCGAGCCTGAAAAGGAACGGGCAATATATGAGGAAGGCTATGAGCGGTATCTCCGGCTATATCAGAGTCTTTCCAAGTTTTTCAAACGAGAGTAATCGGAGGCAACGCCCTAACTTGGGTTAGTCAAAATCATGCTTGAAAGTAGATGACGAAACGGTTAAACGCCAGATTTATATCATCTTGCCTACCTTTGCCTAAACTGATAGGGTGAGTGGGAGAGGTGAGGCGGGAGGCAATAGAAGAGCTTAAATCAATCGTTGGGGATGAGTGGGTTGTATCTGCTAGGGAGGCTATCGAGGGATACTTGTATGATGAGACCCCCATGCCTATTAGGCCCGAGGCATGCGATGACGTTGTTGTGGTTAAGCCTGGGAGCGCTGAAGAGATATCAAAGATACTCCAGCTCGCGAACAAGTATCTGGTTCCGGTTTTTCCTAGGGGTGGGGGGACGGGCCTCGCTGGAGCATGTATCCCAACCATTAGCGGGATAATCCTGTCGCTTGAGCGGATGAATAAGATCATCGTTGATGTTGATAATTTGATGGCTGAGGCCGAGGCTGGGGCAACGCTCAAGGATCTTATTGAGGCCGCTGATAGGGCGGGCTTATCCTTTCCGCTTCATCCAGGAGATGAGGGTGCTCAGATTGGCGGATTAATAGCGTGTAACGCTGGTGGCGCTAGGGCGATTAAAACCGGCATAATGAGGAACTGTGTTAAGGGGATTGAAGTTGTCCTGCCAACAGGCGAGATTGTTAGGCTAGGTGGAAAGGTTCTGAAGAATAATGTCGGCTATGACCTGATGCATCTGATTATCGGCAGTGAGGGGACGCTTGGAGTGATAACCAAGGCTTGGATAAGGCTCCAGCCTAAGGATGTTGCCTCCGCCACGATAATCATCCCATTTGAGGAGAGGGAGCAAGCTCTGGGAATGGTTCCAAGGATATTCAGGGAGGGGATAGTGCCCTTAGCCATAGAATATGTTGAGAGGAACCTCGTCGAGATGGTCGCGAAAAGCCTTGGGCTTAAATGGCCATGCACCTCGGCGGAATACCAATTGATAGTCATACTGTCCGAAACCTCTGAGGACGCGCTTCTCGGCACCCTAGAGAGACTTCTCAACCTCTGCGAGAAGTCAGGTGCCCTCGAGCCTGTGGTAGCGGAGACAAGGAAGGAGCAGGATGAGATCCTGAAGATCAGGAGCGAGATCTACTCTACCCTCAAGCCGAATATGGTTGATATACTAGATGCAACCGTCCCTCCAGCTAGATTAATAGATCTGATAGAAACCGTGAACGAGCTTGAGAGAAAGCACGGCGTTTACATGCCCGTTTATGGACATGCGGGGGATGGGAACCTGCATGTGCACCTGATGAAGTGGAATGGATGGACTAAGGAGAGATACGATGAGCTTAGAAGCATAATTTATGCTAGGGCCCTCGAGCTCGGAGGGACGATAACCGGGGAGCATGGTATAGGATATGTTAGGAGAAAGTATGTTGAGATGGTGCTCGATAGAAAATCGATCGAGCTCATGAGGGCAATTAAGAGAATCTTCGACCCAAATAACATATTAAACCCTGATAAGGTTCTGCCATAAGTGATGGTTACTTCACGTGATTATGCTTTTTTACGATGTTATCGAATTCTTTAAGCGCTTCCTCAAAGTATTCTTTTGAGATCTTTCCAAGCGGTGTCGGCGTTTCAGTTATCCTTTTTGGTATTCTTAGATTACTTGCTCTGAAACCCTCCTCCCACTTTAGCCTCTGCTTCTCGAAGTATATCTCCCTCCCAAGCTTCCTAAGATCCGCTGAGGAGTAGCTGTAGCCGAGGCTTCCCAGTGCCTCTGAAGTGAGGTTCTCGTCATAGACCCCCCTAGCGAAGAGGCATAATACGAGTGATGTGAGGACCTGCCTCCAAGCCTCCTCTTCGATGATCTTCTGAACTGCTTCTCGTGGACTTGGTAGCTCCTCACCCGAGGAGAATATTCTCTGGTCTAGGGAATATGCGCCGGAGTCTAGGTGTGAGTGTCTGAAACCTATCGCGAGGGAGATGAAGAATAGTGGGCCGGTCAGGTATCCGGCCGGCTCAACCTTGTTGAAGGACATGGCGAAGTCCTCTCCACCATATCTTTTAGCTGCCTCCTCGACACCCATTGCGAGGACTTTATAGAATTCGTTGGGTTGCCTCACGATATTCTCTATAGCTGCTACGTAGCTCCTCCAATCACCCCACCTGAGATCCACAAGTGTCTCGGATTTCGTGATTAGGCCGCGTTCAAGGGCCTCCGTCGCCCATGCCAAGATAACTCCTGTGGAGATTGCATCAAGACCCCAGTCCTCCACAGCTTTAAAGAGCTTGAGGAGGCCGAATCTATCCTTGACTCCGAGGTTTGTGCCGAGGGCATAAATGGGCTCATAATCATATGATATGAACTCGGTCTTATACATGAACTTCTCATCCTCATATTCCTCTCTTATGGCTGCGAGGTGTATGCAGGCAACGGGACATGCTGAGCAGGCGACTCTGCGCGCGAGCACGTTCTCGACCAAGGCCTCACCGCTAATCTCCCCAGCCCCATCAAACCTACCCGAGCTGAAGTTCTTCGTGGGTAGAGCTCCTATCGCGTCGAGGACGAGCACGTTCTCCGCGGTCCCGAGGTCGTGATACTTCTTGGTCTTTGGGCCCTTAGCGAGATCATAGATCTTCTGGTAGATGTCCCGGTAGCGCTTCATGTCCGGGAACCTGTAGACCTTTCCCGGGGCTATGACTATGGCCTTAAGCTTCTTGGAGCCGAAGACCGCGCCGAGGCCCATCCTCCCGAAGTGGCGGAAAGTTTCAACCATGACCATCGCGTATCTCACTAGCTTCTCTCCAGCCCCACCTATCCTAAGAATGCTCCTCACCCCAGCTCCCGGTGTAATTTCCCTGAGTATTCTCCCGACGGTCTCGGCGCTTCTAACGCCCCAGAGAGCGCTCGCATCTCTAAACCTCACTCGATCAGGCTCTATCACGAGGCATATCGGCCTCTCGCTCACACCTCTTATCACGATCGCGCCATATCCCGCGAACCTTATCGCCGATGCTGACCTTCCACCCGCATGGGACTCCGCGAAATAGCCATTTAAGGGAGACTTGAAGACCGCTATAGTCTTCGATGCCATCGGAAATACGCCAGTCAATGGGCCGACAGCGAATATTATCGTGTTCTCCGGGCCAAGTGGGTCGGCAGCCCTCGGGACCTCCTCCTTATAGAGCTGGGACGCTACACCTATTCCGCCAAGCCACTTACCGAAGAGGTCCTCGCGATCCTCAACCCAATACCTTTTCCTAGCCAAGTCCACGTAAAGCACTCTTGAGAGCGTCTTCACCCAGTCGCTCATACAGCCTCCACCTCCTGAAGCGTTATTACTTTATGGGGGCAGAACTGGGCACAATACCCGCAGTAGACGCAGACTATGGGCTTCCCGGTCTCCTCATCCATCCATATTGCGCCTATATCGCACGCCTCGACACAGTGGCCGCAGCCATTACATCGCTCGGATCTCAGGATGATTCCTCCGCCAGGTCTCGGGATCAGCGCATCCTCAGGGCATACTCTGGCACATGGAGGATCCAAGCACGCCCTACAGACAACTACGGTGAAGCCCCTCTCAACGCCGCCGGCACTACGAACCCTGATCGCCGACTTCTCATACCCGGCGAAGCCCAGCCTCCTAGAGCAGGCGAGCATGCAAAGCTGGCACCCAACACACCTGTTTGCATCAAGAATCGCCAGCCTCTTAACCAAAGAGTAACCCTCAAATGATTAGAAAAGCCGCCAGCTTTAAACATTTTCCAAAGTCGTCACACAATACATAACATATACATAACACATATTACATCATGGACTCCTCGTCGGGACGGGCCCAAAAACTATTAAACTGGGTATTCCCTAGAGAAATAACAATGCTATATGTCGAGCTTGGCAGGACGGGACTTAAGGTCTCTCAGATCGGAGTTGGCTGCTGGCAGATAGGCAGTAGGTCATGGGGGTGGGGAGCTGAATACGGTGAGGAGGAGGTAATACAGGCGATCAGGACAGCCATAGATCATGGAGTGAACTTCATAGACACTGCGGAGATTTACGGCGGCGGAGAGTCGGAGAAAATAGTTGGGAGGGCGATTAAGGAAATTAAGGAGAAGGTGATTATAGCCACAAAGGTCTGGCCCACTCATTTAACTTATGACGGCGTCCTAAAAGCATGTGAAAGAAGCCTAAGCAGACTTGGTGTGGATGTGATCGATCTCTATCAGATCCACTGGCCTAACCCATTCATACCCATAAACCAGACGATGAGGGCTATGGAGAGGCTTGTGAAGGAGGGGAAGATAAGGCACATAGGGCTTTGCAACTTCTCGTTAAAACAATTCATTAGAGCGCAAGAAGTGCTCAAACGCGAAGAGATAGTTTCTAATCAGGTGAAGTATAACATGATTGAGAGGGAGGCGGAGAAGGAGCTTATCCCCTACGCTGAGAAGAACAAGATCACGATAATCGCTTACAGCCCGCTCGCACAGGGGCTGCTGACTGGAAAATATGACCCAGCAAGCAGGCCGAGAGACTATGTTAGGAGGATAAATATACTCTTCGACGAGGAGAACCTTAAAAGGCTGCTACCCCTAATTCAACTCCTCAAAGAAATTGCTGGCAGGCGGGGGAAGACTCCTGCGCAAGTAGCACTCAACTGGCTGATAAGAAGGCCGGAGGTGATAGCGATCCCCGGGGCTAAACGGCCAGCTCAGGCCGAGGAAAACGCGGGGGCGGCAGATTTCAAATTAACTGATGATGAGCTGAGAATCATCGAGGAAACATTAAGAAACATCAGGATCCGTAAGACCGTTAGCCTGCTTAAGATTCCACTACGCCTCCTAAGAGGATAAGCCTCTACTATTTCGACGATAACAAGATTCGCGATAACAGACCTGCAATTTCCCCCGTTATTGCGGGGTTTAGTTTAGATTAAAATGTGCCGAGGATTTTCCTATCGTGGTCATGAAGGAAATAGAGCTGCTCGCGGAGATTGCACGAAGGCTCGAGGGGGCTGCCAGGTCAAATCATCGAGTCTTAGTATACTTGGCGAATGAGTGCGTCCAGCGTGGCATCTTCAAGTCAATCCTGAACCAGTTCATTGGCCTCAAGGATAATCCCCGGATCCTTTTCGCATATAGGGAGAGGGAAGATTTGACGACGAGAATGATTATCAACGAGATGCAAGGGATAAGGTTCAGCGAGGTAAATTATGATGACGTTGAGAAGATCCTTGGAACGACGTGGGATGCCGTCATGATGGATGTTAATCGACAGATGAGGCCGAATGACCTCGGGATACTCATTGAGGTTGTAAGGGGCGGCGGGATTGTGATGATGGTCGGGCCATCAGCCCAAGAGATCGATTCATGGGTGACGGACTTCCACCTGAAGTGCGTAACGCCGCCATTTGGGATAAATGATCTAGTGAGGAGATTTGAGAGGAGGATGTTCTCTAAGACGATCGGGAGACCGGGCGTCATCTACATAGATCCTGACGGCGAAGTGGCCTTCGGCGACATGCCACCATCCCAGCCTAGGGTGATCACGGAGCCATTTGGCACAATCTTCCCGAGAGAGATCTATGAACTCTGTATAACGAATGATCAGATTCTGGTGTTGAAAGCTGTTGAGAAGCTCCTGCCTAAGAGGAGGTGGGCTCTCATCTTAAAGGCTAATCGTGGGAGGGGCAAGTCGGCGGCACTGGGTCTCATAGCCGCATGCCTTATACTAAGCAGGAGGAAGAGGAAGTTCAAGGATATACTTGTGACTTCGCCGGAGCCCGAGAACGTCCAGATGGTATTCGAGTTTGCTTGCAAAGGACTGGATAGGGTTGGTGTGGAGTATGATCTTAGGGAGCGACAAGGTCTGCCGATAGAGCTGAAGTGCAAGTTTACGAGGATGTTCTATAGAAGGCCTTTATCGGCATTGAATGCAAAGGCTGGGATAGCACTAATAGATGAAGCGGCTGGGATACCTGTCCCGATACTCCTTGGCTTCAAGAAGAGGTTCTGGAGGGCGATCTACTCCTCGACAATACATGGCTATGAGGGCGCTGGCAGGGGGTTCATGGTAAGGCTCCTCACAAGGCTCAGGAAGGAGTTCCGCCAAGACTTCATGGAGCTGGAGATGAAGGAGCCGATAAGATATAGCAATGGGGATCCGGTTGAGTCATGGCTCTATGACATACTTCTCCTCGACTCTGAGCCGGCGACCCTAGACCCGGATGAACTAGAACTAAGACCCGAGGAATGTGAATACATGGAGCTTGACAAGGATAAGCTGTTCACGGAGGATGAGCATATCCTGAGGCAGCTTATAGGCCTCTATGTCCTAACGCATTATAGGAATAGGCCGAATGATGTCGCCATGCTAGCGAATTCGCCGCATCATATGATCCGGGCGCTGCTCTCGCCGAGCGGCAAGGTGCTCGCAGCCCTCCATCTCTGTCTCGAGGGCGATCTATCAGATGAGCTGCTACGAGAAATTGAGACCCTGCCAAAGGGCCACATGATACCATCGGTGATAAGCAGATACTATCCATACATGAAGAGCTTTGGAAGGCTTAGGGGCTTAAGGGTCGTGAGGATAGCAGTCCACCCATCACTATGGGGAAGGGGCTTTGGCTCCCATGTTCTCCAGAAGCTCTGCGAGGAGTTCAGGCGGAAGGACTTTGACTGGGTTGGAGCAGGATTCGGCGCGAGCCCGCAGCTACTACGTTTTTGGTTCAAGAACGACTTCTATCCTGTGGCGATAGGGCCGCTCAGGAACAAGGTTTCTGGAGAGTTCAGTGTGATAGTTGTGAAGCCATTAACCCCGAAAGCTGAGAGATTCGTCGAGGAACTTGGGAGAGAGTTCAGGCTCAGGCTGATAAACGGTCTCTCGGACCCATACTTCGACATGGATCTCGAGACCGCTTGGATACTATTATCAAAAACTGCCGGCAGCTATAGGCCCAGACCATATTTCAGGGGCTCTCAGAAGATGAGGCTCGAATCCTACTTGAAGGAGTATGTGAATTATGAGGGCGCATCCGACGCGATCAAGTGTCTCGTCGAGGCCCACTTCCTATCAACGGAGAACAAAAGGGTTAATCTCTCGGAGAAGGCCGAGAAGCTCCTGATAGCAAAGACCCTTCAAGGAAGAAGATGGGATCAGATAGGCAAGATACTCAGGGAGAAGCCGGAGGACCTGATAAGCCTGATGAGGGAGACGGTCATCAAGCTCTCAGAGCATTACCTCTGACCCCTCCTCACTCAGGGTAGGGGAGGTTTGGGCTACATCCCCTCTTTTTTGAGGGTTTAGCCCTTGGCCGGGTCTCCGGCCCATTACCCCTACCTTTCGGGGCTCGGGGGGGTTATCGGCGTCAAGAGGATCCTAGGCCGCAGCATGCCCGTCATACCAATCTAGCGCCAATAATATCCTCTTGAGATTAAGCCTGCCCTTATTCGTTTGGGGGCAGCCTGAAAATGTATGAGGCCTTGAAGCAGGCTTTCATAATACTATTACTATTCAGGAATGGGGACTATGTCAAGTATTTTGTCGAGATTTTCCTGGCCAAAGCAATTTTGATATATTAAGACAAATAAAGACAAATAGTTCATGCAAGGCGCGCTGGGCTTGACGTATCTCAATAGTCTATGTATAAGATCATAAATTATGGAGGGATGATATTTATGGCGATAACACGAACCTGTAATGGGCTTTGGATACCACCACAATCGCGCTAGGGATAGGCTACTTTCTTTCCTTCTTGATGGCGGTAGCTCTGGGTGGAAATGATGCCGCAACACCATGTGATACCTCTGTCGGCGCTAGGGTTATCTCGATCAGGAATGCACTCATCCTCTTCGCGATCTTCACGAGCGTCGGCGCGCTGACGCAAGGATACATGGTAATGAAGACTATCGGTAGGGGCATAGTGCCGGCCATAGACCTGCTCGGCGTCCTGATAACAGTCTCAGTAGCATTCGCATGGATAATGTTCTGCAACTTCTATGGCCTCGAGATCTCCGTCACCCACTCGATAACAGGCTCCGTCCTAGGCTATGGGATCGCGGCCTATGGCATCGGCCGCGTCAACTGGAGCATCATGACAAACATAATCGTGAGCTGGATAACATCACCCATATTCGCAATGTTCATGGCATATTCCGTCTACAAGCTCCTAGCGCGCATGATAAGAGGGAAAAACTCGCTGTCCTCAAGGATAATGCCCATTCTCCTCATAGCAGCCCTCTGTTACTCGGCTTATGCATTTGGTACAAATGATATAGCGAATGCCACGGGTGTCTACGTGACAATAAGCCAGATAATCTTCGGGGGGTTGCCGGAGCAGAACATAATGTTCATCCTCGCGGCGTTTGGGAGCATTGGCGTGGCTATCGGAGGCTTCCTTCTAGGGGCCAGGGTCATAGGGACCGTGGCCTTTAGAATAACTAGGCTTGACCCGGTCTCAGGATTCGCCGCAGAGCTCGCGAACGCCTTTGTGGTACATATGTTCACAACTATACCATACATGCTCATCGGTTATGGTATACCGATCTCAACATCGATCGCCGGGGTGGGCTCTGTGATAGGGGTTGGCCTCGCCATGTATAGGTCAGCTGGCGTGAATAAGAGGACTGTTCTAAAGCTTTTCATGGCCTGGATTGGAACGGTCACCATCACAGCCGCTGCGAGCTATATACTCTACACGCTCATAGCACCGATAACAGGTCCTATACTTGAACCAAAAACTTAATTATGATCAGGATGAGTAGCTCATGTAAGGGTCTTCGGAGGTAATGATTTTTGGCGTTTAAGGGTCATCCAATGATCTGGCTCGGGAGAAAGCGAGAGCGGGAGATGCTGAGGCTCTCTAAGCTCCACTTCGATAAGATCATGGAACTTACAAAAGTCTTCAAAGAGTATATCGTGCTGTACTCGGGCTGTAGGCCGGAGGAATATTCCAGCAAGTATCAAATGATATTCAGGCTCGAGAGAGAGGCGGATGAGGAGAAGGAGAGGATAATCTCGGAGGTTTCGAAGGGGCCATTCCATCCGATCGACCGTGAGGATATAATCAGCCTAGTATTGACCGTTGATGATATCGCAGCGAACCTGAAGTCAGCTTCTCGAAGGCTTCTATATACTGATTCGAGGAACGTCCCCGAGGCTGTTAGGGGTAAGCTGGTGGGGCTGGCGGATCTCATAGTCGAGATAGTCGAGAAGTTGGGAGAAGCTTTCAACGCGCTGATAGATGGGTCGAGGGATACGCTAAAGCTCGCCGACCTGGTTGAGCGGAAGGAGGAGGAGATAGACGAGTTCAGGCATGACCTGATTCATGATGTGCTGAAGTGGGGGGACTCCTCTGGAAGGCTCAGCGATGTCTTGATGGTAAAGGAGGCTGTGGAGAATATTGAGACCGCATCAGATAAGGCCGAGGATGTCGCTGACCTCATAAGAAGAATAACTGTCACGAGGATTCCATAGCATTGTTACTGGGTGTCTCTCCCACGGCCTCTTGTGCCTCCCGGAGCTTGAGAGCATCCTCGATCGCCTTCTTAACAACGCTTTCCCCAATCTCCCTGAAAGCCCTAACCCTTAGATTCGGGTAGTCCCAGATTATCCTCCCCCCAGACATAGTGTATGGGGCCTCTATCCTGACTAGATCGCCCTTCGATAGGGCGAGATACTTGACAAGTGCTTCATAGAGCACGGAGTTGAGCTCGCCTGCTGCCCTCGCGACCTCCTCCTTATCTATCTCCCCAGACTTTACTTTCTGGGAGAGTTGAGCGAAAAGAACTCTCCTTACCCTATTTGCATAGGCTCCTGCGAGGACGACCCCCGTCCTCACAATCTGTTTCTCCTCGGGCTTTCCAGCCCCCTCCATAACCAATATGTAGTTATGCTAGCAGACTTATAAGTAATCGAGGCTTGCGAGGCGGAAAACTTACATTATACATGTATGCCACATATTCCATGGCCATTCTCGGCGATAGGGAGAGGAAGTATCTCAGGTCTAAGTTCGAGAAGGAGCTCTCGGGCAGGGTTAGACTCATCGTCTTCACTCAGGAGTTCGAGTGCGAGTATTGTGCCGAGGTTAGGAGCCTTGCGGAGGAAATCGCGGAGCTCGATAACAGGATAAGCGCCGAGGTCTATGACTTCCAGTCCGATAAAGAGCTTGCGGAGAGGCTAAAAGTAGATAAGATTCCAGCCTTACTCGTCTTCGGCGAGAAGGAGTATGGGGTTAGGTTCTTCGGCATACCAAGTGGATATGAGTTCATGACGCTCGTTGATGACATCATCTATGTCTCTAGGGGATCCTCAAACCTCCCAGCACCCCTCAAGGAGAAGGTTAAGCAGATCGATCGCCCAGTCCATATCCAAGTCTTCGTTACGCCAACATGTCCATATTGCCCGATAGCCGTTAGAACGGCACACCAGATGGCAATCGAGAACACGAATATAACCTCGGACATGATCGAGGTTCTTGAGTTCCCACACCTTGCCCACAGATACCAAGTTATGGCGGTCCCGAAGATAGTGATTAACGATAGGATTAGCTTCGAGGGAGCATTGCCCGAGGCATTATTCGTGGAACATGTTCTCGCCGCCTTGAGGGGCTAAGCTTAAACAAGGCCCAAGCCAAGATCTTCACGGGATAATGTCCCTTGCAAGAATCCCGGTGAAGATTGAGATAGAAGGTCTTGGTGAGTTAAATGGCGAGCTAATCAGATTTCATGCGCCACTCACGGTCAGCACACTTGTCAAGATGCTCCCGATAGGCGGTGCTATAGCCAAGTGGGATTATGCAATATACTTTCATGTCCAGCTTGAGAGGGGGGCGGAGAAGCCAGTGAGTCGCGTAAGCGCGGGTGATATTCTATACTGGCCGCCCGGGAGTTGCATAGCATTAGCGTTCGCGAACGCAATCCCGCCAGCCCAGATGACCAAGATCGGCAGATATCAGGCTGACTATGAGATGATTAAGTTAGCTCAGGTTGGGGCGAGGATAACAATTAGGAGGGCCTAGGCGGTTTATTGTTTCTTCTTCGGCTTTTTCACCTTAACCTCGGCCAGAGCCTCCTTAACCGGTGCATATATTTTGAGTCTCCTATCCCCGACGACGAGCCTGATGAGTCCTCTTCCAGCGAGGTCGCGGAGAACCTGTCTAGCAATGGAGATCCTTACCCCGAACTTCTCCGCCAGAAGATTCGGTGTAACATACGGCTGCTCCCTAAGAAATTCTACGACGTCATCGATGGGCGGCGGGATAATGCTAGCGACAACCTTCTCCCTTGCCTCGGGGCCGGCTGCCACCCCACCCTCCCGCGCACGCGCAGTCTTCTTCTCAAGCTGGCTTATGCTCGGCTTCTTCGGAGGCACAGCCACACCTCCCGGCTAAAGGGGGACAATACCCCTCATAAATATTTTGAAAGGTGGGACATGGTGATTATTCTTGGCTTGAGGCTGAAGGACTACCTTGCTCAGAATATTCGAGATGTTCCAGCGGAGTATCTCCCATCTCATGCGAAACTGATAGGCCGCGTGGCTCTTGTCAGGCTGAGGGAGGAGGTTGAGGGTCTTAAGCGCGAGATAGGAGCCCTTATTCTCAGGTTCTACAACGTGCAGGCGGTGTATCTTGTACGGGGCGTTGAGGGCGTTGAGAGACGCCCCATTCTCGAGCTCATAGCCGGGGAGCCTATCCGAGAGATAACTCACCGAGAATATGGCTGCGTCTTCAGGCTGGATATCACGAGGCTCATGTTCTGCCTCGGCAACAGCTTCGAGAGGCTTAGGCTCGCAGGCCTCGTTTCGGATGGTGAGATCGTAGTTGACATGTTCGCTGGAGTGGGGCAGTTCACGATCCCAATAACTGTCCTCGCAAACCCGAAGAAGGTCTATGCGATAGAGATAAATCCAGAGGCATACGCCTACCTCACAGAGAACATTAGGCTGAATGGGGTTGAGGATAGAGCTCAACCTATTCTCGGGGATTGTAGGAGGGTTGCTGAGAAGGAGCTGCATGGCGCCGCGGACCGTGTCATCATGGGCTACTTCTGGGGTACGATAGAGGCTCTCGGCCCAGCCCTAAGCGCCCTTAAGCCCGAGGGAGGAATAGTACACTTTCATGATCTCGCGAGGAGGGGTAGCGAGAGGGAGTTCATCGAGGACGTATTGGAGAGGGCAAGGCGGATGGGATACAGGGTCGAGCCCATAGGGTGGAGGCGGGTCAAAAGCTACTCTAGGACAAGAAACCACGTGGTGATAGATTTCTTCGCGATGCGCGTCTAAAGTCCTGGCAAAGCTTATTATCAGTGTATTGCGAGATAGCAGTGTAATGTCCGGCGGGATTTCTAGGAGAAGATTCGTGAAGCTTCTAGGCGGAGCTGCCGCCGCTATAGGCCTAGCATCGCTTGGATACTCGCTGGGATGGTTTACCGCTGGTGAAAGAGCTGTTCTCGAGAGGAGCATTAGCGGCGAATCCAATCTCGAGAGGCCGTTAGTATCGCTGGTTAAAGGCCGTGATGTCGATGCAATGGTAAGGAGGGCAATCAAGGCCATTGGCGGGATCGAGGCGCTTGTGAGCCCGGGCTCTAGGATTCTGATAAAGCCTAATGTTGGCTTCAATAGACCTGAGGCCGTGACATCGCCGGAGGTGCTGAGAGCAGTGATTGAGGTTGTCAAAGACGCCGACCCAAAGGAGATAATAGTGGCTGAGAGTGCTGTCCGCGGCTATAATACATCTAATAACTTCGGGGTAACTGGGATAGCCGATGTGGTTAGAGGACTTGGTATCCGCCTAGTAGACTTAGATAAGAGCAGTGAGATTGTAAAGGTTAAGACCTCAGGAAAACTCCTTGGCGAGGTTAGCGTCTTCAAGCTAGCATGTGATGCCGATGTGATTATAAGTGTCCCAAGGCTTAAGAGGCACTCTCAGGCAATTGTCACGATCTCCATGAAGAATATGATGGGGATTCTACCGAGTGATCAGAAGGGCATGTTCCACGTGTTGGGGCTGCAACAATGTATAGCTGACCTGAACACCGTGTTCAGGCCGGATCTGGCGATAGTTGACGCGACAGAGGTCATGACCGTCAGCGGGCCGGGGATGGGTAGGATGGTCCCGGGGGAAGCAATTCTAGCGAGCAGGGACCCGGTAGCGCTGGACCTCATAGCAGCCGAATACCTCTTTAGGCTCGAGGGAAATGAGAACCCACTCGAGACAGCATTGAATGTGCCTCATATCAAGCTCGCGGCCGAGCTCGGCATAGGCATAAACGACCCATCAAGAATACGCGTGGTCGAGGAGAGAGTGAGTTGACCACGCGAAGGGAGTTATTCAGGATGGTATTAGGACTTCTCTTCATCCCGCTGGCCGGCAGCTTTCTCTCGATGCTACCGAGCAGGAGGGTGGTGCGCCCCCCGGGCGCCGTAGACGAGAAGCTCTTCCTAGAGCTCTGCACACGCTGTGGAATATGCGTGGATGCATGCTCCAGTGAGGGGAGAGGCACACTCGAGCCATGTGGTATCTTGGATGGAGTGTCCATGATGGGCACGCCCAAGGTCAATCCTCTGAGAGCTCCCTGCGAGGCCCGGTATGGGATATGTGAGGGCAGGCTTCCATGCGTCAAGTCCTGCCCCACGGGGGCCTTGAGATGGATTGAGCCCGAGGAGATAAAGCTGGGATCTGTTAGCTGGAGCCCTGGTCGCTGCATTGCGGTTCTTGGGGGCGAGTGCTTGGTCTGCGCTGAAGTATGCCCGGTGCCCGGCGCTATAACCCCGAGAAATGGGATCCCGGTCTTCCATAGTAATAGATGTGTGGGGTGTGGGCGATGCGTTTACGCATGCCCAGCCGACCCAAAGGCATTAATTCTCATGCCTGAGGGGGAGAGGAGGCATCATTGGGGTCGAGCAGGCTTCTCAAGATAAACCTGCTAACGGTCGCGGCAGTCATAGCCACCTACGTGGCCCTGAATTTATCCGGCGTGGCTTTGGGTGGATACTGCCTACTATCCCTCGGCAACATGCCCTTCATCTGCCCGCTGGGTTTTCTCCAGCGCCCAAGTATTGTTGAGGCCGCCACACATGCGATCCTCATAGGCCTAGCGATCACCTTGGCTTTAATCGCGCTGCATGGAAGGATTTTCTGCGGCTGGATATGCCCCATAGGGCTAGGCCTCCGCTTCCTGAAACACGATAAAGGTAATGGCCGCGGAATAATCCTCGCATTCTCGATAAGCTTAGCCTCGATGCTTATCGTATCATGGATCCTAGGCTTCCCAATATTCTGCCTCATATGCCCAGTCGGGATCGTGAGCAGGATCATCGCTTCCGCCCTAACTGGATCACTCGACCTATGGAGCATACTTTGGGGTATAACGATATTCGCGGTGATAACGCTAGTGCTCAGAATACATAATTGGTGTGGCGGTGTATGCCCACTAGGCGCTCTCCAAGCACTCCTAAGCCCCCTCAAGATACTGAGGATAAAGGTGAGCAGTAGATGCACGAGATGCAGAATCTGTGCGAGGAACTGTCCATTAGGCTTGGAGATACATAAGGATAGAGAGGTTGATCATATGAGCTGCACGGCCTGTATGAAATGTGTTGCAGAGTGCCCCTTTAAGGCGCTGAAGCCCGCCCTGAGCAGCCCCTTATCCTCCACGAGGCTGAGAAATTAGTTATCGGACCTCCAGCTGTTTAGATGATTATGCTCGCGGCGTTAGCTATTCTAGGCCAGCGCTCGGCAGCCTCCCTAGCCACGGGCCCCTTGATCTCCGTTGCCTTGAGATCTCCCTCGGGCGTTACTAGGACCGCCGCTGTATCCTCGAACATTATCCATGTCCCATCAGGTCTACGATACGGCTTTCTCTGTCTTATTATCACCGCGTGCATCGGCTTTTTCCTAAGGTCTATCGGCCCCTTCTTCACAGTGACCGAGACTAGGTCCCCGACAGCGGCGCATGGATGCCTTCCCCTCCTAGTCTTAATGCCATGTACTTGTATTATTTTGAGGAGCTGGGCTCCCGAGTTATCGGCGCATGGAATGAGAGAGCCCACATTAATCGTCCTAGGCAGGTCAGGCCTTCTTTCGAGAATTCCTACAGCCGCGACCGCCCTACTCCTCTTAGACATACCGCACACCTCTCCTAGGATTTCTGGGGCTTTTTAAGGATCACTTCTCCTCAAGCTTCTCAATAACCACGAAGTGGACGGTCTTGCTTAGAGGCCTGCACTCCGCGATCCTCACCTTATCCCCCTCCTTGACATCGATGCATGGCGGGAGGTGGGCGGGTATATTGCTCCTCCGCCGCTCATACCTCTTATACTTCCTTACATAGTGGAGATACTCCCGCCTAACAATAATCGTCCTAGCCATCCTCCTCTTGTAGACTACCCCCGTGAGAACGGTTCCCCTAACCTTCAAGTGGCCGTGGAATGGGCATTTCGGATCATCGCACTCCTTCTCCGGAGGCTTGACTGGTATCCCGATGTTCTTCGCAGACATGCTCATGCTCACCTTCCTCCTCGAGCCGCCAGCGCTGGCACCGACTCGGAGAAGCCTCCTAATAATGTTTCCAGCCCTCCTACCATCTCCTCA
>Ga0272445_1001091_pt1 | contig 22306 bp, 23 predicted proteins | sample YNPCB0031_FD_194404 | JGI IMG/M metagenome (GOLD analysis project Ga0272445, IMG submission 194404) | Hot spring sediment microbial communities from Yellowstone National Park, WY, United States - YNP-CB-003-1 | ecosystem: Environmental > Aquatic > Thermal springs > Hot (42-90C) > Sediment... | reverse complement strand
CAATTTGTAACGAAACATATATATGTTTCCTTTCCGGCCCGAAAGGGCCGGATGGCTATGGGGAACATTTCTAAAGAGGGGGTTCTGAGGATCGCAGCCGTATCGGACGATGGTGCCACGATCAGCCAGCACTTCGGCAGGGCGCGATTCTATATCGTTGTAACGGTGAAGGATGGCAAGATCGTTGGCCGGGAGAAACGGGAAAAAATCGGCCATGCGGATTTCCTTGGGGAGCCTCACGATGATGCGGGCCTACGCGGTCATGGCTTCGGCCCAGCCGCCCAATCCCGCCACGCGCGCATGATCTCCAAGATCGCGGATTGTCAAGCGCTCTTGGCGCGGGGGATGGGGGCCGGAGCTTACCAAGCCATTAAAGAGGCCGGCATACGCCCAATAGTGACGGACATTGCCGACATCGAGGAGGCTGTACGGGCCTACGTGGAGGGCCGATTGATTGACCACTATGAGCGATTGCATTAATGGGCGCCGATCCATCCAATGGGGGTGATTGCCCATGATCGATCCGGACGCGGCGGCTGGGGGTAGCCCCGCTCGCCAGGAGCCATCGGCCTCCCTTAGGGCTACCGCGATGGGGGGCCTTATGGGAGGGCGGGGGGAGGCGGGATTGCCAAAGGTCGGGCTCTTCGCCTGCTTCAGCGGGGGCTCAAATACCGGATCGCTAACCGGCATGGCCGCGCTCGAGGTTGTGAAACGCTTTGGAGGGAAAACGGTTGGCATCTGCTCCTTGCCCGCCGTCCTAAACGACGTTCCTAGGCAATCCGCCATAATCGGATCGATGGAGAAGCTCGTGGTGATCGATGGTTGCCGCAACTCATGCGCCAAGGAGCTACTGGCGAGGAAGGGCATCTCACCGGACGCTTACCTGAACCTGGCGGACCTTCGCCTGATCAAGAAAGGGCCCTTCAGCAGCCTGGAGTTCACCGAGGATGAGGTTAAGCTGGTGGCGGACGCTCTCGCCTCCATCGTGGGAAAATGCTTAAGCCAGTCAGCGGGTTTGAAGTAGGATCCTGGCTATCGAATAAGCGAAGGGAGGCGATCCTGTTTGGGGAGCGATGGAGTAAAGGAGCTGGGGAAGGGCTTGGCGGAGTTCGGCCATGAGTTCGGGAGGATATTGGAACCGGTGGCCTTCTTAAGGGACAATGACCCGGAGCTTTGCGACGCCTTCCTGAAGCTGCATGAATTGACTTTGAGCGATGGCGTTCTGTCGAAGAAGCATAAGTTTCTGATCCACGCTGCGGTCACCGCCGCACAACGTGACCGGGAGGCGACGGCGATGCACATAATTGGCGCGATGAGGGCGGGGGCTGATGAACGAGAACTGCTGGAGGTGGCTTTCACGCTGATACCGGTGGCAGGCATGCCAGCTTTCGCCGCGTTCCTCACGGCTTGGAAACAAGCCCGGCAGGCTACCCCATAGCGGATGGGCGATGCGCTCGCCGGATGCGAATCCACGGCGACCGCGGGCCCCCGTCCCTTTTCAAATTACAAATTGTAACGAAGAGTATAAATGTCGCTCCATTCTAGAGCGGAAGTACGCGTGGTGAAAGCCCAAATGGAAGAAGCGAAGGGGGAGGGGCCTAGGATATTTAAGCCCTGCCACGAAGTCGCCGAGCGGGAGAACATGATATGGCTTTGCGATGGCGCCGCGAACGTGGGCCAAGTGGGACATGAGGTAGGGGTTGCGCTAACGAACATGGGCAAAGGCAGGATGTGCTGCATAACCGCCGTCGCCGCTGGATCGAAACCGCACTTGGAGATCGCCGAGAGGGCGAAGAAGAATATAGTCATAAATGGCTGCGCGAATAGATGCGCCTCCAAGATCTTCGAGAAAGCTGGGAAGAGGATAGATTACGAGATCGTGCTATCCAAATATCTACAAAAGGTTTCAACCCTAGACTTTTACGTGGGAGACGTGAAGAAGATAACGGACATAATAGTTAAAGAAGCCAATATATAATGGCGAGTAGCTTCATGTCGAATGGTATGGGGAAAAAGCTATTAACGGCCGAACTCACTTGGAGGGGTGGCTTATGCTCAGAGGCGAAGATGGGGGAGCACCTCGTCACGATCGATTCCAGCAAAAGCGAAGGGGGCGATGATTTGGGCCCGGCGCCGACCGAGCTTTTCCTGGCCGCCCTAGGTGGTTGCATAATGGTGAATATATCTCGAATAGCTAAGAAGATGAGGATAGACCTCAAGAACGTCAGAATGAAGATCAGCGGCGTAAAGGAGAGCAATGGAATCCCATCCTCCTTCACAGAGCTCCATGTGGATATCGATATCGATGCGGACGAGAGGGATCGCGAGAGGTTGGAAAGGCTCGTTCGGCTGTCCGAGGAGAACTGCACCGTTTCCAATACACTGAGGAGGGCCGTGAAGCCCGTCGTGCGGTTGGTTTAGGCAGGAGGTCCCAACCGTGGGCATTTCCCCGAGAATGATATCGATGGCAATGCTTTTGCAGATCTTGACCACAAGCATATGGGGAATAGTCCTCTGGCAGAGATGGTCATATCTCTTCCCCCTTTTCAGGTTCGCCCTCTTGGCCTTATGCGCCTTGGTCTTGGCCATGGGGTTTGCGGGCGGGCTAAAAAATAGGGTAGTTTCAACGACCACGTTCATCCTCACAATTGTTTCCATCGCCATCCTCCTATGGAGGAGGGCCCCCATCGATATATGGATAGACGGGATCTCATCCTATGCCATGCTGACGATGTTCATGGGGGTTCTCCATTTCATCTCCTTCCCGATATCGATAGGGAAGTACAACATCGCCCTGTTGAGGGCGTTCACGAGGAGGGGGGATACCGCGAGGGCGATCAACAGGGGTTTTCACCTCATGGGATACATAATAGGCTTCACCGCGACATTCGCTGGGATCCCGCTGTTCTACTTCAGCGTAAAACCGACGGCTGAAGCCCTTTTCAGGAAAGGGGAGGGGACGAAGGCCTTAGTCAACGGCTGGATCAGGGGATGGTACCCCGGTATGCTATTGACGCCTATATCCGTCCCGATGGCGATCTCCATTGCGGCTTCCGGGGCGGCATGGGCCAATGCGGCCCCGCATCTCGCGATCCAAAGCTTCCTAGCCCTCGCGGCATCCCTCCTGATCTTCGCTGGCCCAAGGGAACCCATAGACAAAAGCAGGATACCGGAGGTCAAGGAATTGCCCAGTTTGAGGGGTTTCGTTTTGGGGACGGCCGCCTTGGTCGCGGCGATCGCCTCCGTCCCGGCTTTGACGGGGCTCCACCCGGTATGGTGCATGGGAGTATTTACCGTCTCGGTCTCCGTACTATGGCTCGCTGCCATCGGGAAGTGGGGGCCTGGATTGGAGCGAATCAAAACCCATTTGACGGAGACGCTTGGATCCCCCGAGATCAGCGGCATGAGCGCCATGATCCTCGCGATCGGATTTTTCGGAACGGCCATCAGAACTGTGCCGGAGGTCATGGCTTCGATGGGTAAGGCGTGCGCCTCAATCGCGAGCGCAACGGGCGTCTTGGGCCTCCTAATTGCAATCATCCTCTTCCACGCGATCCTTGGATACGTGGGAGTCAACCCGTTCATCGTGGCGCCCCTATTGGCCGCCGTAATTCGCTCGCAAAGCATATCGATGGACCCCACTTTCCTGATGGTCTCCCTCCTGGCCGGGCAAGTTTGGGCCATCGCCCACTCGCCATTTGGCATAGCCCCAATAGTGATGGCTTCCCTGACGAAAGATCCAGAAGTGAATTCCTTCAAAATCACCATGAGGTGGAACTTATTATATGCTTTGGTAAGCCTTTTGATCGAATGCTTGGCAATAGCGGCGGCTTACTTGGCGTTCTACCCATCCTGATCCGGGTCCCGCCAATAGCGCATCGGCGGCGATCCCCTTGATCGAAACCGATGCCATCGAGGGCGTTCGCCAACGGGGGATCGGGAACCGCTCGTCCCTCCCCATTTAAGCGCCATCCCCATGCGATCGCCGCCGAAGGGCGATTCCAATAAGCCACAATCCGATGGCATCGAGCGGTCCGGGGCGCCGTTCGATTCGGGGACGGGCTCATGACCGTTAACATTGTTGCTCAACAAAGTTGCACAACCCTTATTATGGCCGCCCCGCGAGGGGGCGGGCGAGGAGATGATGGGGATGAATAGGAGAGAAAGGCTCACGCTGCTGGCGGCGATCGTGGCGGTGGCGGCGGTTTCAGCGCTCCTCGCCAACGCGACATTCGTGGCTGCAGCGAACGCGGGCTCGGTGGCCATGGCGCGGGGGGCGGCCCCGCCCAAGGCCCCGTGGGCAATCAATCCCCAAGTCGATTGGCGCGGCCCGGGCATGGCCGGATGGGCGCCCGCGCGTTGGGGGTGGGGCCGGCCTGGGAACGTGAGCATAGATCCGGCCCAAGCCAAGGCGGCGGTCGAGGCGGACATACCCGGCTTCAGGGTCGGAACGGTCTCCTCCTTCAAGATCGGCTGGCTGGTCCCAATCGAGGATGGGAAGGGCGTTGTGGCAACGATCCGGGTTAGCAACGTAGCCGCCTCCACGGCGGAGCAGGCCAAGGCCATCGTGGAGGAGTCGCTGAGGAAAGGCTGGAGGGCCGGGGAGCCGAGGCTCGCGAGGGGCGTATACGCCGTGCCCCTGCTCGATTCCAAGGGCTCCATCGTGGCCATCGCGAGGGTCGACGGCAGGAGCGGCGAGATCATCAGGGGGCCATCCACCGTATTGGCCGTGACGCCTGAGCGGGCGAGGTCCATAGCCAACGACGCCATAAAGGGGTTCGTGGTCGGCGAGGTGAGGGACAGGGGCGGCTCTTGGATCGTGCGAGTGGAGTACGGGGGCAAGGCCGTTATGGCCATAGCCCTCGGCAAGCTCAATACTCCGACGGCCGATGAGGCCGCGAGGGCCGTGCGGGAATCGTTGGCCAAGGGATGGAGCGCCGGAGAGCCGAGGCAATTTAGGTCCTTCTACGCGGTGCCGATCCTCGATGCGAATGGCAACGCCGTCGGCCGCATCGTGATCGATGGGAGGACCGGCGAGGTTATGGGGATCCCCTTGCCGAAGAAGTAGGCGAGTAGGGCTGGGGCCCCCTTGGGCGATCTCGCCGGCGGAAGCCCGGCGGCCCACTCCCCCTTTATTTTTTCCCATGATTATTTTTTAAACGCGCCATCCCCCTCGGCCCCGATGCCCGGGCTCAGCGCCCGCCCGGGCCCTGGGCCCTCTCCAAGCGGCCGGCGTATCGCCCGTAGAACCACTTCTTCACGGCCTCCGTCAGCGCCAAGTAGGCCCCGATAAGGGCGGCGAGCGCGGCGAAGAACGCCGGCGGGGGCCTCACGAAGCCGAAGAGCGGGCCGAGGGGCGTGAAGGGCAATATCAGCGCCGATGTCACCGTGGCCAGGGTGCCTAACAACAGGGGCTTGCTAGGCCTGCTTTTGTAGAAGGGCGTCCTCCTGGTCCTTATGGCGAATATGACCAGGGTCTGGGAGCAAAGCGATTCGAGGAACCAAGCCGTTTGGAATAGGGGCTCGGTCGCATGGAAGACCAATAGCATTATGAAGAACGTCAGGAAGTCGAAGATCGAGCTCACCGGCCCCAGGAAGATCATGAACCTCCTTATGAAGGCGATATCCCACCTCCTCGGCCTTTCGATAAACTCCGGATCCACCTCATCGGTCGGTATGGTGAATTGGGAGAAATCGTACAGGAGGTTGTTCAGCAATATTTGGGTGGGCAACATGGGCAGGAAGGGCAGGAACATGGATGCGCCGGCGACGCTGAACATGTTGCCGAAATTTGAGCTCGTGCCCATCATTATGTACTTCATGGTGTTCCCGAAGGTCTTCCTCCCCTCCAAAACGCCATCTCGCAATATCCTCAAATCCTTATGCGTCAATATTATATCCGCCGATTCCTTCGCAACGTCCACCGCGTTATCGACCGAGATCCCGACGTCCGCCGATTTCAGGGGAGGGGCATCGTTTATGCCGTCCCCGAGGAACCCGACGACGTGGCCATTTGCCCTCAGGGCGTTTATTATCCTATCCTTCTGGGCCGGCGTCACCCTGGCGAAGATGTTCGCCTCCTCAACGACCCTGGATAGGGCGTCGTCGTCCATCTGGGCTATCTCGCTCCCGAGGACCACGCCCTTGACCTCGAAGCCCAGGTGCTCGCACACCTTCTTGGATACCAGTTCGTTATCCCCGGTTACTATCTTGAACTCGATGCCGGCCCCCCTCAAAAGCTGCAGGGCCTCCCGCGCGGTCTCCTTCGGCGGATCCAGGAAGGCCACGAAGCCGATGAAGGTCAGCTCGCATTCATCCTTAACGGAGTAGGCCGCCCTCCCATCCGCCAGCTCCTTATACGCCACCCCCAGGACCCTGAAGCCCTCCGCGCTCAACTCCCGATACTTCCCCTCGATCCTCTTCCTATCATCGCCCATCAGATCCAATACGGTCCCCCCAAGCTCATACTTGGAGCATATCGCGAGCACCTCCTCCGGGGCGCCCTTCGTTATCAACATCCTCCGCCCATCCCGCTCCACCACTATCGATATGCGCTTCCTGACGAAATCGAACGGTATCTCATCCACCTTCCTATAACCCGATACGTCGATATCCCTGTACCCGAGTATGGCCTCGTCCAATGGGCTCCTGAGCCCGGTTTGGTGATAGCTATTCAGGAACGAATAAAGGAGGACCCTTTCATCCTCCGCCCCGCTCGCGTCGATGTGCAGTACCAACTTTATCCTATTCTCGGTGAGCGTCCCGGTCTTATCGGAGCATAAAACGTCCATGCTGCCGAAGTTCTCGATTGATATCAAGCGCTTGACGATCGCGCCCTTCTTGGCCATTGCTATCGACCCCTTGGATAGGTTAACGGATATTATCATGGGGAGGAGCTCCGGGGTGATGCCGACCGCCAGGGCCACCGAGAAGAGGAGGGATTCCAGGACATCGCGCTTATAGAGCGCGTTCACGAAGAACACGAACATCACGAGGAGGAAAGTGATCTGCATCATCATGAAGCCGAATCCCTTTATCCCCCTCTCGAACTCCGTCTCCGGCGCCCTCCTTGCGAGCCTCTTGGCTATCCTCCCGTATTCCGTCTGGCCCCCGGTCCTGATCGCGACCGCGGTGGCGGTTCCGCTGACGATCGAGGTCCCCATGAATAGGAAGTTCCTCCACTCCTCGATCGAGGCCCCCGGGGACGCGATCGGATTCGCGACCTTTTCAACCGGGAACGATTCCCCGGTCAGCGCGGATTGGTTCACGAAGAGGTCCTTGGCCGTTATAATCCTGCAATCCGCCGGCACGATATCCCCGGCCGATAGGCATATTATATCGCCGGGCACGATCTCCGAAAGCTTAACCTCCCTCCTAACGCCATCCCTCAGCACGGTCGCCGTCGTGGCGACCCTCTCCCTTAGCATCTCGGCGGCCCTCTCCGCCATGAACTCCTGGTAGAAGTCCAGGACCACGCTCAGGATGATTATCGAGAATATGATGGCGGCGTTCGTCGTCTCGCCGAGGATCCCCGAAACCAGGCCGGCGAACATCAATATCATCAACAACGGGCTCCTGAAATGCGATAGGAACTCGATGATGGCCGCCCTCTTCTTCCTCTTGGCGAGCTCGTTTGGTCCGTAGATCTCCAGGCGCCTCTCCGCCTCTTGGGAGGAGAGCCCGGAGCCGGAGGTCCCCAAGCGGAGGAGGATCTCCTCCGCCGGGAGGCTCAAGGATTCCCGCGCATCCAACCGAATCGGGCCGGGATGGTTCGGATGGGGCGCTATGGGGGCTTCGCATCGATCGCCGCGGTTATGGCCAATCCCCTCGCGCCGCATGAGCCGGGTCGGCTCAAATGGCCCGGCGCCCAATAAAAGCGTTCCAACTCATGGCCATCGGCTCTGGCGAGGGCCCGGGGCGGGCCGATTAGGCCGCGAGGGCGATCCCCAGCGTATACCTCTCCCCATTTATCTCCCAATCCCTGACGTATTCCGCCCTCACTTCCCCCTCGGCGATTATCCTCAGATCCCTTGCCCTGACCTCCTGGCGTATGTATTCGCTCTCGCCCCTTATCATCTCGACCTTATCCCTCGGGCCCGATATCCAAACGTCCACGTAATCGTCCACCCTCAGGTCCATCTCCTTCCTCATCTGCTGGAGCCTTCGTACCAGGTCCCTGGCGAGCCCCTCCGCCAGCTCCCTCTCCGTAAGCCTCACGTCCAGGAAGACCTCGCCGCCGTCGAAGGGCTCCGATATCCACCCCTCCCCGAATGATCGCCCCGGCTCCACGAACTCGAGGCTTTGGACGTTCCCCTGCTCCAAGAGGACCCGCTCGGCGAGGCGCAGGCGCTCCCTCAGCTCCTCCGAGCGCGGCGCAAGGGCCATGGCCCTCAAGGGTTGCCTGAGCTTGATCCCGGCCCTCATCCTGGCCCTCGCGGCAGCGGACAGCGCCTCCTGCGCGGCCTCGATCGCCCCCTCGGCAGATGGATCGATCAAGCCCTCGTCCGGCGTGGGCCAGGGCAGCATGTGGACGCTCGCCTCGTTTCCCAAGGCGCCCTTGAAGGAGGAGAGGAATATCCTCTCGGAAAGGAACGGGAGGAACGGGGCCATGAGGATCAGGGAGTCCGATAGGACCTTATAGAGGACGGCGTACATCGCCAGCTTATCCGGGTCATCTCCCTCCCTCCACGCCCTCTTCCTAACCATCCTCACGTAGTTCCTGCTGAGGTCCTCGATTAAGAACCTCCTTATGGCCCTGGCGGCCTCGTGCAGGCGATATCCCTCCATGGCATCGGTGACCTCCTTGATCAGCCTTTGCTCCTTGCTCAATATCCACCTATCCTCGAGCCTCAGATGCCCCTTGAGCCTCCCTATCGGCCATTCGCCCGGCTTGAAGCCGTCCAAGGCCATATAGGTGGTCGCGAATACGAACGTGTTCCAAATGACGTTCAAATCGCCCCGAACCTCCTCCAACTCTCTCCAGGAGAACTTCAGATCCTCCCAAATCGTATGCTGCGCCACGTAGAGCCTCAGGGAATCCCTCCCGACCCTCTCCACGGCCTCGCCCGGGGTCACGTAATTGCCCAGGGATTTGTGCATCTCCCTGCCGCGCTCGTCGAGCATGAAGCCGTGCATCAGGACCGTTTTGAAAGGCGCCCTATCCGATAGGAAGACCCCCGTCCTCAGGAGCGAATAGAACCAGCCGGATATTTGATCCCTCCCCTCGACTATGAAATCGACCGGCCACCAAGACCTCCCCTCCGATTCCTCCCTGGGGAGCCCCAGGGATGCGTAGGGCGCCATGCCCGAATCGAACCAGCAAACCAGCACGTCCCTGATCCTCCTCATCTCCCCCCCGCATTCGCACCTCCATCTGAAGGCATCGACCCATGGGACGTGGTAATCCCTCAGGGATCCGGCCCCCGGGGCCTTCCTCGATAGCTCCTCCGCGGATCCTATGACCTCGATCCTCCCGCAGGAGTCGCAAGCCCATATGGGCATCGGGGTCCCCCAATACCTCTGCCTCGATATGACCCAATCCTTGGCGCCCCTCAGCCAATCCCCGAAGGCGTTCATGCCGGCCCACTCGGGTATCCAAGTGGCTTTGGAGCTCTCCCGAAGCATCTCATCCCTGAGGGAGCTAACCCTTATGAACCATTGATCCGTGGCCCTCAGGATTATTGGAGTTTTGCACCTCCAACATACCGGGTATTTGTGCTCCACCCATTCCTCGAAGAACAACAGGCCCCGCCTCCTCAGGTCCTCTATTATGACCTTGTTCGACTCCCTGACCTCCAATCCCTCGTATTTCCCCGCGCCCTTGGAGAACCTCCCCTCGTCATCGACGAACATCACCATCGGCAGGCCCGCCCTTTCGCCGACGATGAAGTCCTCCTCCCCATGCCCCGTCGCCATGTGCACGCATCCTGTCCCCTCGGAGAGGGTCACGAACTCCTCGCTCAGTACGACCCTATGCGCGCCGCGGAGCCCCTGGAGGGCCGGGACCTCCTCGAGGAGCGGCGTAAGGTATTCCAAGCCCTCGAGCTCCTCCCCCTTGAGGACCTCGATGATCTCGTACTCCCTCCCGGCCATTGAGAAGACGGGCTCAACCCTCTCCTTCGCCATTATGAGGACCTCGCCGCCGCTCTTGACCTTGGCGTATTCGAAATCCGGGTGGACCATGACGCCCACGTTGGACGGCAGCGTCCAGGGGGTCGTCGTCCATATCAATATGTGCTCCCCCTCCGCCCCCCTCAATGGGAATTTCACGTAAATGGAGGGGTCCCTCATCATCCTATACTCCGTCACCTCGTAGTCCGATAGGACCGTTTCGCAGCGCGGGCACCAATGCACGACCTTCTTGCCGTGCTCCAATAACCCCCTCTCGTGGGCCCTCTTTATGGCCCACCAGCAGGATTCGATGTATCGATTGCTATGGGTCATATAGGGGGACTCCCAATCCATCCAAACCCCCAAGTTCTTGAACTCCTTGCTCATGTTTGCCGAGTTCTCCTCGGCGAGCCTCTTGCATTCCTCGACGAACCTATCCACCCCGAACTTCTCTATGTCCTTCTTCGTTTGGAAGCCGAACTTCTTCTCGACGGCTATCTCTATCGGGAGGCCGTGGCAATCGTAGCCCGGTTGATCCCTGACGTTGTATCCCCTGTGCCTCTTGTAGCGTATGACTATGTCCTTCAGGACCTTGTTCCAACAAGTGCCTATGTGGGGGATCCCGGAGGAGGGGAAGGGGGGGCCATCCAGGAAGTAGAACTTCGGGCCCCTCGAGAGGCGCGCCTTCAGCTCCCTATAGGCGCCGCTCCTCTCCCAATAATCGAAGACCTCCGCCTCGATGCGCTTGGGATCGTATTCCTTCTCCAAAGCCATGATCGGGGGCAATGGCCTTCACCGTTATCGGGGCCGATCCATGCCCGGGCGATAATGCCGGACAAAATTTATTCGATGCTTAAAAAATGTTTACCAGCCCGTCCCGGGCTTGGAACGGCGCACATGGGGCCCCGGGAGGCGGATGGAATGGGCGCAAGCCCCATCGGGCCCATCGCCGAGGCGCTCAAGGCGATCGGGGAGAGGTTCGAGGCCGAGGATTGGTTCGAAGGGGTCGATGGATTCGAGCTCCTCATAGCGACCGTCCTTTCGCAATCCACGAACTACAAGAACGTCAGGATGGCGATGGATCGCCTCAGGGCCAAGCTGGGGATCTCCCCCTCGGCCATAGCGAACTCGGACCTCCGGACCTTGAGGGATTGCATAAGGCCGGCGGGGCTCTTCAATCAAAAATCTAGGAGGATAAGGGCGATCGCGAGGGCGATCCTGGAGAGGTACGGGGGGAACGTGGGGAACATACTCCTGAGCGAGGATCCGCGGGGGGAGCTCCTGAGCCTGCCGGGGGTCGGGCCGAAGACGGCCGACGTATTCCTCGCCTTCTATGGGGGGTTCGACATACTCCCGGTCGATACCCACATAAGCCGCGTGGCTAGGAGGCTCGGGATAGCGAGCGGCGCGGGCGGATACGAGGGATTGAGGGCGAGATTGGAGGAGCTCATACCGCCTCAGGATAGGAGGCGATTCCACGTAATACTCATAAAGTTCGGGAGGGAGATCTGCAAGGCGAGATCCCCGGATTGCCGCAGGTGCCCGGTCGCCGAGCTATGCCCCAGCGCCAAGCGGGGCGAGGCCGCCCGGAGGGATCCGCCTTGAGGGCGGAGCTGGTGGAGGCGCTCCTGGAGGTCTTGAGATCCCCCCTTCCGTCCCCCGAGGTCGTCCTCATGCCCGATTTCTACTTGGACCACTTCGTCAAATTCGAGGGGGATCTGGAGCTCCTGATAAGATCCATCCGGGAAACGGCGGAGCGCGGGGGAGGGAACCTGCCGATGAGCAAGCAGGCGATCGCGAGGGGCGGCAACGCCGCCAACGCGGCCGCGGCCCTCTCCAGGATGGGCGGGAGGCCGTATTTGGTGGCCAAGGCGGACGATTTGGGCCTGTGGCTCTTGGAGAGGCGATCCGGCCTAAAGGGGGAGGAGCTAAGGGGCGTGAAGGTCGTCGGGAGCCAATCCATGACCGTGGCGCTCGAGGTATATCGGGATGGGGATTTGGTGAACATCATGATAAACGACCCTGGCCCCGTTAGGGCCTTCGGCCCATCGGATCTGGACGAGGGGGACTTGGAGGCCGTGAAGCGCGCCGATTTCGTATGCGTCCTCAACTGGGCGCAGAACTCGATGGGCACGGAGTTGATCAAGGAGGTTTTCGGGGTGGTGAAGCGCGAGGGGGTTGGCAAGACCTTTTTGGATACGGGAGACCCCTCCCCGAGGGGCGAGGAGGTGAAAACGCTGTTGAAGGAGGTATCGAGAAGCGGCCTGATAGATATCTGGGGGATGAACGAGAACGAGGCCAGGCGATATTCCTCGGCGATGGGATTCGATTCGGCCGGCGCCTCGCTTTTGGAAATCGGCAGGTTCCTCCACGAGGAGCTCGGGGCGATCATAGATCTGCATACCTCCGATTTCAGCTCGACGCATGGTCCCGATGGCGAATGGGCCGTCGATTCGTTCCCCGTCTCCCCCCTGAGGAAGACCGGCGCTGGCGATGCTTGGAACGCGGCGGATATATTCGGGCACTTCATGCGCCTCGACCCGGAGCTGAGGCTGGCGCTTGCCAACGCCGCGGCCTCCTACTATATATCGAACGAGAGCGGGCGCCACGCCATCGTTGATGACCTCATGGGGTTCTTGGGGGCGTATCTTGGGAGGAATTGGGGATCGATGTAAACTATATTAGAAGCGTTGAATTCCAAACAATGAAGGGGATCGGAGGGTGTCTGAGGAGGGGCAAATCGTCGACATATCGGATTTCGGCAAATTGGATTTGAGGGTCGGCACGATCGTCGAGGCCGAGAGGGTCGTCGGCACGAGGAAGCTGTATAAGATAAAAGTCGATTTGGGGGAACTCGGGGTGAGGCAAACGATCTCGGGCTTGGTTGGCTATTACGGCCAAAGCGAGCTCATCGGGAAGAAGGTCGTCTTCCTCGCCAACCTGAAGAAGGCGAGGATAGCCGGGGAGGAATCCGAGGGGATGATCCTAGCGGCCGTGAAGGACGGCGAGCTGGCCCTATTGACCGTTGATAGGGAGATCCCGAACGGGGCCAAGATCTCCTGAGGACCACCGCCATGTCGTCCAGGCAGAAGAAGAGGAGCTCGGTGGAGCAGGACGTCCTCAGGCTGATAATGGACGCAGGCGACGAGGGGATTTTGCAATCCGAGCTATGGAAGAACATGGGGGTGGATAGCCGCGAGGGGTCCAGGGCCATATTGAGGCTCGAGAGGAGGGGCCTGATAATTCGGAAGAAGGAGCTGCATAGCGGCCGCTGGACCTATAGGCTGTTCTCGAGGAGGAAATACGCCACCATAGACGACATAAAGGATATACCGTGCACATTTTGCGATCTGGAATCGAGGTGCGGCGAGTCGGAGATCTCCCCGGAGAATTGTAAAATGATGACGGCTTGGATAATCTCCATGCTGGGCGAGGGGGCCGGACGATAGGCCCATGGGGAAGGGCAAGAGCCCCTGGATCCAATCGAGGTCCAAGGACCAGTACCACAAAATGGCGAAGAGGGAGGGCTATAGGAGCAGGGCCGCCTATAAGCTATTGGAGATCAATTCCAGGGAGGGGATAATCAAGGCCGGAGACAGGGTCCTCGACATCGGGGCGGCCCCAGGCGGATGGCTCCAGGTGGCGTCGAGGTTCGTCGGGGAAGGGGGATACGTGCTCGGGATCGATCTGAAGGAGATAGATCCGCTCCCCCTGAAGAACGTGGAGACCATCGTGGCGGATGTGGAGAGCGATGGCGCCATGGCGGAGGCCTCGAGGAGGGGGCCCTTCGACGTGGTGCTCTGCGACGCCTCGCCGAAGCTCTCCGGCGTAAGGGAACTGGATCGCGCCAGGCAGCTCGGGCTCTCGATGGCGTCCCTGAGGATCGCCAAGGCCGTCCTGAAGAGGGGCGGGCATTTCCTGACGAAGGCGTTCGAGGGCCCGGAGGCGGATGAGCTGAGGGCCGAGCTCAGGAAGTGCTTCTCAGAGGTGAAGACCATCAAGCCTAGGGCCTCCAGGAGCGAGAGCGCCGAGGTCTTCATACTCGCTAAGGGATTCGCGCGGGGGGTCCCCCGGGCCGAGCCGGGGGGTGAGGTGGCGAGGCCCTCGGGCCCCGCATCGGCGCATGCTTTTATGGCCGAGGGGCCGGAGCAATAGGCCCAAGGGCTCCGCGAATGGTGGGATGCCGTTGGCCTTGGATCTGGAATTGGGATATCACGCCCTATCCTTCCTATTGGGTGTTGGGGTGGGCTTCATATTGGGGCTCTCGCTCGGCGGGTTCCTATTCGGGAGGGATGAGCGCGAGGATGGATAAGCATGATGACATAAAGCTTTAATTATACAAGGGGCCACAGCGTAGTGGTGGTGAACTCGATTTGGCGTATTTCGTCACGGTCCCCGCGGCGAGGCTTCCGAGGGCGTATTTGCCCTATCAGGTCCCGGTCGCGCAGGCTTGGTATCCGCCGCCTCCCCCGGAGCCGATCTATTATTACGTGGAGCCCTCCTATGTTACCCCGGAGCCGGTTTATTATCAAGCGCCGGCCAGGTATATCCAAGTGCCTCCCCCGCCGACGACCTACCTCTGCCCATATTGCCGCACGGTCCTATACTGGGTGCCGAACGACTGGTATTGCCCATATCACGGCAAGATATCCAAGCTCAAGTTCAGGTTCATCTGAGCTCCCCCGGGATTAGTCGGGAGATCGCCTCGCAGAGCCTCTCCGGGAGCCCTTCCCTGTTGGAGGGGGAAACCTCTATCAGGAGGGCATCCCCCCTCCCCTTCGCCCTCCTCACGAATTCATCATCCATCCTATAATGTATCGTGGCCAATACGGGCTTCCCGCACTCGAGGGCCCTGGCGACCGATCCCCTGAACTCATCGGAGAGGAGCTCCATCGGGCCTATCTCGTCTATTATTATCAAGTCGCACTCCTCGATCGCGGCGTCGATGGCTCTGGCGCCCACCTCCCTTAGATCCCCCAGGTTCACCCCGTATTTCCCGATCCTCGGGCCTCCCCCGAGGCCGACCATCGCCAGCGTCCCCTCCCTCCCCCTCCATAGGTCCAATATCTTGAACCCGATCCGGCCCCGCTCCCCGGCCATCTCGAGCGTTAAAACGCCCCCCACCTTGAAGCCCATCGCCTTGAGCCGCTCCGCGGTCCTGGCGACGACCGTGCTCTTCCCGGACCTGGGCGGCCCGGTGAGCAAGATCACCCTCTTCCCCCCCAAGGCCTCGCCCCTCGGCCCATTTCCCCGGATTCCAAGGCTTTAATATCTCGGGTCCATTTCGAATCGAGGGAGGGGGTTTGGCCATGAGGTTGGCGGTGGCCGGGGTCGACGATTCCGGGAGAGGGCGCGAGCCCCCCGATGGGCCCCGTCATAGGCCCCCTCGTGATCGCCGGGATAAGCATCGAGTTCCTCAATTCCAAGTGCGCCCGATGCCTCTCCGAGCTGGGCGTCAGGGATTCTAAGGAGCTCTCCCCGCGCTCGCGGGCCGCGCTAGCGGAGCTCATGGAGGGGGGGTTGGGCGACATCAGCTACGCCGAGGCTTGGCCGAGGCTGATAGATGAATACGTCCTTGGGAAGGGGAGAACGGGCGGCCTCAATAGGCTCGAGGCGATGCTCATGGCGAAGGTGATCGGGGAGCTCGGGGCCGATTTGGCGTATGTGGATGCGCCCGATACCGATCCGAGGAGGTTCAAGGGCTATTTGGAGGAGGGCCTCGGAGGGGGGATCGAGCTCGTCTGCGAGCATCACGCGGATCGCAAATACCCGGTGGTCTCGGCCGCGAGCATATTGGCCAAGGTCAGGAGGGATGAGGCCATCGAGGAATTGAAGAGGGAATACGGGGACTTCGGCTCCGGCTACGCCTCGGACCGTAGGACGGTATCCTTCCTCGAGTCCTGGCTCAGGGCCCACGGGGAGGTCCCCCCCATAGCGAGGAGGTCTTGGAGGACCGTTTGGAGGGCGGGGCAGCGCAGGCTCGATGAGCCCTAGCGGGATCAGGTCGGGTCGAACGTGGCCGAGATCATTATGTGATCCCTCTCATATGGCTCCAGCCTAATGCGCTCCAACACCCGAAACCCCCTCCCCTCCAGGACCTCGATCTCCCGCTTATACACGCTCGATGGGGGCTTGGCGACGTCTATGCTCCTGGATTTTATCGCCATCAGGGCCCCACCGCGCCTCCTCAGATATAGATCCGCGTTATCCGCGAGTATCCTGGCCTGATCGGCTTGGGCTATGTCGCAATATATGGAATCGAAGGTGATCCCGGGGAGCGCCGGATAGTTCTCCGGGAACCTCGCGTCCGCGAGGATCGGGTAGACGTTCCCCCTATGCGCGCAAACCTTGGCCATGAACTCCTTCATCACCCTCGGCGCGAATTCGACGCAATAGAGCGAGCCCCCCTCGCCTATTATATCGCTGACGTGGCTTGCGGTGGTCCCGGCGGCGGAGCCAAGATACAATACGCGGGAGCCCGGCCCTATCGGCATCGACCTCAATCCGTTCAATATGGCGGCCGCGAGCTTGCTCCTGAAGGGATCCCATAGCCTATATTCCTCGGACCCGACTCGGATCAGCCTCTCGCCATATACCGAAACCCCGGGGGAGAGGTTCCTCGTGGCGAGCCTCTCGGATCCATCCTCAAGCCTTACGAGGTAGACGCCCTCGAACCTTTCGTGCGGGCGCACCTCTATCCTTTGCACGGCCGACCCTCGCGGGGGGTGATGCGTATTTTTGCTTTATCTCCTCTATCCTCTTATTCAAGTCTTCCTTGAGGGCCTCCCCCCTCATCTCCCCGCCGAAGGCGTCCAACCTGGCCGCTATGGAGAGCTTACCGGCCAGGGCCCTGGCTATCTTGCCCCTTTGCCACCTCGGGGATTCGTGTATCGGGGCGTATTGGAATATGATGCCGTGCTTCGGCGGCCTCGATCCCGTCCGAAGGGATCTGAATAGGGCCTTCTCGGCGCCCAGGACTTGGATCGTGCTCGCCGGCATCTTCGCCAAGTTCTCGAGGCCCCCGGCCAAGGACATCAGCCTGGCCGATAGGGATGGCCCAACGAGCGCGCAGAGGTTCGGCGCGACCTCGGGCATCAACCCATCCAAATATTTCGCGATCCTCTCCCTCAGCTTGGAGGCCTCCAATATCGCCGCGGAGAAATCCCTGATACGCTCCAGGTCCTCATCCCCTATCCCCGAGCCCACGGATCGCTTGGCCAACTCCTCGAGCCTCCTCGCCCTATCCTCGGGGATCCCCCTCTTCACGAGCTCCTCGAACTTGAAATTCTCCCTCCTCCCGAGGTCGTGGACCAGCCTGGCGTAGGTCTCGTGCTTCTCAACCTCCTTGTCCAGCTCAGGGAAATGGAGCCCGAACCACTCCCTCAGCCTCCCGGAGAAGAGGTTTATCATCTTATCCAAATCGTCCATGGCCCTCACGGCTTGGATCGCGTAGGCATCGCGCCTCTCGCCCGCCGAAACGAGCGATGCCCTGGCCACCTCCAGCATGACCTCCCGCGCGAATTTGGAGTAGCTGGCCTCATCGGGGAACAGCCCCATCTCCACGGCCATCGCGGGCAGCCTGGCCTTGAACGCCTCCAGGGCCTTGGATTTGGCCTCGGCCTTGGCCCCTATGCCGAGGGCCCTCCTCGCGGCCTCCGCGAGGGCCTCGCTCTCGAAGACCATATTCTCGAAGCCGCTCCTCCTCAATCCATCCAGGAATCCCCTGAGGGGCTCGGCCAACCTCCCCCACCCTGCCTCCCGGAGGATCTCCGAAACCGCCCTCGGGTCCTTGGGGAAACCCGCTTGGGCTATGATCCTCCCCTCGGGATCGATCGCGAAGATCCCCATGGGGGTCAGGGAGATTATGCACTCCATCCCGAAACACCAACGGCCCGGCTCCATTATGCCCCATCTAAAATATAAGGGCCGATCGCGAGCGAAGGCGTGGGGGAACGCCGTTGGCCGTGGATCTCTCCTCGGAGATAGCCGGGCTGAAGCTCAGGTCCCCCCTGCTGCTCTCATCGGGCATCCTGGGGCTGGATTGGAGGCTCATGAAGAGGGCGCTGGATTCCGGCGCGGCCGCCGTAGTTACGAAATCCCTGACCCTCGCCCCCAGGAGGGGCTTCCCGAACCCAACCTTGGTGGAAATCGGATGCGGGTTGCTCAACGCGATGGGGATCCCAAACCCAGGGGTGAGGGAGTTCATCCCGGAGATCGAGAGGCTGAAGGGCATCGGCGCGACCGTGATAGTCAGCGTCGCGGGCGAATCGCCGGGGGATTACGCGGAGGCGGCCAAGCTGGCTGAGGGGGCCGGGGCGGATGCGATCGAGGCGAACGTCTCATGCCCCCACGTCGGCGGCGTGGCCGAGATAGGCCAGGATCCCGAGGCCCTGGGGGAGGTCGTGGCCGAATTGAGGGACGCCTTGAGGGTCCCGCTAATCGTCAAGCTATCGCCGAACGTCGCCGACATAGCCAAGATGGCGAGGGTCGCCGAGGAGGCCGGCGCCGATGCCATATCGGCCATAAACACGGTCAAGGGGATGGCGATAGACATCTACGCCAGGAGGCCGATACTCTCGGCCGGGGTGGGGGGCCTCTCCGGTCCCGCGATAAAGCCGATAGCCCTAAGGTGCGTTTACGAGGTGCGGAGGGCCGTGGGGCTCCCGATAATAGGATGCGGGGGGATCGTCGATTGGGCCGATGCGGTGGAGTTCCTCATGGCCGGGGCGAATGCGCTGGGGATCGGGTCCGCCATATACTATAGGGATCTATCCGTCTTCCGGGAGATATTGGGCGGGATGGAGCGCTTCATTGAGGAGAACGGCTATGGGGGCGTGAGGGACCTCATAGGGTTGGCCCATCGCGCTTGACCCCGAGGGGCCGGAGCGGGCGCCGGCCCTCACCCGCCCTGGCTCGCGAACGCGCCGGGCCACCTTTTGTATATGGCGTATAATATGGCCAATTGGACCGGGATTATCGCTATGGCCCTTATCATTATCGCGAGGAACGCGAGCCAGAAGGAGGGGAAGAACTTCATCTGCCACGATATGGCGGCGGCCAACGCGTACCCGGCCAAGGTCGCGAGCGCGCTCAGCCACTTGAGCCTCTTCGCCAATAGCCCGACAAGGAAGTAGGCTAGGGAGAACGCCGGCACATCTATCAAGGGCACCTTGGCGGGCAGGCCCGCCAGGACGCCTATCACGATACCCCCGATCGGCCCCGAGAGGGCCGCCCCCACGACCCCTGGGATCCCCCTGGGGTCTATCACGAATGGGCCCCCGATGGGGATCGTCAATTGCATGGCCCTCATGAGGAAGGCCAGGCCGCCGAAGATAGCGCAAAGGGCCAATTGCCTCGAGGAGAGCAATGCCCCCATCCCGATCGCCCCCAAGGCTGCGGCTTATGGCGCTATCCGCTTTTATGGCTTGCCCTCCCCTAGGGCCCCCTCAGGCGGCGCGGGGGGCCGATTCGTTCATCGCCGAGGCCCCCTCGAACCTCTTCAATACGAATTTCGTATTGGTCCCGACGATCCCCTTGACCTCCCTTATCGATTCCAAGCATTCGTTAAGCTCCGCCATAGAGCCCGCGGTGAGCTCCACCTCGATATCGTAGTCCCCGCTGACCTCGTAGACCCTGAGGACCCCCTTGATCGCCCCGATCTTCCTCGCGACGCTCGATGTGTATACGTTCGATTCGCATTTCACGGATATCAAGGCCTCGATCGACTCCGGTATGACCGGCTTGAGCCTCCTCCCGGATACCCTCTCCGCCAAATCCAGGAGGTCCGCATCCCTATACTTGGTCACGCTCGGCCTGCTCTTTATGATCTCCAGCATCTTCGCTATCTGCTCCTCGCTGAGCTTCACCCCTAGCCTCTCGAGCCTCGCCCTTAGGACGCTCTTCCCGGCGTACTTATCCACCACCAATTCCCTGGTCCTGGCGATTAGCTCCGGCGGGAAGCCCTCGTACATCGATGGGTTGATTATGACGGCGGCCGTGTGAACCCCGGCCTTGTGGGCGAAGGCGTTATCCCCGACCAAGGGGGCGTGGGGGGGAAGGAAGATGCCGCTGTAGCGCTCGACGAGCATCGAGAGGGGCTTGAGATCGCTCAACTTCACCGTATCGATCTGGTAATGGACCTTCAGCGCGACCGCTACCTCCTGCAGGGACGCTATCCCGGCCCTCTCCCCGAGGCCGTTGACTGTCACATCGATTATCCCGGCCCCGCCCTCCATCGCGGCGAGGGAGTTGGCGACGGCCATCCCGAGGTCGTTGTGGCAATGGGTCTCGAAGGTGGCGTTCGAGGCCCTTAGGGAGCCCCTCAAATCCTCGTAAAGGGCCTTGATCCTCCCGGGGGTCATTATGCCCACCGTATCGGCCACGCTCAACCTATCCGCCCCCGCCTCCAGGGCGGACCTGAATAGCTCCTTCAGGAAATCCGGGTCGGCTCTGGTCCCATCCTCGGCGGTGAACCTGACCTTCAGCCCATGGTCCTTCACGTATTTGACGGCCTCGTAGGCGACCTCCAATGCGCGCTCCCTGCTCATCCGCAATTGTTGCTTGAGCCTGATATCGGTGGCGCCGAGGAATATCCCGACGCTATCCACGCCGCAATCCATCGCCTCCCGTATATCCGACATCGATGCCCTGGCGTGGGCCATGACCTCCGCCCTCAGGCCCAGCCTGCTTATCTTGATGATCGCCTCCTTCACGTCCCTCGATACGACGGGGTTCCCCGCCTCTATTATATCGACGCCTATCTCATCGAGCTTCTTGGCTATCTCCAGCTTCTGCTCTATCGAGAAGGAGACCCCCGGGGTTTGCTCGCCCTCCCTGAGGGTGCTGTCCAATATCATTACCCTTTTCTCCATCCCAATCGCGCCTTTCTTGCAAGAATCGTACTTTCATATAAATATTTCGTAATTTCTTTTTGAAAATCGTATCTAGAGGCCCGAGGGGGCTTCGCTCATCGGATCGGCCCTGCCTAGGGGTGCCGCGCGGGGCCTATACGATCTCTATCGATTCCGGGCGGACCTCCACGAGGGATCCGTTGGGGGATAGGGAGAAGATGGCGTATTCGAACGTCTTGGAATCGATGACCATCGAAACCACGTAGGGGGAGAATTGGGCCAATCTAAGATGCGTTTGGAGGTCTATGTCGGACATGAATACACCTTGGCCCACGTGGGAATGATACCAGCCGACTATCCGCCCCGGGATCCGGCCGGAGAGTATGGCATCGGCCACCTTGGCCAGGAACTCCGGGGAGAGGGCGGAATAATATTTCGGATCGCCGTTCCATTGGGAATCCCCCCGTATGGCGCTCGTTATCCAAAGGGCATCGCCATCGAACCACCCCATCAGGAGGCCTATCCGCTCGAATGGGGCGCCAATGTGGTCGAATATCGTCGCCAGCGCGGATCGATCGATCCTTATCTTGAACGGGTATTGGACCCCCCCGGCCCGCATATCGCCCCCCGGGGCTTGGGGGCGGCGCGGGGTTATAGTTTTTATGAACCAAGGGGGCTTAAACTCGGGGCCCCCGTCGGCGGTGATTTACCAATGGAAGTTAAATTGCTGAGCCATACGCCCGACCCGGAGAGGTTGATAGCGATCGCGGCCAGGTCGTGCGTGTCCAAGAGGAGCGCCCATGAGCTCATCTCCGAGCCGGATGAGGCGCTTCGGAGGAGCTTGAACAAGGTCCTCGAGTCCGGCCACGAGTCGGTGATAGAGCACGCGTATTTCACCTTCAGCATAAAGGGCATCTCCAGGGCCTGCACCCATCAGCTCGTCAGGCATAGGATCGCGTCATACTCCCAACAGAGCCAAAGGTACGTGGACCTCAGGGATGCGGACTTCGTAATCCCCGAGAGCATCCGGAACAACGGGGAGGCCCTCGAGGCCTTCAGGGCGGCTATGAGGGGCGCCGCCGAGGCCTATTCCAAGCTATTGGAGCTGGGAATCCCCCCCGAGGATGCGAGGTTCGTCCTCCCGAACGCCACGGCCACGAACATAGTGGTCACGATGAACGCGAGGGAATTGCTCCACTTCTTCGGCCTCAGGTGCTGCCTCAAGGCCCAATGGGAGATAAGGGCCCTGGCGAACGCGATGCTGGAGCTCGCCAGGGGCGCGGCGCCGGCGATATTCGAGAGGGCCGGGCCGTATTGCCTCTACAAGGGCATATGCCTCGAGGGTG